>VYLK01000129.1_pt1 | contig 30334 bp, 24 predicted proteins | sample 5114321 | NCBI WGS metagenome assembly VYLK01 (sample SAMN12291792, study PRJNA351875) | freshwater metagenome | isolation source: freshwater lake | place: USA: Michigan, MSU2 Lake | collected 2011-08-16
GCGCCAGTTGCCGCCCCGGCGCCCGCGCCTGTGGCGGCTGCCCCGGCCGCCGCCAGCCATGCCGGCGGCGCCGACCTCGAATGCGATCTGCTCGTGCTCGGCGCCGGCCCCGGCGGCTACTCGGCCGCCTTCCGCGGTGCCGACCTCGGTTTGAAGACCGTGATCGTCGAGCGTTTCCCGGTGCTGGGCGGCGTGTGCCTGAACGTGGGCTGCATCCCCAGCAAGGCGCTGCTGCACGTGGCCGCGGTGATGGACGAGGTGAACCACTTCGCCGACCTGGGCGTGACTTTCGGCAAGCCCGAAGTCGACCTCGGCAAGCTGCTGGCGCACAAGAACAAGGTGGTGGGCAAGCTCACCGGCGGCCTGGCCGCGATGGCCAAGATGCGCAAGGTGACGGTGGTGCACGGCGTGGCCGAGTTCGCCGACCCGCACCACCTGCGGGTGGTGATGGAAGGCGGCAAGACGCAGGTCATCAAGTTCGCCAAGGCCATCATCGCCGCCGGTTCCGAGGCGGTGAAGCTGCCCTTCCTGCCGAAGGACGACCCCCGCATCGTCACCAGCACCGGCGCGCTGGAACTGCGCCAGAAGCCCGAACGCATGCTCGTCATCGGCGGCGGCATCATCGGCCTGGAGATGGGCACGGTCTACAGCACGCTGGGCGCCCGCCTGGACGTGGTGGAGATGATGGACGGCCTGATGCAGGGCGCCGACCGCGACCTGGTGAAGGTGTGGCAGAAGATGAACGCCCACCGCTTCGACAAGCTGATGCTGAAGACCAAGACCGTGGGCGCCGAAGCCACGGCCGACGGCGTGCGCGTGATGTTCGAAGGCCTGGACGGCACCAAGAGCGAAGGCCTCTACGACCTGGTGCTGCAGGCCGTGGGCCGCACGCCCAACGGCAAGAAGATCGCCGCCGAGAAGGCCGGCGTCATCGTGGGCGAGCGCGGCTTCATCCCGGTGGACCAGCAGATGCGCACCAACGTGCCGCACATCTTCGCCATCGGCGACATCGTCGGCCAGCCCATGCTGGCGCACAAGGCCGTGCACGAGGGCCACGTGGCGGCCGAGGTGGCTGCGGGCGACGAGAAGGCGCTGTTCGATGCGCGCGTCATCCCCAGCGTGGCCTACACCGACCCCGAGGTGGCCTGGGTGGGCCTCACCGAAGACGAGGCCAAGGCCAAGGGCATCAAGGTCAAGAAGGGCCTGTTCCCGTGGACAGCCAGCGGCCGCGCCATCGCCAACGGCCGCGACGAAGGCTTCACCAAGCTGCTCTTCGACGACAGCCCCGAGGCCCACGGTCACGGCCGCATCCTGGGCGGTGGCATCGTCGGCACGCACGCCGGCGACATGATCGGCGAGGTGGCCCTGGCCATCGAGATGGGCGCCGACGCGGTGGACATCGGCAAGACCATCCACCCGCACCCCACGCTGGGCGAAAGCATCGGCATGGCCGCCGAAGTGGCCCACGGCAGCTGCACCGACCTGCCGCCCGCGCGGCGTTGAACGAACGGCCCGGCGGCTGGACCGCCGGGTGCTTCAACGCAGCAGGAACTCAGCGCCCGTAGAGGCGCCCCAGTTCCGCCAGACGCCCGGCGTGCCAGGGCTGCACCTGGCTCCACTGGAAGCGCCAGCCCCACCAGCCGCTTTCCTGGCCCGGGTAGTTCATGCGGCACTCGGTGGGCAGGGCCAGCACGTCCTGCATGGGGTGCACGGCGGTGTCGGCCACGCTGGCCATGGCGGCGCGGATCAGCGTCCAGGCCATGTCGTGGCCGTCGGTGTTGAGGTAGCCGCGCGCGTAGTGGCGCTCCTGCTCGGTGGCGGTGTTCCACCAGCCGGCCACGGTGTCGTTGTCGTGGGTGCCGGTGTAGACCACGGTGTCGGGCTCGTGGTTGTGCGGCAGGAAGCGGTCGGTGGCGTCGCCCCCGAAGGCGAACTGCAGGATGCGCATGCCGGGGAAGCTGAACTTCTTGCGCAGCGCATCCACGTCGGGCGTGATCACGCCCAGGTCTTCCGCGATGATGGGCACGGGCCCCAGCGCCTGGCTGATGGCCTTGAAGAGCGCCTCGCCCGGGCCCGGCTTCCACTCGCCCTTGACGGCGGTGGGCTCGCTGGCCGGGATCTCCCAATAGCCGGCGAAACCGCGGAAGTGGTCGATGCGCACGATATCCACCAGCTCGAAGCTGCGGCGCACGCGTTCCACCCACCAGGCGTAGCCATCTTTGGCGTGTTCGCTCCAGCGGTACAGCGGGTTGCCCCAGCGCTGGCCGGTGGCGCTGAAGAAATCCGGCGGCACGCCGGCCACCACCGTGGCGCGGCCTTGCGCGTCGAGTTCAAAGAGATGCTGGTTGGCCCAGACCTCGGCGCTGAGGTAGGCGATGAAGATGGGCGTGTCGCCCACGATCTGCACGCCCTTGCCGTTGGCGTAGGCCTTCAGCTTCGCCCACTGGCGGAAGAAGCGCCACTGCGCGAATTCCCAGAAATGCACGCGCTTGGCGTGCTTCGCGCGGGCGGCGGCCAGCGCGGCCGGCTCGCGCTTCACGAGGGCCGGCTCCCAGGTGCACCAGTCGGCCCAGTGCAAGTGTTCGCACAGGCTCATGAAGAGCGAGAAGTCGGGCAGCCAGCTCGCGTGCTCGGCGCGGAAGGCTTCGAAGTCGGCGCGCTGCGCCGGCGTGCCGCTGGCGGCGAAACGCAGCGCGGCCTTGTGCAGGCGCTCCATGCGGAAGGGGTGCACGTGGGCGTAGTCCACCGCCTCGGCGCAGAGCCCGGGCGTGGGCACGAGTTCGGCGGCTTCCAGCCAGCCTTGCTGATGCAGCTCGGCCAGGTCGATGAGCAGCACGTTGCCGGCGAAGGCCGAGTTGCTCATGTAGGGCGAGTTGCCCGGGCCGATGCCCGCCAGCGGCAGGATCTGCCACAGCTTCTGGCCGCCGGCCACCAGCCAGTCGACGAAGTGGTAGGCCTCGGGGCCGAGGTCGCCCGAGCCGTGGGGGCCGGGCAGGGAGGTGGGGTGCAGCAGCACGCCGCTGGCGCGGGGGAAACGCATGGTCAGGAAGTCCTCAGACAGGGGCAGGACCGGCCGCGGCAGGGGCCGCCGCGCCGGCAGGTGCCGAGGCATCGCGCAGCAGCATCACGCTGCGCGCGCCCAGCATCAGTTCGTGGGTCCCCTGGCGTCGCCAGGGGCTGCGGCCATCGGCCGCGGTGGTGTCGAGCTCGGCCACCCAGTCGCCCGGGGGCAGCTGGAAGCTGGCGTCCATCGCGCGGCCGTTGACCAGCAGCAGCAGCGGCGCGCCGCCACGGCCCGGCTGGCCGATCCAGGCGCCCAGGATGCGCGACATGCGGTTCTCCCAGTGCTCGGGCGCCATCGCCTCGCCGGTGCGGCGCTGCCAGGCCAGGTCGGCCAGGCCTTGTGCATCGGGCAGGCCGCTGTACCACTGCGCGCCCAGCGGCAGCAGCCGGCGGCGCAGGGCCAGCAGGTGGGCGGTGAAGCTGATCAGGTCTTGATCGGCGGCGGCCCAATCGATCCAGGTGATGGCGTTGTCCTGGCAGTAAGGGTTGTTGTTGCCGCCCTGGCTGTGGCCGAGTTCGTCGCCGGCGGCCAGCATGGGCGTGCCCTGGGCCAGCAGCACGGTGGCCAGCAGCGCGCGTTTCAGGCGGGCGCGCAGGGCCAGCACCGCGGGGTCGGTGGTGGGGCCCTCCCAGCCGCAGTTCCAGCTGAGGTTGTGGCCGTGGCCGTCGCGGTTGTTCTCGCCGTTGGCCTCGTTGTGGCGCAGGTCGTAGCTCACCAGGTCGTGCAGCGTGAAGCCGTCGTGGCTGACCACGTAGTTCACGCTCTCCAGCGGGCTGCGGCGGCGCGGCTGGAAGAGGTCGCTGCTGCCGGCCAGGCGCAGCGCGAACTCGCCGCGTGTGCAGTCGCCGCCGAGCCAGAAGGCGCGTGCGGTGTCGCGGAAGCGGTCGTTCCATTCCAGCCAGCCGCGCGGGAACTGGCCGAGCTGATAGCCGCCGGGGCCCAGGTCCCAGGGTTCGGCGATGAGCTTGACGCCCTGCAGCACCGGGTCTTGCAGCACGGCCTTGAAAAAAGGGCCGTCGCGTTCGAAGAAGGGGCTGCCGCGGCCGAGCACGGGCGCCAGGTCGAAGCGGAAGCCGTCGATGTGGAAGTCCTGCACCCAGTAGCGCAGGCTGTCCATCACCAGCTGCAGCACCCGCGGGTGGCGCACGTCCAGCGTGTTGCCGCAGCCGCTCCAGTTCTCGTAGTGCTGGCGCTGATCGGGCAAACGGTAATAGCTGGCGTTGTCCAGGCCGCGCCAGCTCAGCGTGGGGCCGCGTTCGTCGCCTTCGGGCGTGTGGTTGAACACCACGTCCAGCAGCACTTCGATGCCCGCGGCGTGCAGCTTGCGCACCATCTCGCGGAACTCCTGCCGCGGGTGGGCGGTGGCGGCGTAGCGCGGGTCGGGGCAGAAGAAGCCCAGCGTGTTGTAGCCCCAGTAGTTCACCAGGCCCATCTCGCGCAGGCGCGGCTCGTCCAGGATCTGCAGCACCGGCAGCAGGCTCACGGCGGTGATGCCCAGACGCTTGAAGTGCGCGAGCGCAGCCTCGCTGGCCAGGCCGGCGTAGGTGCCGCGTTCGGCCTCGGGCACGCCGGGCAGGCGCTTGCTGAAGCCGCGCACGTGCACCTCGTAGATCACGGTGTCCAGCAGCGGCGTGGCGGGGGGGCGGTCGCCTTGCCAGTCGGGCGTGTCGTGCACCACGCGGGCCTTGTGCGCGAGCGGGCCGTTGTCGGTGGCGTCGGGGTGCTGCGGGTGTTCGCGGTCAGCACCCAAGTGCGGGCCGGCGGGGTCGAAGCCGCCGGGTGGCGCGACGATGGCGCGCGCCCAGGGGTCGAGCAGCAACTTCTTGGGGTTGAAACGGTGGCCGCGGTCGGGCCGCCAGGGGCCGTGGGCGCGCAGGCCGTAGACCAGCCCGGGCTGCGCGCCGGGCAGGCGGCCGTGCCAGACGTCGCCGGTCTGCACCGGCAGCGGCAGGCGCTGCAGTTCGTGCTCGCCGTTGGGGTCGAAGAGACAGAGCTCCAGCTTGGTGGCGTGGGCCGAGAAGACGGCGAAGTTGACGCCGCTGCCGTCGAAGTGCGCGCCCATCGGCCAGGGGCGGCCGCTCTCCAGCGAGGTGCCCGGCGCGGTGCCGGGGGCCGCCGCGCCCGCTGCGGGCGTTGACAGGGCAGGGCGGGTCAACCGGTCCATGCGAAGAAGACCGTGGCCAGCGGCGGCACCGTGATGGCGATGCTCTGCGCGCGGCCGTCCCAGGCCACGGGCTCGGCGGCCACCGCGCCGAAAGCCGTGCCGGCGTTGCTGCCGCCGTAGTGCTGCGAGTCGGTGTTGAGCACTTCGCGCCAGGTGCCGCCTGCGGGCACGCCGACACGAAAGCCGTGGTGCAGCGTGGGCGTGAAGTTGCACACCACCAGCACCGGCGCCGCCCCGGGGGCCTTGCGGATGAAGCTGAGCACGCAGCGCTCGGCGTCGTCATGGCGCACCCACTCGAAACCTTCGGCGCTGAAGTCTTGCCGGTGCAGCGCCGGCTGGGCCTTGTAGAGCGCGTTGAGGTCACGCACCAGGGCCTGCACGCCGGCATGGGCGGGCTCGCCCAGCAGGTGCCAGTCGAGGCTGCGGTCGTGGTTCCATTCGGCGGCCTGCGCGAACTCGCAGCCCATGAACAGCAGCTTCTTGCCCGGGTGGCCCCACATGAAGCCGTAGTAGGCGCGCAGGTTCGCAAACTGCTGCCAGCGGTCGCCCGGCATCTTGCCGAGCAGGCTGCCCTTGCCGTGCACCACCTCGTCGTGGCTGAGCGGCAGCACGAAGTTCTCGGTGTAGGCGTAGACCAGGCCGAAGGTCATCTCGCCGTGGTGGTAGCGGCGGTGGATGGGGTCGCGCGCCATGTACTGCAGCGTGTCGTGCATCCAGCCCATGTTCCACTTGAAGTGGAAGCCCAGGCCGCCGGCGTAGGTGGGCCGGCTCACGCTGGGGAAGGCCGTGCTCTCTTCGGCCAGCGTGATGGCCTGCGGGCGTTCACCGCCGATCACCTCGTTCGTGCGCTTCAGCAGCGCGATGGCTTCGAGGTTCTCGCGCCCGCCGTGCACGTTGGGGATCCACTCGCCGGCCTTGCGGCTGTAGTCGCGGTAGAGCATGGAGGCCACGGCGTCCACGCGCAGGCCGTCGATGTCGTAGCGCTCCAGCCAGTACAGCGCGCTGCCCACCAGGAAGTTGCGCACCTCGGTGCGGCCGAAGTTGTAGATGAGGGTGTTCCAGTCGTTGTGGAAACCCTCGCGGCGGTCGGCGTACTCGTACAGATGCGTGCCGTCGAACTGCGCCAGCCCGTGCGCGTCGGTCGGGAAGTGCGCCGGCACCCAGTCCAGCAGCACACCCAGCCCGGCGGCGTGCGCGCGGGCAATGAAGCGCTGCAGCCCGGCCGGCTCGCCGAAGCGTGCGGTGGGGGCATACAGGCCCAGCGTCTGGTAGCCCCAGCTGCCGTCGAAGGGGTGCTCGGTGACGGGCAGCAGCTCCAGGTGCGTGAAGCCCATCTCGGTGGCGTAGGGCACCAGCGTCTCGGCGAGTTCGTCCCAGTTCAGCCAGCGGTCGCCGTCCTCGGGCTTGCGGCGCCAGGAACCGAGGTGCACCTCGTAGATGCTCATCGGCGCGTCCAGCGCATTGGCGCGCTGGCGGGCCGGCGAGGGCTGGGCCACGGGCGGCATCGCGGCCACCACGCTGGCCGTGGCCGGGCGCAGCTCGGCCTGGCGGGCACAGGGGTCGGCCTTCTGCGGCAGCAGCTGGCCTTCGCGGCCGAGCAGCTCGAACTTGTAGCGCGCACCCACGCCCACGCCGGGCAGGAAGAGCTCCCACACGCCGCACTCGCGGCGCAGGCGCATGGGGTGGCAACGGCCGTCCCAGAAGTTAAAGTCGCCCACCACGCTCACGCGCTGCGCGTTCGGCGCCCACACCGCGAAGGCGGTGCCGGCCACGCCGTCCATCACGCGCGGCGTGGCGCCCAGCATCTCGTAGGGCCGCAGGTGCGAGCCTTCGCCGAGCAGCCACACGTCCATCTCGCCCAGCACGGTGCCGAAGCGGTAGGGGTCTTCCCGCAGGCGCTCCTTGCCATCGGCCCAGCGCACGCGCAGCTGGTAATGCGGGCAAGGCGCGCCAGCCGGCAGGGCCGTGGGGCCGCCGAACACGCCGTCGTCGTGCAGCCGCGCCAGCGGCCAGGCGCGGGCGCCGGCCACGGCCAGCACCGCCGTGGCGCCCGGCAGGAAGGCGCGCACCTCCACGGTGCCATCCGCCCCGAGATGTGGGCCCAGCACGGCAAACGGGTCGCCATGGCGGCCCAGGCGCAGGGCGTCGATCTCGTCAGGGTGCAGCATGGAGCGGGTGGCGGCCTCGTTCAGTCAGTGCTTGGGCGTGATGCCCCAGACCTGGCGCGCGTACTCGCCAATGGTGCGGTCTGACGAGAAGAAGCCCATGCCGGCCACGTTGGCGATGGCCTTCCTGGCCCAGGCCTGGCGGTCGCGGTAGAGCGCGTCCACCTTCGATTGCGTTTCCAGGTAGCTGTCGAAATCGGCCAGCAGCATGTAGTGGTCGCCGCCCCAGAGCAGCGAGTCCACCAGCGGCCGGTAGCGGCCCGGCTCCTCGGGGCTGAACTGGCCGCCGGCGATGGCGTCCAGCACGGCCTTGATCTGTGCGTGGCTCTCGTAGATGCGCAGCGGCTGGTAGCCGGCCTGCTTGGCGGCGGCCACCTCGGGCGTCTTCAGGCCGAAGATGAAGATGTTGTCGTCGCCCACCTGCTCGCGGATCTCGATGTTGGCGCCGTCGTCGGTGCCGATGGTCAGCGCGCCGTTGAGCGCCAGCTTCATGTTGCCGGTGCCGCTGGCCTCGGTGCCGGCGGTGCTGATCTGCTCGCTCAGGTCGGCGCCGGGCATGATGACCTCGGCCACGCTCACGCCGTAGTTCGGGATGAACACCAGCTTGAGCTTGCCGCCCAGGCGCGCGTCGTTGTTGATGACCTGGCCGATGTCGTGGATGAGGCGGATGACGTTCTTGGCCGCCACGTAGCTGCTGGCGGCCTTGCCGGCGAAGATCACCGTGCGCGGCACCCAATCGGCCTGCGGTGCGGCCAGCATGGCCTGGTAGCGCGCCACCACCTGCAGCACGTTGAGCAGCTGGCGCTTGTATTCGTGGATGCGCTTGACCTGCACGTCGAAGAGGCTGGCCGGGTCGACCTTCACGCCCGTCGTGGCCTCGATGTGGGCGGCCAGCCGCGCCTTGTTGGCGTGTTTCACGGCCAGGAAAGCGCTGCGGAAGTCTTCGCGCTCGGCGTGCGGCTTCAGGCGCGAGAGCTGCGTCAGGTCGAGCCGCCAGCCGCTGCCGATGGTGCTGTCGATCAGCGAGCTGAGGCTCGGGTTGGCCTGCGCCAGCCAGCGGCGCGGGGTCACGCCGTTGGTCATGTTGGTGAAGCGGTCGGGCCAGAGGCTGGCGAAGTCGGCGAAGATGGTCTGCACCAGCAGGTCAGAGTGCAACGCCGAGACGCCGTTGACCTTGTGGCTGCCGACGATGGACAGGTGGGCCATGCGCACGCGGCGCTCACCCGTCTCGTCGATCAGGCTCAGGCGGCGCAGGAAGTCGTTGTCGCCCGGGCGGTGCGCGGCGGCCTCGGCCAGGAACTCGGCGTTGATGCGGAAGATGATCTCCAGGTGCCGCGGCAGCACGTGCTGCATCAGGCTGACCGGCCAGGTCTCCAGCGCCTCGGGCATCAGCGTGTGGTTGGTGTAGCTGAAGACTTTCTTCGTCACCGCCCAGGCCGTCACCCAGCCGAAGCCGTGTTCGTCGACCAGCAGGCGCATCAGCTCGGCCACGCCGATGGCCGGGTGGGTGTCGTTCAGGTGGATGGCCACCTTGTCGGCCAGGTTCGTGAGGCTGCCGTGCTCGGCCAGGTGCCGCGCCAGGATGTCCTGGATGCTGGCGCTGGTGAAGAAGTACTCCTGGCGCAGGCGCAGTTCACGGCCAGCCGGGGTGCTGTCGTTCGGGTAGAGCACCCAGCTGATGTTCTCGTACTGGTTCTTGAACTCGGCGGCGCGCGCGTAGTCGCCGGTGTTGAAGGCGTGCAGGTCGATCTGCGCCGGCGCCACCGCCTTCCACAGCCGCAGCGTACTCACGCGCTGCGTGCCGTGGCCGGGGATGACCATGTCGTAGGCCTTGGCGTTGACCTCGCCCGCGTGGCGCCAGGTGGGCACGCGAGACGGGTCGGTGGCCGGCTCCACCCAGCCGCCGAAGCGCACCGGGTAGTGCACGTTGAAGCGCGGAAACTCCCAGGGCGTGCCGTCTTCCAGCCAGGCGTCGGGGCCCTCGACCTGGCGGCCCTCCTGGATGGCCTGCTTGAACATGCCGAACTCGTAGCGGATGCCGTAGCCGAAGCTGGGCAGTTCCTGCGTGGCCATGCTGTCCAGGAAACACGCGGCCAGCCGGCCCAGGCCGCCGTTGCCCAAGGCGGCATCGGGCTCTGTCGAGGCCAGGTCTTCCAGCGTGCTGGCGTGGGTGGCGGCGGCCTTGCCCATCTCGCCCTTCAGGTCCAGCGCGGCCAGTGCGTTGCTGAGCGTGCGGCCGATCAGGAACTCCATCGACAGGTAGTAGACGCGGCGCGCCTTGGCGGCGCGGTCGGCGCTGTCGCCGGCCACCCAGCGCTGGGACAAGTGCTCTCTGGCCACCTGGGCCACAGCGTGCATGATCTCGGTGGGCGTGGCCTGCCCGGGGGCGGCGGCCACGGTGTGCAGGAGGTGGCGCTCGACGGCGGCGTCGGCGGTGCTGGCGGGGGCCGCCGCGGCGGTGCGGGTGGACGATTCAGGCATGAGGCTTGCTCGCTCGCAGCCCAGGTGCAAGCACCCGGGCAGGGGTTGGACTGCGGTGAGTGTCCGCGATGGGCGGGGCAGCGTCAAATGTTCTGGTGCTCTCGACGCTGTAGTTTGCCTACATCGCTGCTGAAGATCAGGTGATTCCCTCGGGGCGGGCTCGCAAGGCTTGCCTTTGATAAATACAACGGAGACAAATGTTTATGCGCGATTTCTCAAGTTGTTTGTGGCTTTGAATCACTGGGCTTGACCGTTTGGTCAGGCCCCGCCGTGCGTGGCAGATCTGTAATTTTCTTGCGTCAACACCCCGAGGAACGCTCATGAAACCCATCGATGTGGCCCAGAGCCTGGACCTGCCGCGCCGCGCCGTCGCGCTGGTGCTGGCCGGGGGCCGCGGCAGCCGCCTGAAGAACCTGACCGACAGCCGCGCCAAGCCGGCGGTCTATTTCGGGGGCAAGTTCCGCATCGTCGACTTCGCGCTCAGCAACTGCATGAACAGCGGCATCCGCCGCATCGGCGTCATCACGCAGTACAAGAGCCACAGCCTGCTGCGCCACCTGCAGCGCGGCTGGGCCTTTCTGAAGAGCGAGATGAACGAGTTCGTCGACCTGCTGCCCGCGCAGCAGCGCGTGGACGAAGAGAGCTGGTACCGCGGCACGGCCGACGCCGTCTACCAGAACCAGGACATCTTGGCCGCCTACCGCGCCGACTACGTGGTGGTGCTGGCCGGCGACCACATCTACAAGCAGAACTACGCGCTGATGCTGGCCGACCACGTGGCCCAGGGGCGCGAGTGCACGGTGGGCTGCATCGAGGTTGACCGCGAAGAGGCCAAGGCCTTCGGCGTGATGGCCATCGACGACGAGCGCCGCATCGTCGATTTCGTCGAGAAGCCGCCCGAGCCGCCCGAGATCCCCGGCAAGCCCGGCCGTTGCCTGGCCAGCATGGGCATCTACATCTTCAACGCGCGCTACCTCTACCGCGAGCTCGAGCGCGACATGAACGACCCGAACTCCAGCCACGACTTCGGCAAGGACATCATCCCGAAGATGGTGCGCGCCGGCGTGGCTGTGGCGCACCCCTTCGAGCTCAGCTGCGTGGGCGGCAAGCCCGGGCACCCGCCGTATTGGCGCGATGTGGGCACCATCGACGCCTATTGGGACGCCAACATCGACCTCACGGCCACCGATCCGCTGCTGAACCTGTACGACAACAACTGGCCCATCTGGACCTACCAGCCGCAGCTGCCGCCGGCGAAGTTCGTGCACAACGAGCCCGACCGCCGCGGCATGGCCATCGAGAGCCTGGTCTCCGGCGGCTGCATCGTCAGCGGCTCGGTCTTCCGCACGGTGCTGTTCTCGCTGGTGCGGGTGCACTCGCACGCGCAGGTGAACTGGAGCGTGCTGCTGCCCGGCGTGCAGGTGGGCCGCGGCGCGCGGCTCACGCGCGTGGTGGTGGACCGCGATTGCTACATCCCCGACAACCTCGTCATCGGTGAAGATGCTGCGCTGGACGCCGCGCGCTTCTACCGCACCGACAGCGGCATCACCCTCGTTACGCGCGACATGCTGCGGCGGCTGTGACCGGCTGGCCGCAAGCGGCAACTGCCGCCTCGGCCGACAGCGAAGAAAGAAGAACAAGATGAGAGTTCTGCATGTGGCCGCGGAGGTCTTCCCGCTGGTCAAGACCGGCGGCCTCGCCGACGTGGTGGCGGCCCTGCCGCTGGCCCAGGCCGAGCAGGGCGCCGACGTGCGCCTGCTGCTGCCCGGCTACCCGGCCGTGCTGGAGGCGGTGCAGGGCGCGCGCACCGTCATCGACATTGGCGCCTGCTTCGGTGCGCTGCGCGTGCGCCTGCTGCTGGCGCGCATGCCGGGCAGCAAGCTGCCGGTGTACGTGATCGACGCGCCTTACCTGTACCGCCGCGGGGGCAGCCCGTACCAAGACAGCCAGGGCCAGGAGTGGGCCGACAACCTGCAGCGTTTTGCGCTGCTCGGCTGGGTGGCCGCCCACCTGGCCGGTGACGATGCCGACCCGCAGTGGGTGCCCCAGGTGGTGCACGCGCACGACTGGCACGCCGCCATGGCCTGCGCCTACATCCGCGAGCACGGGGCCACGCCGGCGGCCACCATCTACACGGTGCACAACCTGGCCTTCCAGGGCCTGTTCCAGATGCACGACTGGCCCATGCTGGGGCTGGGCTCGCACCTCATGTCGCCGGCGGGCCTGGAGTTCCACGGCCAGCTCAGCTTCATGAAGGCGGGGCTGAAGTGCGCCGACCGCATCACCACCGTGAGCCCGACCTACGCGCGCGAGATCGCCACGCCCGAGTTCGGCTGCGGGCTGGATGGCGTGGTGCGCGGCCGGGGCGCGCACGTGCACGGCATCCTCAACGGCATCGACCCGGCCCTGTGGAACCCGGCCACCGACCCGGCTATCGCCACGCGCTACGACGCCGAACGCCTGGCCGGCAAGACCGATTGCCGCCGGGCGCTGCAGCAAGAGCTCGGCCTGCAGGCCGACGAGGGCGCGCTGCTGCTGACGGTGGTGAGCCGGCTCACCTCACAGAAGGGTCTGGATCTTGTGCTCGCGGCGCTGCCTGAACTGGTGCAGGCCGGCGTGCAGTTCGCCGTGCAGGGCACGGGCGAGCCGGCGCTGGAAGCCGCCTTCCGCATGGCGCAGCAGGCGCACCCGGGGCGGGTGCACGTGCACATCGGCTACGACGAGGCGAGGGCGCACCGGCTCATCGCCGGCGCCGACGTGATCGCGGTGCCTTCGCGCTTCGAGCCTTGCGGGCTGACGCAGATGTACGGCCTGCGTTATGGCACCGTGCCCGTGGTGCGGCGCGTGGGCGGGCTGGCCGACACGGTGAGCGACGGCCTCACGGGCTTCACCTTCGATGCCGCCACGCCGGGTGCCTTCGAGCGCTGCGTGCTGCGCGCCCGCGCGGCGCGGGCCGCGCCTGCGGAGTGGCAAGACTTGATGACGAGGGGGATGGCCGAGGAGCTCTCGTGGGCCGGGCCGGCGCGCAGTTACGACGCGCTGTATCGCGAAGCGCTCTCGGCGGGCCGCGCCGCGACCTCGGTCCAGGCCTGAGTCGGGCTGGGGTCGGCCTGGCGGCGGCGGGATGCAGATGGCGGACAGGGCGTCTGTCAAACACCCGCGCCAATGCTTGCGATTCAGGGGGTGGGGGTTGCCAGCCCCCGATCAGCCCCCGTGTCGCGAGGATTCGGCCCACAGCTTCGCAGTCGCACGCTGGGCTTCAATCAGCCTGCGCCAGGTGACGGCGCGCAGCACGGCATCGAGCATGGGCATGAAGGCGGTGCAGGCGACCTTCGCTTCGTCTGTTGCAACAGGCCGCCCGTAGGTTGCGACGAGTGCCACGCCAGCCGCGTCGACGGCCTGGCGCGCATCGTCATCGGCATGCAGGCTCTGCAGCAGCTCGGCCGATAGCGCCACCGCCGCGGGCAGGTCAAGCCATGCCGCCTGCGGCTTGTTGTCCAGCATCGCATGCAGCGCAAGGTGCGCAGCAACCAGCAACCGGCGGCGCTCTGCGGCGGGGATGGGCAGGCACGGGTGCGGGAGCGCCGCGCCGCGCCGGGCTCTCAGCGGCGCCTGTGCACCCAACTGGCCAGCACCTCGCCGCATGGGCCTGCTGCGGCCGCAGGAACCCCAAAGCGCCCACCACGCACGCGCGGCGTCTGTCTGCCCAGGTTCAGGCTCTGCAGGGCTGCTGCGCGCTCGGCTTGCGCCCGCATGCGGCGCCTGTGCAGTGCCTCGGGCGTTTCGCGTCGGGGCGGCGTTAGCTCCACCGCGGCGCCCCCATGTAGGCCAGGAATGCCTGCCCGACGTCATAGCGCGCTTCGACCAGGCGCGCTCGGCGCCCGATCAGTGCCGCGGCCAGCTCAAAGCCCACGCGCACGACGGAGCCGGCCGGATGCTCGGTATCGCCCAGGCGCATCGGCGCCACCAGCTGCAGCGCCACAGTCGGCGGTGCGGTCGTCACCATGTCGGGCGCGCCTTCGCGCCGCGCTCGGGCTGGCGCAGCGCAGCGAACTGCGCCGGCTGCTCAGTCATGCCGCGCCCGAAGTCGTCGGGCAGTGCGAAGGTGCCGAGCGCCGTGCGTGCTTTGCCCGCACGTTCCAAGCCTATGGCCTGCCAGGCGGGCAGGCTCACGACCTGGCCGCGCCTGGCGGTGCGCCAGCGGCTCAGCTTCAGCGGTGCCAGCAGCTGGCAGTCGATCCGCCACTCGGCCCGTGGTGCCGCGGGGGGCTGCCCGCGGCTCAGTCTCGCCCGAAGCCAGGCAATCACGTCACGCTCGATGCCACGCTGAAGGCGCCCGGCCTGGCCGCGCTGACGTCCGCGTACATGGTGCAGGCGTAGGTCACGCGCCCGCCGGTCGCAAGCGGGCGCTTGTCGATCACGATCTCCAGCCCATCGAACAGGTACAGGGTGACCAGTTGGAAGTCGCCGCAGACCAGCGTGCCCGCAGCAGCCTGTGCCGCCGCATGCGCCGGGCGGCCCAGCACGGTGCTGTCGTCCCACAGGAACCGGCCGCCACCAGTGCTGCGCTCGCGGGCGCCCAGAACTTCCTGCACGGTCGGGGTGCCGATCCAGTGCAGCCGGTCTTCGCTGGCGCCGCCATTGATGGCGTTCTTGCGCATGGCCAGCAGTCCCGAATGCGCCAGGCTCGCGCCTGCCTGCGCGTTGACACCGGCCAGCGTGGCCAGGCCTTGCGGCTGGCCGCTGCTACCGCTGCCCGCCAGCACTGCTGCGTCCAGGCCGCGCCCGAAGGCTTCGCCCACCTCGGCCATGATCAGCGCATCGAACATCGGCCCAGCTTGGCGCAGCAGCCGCAGCGACACGCTGAACGTGAAGCCCAGCCGCTTGGGCTCGATGTTGGTTAAGCCGAATGCAGGCTCGGAGGTCGGCAGCGTGCCGCCCTCGGTGGCCACCCAGCCGGCCACGGGTGGCGTGGAAATGTTGGGCAGGCTCGGCACGCCGGAACCGTTGGGCACTGGCACCACGCGCAAGCCGGCCTGCGCCGCGAGGCTGAAGGGCCGCAGGCTTGCCGAAGGGTCGATGCGCGTCGACGTCACAGCGGCGCCGCCGCTGCCCAGGCCACCGGTCGCGAGCAGATCGCGCTGGAACATGCCGAAGGGCACGGCGCAGCCTGTGTTGTAGTGGCCGCGCAGGTGCAGTCGGCCGGCCGCGCTGGCTTCCGCAGTTGCCAGGCGCATCTCGTCGCTCAGGACGTCTTGCAGTTGGGTTGAACTGATCTCAGCCAGCGCGCGCAGCAGGGCGGGCATGCTGGCGACGGGCTCGGGGCGCCGCATCATGCGGTCGGTCAGGCGGGGAACAGGTGACATCGTGGGGGCTCCGTGTTGCGGTGACCCATGGTCGAACCGCCCCCCTTGTGGTGGCAACGGCCAGTCGTCACCAGCGCTGCAGCTGCCACAGCCGGCCCTCGGCCAGCTTGCGCGAACCGGTGTCGACGCGCTGCACGCGCCACGCGCCCACAGGCGCTGCGGTCGCGGCCAGCTCGGCCAGCACCTGGCCCAGCCGGCGGCCGTTGGTGTCGGGTGGCAGCAGGCGCTGCTGCCGCAGCTCGGCCACGCTCCACACCGCATCCCGCCCCTGCCGCCAGACGCTGGCGAACAGGGCCTGCACAGCCGGCAGGTCGAAGTCGGCCGGCAGGCGTTGCCGCTGCAGCTCGGCCAGCAACCGGGTCTGCGCCAGGTGCTGCGGCAGCACCCGGGCCTGGCGGCGCAGGGTGCGGCGCGGTGGGCGCCGCTGGGTCAACACCTCTTGGCCTCGGCGCGTGCCCATCAGATGCGCTCCTTCAGGTGTAGCAGCGCGCCGCGGATCTCGGTGTCGAGCGCTTCGTGCACCTTGGCTTGGTCAGCCTCAGCCGCCAGCACGGCGGCCAAGCGACATGGAATCTGCAGCATGGCCTCGCGGAACGTGACAAACACGCGCGCCAGCTCGGCCCCAACATCGGCAGCTGAGACCAGCTCGCCGGCTTGCTGCCTCAGCCGCAGCTCGGCCGCTTGCGCCTCTGCCGCCTCGCGGCGCGTGCGCCAGTCGCGGTAGGTGCCAGCTGCGGCGCCGTCGCTCGGTGGCGACTCGCCTGCAGCGGGATCGCTGGCCTGCGCCCTTGCTCTTGTGTTGCGCTGCCATTGCGCATCAGCCAGCTCGGGATCGATGAGCTTGTCAGGTCCGAAGGTCGTGATGCGCTGCGCGGCCACGGCTTGCAGCACTGCCTGGCGCGAGCAGCCGCGGTGCCGCGCGTAGGCGGCCTGTGTCAACAACCTAGAGTCAATGTCAGGCATATTGAGTAAAGCTATCGGTCAACAAAGTTGATAGTTAACGACTAGCCCGATTCATCGGTCCATTGGCACCCGCATCTAGGGCCTGTGGAAGGAACCAGACCGGGGGGTGGGCCGGCGGTATCGAACCCACTGCCACACCACCGCCAGCAGCTGCAGCACGGTGTGCGCGATCAATGCAGCACCTCGCCGGGGTAGAGCAGCACCGTTACGGCCACGCCCTGGCCCACAGCCAGCGCCTTGGCGCGGTGAACTAGCTGCTCGGTGGTTTCGCCCGGCAGCCGCACAACGTCTTGCGGTAAGTGGGGCGGGCAGCGGCGCACAGCCATGGGCTCGGACCGTGGGTCGGTGCCGATCACGATCAGGTGAAAGGCACCCCGCCTGTCGGGCTTGCGGTTGCTCACGATGCCTCCTGCTGCGCCGCATTGCCGCTCGATTCGTGCGCTCCACCTCTCCCCACACCCCTAGCGCCAGAAGGTGGCGCAAGTGGCGCACCTTCGCCGCCTAGTGCGCCACGTGCGCCGGCTACTACTGTTGGCGCACCTGGCGCAGGTGGCGCAGCCGCACCGATCAGGGCACAGCCGCTGTACGTCAGCGCCCAACGTTCACGGGCTTTGCGGTCGGCATTGGTGTAGGCCTGGCGCTCGATGTAGCGCGCCCGCTCGGCATCGCGCAGCAGGTCGAACACCTCGGCAGCGCGGCGCCCGGCTGGGTAGCCTGGTTGGCCTGAGAGCATGCGGGCAGCGTTCGCGCTGCTGGTGGGTGCCGTAGCGACGTACTCGCCGCGGCAGTAGAACTCATGGATCAGCCTCAACAGGCCCTTGGTGTCGGTGGCGTCGACCAGGTGCTGCAGTGCTGGCGACTCTGGCGCCTGCAGATCGGGCAGCTTGCCCTCGGACCACACCAGACGCAGCGGCTCACGCAGCCGGCCAAGGTTGTGCTTCTGGTGCTCCAGCAGCAACGTGCCGTCCTTCTCGCGGTGAAAGAACAGGCGCGAGCGCACCCGGTTGTGCAGCGCGGTGCTGCCGCTGTAGCCCTCGCCGCTGCCGGGGCGATCACCGCGGGCCGTGGCCTTGTCAACGTGGGCCAGCAGCAGCACTGCCCGCTGCGGCTTCGCCAGCATGCCCAGTGCCCGCAGGTAGGCGCCCACAGATGCCCGCTGTATCTCGTTGCCGTCGAAGGTGTCGGACATGCCGTCCACCACCAGCACATCAGCCTGCACTGCGTCGACCATGCTGCGCAGTGCGTCGTAAGCGGTCGTTGTCGTAGCGATGCGCTGACCGCCCTGCTGGATCTCGCGGAACAGCACGGGGTCGCCCTCGGTGGCGTCCAACAGGTGCAGGCGGCCTTCGAGTTCAACTGGAGACACGCCCATGCACTCGCAGATCCAGTGCAGACGGTAGGCCAGCAGGTCGGCGCCGTCCTCGCCGCTGTAGTAGACCGCGATGCCGCGCCGCGTGGCCACGCCGAACAGTGGGCGACCAAGTGCGATGCACACGCACAGCATCAGGGCCAGCATGCTCTTGCCAGTGCCACCGTGCGCACCCAGCGCAGTCACCAAGCCGGCCGGCAGGTAGCCATGCCACCAGTATTCCGGGGCTGCAGGCACATGGTCGGCCAGCGCTGCAACGTCGACGGCGCGGAATGCGCTCGCCTTGCTGCGCTTTGCTGCGCCATCCTGCAGCTCGCCCAGCAGTTCATGCCGCAATGCTTCGGATTCGGGGTCGCGCGTCACCGCGATGGCCGCGTCCACAAGGCGCCGCACTTGGTAGGCACGGACCACCTTCTCGGCGTGCTGACCGATGCTGCGTGTGCTGATTGCGCTCTGCACCGACTGCACCAGCTGATGCAGGTATGCCAGGCCACCAGACCGGCCGACGGTTTTTGCTGCCTGCAGTTCCGCGTACACGGTCACGACGTCGGCCACCTCGCCGCGCGCGTGCACGGCGAAGATGGCGGCCTGAATCGGCGTGTGTTCAGCCACCAGCAGGAACTGTGGCTTCAGCCCAGCTTTCTGCACCTCTGGCACCGCTGCAGCGCTGTCAAGAAGCTGCGCACCCAGCAGTGCCTCTTCGACCACTACCGTGGCCTCGTTGGCTTCGACGATGGGCGCGTAGTCAACCGGTGCGTTCATCCGCGGCGGTCTTTCTTGGCGGTGCGCGTCGGCGCAGCCATGCGGGCTATGTCAGCCAGGGGAAGGGCGGCCCAGGTCGACGCGGGCACGGCCGCTTGCGTATCCAGCCGGCGCCTGGCGGGCTCGCCACGCTTGGCACGCAGCGCAGCGCGGCGGTCGTCGCGCCTGCTCACGCTTTGCCCCCGGCCTTCATGGCGTCGATGCGCGCGCGGCGCAGCTGCGTCGGTTGCGGCTGCGGTTGCTGGCGCGGCAGGCGCAGTGCCGCCGTTTCCAGCTCGGCGCGGACCCACCGCAGCGAACGGGTGCCCAGCATCACAGGATCGGGGATCAGGCCCCGGGCGCGCAGCGTGTGAAACGTGCGCTCGCTGACGCCGAAAACGTCGCGGGCGGCCTGCTCAGCAGTCAGCAGCGTTCGGGGTTGCGGGGATGGATCGTGCATTGTTCGTTCCTCTGTTTGCAGCGGTGCTTCGCTGCTGGAACGAACTTTGAAAGCAGGGGTGCGAGTTCAACAAACCCGCAGAAAAGCCGGCCAACTAGAACCCGGGGGCTATGTCTCGAAACTCGTAGTAAGCCGCCTTCACGCGTCGAACGGTCTCACCGCGCTCAGCCGCCACTGCAGCAATGGCCGCAGTGGCGTCATCGTTTAGGAATGGCAGAGCAGCCTTGACGGCACTGGCCAGCGCGATCTTCTCGTCACGGTCAAGGAATCGGCGCGGTCCATCCTTGGACTTTGAGTTCCCAGCCAAGTGCAAAGCAGCGGCCACAGCTTGCGGAGACTCGGCCAGCAGCGCCTGGGCAAAGGCCTCATCAACGAAACGCAGCACAGTCGCAGCCACCGGGATGCCTGCAGCCCTTGCGGTAAGCCATGCGTTGATGGCGTACCGCCCGCTTCCAGTTTCCAGCCACAGATTGACAGACCTCCGCTGCTGGATGTCTGCCAGTCTGCGGCTGGCGTCGGCCGATGGGGCTTGAGCGTCTTGCGGGGCGCTGGTGGCCGGGCCTGGCAGCCCGGCCTCGCGCGTCTTGGTGGCGCGCACCACGGCCTCAGTGCACCTGCAGGCAGAACAGCTGCTCGGCACTGGCGCGGACCCGTGTCGCTGCCATGCGAACAACACGCGCAACTGTCTCTGCAGCCGCGTCATCCTTTTCGCCTGCTGCAGCCTCCCACTGTCGCCACAACTGGGCGCCTGCGGCGTCCAGCAGCGCGGCTGTATCGAGCAGGTGGGCCACCTGCGCGTTCAGTGCATCGATCGTTCGATCCGCACGGGCATCGGTGTTGTCATTGCTGGGGGTAGAGTTCTCGAAGGTCATGGCGCGGTCCTTTCATGGTTGCGCGTTGTGGCTTAGGCCGGCATGGTGTTCGCGCACCAGGCCGGCCGCCTTGCCGCTGGAACTGCAGCGGCGCCAGTGCCCGGCATACCGGCCGGGCGGCGGTGTTCATGCGGCCACCAGGGACAGGGCCGGCCGGCTCAGGAACTCGGCCCAGGCCCGCAGCAGCTCGCGGCGCTCTTGGTCGAAGCGCGCACGGTTGTAGGCGGCGCGGATGCGGTCCCCTTCCTTGTGCGCCAGGCAGGCCTCGATGACGTCGGGCCGGGCCGCGCCGGTCTCGTTCGCCCAGGTGCTGAAGGTGGCGCGGCACAGCCCGTGCACGGTTGTGCTGGCTCGCGCGTCCATTCGCAGCAGCACCGTAAGCATGGCCATGTTGGACAAGGCCGCAAAGCTCCCATCCGGCCGCGGGCGTGGTGAGGGGAAGACCCAGCTGGGGTGCTGGCCCTGCTGCCCGCGCAGCAGCTCCACGGCCCGCGGTGACAGGTGCACGGTGTGCCCCTCGCCGCCCTTCATACGCTTAGCAGACACTCGCCACAGGGCCGCGGCCAGGTCGAACTCGGACCAGTCGGCCTGCAGCACTTCGGTTGTGCGGGCCGCAGTCAACACGCCGAACTCCAGCGCCCGCGCCGCGGTGCCCGGCATGGTGCGCAGCCGTGCCAGCAGCGCCGGGGCTTCAACGTAGGGCAGGGCGGCCAGCTTGCCTGCAGGCCCGCGGTTGTGCGTTTGCTCGCGCATCTTGCGGCGCAGCGCGCCTGCAGGGTTGGTGCCGACGTAGCCGTGAAAGATGGCGTCTTCAAACACCGCGTCCAGGCGCTGGCGGATGCGGCGCACGGTCTCGGGCACGGTCTCGCCCTTCGAATTCCGGGCGCGCTCGTGGGGCTTGGTCGCGGTCAGCGCCTGCAGCAGCTGGGGCGCGGTGATGGTGTCGATAGGCGCATGCCACAGGGTCGCCGGTATGTGGTTCTCCAGGCTGGAGATCCACTGCGCGCCGTGCTTTGCTGTGCGGGTCGGCTCGATGACGCGCTGGTGGTATTCGCGGGCACAGCGGGCCAGGGTCAGGGCTTGGCGCCGCTGCTCGGCCTTTTCCTGGGCCTGCTTGGCCTCGTCGGCAGCTGCGGCATCGCGGCGCAGCCGGTCGCGCTCTGCAACCGGATCAAGGCCCTGGCGCAGCAGCTCGCCGGCTCGACGCGCGTCTTCCCGCGCGTCGGCCAGGCTGGCGCCGGCCTGCGCGAGGTTGTCCCGGTAGGCGGCGCCCAGGCCCATCTCGCGCCGCTTGCCGTCCGGTGCCGTGTAGCGCAGCACCCATTTGCCGCCGGCCAGCTCGACCCGCAGGAACAGCCCGCCGCCGTCGTTTTGGTCGGATTCGGCCGCCAGCACCTGGCGCGCCGTCAGCAGGTGCAGACCCGTTTTCTTCGCCATGTTTCGCCCCCGTTTTCCGGGGGCTGGAAACGCCAGCCCCCGATCAGCCCCCGAAAACAGCCGCAGAGCGGCTGCATTGGCCCTGCGGCCTCGGTGCACTGTTGTGACTATCAGGGAGGGGAAAAACGCTGTCAAATCAACAGCTTAGAAAGAAAAAACCCTCACTGTTTTGCACTGTCGTGCACCTCAGTGAGGGAGTATCCTGGCGGACAGGGCGGGATTCGAACCCGCGGGGGGCTGTTAACCCCCACACGCTTTCCAGGCGTGCGACTTAAACCGCTCATCCACCTGTCCGCTGCAAAACGCGCATTCTAGCTTTCAGCGGCGGGGCTCACGGCATGGGCGCGCAACCACTCCATCACGACGAAGTCGAGCGCGCGTGCGTGGGTGCTTTCCAGCACCACCGGTGGCGCGCAGCCGTGCTCGTAGGCCTCGCGCCAGCGCAGCGCACACACGCACCAGCGGTCGCCGGGCTTCAGGCCGCGGAAACGGTGTTCCGGGCGCGGCGTGATGAGGTCGTTGCCGCGCTCCATCTGGAAGTTCAGGAACTCCACGCTCACTTTGGCGCAGATGACATGGCTGCCGTGGTCGTTGGCGTCGGTGTGGCAGCAGCCGTCGCGGAACCAGCCGGTCAAGGGGTCGTAACTGCAAGGCACCAGCGCGGTGCCGAGCACGTTCAGGGCGTGGGCGCGGTCCATGTGTTGCTCAGGCCTTGCCGCCCTTGCCCAGCAGGCCCATGGCCGTGCCGATGAGTGCGGAAACCTCGCTCATGTTGCCCGGCACGATCATGGTGTTGTTGGTCTTGGCGAGTTGGCCGTAGGCCTCCACTGCTTTCTCAGCCACCTTCAGCTGCACGGCCTGTTCACCGCCCGGCTGCTGGATGGCTGCCGCGATCTTGCGGATGGCATCGGCCGTGGCGTCGGCCACCGCGGTGATGGCGGCGGCTTCGCCCAGTGCGTTGTTGATTTCGGCCTGCTTCTCGCCTTCGCTGCGTGCGATGAAAGCCTCGCGTTCGCCGGTGGCGATGTTGATCTGCTCCTGCCGGCGGCCTTCGGAGGCTGCGATCAGCGCCCGCTTCTCGCGCTCGGCCGTGATCTGCGCCTGCATGCTGCGCAAGATCTCGGCCGGCGGCGTGAGGTCCTTGATCTCGTAGCGCAGCACCTTCACGCCCCAGGTCATCGCGGCTTCGTCGAGCGCGTTCACGACGCTGGCGTTGATGAGGTCGCGCTCTTCGAAGGTGCGGTCCAGTTCCATCTTGCCCACCACGCTGCGCAGCGTGGTCTGTGCGAGCTGGGTGATGGCCATCAGGTAGTCGCTGCTGCCGTAGCTGGCGCGCATGGGGTCGGTCACCTGGAAGTACAGGATGCCGTCCACCTGCAGCTGCGTGTTGTCTTTGGTGATGCAGACCTGGCTGGGCACGTCCAGCGGCACTTCCTTCAGCGAGTGCTTGTAGGCCACGCGGTCGACGAAAGGCACCAGCAGGCTCAGGCCCGGCGTGAGCGTCCGGTCGTACTTGCCCAGGCGCTCCACCACCCAGGCGTTCTGCTGCGGCACGATCTTCAGCGAGCGGATGATGAAGATGACCGCGATGACTGCGATGACGACGGCGATTTCGAGTTGCATGGGCGGAGGCTTTTTCTCTGAAGGCGGTGAAGGTTGGGCAGGCAGGCGAGGGGCGGGCGAGGCAGGGCTCAGCGCGCGGCCGGCTCGACCCGCAGTTCATTGCCATCCAGCGCCACGATGACGTGCTCGCCGGGCGCCGGGCTGCCGCTGCCGGCATGCCGCACCGCCCAGTGGGCGCCGCGGTAGGTGACGCGCGCGGTGCCACCTTCGTCCCAGGCCGGCACGTGCAGGCGTTGGCCGATGTCGATGTTGACGTCGGCATTGCTCGGGGCCGGCTGCGCGCGCGGCCGCAGCTTGCGCACAAAGTACCACAGCACCACCGCGCCGCCGCCCACGGCCGAGGCCGTGACCAGCTGCGAACGCACGTCCATGCCGGCCGATGCCGCCATGGCGCCAGCCGTGGCGCCCAGCGCCAGCATCAGCAGGTAGAAGGTGCCGGTGGCGAGCTCGGCGGCCACCAGCGCACCGATCGTCAGCAGCCACAGCGAGGTCGGGTCGGTGTCCAAGGTGCTTCTCCATCTCCGGGGGTGTTGGCCGGGGCAGTGTAGCCACGCCACACCCTGTCACGGCACGCCCCTACACTTCGCGCTCTCTTGTTCAGCCTGAACGAACCCGCCTTCACTTTTTCCGAGGCCGCGCCATGCTCCGCTTCCGTTTTCCCATCGTCATCATCGACGAAGACTTCCGCTCGGAGAACACCTCCGGCTTCGGCATCCGCGCGCTGGCCGAGGCCATCGAGAAGGAAGGTTTCGAGGTGCTGGGCGCCACCAGTTACGGTGATCTGAGCCAGTTCGCGCAGCAGCAAAGCCGTGCCAGCGCCTTCATCCTGAGCATCGACGACGAGGAGTTCACTCCCGGCCCCGAGCTCGACCCGGCAGTGCTGAACCTGCGCAAGTTCATCCAGGAGATCCGCTTCAAGAACGCGGACATCCCCATCTACATCTACGGCGAGACGCGCACCAGCCAGCACATCCCGAACGACGTGCTGCGCGAGCTGCACGGCTTCATCCACATGTTCGAGGACACGCCCGAGTTCGTGGCTCGCCACATCATCCGCGAGGCCAAGAGCTACCTCGACGGCCTGGCGCCCCCGTTCTTCAAGGCGCTGATGGACTACGCGCAAGACGGCAGCTACAGCTGGCACTGCCCCGGCCACAGCGGGGGCGTGGCCTTCCTCAAGAGCCCGGTGGGCCAGATGTTCCACCAGTTCTTCGGCGAGAACATGCTGCGCGCCGACGTGTGCAACAGCGTCGAAGAACTCGGCCAGCTGCTCGACCACACCGGCCCGGTGCTGCAGAGCGAGCGCAACGCCGCGCGCATCTTCAACGCCGACCACTGCTTCTTCGTCACCAACGGCACCAGCACCAGCAACAAGATGGTGTGGCACCACACGGTGGCGCCGGGCGATGTGGTGGTGGTCGATCGCAACTGCCACAAGAGCATCCTGCACAGCATCATCATGACCGGCGCGGTGCCGGTGTTCCTGCCGCCCACGCGCAACCACTACGGGATCATCGGTCCCATCCCCGAGCGCGAGTTCTCGCCCGAGGCCATCCGCGCCAAGATCGCCGCCAACCCGCTGCTGGCTGGCGTGGACCCGGCCACCGTGAAGCCGCGCATCCTGACGCTGACGCAGAGCACCTACGACGGCGTGCTCTACAACACCGAGACCATCAAGCACGCGCTCGACGGCTACATCGACACCCTGCACTTCGATGAGGCCTGGCTGCCGCACGCGGCCTTCCACACCTTCTACGGCCCGTATCACGCGATGGGCAAGAAGCGCCCGCGCCCGAAAGACCAGCTCGTCTTCGCCACGCAGAGCACGCACAAGCTGCTGGCCGGCATCAGCCAGGCCAGCCAGGTGCTGGTGCAGGACGCGGTGGACCGCAAGCTCGACCGCCACCTCTTCAACGAGGCCTACCTGATGCACACCAGCACCAGCCCGCAGTACGCCATCATCGCCAGCTGCGACGTGGCTGCGGCGATGATGGAAGCGCCGGGTGGCCCCGCGCTGGTGGAAGAGAGCATCCAGGAGAGCCTGGATTTCCGCCGCGCCATGCGCAAGGTGGACGCCGATTTTGGCGATCAGGACTGGTGGTTCACCGTCTGGGGCCCCGATGCGCTGGCGGCCGAAGGCATCGGCCACAGCCGCGATTGGGTGCTCCAGGCCAACGAGCCTTGGCACGGCTTCGGCGATCTGGCCGAAGGCTTCAACCTGCTCGACCCCATCAAGTGCACGCTGATCACCCCCGGCCTGGGCGTGAACGGCCAGTTCGCCGAGACGGGCATCCCGGCCAGCATCGTCACCAAGTTCCTGGCCGAGCACGGCGTGGTGGTGGAGAAGACGGGCCTGTACTCCTTCTTCATCATGTTCACCATCGGCATCACCAAGGGCCGCTGGAACACGCTGCTCACCGCGCTGCAGCAGTTCAAGGACGACCACGACCGCAACGCGCCGCTGTGGCGCATCCTGCCGGAGTTCTGTGCCGCCCACCCGCGCTACGAGCGCATGGGCCTGCGCGACCTCTGCCAGGCGATCCACCAGACCTACGCCAAGGGCGACATCGCGCGGCTGACCACCGAGATGTACCTGTCAGACATCGTGCCGGCCATGAAGCCCAGCGATGCCTACGCGCACATCGCGCACCGCAAGACCGAGCGTGTGCCGATTGACCAGCTGGAAGGCCGCATCACCACCAGCCTGCTGACGCCTTACCCGCCCGGCATCCCGCTGCTGATCCCGGGCGAACGCTTCAACAAGAAGATCTGCGACTACCTGCGCTTCACGCGCGAGTTCAACGCCGCCTTCCCGGGCTTCGACACCGACGTGCACGGCCTGGTGGAAGAAGAAGTGCCGGGCGAGGGCCGGCGCTACTACGTCGACTGCATCAAGGCCTGAAGCCTGCTGGGCCAGGGCGGGGCTGCGGCCCGGCCCAGGCCCCGGTCCAAGCTCACTCGGTCGGGGCCATCATGCCCTGGCTGAAACCACCGTCGACGTACGTGATCTCGGCCGTCACGCCGCCGGCCAGGTCGGACAGCAGGAAGGCCGCGACGTTGCCCACGTCCTCGATGGTGACGTTGCGGCCCAGCGGCGACGCGCTGGCCACCATGCCCAGCAGCTTGCCGAAGTCCTTGATGCCGCTGGCCGCCAGCGTCTTGATGGGGCCGGCCGAGATGCCGTTCACGCGGATGCCGCGTTTGCCCATGCTGGCCGCCAGGTAGCGCACGCTGGCTTCCAGGCTGGCCTTGGCCAGGCCCATGGTGTTGTAGTTGGGCACTGCGCGCAGTGCGCCAAGGTAGCTCAGCGTCAACAGCGCGCCGTTGGGGCGCAGGTAGGGCAGGGCGGCCTTGGCCATGGCCGGGAAGCTGTAGGCCGAGATGTCGTGCGCGATGCGGAAGTTCTCGCGCGTCAGGCCGTCGAGAAAATCGCCGGCGATGGCTTCGCGCGGTGCGAAGCCAATGCTGTGCACGAAGCCATCGAACTGGCCCCAGGCGGCGCCCAGGCCTTCGAACATGGCCTGGATCTGCTCGTCGCTGCTGACGTCGCAATCGAAGATCAGCTCCGTGCCCAGTTCCTTGGCGAACTCGACCGTGCGGTCCTTGAAGCGCTCGCCCACGTAGCTGAGCGCCACTTCGGCGCCCTGCGCGCGGCAGGCCTTGGCGATGCCGAAGGCGATCGAACGGTTGGACAGCACCCCAGTGATGAGGAAGCGCTTGCCGGCGAGGAATCCCATGCGTGTCTCCAGATGGCGGGCGCCGCGCGATGCACGGCCCCGGTTTTGAGCGGGCGCGATTCTGTCACGCAGGCACGGCGCCACTTCGGGGCGGTGCGGCGTGGTGTGCGCACCACGTTCAGGCGATGCGGCCCCGGAACGGCAGGTGCCGGCACGGTTGCTGCCTGTGACGTTCGCCGGTTATACTTCTGGTTTTCCGGGTAATGCTGCGTGGGCGGAATCTTCCAGCCCATTTTTTTTGCTTGATCGACGCTGATGAAGCGCCCCTGCACCCTGCAGTGGCCGTGCACCGCACGGGCCTGCCAGGGCTGGCGCCTCAGAAGACCGGTCTTGGCGGCGCGCCCGGCGACAGGGGCGGCTGGCAAGAAGCTCGTTGGTTCACAGCGGGCCCAGAGAGCGTATCGGTCGGATCAGGCAAAAAGCGGACAAGCAGCGTTTGAACAGCAAGAACCTCAAGGCCGGCGGCAAGGCCGCAGGCTCACCCACAGCACAAGATACACGCAAGGGCGGCGGCAAGGGCCGCGCCGCTGGCGTTGGCGGTGCTGCGCGTGACGGTTTTCGCACGCCGCGCCCCCCGCGCGAGCCCCGCCCGGCGCCCGAAGGCGAGCGCCTGGGTTGGCGTGAAGCCATCAACGCCACGGTGGTCGGCCTCGGCTTTGACCTGGTGGACGTGGAGCGTGCGCCGCGCGGCCTGCTGCGCATCACCATCGACCGCCAGCCCGGCCGCGCTTACCCGATCCCCAGTGAATTCGTGCTGGTCGAGGACTGCGAGCAGGTCACGCGCCAGCTGCAGTACGCGCTGGAAGTGGAAGGTCTCGATTACAGCCGGCTCGAGGTGTCCTCGCCGGGCCTGGACCGGCCGCTGAAGACCGAAGCCGACTACGAGCGTTTCAGCGGCGAAGCTGTGAACATCGTGCTGAAGACGCCTTTCCAGGGCCGCAAGAACTGGCAGGGTGTGCTGCAGCGCGCGGTGCCCGAAGCCGTGGTAGCCGAGCCGGCCGAAGCCGGCACGGCGGCGCCCGTGAGCGGCTGGCAACTGGTTTTCAAGCAAGGCAAGGCTGAGCAGGTGCTCGGCTTCAATTTCGACGAAGTGCGCGAGGCTCGCCTCGTGCCTGTGGTGGATTTCAAGGGCCGCAAGCCCCGCGGTGACGCGGCGGCGGGCGAGCAGGCTGGTGAGGCGCCCGACGCGGCGGCCGCGCCGGGCACAGATGGAGGCTAGGGACTGATGAATCGCGAAATGCTGATGCTGGTGGACGCCATCTCGCGCGAGAAGACGGTGGACCGTGAGGTCGTCTTCGGCGCCGTCGAGGCCGCGCTCGCCTCGGCGACGAAGAAGCTCAATGGCGGCGAGGTCGACATCCGCGTCGCCGTCGACCGAGAGACTGGCGAGTACGAGACCTTCCGCCGCTGGCTCGTCGTGCCCGACAGCGCCGGCCTGCAGAACCCCGATGCCGAGGAACTGCTGTCCGACGCGCTCGAGCGCATTCCCGACATCGAGGAAGGCGACTACATCGAAGAGGCCATCGAGTCGCTGACGATCGGCCGCATTGGCGCGCAGGCCGCCAAGCAGGTCATCCTGCAGAAGATCCGCGATGCCGAGCGCGAACAGCTGCTCAACGACTTCCTCGCCCGCGGCGAGAAGATCTTCGTCGGCACCGTCAAGCGCCTGGACAAGGGCGACATCATCGTCGAGAGCGGTCGCGTCGAAGGGCGCCTGAAGCGCAGCGAGATGATCCCCAAGGAAAACCTGCGCAGCGGCGACCGCGTGCGCGCCTTCCTGATGGGCATCGACCCCACGCAGCGCGGCCCGCAGATCATGCTGAGCCGCAGCGCGCCGGGTTTCATGATCGAGCTGTTCTCGCAGGAAGTGCCCGAGATCGAGCAAGGCCTGCTGGAGATCAAGAGCTGCGCCCGCGACCCGGGCAGCCGCGCCAAGATCGCCGTGATTAGCCACGACCGCCGTGTCGACCCCATCGGCACCTGCGTCGGTGTGCGCGGCTCGCGCGTCAACGCCGTCACCAACGAGATCGCGGGTGAGCGTGTGGACATCGTGCTGTGGTCGGAAGACCCGGCGCAGTTCGTCATTGGCGCGCTGGCCCCGGCCAACGTGGTGAGCATCGTCGTCGACGAAGAGCGCCATGCCATGGACGTGGTGGTGGACGAAGAGAACCTCGCCATCGCCATCGGCCGCGGCGGCCAGAACGTGCGCCTGGCCAGCGAGCTGACCGGCTGGCGCATCAACATCATGACGGCCGAAGAGAGCCAGGCCAAGCAGGCCACCGAGAGCGAATCGGTGCGCCAGCTCTTTGTCGACAAGCTCGACGTCGATGCCGAAGTGGCCGACATCCTGATTGCCGAAGGCTTCAGCAGCCTGGAAGAGGTGGCCTACGTGCCGCTGCAGGAGATGCTGGAGATCGAAAGCTTCGACGAAGACACCGTGCACGAACTGCGCACCCGTGCCAAGGACGCGCTGCTGACGATGGAGATCGAGAAGGAAGAACAGGTGGAAGAGGTGTCGCAAGACTTGCGCGACCTCGAAGGCCTGAACCCCGAACTGATCGCCAAGCTGGCTGGGGGTGGCATCCACACCCGTGACGACCTGGCCGATCTGGCCGTCGACGAGCTCACCGAAATGACCGGCATTGATGACGAAGCTGCCAAGGCTTTGATCATGAAGGCCCGCGAGCACTGGTTCAACGTCTGAACGCCAGACTGAACTGCTGTACCGCCCGCACCGAACACCCGAGGAAAACGCACCCATGGCCGTGACCACTGTCGCCCAATTCGCAGCCCAGCTTGGCCGCCCCACCACGGCCTTGATCGAGCAGCTGCAATCGGCCGGCGTGACCAAGCAGTCACCGGACGACGCGCTGACCGAATCGGACAAGGAGCGTCTGCTCGATTACTTGCGCAACGCCCACGGCACCAGTGCCGGCGCCGAGCGCAAGAAGATCACGCTGACGAAGAAGACCTCCACCGAGATCAAGCAGGCCGATGCCAGCGGGCGTGCCCGCACCATCCAGGTGGAAGTGCGCAAGAAGCGGGTGTTCGTCAAGCGCGACGATGCGTCGCCGGCCACCGAGGAAACCGGCCCGAGCGCGGAAGAGCTCGACCTGCAGCGCCGCGAGGAAGAAGCGCGCGCCCAGGCCGAAGCCATCCGCAAGCAGGAAGAAGAGCTGGCCGAAGCCCGCCGCGTGCGTGAAGAGCAGGAGCGCGCCGCGCGCGAAGCCGCTGAAGCGGCTGCTGCCGCCGCAGCGGCGAAGGCTGCTGCCGAAGCCGCAGCGGCCGCCGCTGCTGCAGAGGCCGCTGCGGCCCTGGCTCGCGCTGCTGCGCTGGAAACGCCCAAGCCCGTGCGCAAGGGTGCGAAGGTCGACGCCGAGAAGGCCGCTACCGAAAAGGCCGCTGAAAAGGCGTCAGAAGCCGCCGCCGAAGCCAAGGCCGCCGAAGCCGCCGCCGCTGCCGAGCCGCCCAAGCCCGTGGAGCCGGCCAAGCCGCTGCTGCGCGTGGTGAAGGCCGCCGACAAGGCCGCCGAAGACACCGCCAAGGCCGAAGACCTGGCCCGCCGCCGCAAGGCTGCCGAAGCCGAAGCCGCCGCCATCCGCGCGATGATGAATGCGCCGAAGAAGGTGCTGGTGGCCAAGAAGCCGGAAGAGCCGAAGCCGGCCGAAGCCGCGAAAGAAGCCATCAAGGGCACCATCCACAAGCCCACGGCCAAGCCGGGCGCGCCGGGCGCAGCCACCACGGCCGCCAAGCCGGGCGACAAGAAGCAGGTCAAGAGCGAGAAGCTCAGCAGCAGCTGGGCCGACGACGCCGCGAAGAAGCGCGCCGCGCTCAAGACGCGCGGCGACAGCGGAGCCGGCCGTCCGGGCTGGCGCGCGCCGCGCGGCGGTGC
>VYLK01000133.1_pt1 | contig 30132 bp, 30 predicted proteins | sample 5114321 | NCBI WGS metagenome assembly VYLK01 (sample SAMN12291792, study PRJNA351875) | freshwater metagenome | isolation source: freshwater lake | place: USA: Michigan, MSU2 Lake | collected 2011-08-16
AGAAAGTGAAGAAGCAGGTAATGGCTAATCTTTTACAAAAGAAGGCGTGAGGAGGTTTGCGTCAGCACGGATCGTATGGGTGGCAGGGCTCGCTTTTGCAGTCATGGGCTGCGAGTTTATACAGCGGAAAAAGCCGGTTGAGGGGACAGAAAACACCCGCAAGCCTGTGGCCCGCGTGAATGAAACCTACTTGTATCAGGATGACCTTGAAGGCCTTGTTACCTCCACGCTCCCGCGTGAAGATAGCCTTGCCCGGGTTACGGCCTATATCGATAACTGGATACGCAAGCAATTGCTGATCGACCGGGCAACCCGCACCATCACCATTGACGAAGCTGACCTGGAGCGAAAAATGCTGGATTACCGGTACAGCCTGATTGCGTACCAGTTTCAAAACTATTATCTCCAAAAAAACCTCTCCGACAGCATCCGCGAGGAAGACATTCTGCGCTATTACGAAGAGCATATCGATAATTTTATTCTGAAGCGCAACATCGTTCGGGGCACCTTCATCAAGGTCCCGAAAACGGCTCCACGGGTAACCCGGATTAAAGGACTGATGACCGCTGCAAAAGCAAAAGACCTGGCTGAGCTAAAATCCTACTGCCTGAGCTTTTCATCAGCTTACCACCTCAACGACAGTACCTGGATGGAGTTTGATCAGCTGGTGGTGAATTCCCCCCTTGCGGAAATACCCAATAAAGTTCAGTTTTTGCGAAACTACCGGCTTTACGAAACCGCTGATGAACAGGCCTTCTACTTTTTGAAAATAGATGATTATAAAATTTCGGATGACGTTTCTCCGTTAGAATTTGTACGGGAAGACATCCGAAATATTTTACTCAACACACGCAAAGTGGAGTTGATCAAACAACTGGAGCAAGAGGTATATGAAAACGGGAAACGACAAAAACTATTTGAGGCCTATTAGCGCGGTGGCAGGTTGGCTTCTGGCGGCTGCCGCCTTAGCACAACAGCCCATCATGGTGGACAAGATCATTGCGAAAGTAGATAACTATATTGTACTCAAGTCAGAACTGGAAGGGGCTTACCAGAACTACATTGTACAGGGCAACAGCCCTTCCGAGGAGGCTCGCTGTGAGATTTTCAACAGCCTGATCATGAATAAGCTGATGGTAGCAAAGGCTGAGATTGACTCAATCGTAATTGCCGATGGGCAGGTTGATGCAAATACGGAGCAGCGCATGAATATGATTTTGCAGCAGTCGGGCAATTCTCCCGAACAGCTGCAGAAAATTTATGGCAAGTCGCTCGAAGACATCAAACTGGAATTACGCGACCAGGTGCGCGAGCAGTTGCTGGGCCGTGAAATGCAATCTACGATCACCAAAGACATCACGATTACACCCGCAGAGGTCCGGAAGTTTTTCAATAAAATTCCTCCCGACAGCCTGCCGTACTATAATTCTGATGTGGAGATTGCCCAAATCGTGCGCCTGGCGCAGGTGAGCGACGTTCAGAAAGAGGCTGTTAAGAATACGCTCAACGAGTACCGCCGCCGAATCCTCGATGGCGAGAATTTTAATGATCTGGCCCGCCAGCACAGCGAAGACCCCAGCGCACAGTATAATGGCGGCGAGATGGGTTATGTAGGCCGCGGGGCAATGGTGCCGCAGTATGAGGGAATGGCGTTCAAACTCAAAAAGGGTGAGTTATCGGTGCCTTTTGAGTCGCCTTTCGGCTTTCACATCATGCAATTGCTTGACCGACGTGGAAACGAGTATGCATCGCGCCATATCTTGTTGTCGGCATCGCCATCCACCGAAGACGTACAGCGCGCGCAGCGCTTTTTGGACAGCCTGCGCACCCAGATCGTTACCGACAGCATGAAGTTTGAGCAGGCGGCCAAGGAGTTTTCAGATGATGAGGGTACTAAAGGGCGGGGAGGCTATTTCACGGATGCGGACGGCGGCACAAAAATTTCACTGAAGGACATTGATCCCGTCATTTATTTTACAATCGACACGATGAAAGTGGGGCAAATCACGAAACCGATTCCCTACCGCACCGACACGGGTAAAGAGGGCGCGCGCATCCTGTATTTCAAGAATAAGATTTCGCCCCACCAGGCAAACCTGCGAGACGACTGGCACAGGATGCAGGCCGCAGCATTGGGAGAAAAACGTGATAAAGCAATCGATAAGTGGTTTGTGAAGGCACGCCATGATGTGTTTATCGATATCGACCCCGAGTATAAAGGGTGTAAAATTCTGGAGTAACTGTACCTTGCAACCATGAGCAGAACATTTTCGAATGATGTAGAGGCGGCCGATGCGCTGGCCGCTCAGTACCGCGAACTGAAACGGGAGATCGCGCAGGTAGTGGTGGGCCAGGAAGACGTAGTACGGCTGGTACTTACGGCAATTTTTTGCCAGGGCCACTCGCTGCTGGTTGGGGTACCCGGATTAGCCAAGACGCTATTGGTACAGACGATCGCTAACGCCCTTGAATTACAATTCAAGCGGGTGCAGTTTACCCCCGACCTGATGCCCTCGGATATTGTTGGCGCCGAGACTCTCGACAAAGAGCGTAATTTCCATTTTGTGAAAGGTCCGATTTTCGCCAACATCGTGCTTGCGGACGAGATTAACCGGACGCCTCCAAAAACCCAGGCCGCTTTACTTGAAGCCATGCAGGAGTACGCGGTTACCATATCCGGTCAGCGCTATGTACTCCCTCGGCCCTTTTTCGTACTGGCTACTCAAAACCCGATTGAGCAGGAAGGCACATACCCGCTGCCAGAGGCCCAACTCGACCGGTTCATGTTTAACATCTTGTTGAACTATCCCTCCTATGACCAGGAGGTGAGCATCGTGAAAAATACTACGGCAGACCTTACCGGTGGTGTACGGAAGATCCTATCAGGCGAGGACATTGCACATATACAGCATCTGGTCCGTCGTGTGCCGGTGGCTGATAATGTTGTGGAATATGCGGTGCGCCTCACGCACCTCACTCGTCCGGGTACGGAGGGATCTGCGGTGGCAAATGAGTACCTCGAATGGGGTGCGGGTCCCCGGGCTTCTCAATTTTTGGTTTTGGGGGCGAAATGTAATGCCCTTATCAATGGTAAGTATTCACCCGACATAGAAGACGTGCAGGCGATCGCAAAGCCGGTATTACGGCACCGCATCATCCGAAACTTCAAAGCGGAGGCAGACGGTGTAACCGTAGACGATATTATCAATAAACTGATGAATAGTTAAGCCAGCTTCCGGAATTCGCGGAATCTGCGCACCATGGCCACGGTAAATCCAACCATTAGCAGCGCGGTACCCAGCCAGAGCACATTGATCATGGGTTTTTCCATGGCCTTGATCACGACCCAATCCTTTTGACGGCCGTTGAGGGCAAACGTGAACTCCTGTGTATCAGGGTGTATGTTTAGCAGGGTAATTCTGATCCCGAGATCCTGAATTTCATCGGGCAGGCGACCCACCTGTGCTCGGTCTTTAATCACAAAAATCGGTTCGGCAAAATAGACATCCCGCTCACCGTTTACTTTGATCCGAGCCATCACGGCTGCATCCTCTGGTTCCAGCCGTAAGCCCGGAATGTGGTCAATACGCCTGACTTCTTCCAATACCGCCACATAATCATTTACAATAAATTGCTGGCCTACTTTCACCCTAACATCTTCCGTCTTACTCCATTCTACTTCGGCTTCGGGGTTCATCGGCAGAGAAACGTGGGTGTACAGGTCGCGTGTCAGATCTCTTTTGATATCGGGCGAAGCTATAAAACCGCCCATGCCGGGGTTGAGTTGCACGCGCGGAAATAGAGTTGCCGCCACCCGATTTCCCTTGCTGAGCTCAATTTCGTAATACGTGTTCTCAGGATAGATTTCAAACGTGTCGCGCGCCTGGTAGAGTTTCTTGCCCTGAAAGAGGATATCTCGTTTTGCCACGACTTTGAAGGGATCATCGGTGAGTTCCACATCGTATTTGCGGGCGTAACCATTTTTGTCGCGCAACTCAAGGCGTTCGCCGAGGTAGGAGATCGTATAGTCTGCCATTTGCCGGGGTTCATTGACAAATAGAAGCAGGTTATCGCGGTTGAATTCGGTACCCAGCTCTTTCGAGATCAACAACCCGTTGTTGTTGAGTGATACGATCTTGGAATAGCCGGATGAAAACAGAATACCTATGAGCATCAGCCCCATACCAATGTGAGCAAGTGCGCCACCCGAAAGTCCGGGGTTCGATTTCCAAACCAGTGAGATGACCTTAGCATTGGACAGCACAACGTAGACGCCGGCAAGCGTAAGCACCATATATGTAGGTTTGGTTACCTGAGCAAAGGCGATGAAAACCGCAAAAATGAGCAACGAAAGCAAGGCGACTGGCACAACTTCTTTTTTGAGCTGTGCGCGGTCTATTCGCCTCCACCAGAAAAACTGGCCGGTTCCGGAAATCAGGGCCACTGCCACGGCAAACCAAAGTTGAAACCTGGAATAAAACTCAATCTGATTGGCGGGAGGCGCTACATTCGAGTTGCCCCCGAATATCTCCACTACCTTGTTGAAGACCGGAATCGACGTGGGCACCAAAACCTGAAACCCCATAAGGCAGAGCGTGGTGGCACCTGCGAAGATCCAGAACTCCCGCGAGTAGGTGTTCACTTCCTGCTCGGTTGCGGGCAGATGGCGCCAACGCACGGCGGCCATGGCGATAGCTGCGGCAGTAAAGAAGAAAAAGTAGACAAGCAGTTGCCCAGAGAGCCCCAGATCAGTGAAAGAGTGTACCGATGCATCACCCAGAATCCCACTACGTGTCAGAAATGTAGAATAGAGGATTAACAAAAAAACGGCGATTACCAGGATGACCGAGGCCCTCAGGGCGGTTTTGCTGTTTTTATAAGTGATCATGGTGTGCATGCCAGCAATCAGGATGAGCCAAGGCACGTAGACGGCATTTTCAACCGGATCCCAGTTCCAGTAGCCACCAAAGTTCAGGGTTTCGTAGGCCCAATACCCGCCCATCAGGATGCCCAACCCAAGAATGGCACCGGCAAGAATGGACCAGGGCAGAGCTGGTTTTACCCAGGCAGCGTACTGCTTTTTCCACAAGCCGGCCATACAAAACGCAAAAGGCACAAGCGTGAGCGCAAAGCCCAGAAAGAGAGTAGGTGGGTGAATGACCATCCAGTAGTTTTGCAACAGGGGGTTCAGTCCGTTTCCATCTTTTGGGATAAAATCAGGTTGCACCTTGAAGATGGGGTCATCCAGTGCATCGCGCAACAGAATAAAGGGCGAGCTTCCAACTTTAAGGTCTATCCCCGGAATTACCACCCCAAGAATCATCGAAGCCAGAAAAGCCTGAACCAAAGCAAAAACGATCAGCACCGGCGCCTCCCACGTTTTTTGGGTGCTCAGCAGCACCAGACCAATTAATGCCTGCCAGAACATCCAAAGCAGGAAACTGCCCTCCTGACCTTCCCAGAAGCAGGAGATCATGTACTGGCCCGGCAAGTGAAGGGATGAGTGTGCGTAGGCGTAGTGATATTCAAAATAATGGTTGCTGATGATGACAAACAGGCAGATCACAATTCCGAGGACCGAAAAGGTGTGGGCAATAAAACTCACCCGCCCATTCCAGAGCCAATCCCCGGAAAGGGGACCTGTTACATCCGATTTCCAGTATGAAAACGCCGCCAGCAAGGCGGTTACGAAGGAAAGGATAACAAAGAGGTGGCCGAGGTTGCCGATGAAGTAATGCATCATGCGAAAGGGGCCGTGTCAGGCGTCCGTTTTGATGGTTTCATCCTGATACTTTGAGGGGCATTTCAAGAGAATTTTGCTCGCAACGAAGCGATTACCCGCGTATTTACCAATCACCACCACTTTCTCAGACCGTAAAAAATCGGGGGGCATCGGTTCGTTGTAGAGTACGTTTTGCTCGCGGCCTTTTTCATCGATGAGCAGAAATTCGAAAGAAACTTTATCGGCTCCCGGGATGATGCCTACCACGTCGCCAGCCGCATTTTTCTTGAGCGAGCCAACAACATGGATATCCTTGGCTTGGCCGTTGGAAGCAAGTTGGTAGGCCTGCTCAAAGGTGACATATGTGCTGGCATCTCCGGCGGTGGCAACAATAATACCGATGGCAACTGCGATAATGATTACGACAAAAAAGTGCGACTTTTTCATGGGTTTTTACTCCTTCCTTTGGCGCGTAAAGGTAGTTTAAAAACCGATGAACGGGCCCAGTAGTTTGGCCGAAAACCACCCTGTTTAAGCGCTCTTTAACCTGTTTTTTGGGGTATTTCTTTCTCCAATCTGGATATTTTCCGGTCAATCCGGAAAAGGTAAAATATCAACCCTGCCAAAATCGTGAGTATGATGGCCACCAGCACATAAATTTTCCCTTCGGAACGGAAACCATCGGCCATCGCCACATCCGTGGAGGTAACTTGTTCAACGAACATGAGGTGAGAAAATAATGCGTTAATCATGGAAAAGGCGATGTTTTATAGCGTTGATGCGCACGCGCAAAGAGGCGATCCAAAATCCAAGTAAAATCCAACCAAGTACTGCCGGATAAAAAACAACCCGCATGTTACCGGAAAGATCATACATGTTAAAGCCAGGATTTCCGCCACTTCCCGGATGCATAGAACTGGTAAGTCGGGGAATAATGAAGATTAACGGAATCATGGCAGCGAAGGCGAAAATGTTATACACAGCGCTCAAACGCGCCTTTTGTTCTTCATTGTCGATCGAACCACGTAAAACGAAGTAAGCCATGTAAACCAGCAACGCGATGGCCGCGCCATTTTGTTTCGGATCGCCATGCCACGGAGATCCCCACGTGTAGTTGGCCCAAATCATCCCTGTACCAATACCCAAAAGACCGAAAACCATGCCCACGTGTGCGCAGGCCACCGCCCGGGTATCGGTTATGGATTCTGCTTTTCTTAGGTATTTGATCGAATGGTAGGATGAGGCCAAAAAAAGTGCCACCATCCCAAACCACATCGGCACATGGAAATATAATGCCCTGATCGTTTCATTGACGATGATAAGGCGCGGTACGGGAAAGAGTAAACCTGCCGTAATGGTGTACACCAAAAGTACAATCGCCAATATCTTCCACCAGTTTTTCCGCACGGCTGCAAATATACGGTTGGTGGGGTTTTTTGATTGAATTTGCGTGGGCTAACTTGCAGAATCTTAATGGTATTGGAATGAAAGGAATAATACTGGCAGGCGGGTCCGGCACCCGACTATACCCGTTAACAAAAGCCGTTTCTAAACAGATTCTGCCCATTTACGACAAGCCGATGATTTATTATCCGCTATCGGTGTTGATGCTGGCGAACATCCGGGAAGTGCTCATCATTTCAACGCCGCAGGATATTGGTCATTTCGAAAGGCTTTTGGGCGATGGCAGCTGGATGGGGATGAAGCTTTCGTACAAAATTCAGCCCTCACCCGACGGTCTTGCCCAGGCGTTTCTGTTGGGTGAGGAGTTTATCGGAAATGATACTTCCTGCCTGGTTTTGGGCGATAACATCTTCTACGGCTACAACTTTTCGAAACAGTTGGAGGAGGCCGGAGACCTCAAGGCAGGGGCTACGGTTTTTGGATATTATGTAAGCGATCCTGAGCGGTACGGAGTGGTTGAGTTTGACCCACGCGGAAAAGTGATTTCAATTGAGGAGAAGCCGAAAATACCAAAGTCGAATTACGCCGTAACCGGATTGTATTTCTACGATAATACCGTGGTTGAAAAGGCAAAGCGCGTGAAACCATCTGCACGGGGTGAGTTAGAGATTACCGATTTAAACCGAATTTATCTGGACGAAGGGCAGCTTAACGTAAAAATTCTCGGGCGGGGTATGGCGTGGTTAGACACAGGCACCCACCAGAGCTTACTTCAGGCATCTAATTTTGTTGAGTCCATCGAAGAACGCCAAGGCCTCAAGATTGCTTGCCTTGAGGAAATCGCCTTCCGAAAAGGGTACATTTCGAAAGCGGAATTATTGGAGTTGGCAAAGCCATTGTCGAAAAATCAATACGGACAGTATTTACTTAAAGTAGCAGAAGAAAAAGGGCCTGTGTTTTAGCTTCGCCAAACAAAAGGAAAAAGTACGTAAGATAACGCGACAGCGATGGCGTCAATGGCCACGATCATGGCAAGGCTGTCAACGCTTACCGCAGCATCAAGTCCATCAATACAGTCTTTGGTTACCCGAATACTCAACGTTAGGATAGAGATGATGATCGGAAAGCTAAGGATGGCCATTAGAACACCACTGTTGTTTGCTTTACCAGCGATGGCGGACAGCAGCGATAATGAAGCCGCAAAACCCAAAGATGAGAGTACGAGCGTAGCAACAAAAATCTGGATATTTTGAATAGGATTATCGATCAACAGCACAAAAAAGCCGGCGCCAGCAAATGTCAATAGCAGGATAAGCAGAAAGTTGTACAGGATTTTAGAGAGGATGATTTCTTCCGGCGGCACCAAAGAAAAAAAATAGTGATCACGGCCCTTGCGTTCCCCCAAAAAACTTTTTGCCCCCACGTTAATGGCAGAGAAAAGAATCATCATCCACAACAGTGTACTCCATGTGGCAGGCGAAAGGTTACGTCCCTGCACGCCCAGTGCCAGGTAGCAGATAAACGTGGTGGCCAAAAGATAGAGCACCAGGCCCGCAAGCGCCGCCTGCCGCCTGATTTCCAGCAGGACGTCCTTTAGAAAAAAATGAAACACCTTATTTGAAATCGCGCAGATAGTTATTGAATGCAAGCAGCAGCACTAAAAGGTACGAAGCCAAAAAACCAAATAAAGCCCCCAAAACGATCGTTTTTGGAAGGCTGTCGCTCACCGGCTCACTAAATTCGGTAAAGCCATCTACCACCTCAAAATCCGGCAAAATATAGAGCTGGCGCTCCGTACTTTGGAGTTCGTTATAAATCTCGAAATCGCGATTATACACTTCAATGGGATTTGTCACGGCCCGGTCGCTGAGAATAACATTGTTGGAACCCTGGCGGCTTTGCTCGGCCATACTTTTGTAGTTGCTGTAGATAACCACTTTCAAACTGTCCAGTTTTTTCGATTCCTGCTGCAATTTTTCCTTCCTGCTCAGCAGGTTTAGTTTGTTTATTTCGATTCGTTTTTTTATGTACTCGTTATTTCGAAAATAGTTCACCAAGGCATCTTGGATGGTTTTTACATTCGGACTGTAGGTCTGAACCGTAATTTCAAAAGCATGCCTGTTTTCCACGGCAAGACGATCCACCACCTGTTCGATCATTTTTTCGTTCTTTTTATCGGTTTGCAGACTTTTAAGTTGCTCCCGTAGTATTTCCATATCTAAAAGTTCGTTTTCCGGAATAAACGGTATGGCTTGAAACTTTTTGATTTTCTTTGCAGCTGAATCTGTTAGATTTAGCGCACGCGCAAGACCCGACGCATCTTTTTCTTCCGCCAGCAGGTTAAGTTTATCAATGGAACTTTCAACTATCCGTTTATTGAGGTAGTTGGAGCTGAGTATCATCGAGGACTCGTAGAAATCCTTTTTCACGTAAGTGGCATATCCAAATGCAATCGCGGCACCTGCAATCGTTAACGAAAGGAACAGCGCCTTGTTCGCCACGGGCGTTGCTCGCACCAGCGCGAGGAATCGAATGCAGCCGAGACCAATCCCTTTGAAGAAATCCCCGATTTTTGCAAATAATACGCCCAGATCTATTTCGTCAGAAGGGGTGGGTTTGGGTTGATTATCCATGAATAACGTGGTTAATTGTTTACTTTTGGGGCCGAAATTACAGATACTTCGTTCGATGTCAAATTCAAAGCGCGTTTTGGTAACAGGTGCGGCCGGCTTTATTGGGTTTCACTTGTCTAAGCGATTGCTCAAAGAGGGCTACCAGGTTACCGGAATTGATTCTCTGAATGATTACTATTCGGTGGAGTTGAAGCAGGCGCGCCTCAATCTTTTGCTGCACGAAACCGCATTTAAATTCAATAAAGTTTCGTTAGAAGATCGTGAGGCAATCGATCGTTTGTTTGAGGCTAACTCGTTCGACTTTGTCGTGAATCTCGCAGCTCAGGCGGGTGTGCGGTATTCCATTACCAATCCCCGAGCGTACTTGGATAGCAACCTCACCGGATTTCTAAACATTCTTGAGGCATGCCGTCAACATCCACCAAAGCATCTGGTATATGCCTCGTCAAGTTCCGTTTACGGGGCGAACCGGCAAATGCCTTTTTCTGAACAGCAAACCACTGACCATCCACTCGCCTTGTATGGGGCGACAAAGAAAGCTAATGAACTGATGGCGCATGCATATTCAAATTTATATGCGTTGCCGACCACGGGCCTTCGTTTTTTTACGGTTTACGGACCGTGGGGCCGGCCGGATATGGCATTATTTCTTTTCACAAAAGCCATTCTTGAGGGCAAACCAATTGACATTTTTAACAATGGCCAGATGAAGCGGGATTTCACTTACGTGGATGATATCGTGGAAAGCATCGTTCGCCTGATCCCTAAACCACCGCAACCGAATACCGCCTGGGATGGGTACCATCCCGACCCCTCGTGCAGCTTTGCTCCCTATCGTATCTTTAATATCGGAAACAATCAGCCGGTGGAGTTAATGCACGCAATAACTGCGTTGGAGAACAAGATTGGGAAAAAAGCGATAAAGAACTTTCTTCCGTTGCAGCAGGGTGATGTGGTCCAAACGTTTGCAAATGTAAATGAACTTGCGGCCTACGTCAATTTTAAACCTGCCACACCAATTGAAATCGGAATTGGTAATTTTGTGGCTTGGTATCGGGATTATTATAAGGTGAATTAACATAATTTAATGAAAGAGAAAATTGGTATTATCGGCCTCGGATACGTCGGACTACCTCTTGCGGTAGAGTTTGGAAAGAAATTTGAAGTCATTGGTTTTGATATAAATGCTACCCGCATTGCGGAACTTTCCAGCGGAATAGATCGCACGCGTGAAGTTGAAACATCTGAACTCACCGCATCCACTGGTCTTACGTTCACCACGCGTGTGGATGAACTTAACAAGGCTAACATTTTTATTATAACGGTTCCAACCCCGATAGACGAGTTTAAGAAACCGGATTTGACGCCACTCATCAAAGCGAGCGAAACCGTAGGCAAGGTTTTGAAAAGAGGCGACATCGTTATCTACGAATCAACCGTTTACCCAGGTTGCACCGAGGAGGTTTGCGTACCCGTTCTTGAGAAGTTCAGTCAACTTCAATTTAATCTTGACTTTTTCTGTGGCTATTCGCCCGAGCGCATCAACCCGGGCGATAAGCTTCACCGGGTAACCGACATTAAGAAAGTGACCAGCGGTAGCAATCCGGAAATAGCCGATAGGGTAGATGCGCTTTATCAAACAATCATTAAAGCCGGCACGCACAAGGCGTCATCCATAAAAGTGGCAGAGGCGGCAAAAGTGATCGAGAACTCGCAACGGGATCTCAATATTGCATTTGTAAATGAATTAGCACTGATCTTTGATCGGATTGGTATCGACACGCATGAAGTATTAGAGGCTGCCGGAACAAAATGGAATTTCCTGCCCTTTAAACCAGGTTTGGTAGGCGGGCATTGCATAGGCGTGGATCCGTACTACCTCACACACAAAGCCGAAAGTTTGGGTTACAACCCCCAGGTCATTCTTTCCGGCAGGCGCATCAATGATAATATGGGCGTATACATCGCGAACACGGTGATTAAGCTAATGACGCAAAACAAACACCAGATTCACGATGCAAATATTTTGGTGTTGGGGATTACATTCAAAGAAAATTGCCCTGACATTCGAAACAGCCGCGTGGTGGACGTCATCCGGGAGTTGGAAAGCTTTGGGGCGGCGGTTGATGTATACGATCCGCATGCAGACCAGGAGGAAGTGAAACACGAGTATGGTCTGTCGCTCACGAAAGCCTTGGATCAAAAGTTCCAAGCGGTAGTGATGGCTGTGGCGCATGAGGAATTCAAAACCCTCGATTGGGGCGCCTTCACCCTACCGAACACCGTCGTCTATGATGTGAAGGGAGTGCTTCCGCGTCAAAAGGTAACAGCACGCTTGTAGAACGATAATAATGAAGGGGAAGATACTTGTAACGGGTGGTGCTGGGTATATAGGCGCGCACACTGTGTTTGAGCTGTTTCAGGAAGGCTTTATACCGGTAATTCTTGACGACTTTTCTCGCAGTGACGATACACTTTTAATCGGGCTCACCAAACTAATGGGGAAGGATCCCTTAGTCTGTCGTGGGAATTGTGCCGATGCAGATTTCATAAAAGGCGTTTTTTCAGCGCACCAATTTGAAGGAGTCATGCACTTCGCTGCTTACAAAGCAGTTGGCGAGTCGGTGGAGAATCCGTTGCTCTATTATCGTAACAATATTGAATCGCTTACGTCATTATTAGAGGTAATGAATGCTAATCAGGTAAAGAACCTGATCTTCTCCTCCTCATGTACGGTGTATGGCCAACCCGAACAAGTACCGGTAACTGAGGATGCTCCTTTCAAACGGGCGGAGTCTCCCTATGGCGCAACAAAGCAAATGTGTGAACGTATTTTGGAAGATGTGTATCCGCTGGGTTTTCGTATCGTTTCACTGCGCTACTTTAATCCGATAGGGGCCCATCCGTCTGCATTGTTAGGCGAAATACCCATGGGACGCCCGAATAACTTGGTTCCTTTCATTACCCAAACAGCCATCGGCAAAAGGCCGAAGCTGGTGGTATTTGGAAATGACTATAACACACCCGATGGATCGAACGTTCGGGACTTTATTCATGTAGTAGACTTGGCTAAGGCCCACGTGAAAGCGCTTGAGCTGGTGAAAAAGCAGAAGGAGAATGCCTACTACGATGTTTTTAATCTAGGAACAGGTGTAGGGGTGTCCGTATTGGAATTGGTTAGAAGATTTCAAGAATTAACTGGAGTAAACCTAAATTGGGAGATGGGTCCCCGTAGGCCAGGTGATGTGGAGATTACGTATGCCGATCCAACGAAAGCAATGGAAGTGATGGGGTGGCGAACAGAATGTTCGATAGAAGATGCCCTCCGCGATGCATGGTGTTGGGAACAAAAGTTGGCGGGACACCAGTATGCAAAGCCACTAACGATACTAAGGTGATGAACAAGATTGTGATGGTAGACCTGCAGTCGCAGTACTTGAGGATAAAGTCTGAGGTAGATGCTGCGATTCAGAACGTTTTGAACGCAACGAATTTCATTCAAGGGCCCGAGGTCAAAGAATTCACGGATGCCCTTAAAACGTACGTAGATGCAGAAGCTGTAATACCGTGTGCCAACGGTACAGATGCTCTTCAAATTGCCATGATGGCCCTGGATCTGAAACCCGGAGACGAGGTGATTTTGCCAGTTCACACTTACGTAGCAACTGCGGAAGTAATCGCGTTGCTTCAACTTAAGCCAGTATTTGTTGATGTGTTTGAGGACACTTTCAACATCAACCATGCGCAAATTGAAAGTAGAATTACAGCGCGTACCAAAGCCATTGTACCAGTTCATCTATATGGCCAATGCGCTGATATGGAACCCATTTTGTCGGTAGCAAGAAAGTTTAACCTTCATGTAATCGAAGACGCGGCTCAAGCTCTTGGCGCAGCGTATACCTTCAGCGATGGTTCAGTGAAACAGGCAGGTACCATGGGCGTGGTTGGAACCACGTCCTTCTTTCCTTCTAAAAATCTTGGATGTTATGGAGACGGGGGCGCCATTTTTGCCAGAGAGCCGGGTATGGCAGAGAAACTGCATATGATTGCCAACCACGGCCAGCGCGTAAAATACCACCACGACATTATTGGTGTAAACAGTCGCTTGGATACCCTACAAGCGGCCATACTAAAGGTTAAGATCAAATACCTTAAGGAATACACGAGCCGCAGAAATCAGGTGGCTGACTTTTACGATCAGTGTCTTTCCGACTTGAGGCAGGTAAACATTCCCAAGCGGGCGATAAACTCAACTCATGTTTTTCATCAGTACACTTTGCGGGTTGAGCGTAGAGACGAACTAAAAATTTTCCTGGAGCAAAGAGGAATTCCAACCATGATCTATTACCCGGTGCCACTGCATTTTCAAAAGGCGTATGCTCAGCCAGGGTACGGGGAAGGCGCATTCCCTGTTTCGGAAGGACTTTCCAGAACAGTCATTTCCCTTCCCATTCATACAGAAATGAATGAAGAGCAACTGACGTATATTTGCAGCGCTATTAAGGAATTTTACCAATGAAATCGGACCAATCTTTTTATGCGCATCCAACGGCTGTAATTGACGAAGGGTGCCAAATCGGCCAAGGGACAAAAATTTGGCATTTTAGCCACATCATGCCCAACTGTAAGATTGGTGAAAACTGCAACATTGGTCAAAACGTAGTGATTTCCCCAGACGTGGTGTTAGGGAATAATGTGAAGGTACAAAACAACGTATCCATTTATACGGGTGTTATCTGCGAGGATGATGTCTTTTTGGGGCCTTCCATGGTCTTTACGAACGTTATCAACCCGCGGAGCGCGGTGAACCGAAAAAATCAATATGCCAAAACAGTGGTGAAAAAAGGTGCTTCCATTGGCGCCAACGCCACCATTGTTTGTGGTCATGACATTGGTAAGTATGCTTTTATCGGGGCCGGGGCGGTGGTAACAAAAAATGTTCCCGATTATGCGTTGGTAGTTGGAAATCCGGCTCGGCAGACAGGGTGGATGAGTGAGTATGGGCATAAGTTGAAATTTGATCAAGATGGGAATGCTCTGTGCCCGGAGAGCGGAGAGAAATATCGATATGAAAATACAAAAGTAACAAAGCTATAGCATGAAGAATTTTGCCTTGATAGGCGCGGCCGGTTACATAGCCCCTCGACATTTGAAGGCCATCAGGGACACGGGGAATCGCCTGGTGGCGGCACTTGATAAGCACGATAACGTAGGAATATTGGATTCCTATTTTCCGGAGTGCGACTTCTTTACAGAGTTTGAGCGTTTCGATCGACACCTCGACAAACTAAAACGTCAAGGAACAAAAATTGACTATGTTTCGATCTGCACACCCAACTACCTCCACGATTCGCATATACGTTTTGCGTTGCGACACGGTGCGGACGCCATTTGCGAGAAGCCATTGGTGTTAAACCCATGGAATGTGGATGCACTAGCTCAATTTGAACTTGAGACCGGAAGAAGTGTAAATACGATTTTGCAGCTTAGGCTTCACCCAAGTATCATGGCGCTTCGCGATAGGGTATTAAATGAGCGGCCCATCGACAAGGTTTATTATGTTGAGCTTACTTACATTACCTCCCGGGGTCATTGGTATAACATAAGTTGGAAAGGAGACACTACTAAGTCTGGAGGCGTAGCAACAAATATTGGGATCCATTTTTTCGATATGCTCATTTGGGTTTTTGGAGCAGTGAAGCTAAGCGAAGTCAATGATTTATCGGCAAACTCGGCTAGTGGCGTGTTACATTTGGAACGCGCCAGCGTTCGATGGTTTCTGAGTATAAACTATGAAGATATTCCAGATGAGGTACGCCTAGCCGGTAAACGCACATTTCGGACACTAAAAATGGAGGGTGAAGAAATTGAATTTAGCGATGGATTCACAGACCTTCACACAAAGAGTTACGAAGAAATCTTAAAAGGAAATGGGTTTAGTTTATTGGACGCAAGGCCGTCTGTTGAACTGGCCCACAGGATACGAACAGCAATAAAATAAAATATTAACAAATGGAATTTAAAGACTCAAAAATACTCGTAATAGGAGGTTCTGGTTTTATTGGTGCCTACGTTGTGCGGGAGCTACTCAAGTATCCCGTTAAAGAAGTTGTAATCTATGATAACTTCGCACGGGGAAAGATGGAGAATATTAATGATGTCTTGGCTGATTCAAGATGTACAATCTTTCCTTTTGGAGGAGACTTAAGGGATCTGGATATTCTCGATACGGCCGTTGAAGGTAAGGATTACGTTTTTCATTTGGCGGCTATGTGGCTACTGCATTGTAAAGACTTTCCACGAACTGCTTTTGAGGTGAATATTGCGGGTACGTTTAATGTTTTGGAGGCTTGTGTCAAGCACAAGGTAAAGAAACTGATATATTCTTCATCCGCATCAGTTTACGGTGATGCTGTTCAGGTGCCCATGACTGAGGATCATCCTTTCAATAACAAGAATTTTTATGGCGCAACAAAAATTGCCGGTGAAGCAATGTGCACAGCGTTTAACGATCGCTACGGTTTGAAAGTTGTCGGCCTGCGTTATATGAATGTCTATGGTCCTGGCCAAGATCAGCATGCCGTTTATACCGGAGTTGTTCCAATCATGCTTAATAAAATTGCCGCCAATGAAACACCCATTATAAATGGGGACGGTTCTCAGGCATATGATTTCATATATGTTGAAGACGTTGCACACGCAAATATCTGCGCTCTTACGAGCAAAATTGATTGTGGATTTTATAACGTGGGCACTGAAGTGCAAACTACCATCAGGGTACTTTGCGATACAATTCTGCGCCTTAAGAATTCTGCGTTGAAGGTACAGTACCAGCCATACGCACCTGATGATGCGAGACAATTTGTGAAGAATAGAATTGGCTCGGCCAAGAAGGCAGCTCACGATCTAAACTTTAACCACAGATACAACTTGGAGCAGGGTCTTCAGAAATTGATTGACTGGAGAATTGATGCTGGAGTTGATGCAAAATAAAAGATAATGAATAAGAGAAATATCCAAATATCGCTGCCTGTGACAGGGGAGGAAGAATGGTTGGCCGCTAAAGAGCCATTAATGACTGGTTGGCTTACTTCCGGGCCAAAAGTTAGAGAGTTTGAACAATTGTTCGCTGAGCGCCACAAAGTAAAGCACGCCATGGCGGTGACCAGTGCCACTACAGCCTTACACTTGGCTGTTGTTGCCTTGGGAATAAATGAGGGGGACGAGGTGATCGTGCCTGCGTTCACTTGGGTTTCTACTGCAAACATCGTCCTGTATCAAGGGGCGAAAGTTGTTTTTGTGGATGTAGACCCCAAAACGTTTAACCTTGATCCGCAAGATTTGAAGAAAAGGATCACAAAGAAGACAAAAGCCATTATTCCAGTCCACCTTTTCGGCCTTTGCGCTAATATAGACGCGATTAAGGAGATCGCAGGCGGGATTCCGCTTATAGAAGACGGGGCGTGTGCCGCTGGAAGTGCCTACAAGGGTGTTCCTGCTGGCGGGCTGGGCAGCATCGGATGTTTTTCGTTTCACCCCCGGAAATCTGTTACCACTGGTGAAGGAGGAATGGTAACAACCAATGATGATCGCTTAGCTGAAGTTATAAAATCATTAAGGAATCATGGAGCGTCTATTTCAGAGGAGGAGCGGCACCATGGCCCCAAACCGTATATTCTTCCTGGATTTAATCTTATGGGCTACAACTATCGAATGACAGATTTGCAAGGTGCAGTTGGGGTTGTCCAAATTAAAAAATTAGATATGTTCATTCAGGAGCGTGATCAATGGGCAGCTTTTTACAAAAGAGAATTAAAAGGAGTTTCTTGGTTAAGACTTCCGGAATTTAGTAAAGATTATCAGCATGGATGGCAATCATTTGTGACTATGGTTGATGGAAGCAAGGCCCCCTGTAAGAGAAATGAAATTATGGAGAAGCTGCAGCAAGCTGGTATCTCTACGCGCCCAGGAACTCATGCCGTGCATATGCTTGATTTTTACAAAGATAAATTTGGCCTTCACCCTGATAATTATCCTGGGGCAAGAGATGCCAATAACTTCTCCATGGCAATCCCTCTTCATAATCGAATGACAGAAGAAGATTATCAATATGTAGTTGAAACTATAAAGTCCCTATAAGTAAGACATGTGTGGCATTTCGGGCATATTTAATTTAAATGGAGAGCCAGTCTCGCATCAAGAAATTAAGTCGATGACTCAAATGCTTGCACACCGTGGTCCTGATGGTGACGGTTATTTTTTAGATGGATCTATTGCTTTAGGACATAGAAGACTAGCGATCATTGATACAAATTCACGGGCTAATCAACCGATGACTTCCAGAAATGGAGAATGGAGTATTGTTTTTAACGGATGCATTTATAATTATGTTGAATTAAAGGAGGAACTCCGTTCCAAAGGTCACAACTTTGTAACAACTACAGATACAGAGGTAATTAGTGAAGGTTTGGCGGAATATGGAGTAGATATTGTAAAACGGTTCAACGGAATGTTTGCAATCGCTGCCTGGCATAAAGAAACAAAAACTCTTCACTTGTTCAGAGATAGATTTGGAGTTAAGCCACTTTATTATTGGTTTGATGGAAAGACTTTGCTGTTCGCATCCGAAATAAAGGCGTTTATGGCCTTCCCTAAATTTTCTGTTCGGTTGGATGAAGGCGCGCTTAATGAATATTTTACATTTCAAAATCTATTTTCCTACAGAACCCTTTTTAAGGGTGTCACTATGTTGCCCCCTGCCAATACAGTTGCAATTGATTTTGCGTCAAAAGGGGTGAAGCATAGTAGCTGGTGGGATTATGACTTTAGTGCCCCAGACAATACACTAACTTTTGAGGATAGTGTCAGAGAAACAGAAAGGCTTTTCAAGCAAGCGGTAGTAAGGCAAATGGTTGCTGATGTTCCTGTAGGCTCTTACCTGTCTGGAGGAATGGACTCCGGGTCAATAACCGCCATCGCTTCTGGTCACGTTAATCGCCTAACAACCTTCACCTGCGGTTTTGACATGAGCGAAATTACTGGAGTGGAGGTGAATTATGATGAACGCAGGGATGCTGAGTTGATGGCAAACCATTTTAAAACGGAGCATTATGAACAAATTATCAATGCTGGGGATTTACGTTGGTCTCTCCCTCGAGTAGTTTGGCATTTGGAAGATCTACGTGTAGGGATGAGTTATCCCAACTACTACATCTCTCGTCTTGCTTCCAAATTTGTTAAAGTTTGCCTCCAAGGTACTGGCGGAGACGAACTTTTTGGTGGTTATCCTTGGCGGTACTATCGCGTATTTAAATCACTGGACAAAAAGGATTTCTTTGATCAGTATTATGGTTTTTGGCAACGCTTGGTTCCTGATGGCGACAGAGGCAAGCTATTTACTTCCTCCATAGCTTCAGTGGTAGATGTGAACGAACCAAGGCAGATTTTTGAAAGAGTTTTCGAATTTAATTCACGTCTTAAATATTCATCACCGGAAGAACATATTCAAAATAGTTTGTACTTCGAAATCAAGACTTTCTTGTCGGGGTTACTTCTTGTTGGGGATAAGCTCTCAATGGCTAATGGCTTAGAGGAACGTTTCCCATTTCTTGACAACGATCTGGTGAACTTTGCACAAACAATTCCAATAAAGTACAAATTGGGACAGCTGGAAAACATGAAGCGAATAGATGAAAATGAAGAAAGAAAGAAGAGAAAGGCCTATCAAGAGTTTGATGATGGTAAGAATGTGCTTCGAAAAGCAATGAAGGGATTTATTCCTGAGGCTATTGTTAATCGAAAAAAGCAAGGGTTTTCTGCACCTGATGAAAGTTGGTATCGAGGTGAAAATGCTGCTTATGTTCGGGAGTTACTCTTAAATAAACGAACAGTTTCTTCTGAGTTTATTGATCCCGCGTACGTTGAAAAAATAGTAAGAGAACATGTGGATCAGCACATCAACCATAGACTGCTCATTTGGTCGTTTATGAATTTTGAATGGTGGTGCAGGATATTTCTTGACAATCAAAGACCATCTTAAAAGTAGCAAAATGCTAAAAGACACACCTCGCAATAAAGGGATAAGGGAGTTTATCCTCAAGCAGCACCTCACTGGTTTTTTAACAGATGATGAGCGGGCTGAATTTTGGGGCTTACCAGAAGGATGCAGAATGCGGGAGAACGCGAAAATTATTAACCCAGAGAAATTAGTGTGTGGTAAACACGTATGGATTGGTGAAGGAGCTATGCTCGATGCTTCGGGGTCGTTGGAAATCGGGGCACACACAAGTATTGGATTAAATGCAATGATCTGGTCTCACTCAAGCATATTGACCAACCTGACGCTAGACAACAGGCCCGGGAGTGATTTAATTGAGCGAAAGAAGACAATAATCGGTAAGGGATGTTTTATTGGTGGTCCGTCCGTTATTTTTCCTGGTATTACATTGGGTGATCGGACGGTTGTAATGCCCATGAGTGTAGTTCAGCATTCTTTCTCTGAAGGGAACTGTATCTTATCTGGCTCGCCCGCGCGAAAAATTGGAACGATCGATGAAAAATTTATTGAAATGAAAATAGCGGAACTAAAGAAAAACCAAAATGAACAATGAGAAAAAACTAAAAGAAGCTTTTGCCGAGGCTTTGCAAATTGACGTGACACTTGTCAATGATACACTAGGCTATAGATCAATAGCCGAATGGGATTCCGTATCACACATGGTGTTGATTAGTATTCTGGAAGAAAAGTTCAATGTATCCATCGATACGGATGATGTAATCGCACTTAGCAGCGTTGGCAAAGCGAAGGAGATATTGAATAAACAAAATATTTTATTTTAGAAGGCCAGGATTCTTTTTTATGCCATCCCTGTTCGATCGAGTAAAGCAAAACGACCACCTGCGCTACTTTAATAGCGCTGGTGATGTCCTGGATTTGCATTCGGTCAGTGAGGCCGGCCTTAATTCGTATTCAAAAGATTTAGCGATACTTTATGTCGACAACTCAATAGCAAGTCTGGGTGTTTTCTGGAGGTTTTACGCCTCTAGCCATGCAATCGCTCTCCTAAGCCCCGGATTAAACATTGGGTTGAAGAAGGAGATTGAAGAAGCATATAAGCCATTGTTCATTTTTGATAGTGGACGTACGGATGTGACGGGCTACATTTTGAAGGATGGTTACTTTCTTCGAGGAGACACTGATATGCCTGGGACGATCCACGAAAATATTAAGATTTTATTGAGCACATCGGGCACAACAGGTTCTCCGAAATTCGTAAAGCTTTCCGATGAGAATCTGATTCAAAATGCGCTGTCGATTGTCGATTACCTCCCGATTAATCATAACGATACAACGCCACTTAATTTACCCATTTACTATTCGTACGGACTATCTGTTTTAACTTCCAACTCCCTCGCAGGTGGAAAGGTCTTTTGCACCAACAAGGATATTCTGTCTTCTGGATTTTGGGATGAGCTGAAGGCGTTTGAATTTACTAGCATTGCTGGTGTGCCGTATGTGTACGAGATGCTTAGTCGTATTGGATTTTTAAAGAAGGATTATCCGTCTCTACGCTATCTTACGCAAGCTGGGGGGAGATTGAATGAGACGCTTGTGGCTAAATTCGCGGAATATGCGGAAAGTCGGGGGATTTTGTTTTACGTGATGTACGGGCAAACAGAAGCAACTGCGCGTATGTCTTACTTACACCCCAGTGTGACGAAGTCTAAGTTAGGGTCAATAGGGAAACCCATAAAAAATGGTGCTTTTGAAATTGATACTGTTACCGCAGAACTCACCTATCGAGGGCCAAACGTATTTGGAGGGTACGCAAACAACCGTTTTGACTTGGAAGAATTTTCACCTCAAGGAGTGTTGAAGACAGGCGATTTGGCGAGAGTTGATGGTGACGGATATTACTATGTTATTGGTCGAGCTAAACGGTTTGCAAAAATATTTGGTTTGCGCGTGAACGTGGACGAAGTCGAAAACGCACTCGTAAAAAAATTTAACGCATCATTTGCCTGCATCGGTGTTGAAGATAACTATCTCCTGATTGCTAATAATGCCGCCGTCAATCAGGCTACAATAAAGGAATATGTTAGGGATCTATACAATATTCATCCCACGGCCGTTAAAGCCACATTTCGACAGTCGTTTCCATTAACACAAAATGGAAAAATAGATTACGTAAAAATCTTTGATGAATTCAATGACCTTCGTTGAGTATCTGGAGTTGGAACAATTCAGCGTTCAAGCTGACGAGAAAAAGTCAGCGCTTACTTTGTTTTTGGGCGATTTGCACGCTTTTCATTTGGCAAATTCGGCTGACTATTACCGCATTAATCAAACGGTATTTAAGGGTATCCGTGAAATCAGTTCACTTGCGCAGTTGCCATTTGTGCCGGTTACGCTTTTTAAATCATTTGGCTTAAAAAGTATTGCCGAAGCGGATGTCTACAAGATACTAACCTCGAGTGGGACTACTGGATCAGTCCCGAGCAGAATTTATCTTAATCGCGAAACGGCTATGCTACAATCGTCCGCATTGGCAAAAATCATTACTCGCGTGGTGGGTAAAGAACGATTACCCATGTTAATGGTTGATTCAAAACAAGTGTTTAAAGACAAGAACTCATTTTCCGCACGCGGTGCTGGGGTATTAGGAATGTCTGTATTTGGCAAGGATCATCATTATATGCTTGATGAAAAATTCGAACCCGATTACAATGTTCTATCCGAATTTATTGCAAAATACAATGGGCAGCGAATTCTGATTTTTGGATTCACCTTTATGGTTTGGCAATTTTTAATGCAACGACTTAACATTTCTGTCGATTTCTCGCAAGCTATTTTGATTCACAGTGGTGGATGGAAAAAATTAATCGATCAATCTGTCGACAACGAAACGTTTAGAGCAGAACTGGAAAGAAAAACAGGCTTACGCCAGATCTACAATTTTTATGGTATGGTTGAACAAGTAGGTTCCGTTTATATAGAGAATGAAAAAGGTTTCTTGCATTGCCCTAATTTTTCAGACATTTTGATTCGCAATCCAATTGATCTATCGATACAACCTCATGGAAAGGAAGGATTGGTGCAAGTAATCAGCCCCTTGACGTTAAGCTATCCCGGTCATTCCATCTTGACGGAGGACATAGGGGTATGCATGGGCGAAGATGATATCTCGTGGAATGGAAAATATTTTAAGATTCTTGGGCGATCTAAGAAGGCCGACCTGAGGGGTTGCAGCGATACGTTTAAAATGTAATGATATTATGGTAGTTAAGCAAATCTTGCCTATTGAAGTCGAGTTGCCTATCGATCAATTATCGGCATTTCGTTCTAGGGAATTCCCGTTACAGTGTTTTGATATCCGAGCAATTACGTTTCTTGATAACATAGCTAGTAGAATCCTTAAGGACAAAACGATAAATCGAATTCCGGAAGTAGCCGCACTGGGATTTTGGTTGAGAAAATCGAGTCAACAAAAAGTAATTTCAGAAAACAGTCACCTGGTGGGGAATGGAAAAGTAGTGACCACCCCATTAGGCGTTATATTTCATGTTTGTCCATCGAATGTCGATACAATGTTTATGTACAGTCTTGCACTTTCGTTGCTGATGGGCAATAAGAACATTGTAAGAATCCCCAGCCGCCTGAACTATAACCTGATGAGCAGGCTTTTTGAGCACATGAAAATGGAGATAGCGGAGGCAAACATGCTATTTGGAGAATATCTCAATTTGGTTACTTACGGACATGAGGAGAACATCAACCATTTCCTTTGTTCAGTAGCAGATGGTAAAATTGTTTGGGGAGGAGATGAAACAGTGCATCTGTTTCGGTCATTTAAAACGAACCCGCGATCGCGCGAAATCGTTTTCCCAGATCGCATATCACTTTCCGTGATCAAATCAGAGTCATACTTGGAGGCAACCGATAAAGCCGAGCAAGCAGAGTTATTTTACAATGACTCATTCACTTTTGATCAAATGGGTTGTTCCTCTCCTCAAACTATCGTTTTCTTTGGCGACTTAAAAAATTGCAATGAGGCAAGGAAGATATTTTACGAAGAATTGCTTGGAGTGGTGAGAAGAAAATACTCCATTAACGACTACTATGCACTTGCCAGCCTGAAATTGAATTATGTAATGAGCGATGCAATAGCAGAAGTCATTACCGACTTTCAAAGCGATGAAACGCGACTGATGTTCGTAGATTCTGCGACTCAACACATCGACAAGCATAGCTGTGGCGGAGGATATTTTTATATTCAACAGATCGATAAGTTAGAGCAGCTGACAAGGCAAGTGACTAATAAACTGCAAACCCTTTGCTATTATGGCCTCTCACAGTCCGAAAAGGAATTTCTGCAAAAGCAATTTGCAGGACGAGGGGTCGATCGCATTGTACCGTTGGGTCACGCATTGAACTTTAATTATCTCTGGGACGGATACAACTTAATTGAGATGTTGAGTAAACGGTTGTGTATTGTTTAGTATGGCTACGATCGTATTTACCTCGGATGTAGACTGGGCTCCGGAGGAGGTTATTGCCGATACCGCGGAGCTCTTTGATCGCTATAATGTAAAGTGCACATTCTTTGCGACTCATGCGTCTGCTGTGCTTCGCGCATTAGACGGCAAGAAGTTTGAAATTGGCATACATCCCAATTTTAATGAATTGTTAAACGGAAAAAGACCGAACACCACATTTGTGGACGTCATTAGAGAATACCACAGCCTGTACCCGGAAGCAATAGGCGTGCGCTCCCATTCCATGACTCAAAATTCACCAATACTTGAAGCATTTTTGCAAGCTGGGTTTATCTACGACTCAAATCATTTTTTGCCTTACCACCAGGTACAGCCTTTCGAACTTTGGAATGGACTAGTTCGCGTTCCTTACAATTGGGAGGACGATGTGCAGTGGGCTTATGGGAAAGATTTTAGTTCGTTATCGTTTAACCCACCAAATGGTTTGATTATTGCAGACTTTCACCCCGTCCATATTTTTTTAAACACGGAGCGTCAGGCAAGGTATAACCAAGCCAAACAGTATTACCAACAACCGAAAGAACTAATGCGATTTCGAAACAATGAAACTGCGGGAGCTAGAACGTTGTTGATAAGCCTGCTCGAACAGCAGGGTAAATCGAATTCGTTTTTCATGAAAGACATCGCATCAGGTAACTACCTCCCCGTCATAAAACCGTAACCCATGCCAAAAATAACACCAGCACTTATCGAGGAGATTACGGGCCTGAAGGGGATTCCAGGATCAATAAACTGTGATGAACTTGGCTTGAGCAATTCTACCTATAGTAACGTTCTATCTTTTTTGGATGACGCCCGTTTCGCTGATCAGGTAGTGCAAAACCAAGGTATTGTGGCGGTTTTTATAACCGAAGAGTTGAAGGATAGAGTAAAAGGCAAAACAGCCATTCTGTGCGATGATCCGCGATATTTTTTCTACATCTTAATGAATGAATTGAGCCAGCGTAGTTATGTAAAGGTAAAAAGCAACATCAGTGCCAAGGCAATCATTCACCCAACTGCTTATGTAGCAGAATACAATGTAGAAATTGGAGAAGGGACCATCATTCAACCCAATGCAACAATTCTGCCGGATGTATCAATTGGTAATCATTGCTTTGTTCAGTCGGGTGCTGTTATAGGATCATCGGGTTTCGAATACAAAAGAACAAAAAGAGGCGTCCTTCCGGTTTTTCACGATGGCAAAGTCATTATTGGAAATAATGTGGAGATCGGAGCAAATACATGCATAGATAAAGGTTTTTCGTTTAAGCACACGGTGATCAAAGACGATGTTAAGATCGACAATCTGGTACATATTGCGCACTGCGTTACTGTGTGTGAAAGAAGTTTTGTTGTCGCGGCTTCTCAGGTTGCTGGTAGTGTTGAGATTGGGAATGATTCATGGGTAGCTCCCAGTAGCTCCATCTCAAATGGGCTTAAAATTGGTAAAGGTGCAAAAATTGGCATTGGTGCTGTTGTAATGAAGAATGTTCAGGACCGTGAAACGGTGAGTGGCAATCCGGCTCGCATCGTAAAAACCGAATAAAAAAAATCATCGTTATGGAGATCACGAATTTGTTAAAGGGCCAAACTATTGCAATCACGGGTGCATCAAAAGGAATAGGGAAGGAGATTGCTTTGCTCATGGCGAGTGCGGGTGCTAACCTGGTCTTAATGGCCAGAACTAAAGATCTCTTGGGTGATTTGCAAAAAGAAATTACTGAAAAATACAGCGTCAAAGTAGTATGCTACGCTTTGGATGTTTCTTCGCAGGAAGAGATTGTAGCCGTATTTAAAGACCTCGCATCGCAACAGATACTGATAGATTGTTTGGTGAACAATGCAGGAATTATGGTTGATGCTATGCTTCAGGTCGTTAAACCAGACCTTATAAAATCGATTTACGAGACCAATGTGTTTGCAGTGATGAACTTGAGCCAACTGGCTATGAAAAGCATGTTGCGCAAGCGAAAGGGATCCATCATTAATCTGGCTTCTATTATTGGTACCAATGGTAATGCTGGGCAGGTGGTGTATGGTTCCAGTAAGGCTGCTGTAATTGGCATTACAAAATCCCTTGCTAAAGAGCTGGCTCCGTTCAATATACGTGTGAATGCTGTTGCCCCGGGCTTCATCGATACCGATATGACACGTGGCATGGATGTGAAATTCAAGGAGAAAAATATTGCTTCTATCGGTATGAAGCGATTTGGCAAACCAGAAGATGTGGCGCGTGTAGTCGTATTTCTTGCATCAGATTTGTCGGAGTACGTTACCGGACAAGTAATAGGGGTGGATGGAGCAATGATTATTTAACCGAATACGTTAAGCATGAATCCGAAGGTGGCCCTGCTGGGCAACATGAACAATAACTTTTTTAACCTTTGTCGATTTCTTCGAGAAAGGGGGATGGATGCTGTTCTGTATGTATTCCCGTTCGATCCGCCTCATTTTCAGCCCGGAGCGGATGCTTTTGATGACACCTACAAAGACTACGTTAAATGGCTCGATTGGGGTAATCCGTATGAATTGTATAGGGTTTCGGCCGAAACGATTAGAGCTGAATTCGGTGGGTATGATTTTTTAATAGGGTGTGGCACGGCTCCGGCTTACCTTGCCAAGGCGGGCATGAGACTGGACCTCTTTATGCCCTACGGAACAGATATATTTCATTATCCGTTCTTTAATATGTTCAAACCCGAAAAACTCTTCAGTTACGTTACGAGATTTTTTAAGGAACGGGAAGTTGTTCAGACGCTGCCATCTAAGCCGGGTAACTCAAAAGGTTATATCCCTTTTGTAATGAACCAACGTAAGGGAATCCGAGCATCTGCAAACACTGCATTTCTTGCTGCCGAAGAACATGTTTACTCCCGATCGCTAAGGAAGCTTGGGTACCCACGGAAGCGTTTGAATTTCAGTGTTCCAATGGTATATACCGGCCAATTTGACGAAAGTGTGCTCGGGCAAGTCTTTGCTAACTCGACTCATTACAAAAAGTTCAAGAAAATCAGAGATGGCACTGATTTTCTAATTTTTAGCAACTGCCGACACTGTTGGAAGCATGAACCAGATCCGCGCAGCTTTAAGGGCAATGATCGCCTCTTTATCGCGTTTGAAAAGTTCATAAAGACGTTTCCTGGAAGGGCGTCCATTATTACTTTTGAATATGGCTCTGACTATCCCGAATCAAAAAAGCTGGTGGAGGAACTCGGCCTTACATCGCATGTTCACTGGTTCCCGTTAATGGCTCGGAAAGAGCTGATGATTGGAATGAGTTTGGCCGATTTGGTAGTCGGTATTCTGTGCGAGGAAAGTTCAGCGCTTTACGGTATAGTATACGAATCAATGGCGTTGCAAAGACCACTCATGCACTACCGACCCGATCATCAGTACCAGAGAATGGATTTATATCCAATGATTAATGTGTTAACGGTTGATGAGATTGAAAAGGCGCTTACACGTTATGCTACCGACAAAGAAGGCCTTAGCACAATGGGCCGAGGTGCTTACCAGTGGTTCCTGAAAAATTGTGTAGATGAACCCTTGAATGAAATCACCAACCTTATCAATAAGAAGGTTGCCACTTTACGAAAATAAGTGTTGAAATCGCAGCCTAGCCGATTCGGAATGGCGCATGTCTTAAAGCGTTGTGAACAAAATACTGGAGTATTTACGAGCAAATAAACTGCTGAGGCAAGGCTTGATTGATACCAACTATTATTTTCTTGCACAGGTTGGCTCACGGGTTATTGGTTTTTTAGTCATTCCCGTTTTTGCGCGCTTGCTTTCAGTAGAGGAGTTTGCTTCGTACGACTTGTTCATTCTTGCTTCCAGTTTCATTGTACTCTTGGCAGGCTTGGGCATGGACTCTGGGGCCACGATTAAAATTGCGGAGAACAAGGATAATGTTACAATGTTGCGAGGCCTTCTTTTCGCTTCCCTTAGCGTAAACGTTATAGCCCTTCTGGCGCTATGGCTTTTATCAATGATGTTATGGTGGCTATATTTCACTGAAGAATTTAACCTTTTCTTTGTTCATGGTATTTTCATTTACACGTTGTTTTATCAGTTCAGCTATATCGTTTTCAATTTTATGCGTTGGCTGGGCAATGCGCGAAATGCCGCGTTCATTAATTTTAGTTCGTATCTCCTCGGCATAGGTGGTGGAGTGATAGGTGTATTGTTTTTTCATGCCTCGATTAATTATTACATTATTGGGGCGACTATCGGCAGTCTGCTGGGGGTGGCCATGAGTGGTTTTCAAGCGAGAAATTACCTGGCCATTCAACCCCTGGCCAGGGATGAATTTTTCGACTTAATGAAGTTATCGCTTCCCTACATACCCACCTATTTGTCGAATTACTTTATGCAGTTCGTAGACCGGCTGCTGATTACAACGTTCTTCGGATTACCCACTCTTGGATTGTTTGCTCTGGTGAACCGAATAGGGCAGATTGTGTCGTTCGGACTGATGGTCATTTCAAGTGGATTTAGACCTATTGTAACCTCTAATTATGCGAATGAAGAGGGACAAGGTTTGAGCAGAAAGATATTCAGCATTTATTGTATAACAACTGTTCCGGTTTGTATTCTAACGATCGTGCTCTCCCCCTTTATCATCCGCATTTTCGGAGGCGAGCAGTACACAGAGGCAATTCCCGTTCTGCCTTATATTGTCCTTTCAGTTTGGTTTTTGGGTTGCTTTTTCCTTTTTGGTTTTGGATATCAAATAAAAAGAAAAACCGTGTACGTAACAGCAATTACTTTGTCGGTAGTGGTATTGATGTGCGGCTTAAGCCTTGTGCTGATAAAGTACTCTGGCATGATGGGCATTGCTCAGGCCACAGCGATTTCAGCGGGTGTTGGAGCACTTGTTTACGTGATAGTTTCAGAAAGACTCTATTCGTTTAACTACCCGCTGCGCTTCATGTATCTGGCTATCGCAACCAGCACAGCTATTGTCTTTTTATTTGCCTAGTACCCAACTTAGAAGCAGGAATGTTAATGATTGGCTTGCCGAGAATAAAATCGGCTTCTATAATGGCGCTCTACTGTTTGACAACTCGCCTAACCATTCTTCGACTGTTTCCGGAGCGCTCATTGATCGTAACAACCACGAGTAAGTGCCATTGACCAATGAAGAACAATCCCAGTCATATTCCTGAATGCCGATTCTATTTTGCTCAACGGTAAAGGTATTTGTTATTTTTCCTTCTGCAGTTAGAATATCGATTGTGATTTGACTTGGCTTCTCCAGCAGGTAGATAATTCTCGTCCTGGAATTAACAGGATTAGGGGTTATCGTAACTAGTCCTGGAGAATCACCCTTATGAATTGTCAGAATCGTGTCGGTTTTCGTGGCGTTGTTGCCAAATTGATCGGTTACCCGCAGCTCTACCAGAGAAAACCCGACATCTTGTGGTTTGGGGAAACCCATGAACGATCCATCTTTTGAATTGATTGTCAGCCAACCTGGGCCCGATAGAAGTGCGAAAGTCAGGTTATCTGTGCAAGTGGAATTCAACTTAACTTTTGATTGATAGGGCATACCCACGTAAGCAATTTTCTGACTGATAGAGGAAATCGCAGGGATTATTACTTGAACCTTCCCCACCAACCTTTCTCCGTTAAATGTATGCTTGTTAAACCCGGAATTGGCATTAGGAAAAAGTTCTAATGGCGGCCATTAGAGAAAACATGTGAAAAAGATTTGATAATCAACTTCGATTCAAAAGTTTAGCGCAACAAATTACAAAAAGTAACTTGTTGCAAAATGAAAGAATACAAAAGACTTACCTATGAGGACAGGGTTAAGATTGAGCTACTTACCAA
>VYLK01000134.1_pt1 | contig 30132 bp, 32 predicted proteins | sample 5114321 | NCBI WGS metagenome assembly VYLK01 (sample SAMN12291792, study PRJNA351875) | freshwater metagenome | isolation source: freshwater lake | place: USA: Michigan, MSU2 Lake | collected 2011-08-16
GCCGCGGCGGCACCGGCCCGGAGGCTGGCACCGGCAGGCTGCGTGATGGCGTGGGCAGCACCGGCGCGGGGCCGGCGGCGGCCTCGCGCCGGGCCTCCTCTTCGGTGATCAGCACCGGGGGCTGGGCGGGTGCTGTCGGGGCTTGCGCCGCCGCCATGAACGGCAACAGGCTGCAGCCCGCCAGCACCCAGGCCGGGAACCACGCGCCCAAGCCGGCGGCGGGCCCGAAGGGGCGGCTGTTGACACGCATGCAGAACTCCAGCGGCGGCCGCGGCGCGCGGCCAGCGCTCATTCTGAGGTGAACAGGTCGGCGCGTTTGCCGCGGATGGGTGCGTAGAAGCGTTTGATCTCGGCCATGTCGGCTTCCACGTCGCCCGTGGGCGTGAAGACGGGGCCGAGACCGCTGCGTTTCTCAAAGTAGTCCATGTAGGCCAGCACGATGGGCACGCGCGCTTCCAGCGCGATGAAGTAGAAGCCCGTCTTCCAGTGCCGCGTCTTGCCGCGTGTGCCTTCGGGCGGCACCACCAGTTGCACCGGGCCATCGGCCTTCACCAGCGCCTCGGCCGAGGCCTGCACCAGGTTGTTGCTCTTGCTGCGGTCCACCGCAATGCCGCCCAGCCAGCGCATCACCGGGCCGAAGGGAAAGCGGAAGATGCTGGCCTTGCCCATCCAGTAGATGTTCAGGCGCAGGCTGAAGGCCACCATCAGCGTGTAGGGCAGGTCCCAGTTGCTGGTGTGCGGAGCGGCGATGAGCACCGCTTTCGTGGCGCCGGGCGGCAGTTCACCCTCGATGCGCCAGCCCGTGGCGCGCAGGAAGGCCAGGGAAGCGGCGCGCAGGCAGGTGTTGACCACCGGTGTGCTGAAGATCGTGCGGTGCATGCAGAGGCGGGAAATCGGTGGCGGGCGGATTGTCGGCCACCGGGCGGCCCCGCTGCCCCCGGGGCTGCCCGGGGCTCGGCGTTAACCCGTAGCATCGGGCGATGCATCCCGCCTTGGTGCCGGCCGTCTCCGGAGAACGCATCGAACGCCACGGCCTGAGCTGTTACGTGGCCGGCGAGGGCCCGCCGCTGCTGCTGCTGCACAGCGTCAACGCCGCGGCCTCTGCCGCCGAGGTGCGGCCGCTCTTCGAACACTGGCGCGCCACGCGCACCGTGTTCGCGCCCGACCTGCCCGGCTATGGCTACAGCGATCGCAGCGAGCGCGCCTACAACCCGCGCCTGATGACCGACGCGCTGCACGCCGTGGCCGCGCTGGCACGCGAGCGCTGCGGGCCGCAGCCGCTGGACGCGCTGGCCGTCTCGCTGGGCTGCGAGTTCCTGGCCCGCGCCGCGGCCGAGCAGCCGGCGCACTGGGGCCGGCTGGCGCTGGTGAGCCCCACCGGCTTCATGGGCCGGCGCGCCTGGCGCAAGCCGCCGGGCACCACGCGTGGCCTGCCCGCGCTGCACCGCGTGCTGGCCAACCCGCGCTGGGCGCAGGCCCTCTTCAACGGCCTCACCAAGCCGGCCGTGGTGCGCTACTTCCTGCGCCGCACCTGGGGCGGGCCGAACATCGACAGCGCGATGGCCGACTACGCCATCCTCACTGCGCGCCAGCCCGGTGCGCGCCATGCGCCGCTGCATTTCCTGAGCGCGGGCCTCTTCAGTGCCGACATCCACACCGTGTACGACGCCCTGCAGCAGCCCGTGTGGGTGAGCCACGGCGTGCGCGGCGATTTCACCGATTACCGCGGCCTGGACGGCTGGCGCCAGCGCCCGAACTGGCGCATCACCGTCTACCCCACCGGCGCCTTGCCTTACTTCGAGCGCGAGGCCGAGTTCAACGCCGAGCTGGCGCACTTTCTGGCGCAGCCGCCTGTGCCTGCCGGCGCGGTGGCTTGAGGCATATTCCGGCCCAGGCCTGTTGCCCCACAACGCGCCCCAGCCCGCGCCCGCCATGCAGCTTTCTGCCACCGAAGTCCGCGTTCTCAGCCGCCTGATCGAGCGCACGCTGTCGCTGCCGCCCGAGCAGCGCGAGGCCTACCTCGCCGGCCTGCCCGAGCCGCAGCAGGGCCTGGTGCCGCGCATCCGCGAGCGCCTGGCGCAGCTGGCCGAAACCGCCGCCGAGGCCGAAGCCGCGGTGGCCCCGCCGCCGCCCCGCCCGGCCAAGCCCGATGTGCGCGTGGGTCCCTACCGCCTGCTGGAGCCGCTGGGCACCGACGCCCAGGCGCGGGTGTGGGCCGTGGAGCGGGCCGAGGGGAACGCGCGCCGACGTTTCGTGCTGCGCTTGCCCGATGTGCCGGCCGAGGCTGGCGCCGTGCCCGACAGCGCCGAGCAAGCCCGCCGCCAGGCCGCCGAACGCCAGGTGGTGCTGCTGCCCGAGCACGCCGACATCGTGCGCCTGATCGACGCCGGCATCGACGCCGAGGGCCGCTTCTACCGCGTGCTGCCCCACATCGACGGCGTCGGCCTGCTCGAACACGCGCAGCGCCGCGGCCTGGGGCTTCACGCCCGCGTGGCGCTGCTGCGCCAGGTGTGCCGCCTGGTGGCCCACGTGCACGACGAAGAGGTGGCCTGCACCGCCTTGGGCCTGGCCTGCCTGCGCGTGGACGACGAAGGCCGCGTGAAGCTGCTGGATTGGGGCCGCGGCCGCAGCCTGCGCCCGGACACGCGGGCCGAAGACATCGCCGCCTTGGGCGCCTTGCTGCAGGCGCTGCTGGAGGCGGGCCCGCTGCCCCCCGGCCCCGACGTGGCGCAGATCCTGCGCCGTGCCTTGCGCCAGGGCGGCGCCGTGCCCTACAAGGGCCTGCACGCGCTCATTGATGAGCTGAACCTCGTGCTGGGCTGGCAGCCTGTGCCCGGGGCGGGTGGTGGGCCGCTGTACCTGGCGCGCTTGTGGTTGCGCCGCCATCGCATGCGCTTGGCGCTGGGCATTGGGGCCGCGGCCTTGCTGGGCGCAGCCAGCTGGGCCGGCTGGCAGACCTGGCAGCGCGGCCAGGGCCAGGCCTTGCGCAGCGATGCGGTGAAAGTCTTCCTGCAGGAGCACCTGCCCGAGGCGCTGCCCACCGCGGCTTCGGCCCCGGTGCCGGCCGCCGACATCGACCTCGCCGTGGCGGGCCCGCGTCTGCAGCAGGCGCTGGAGCGGGCCCGCGCCGGTTTTGCCGGCCAGCCGGTGCTGCGCGGCCAGGTGCTGACGGCGCTGGGCGTTCGCTTTCGCGTGCTGGGCCAGCCCGAGCAGGCGCAGGGCGTGTTGCAGGAAGCGGTGACGCTCTTGCAGACCACCGCCCGCCCCGACGACCCCGCGCTCGGGGCCGCACGTGCCGAACTCGCGCAGCAGTGGCTGCTGGAAGGCAGCCCCCCGGGCCGCGAGCGCGCTGCGGCGCTGGTGCGCGAGGTGCTGCAGCAGTGCAGCGGCACCGCCTGCGCCGCGCCGCGCCAGCTGGCGCAACGGCTGCAGCAGCAACTCGCGCCCTGAGCCTGGCGCGGCCCGCCGGCCCGGCCGCTACAGCGCCTTGCGCGCGATGCGGAAATCCGGGTCTTCGGGGAAGGGCGCTACCGTGAAGCCCAGGCTGCCCATCAGCTTGAGCATGGGCGCGTTGTTGGTGAGGATCAGGCCCATCACCTCTTCCAGCCCCATGCGGCGCGCGGCTTCGATGATGGACAGCATCAGCCGCGTGCCCAGCCCGCGCCCGGCGAAGTCGTCGGCCACCAGCAGCGCGAACTCGCAGCTCGTGCCGTCGGGGTTGGTGACGATGCGGCTCACGCCGACGATGCGCTCGGTGTCGCTGGTGCTGCCGTCGGCTTCGGCGTAGCTGTCCTTCACCACGGCCACGAGCGCCATCTCGCGGTCGTAGTCGATGAGCGTGAAGCGCGCCAGCATGCGCAGCGGCAGCTCGGGCAGCGTGCTGGCGAAGCGGAAGTAGCGGCTCTCGGGCGAAAGGCCGCGTACCAGGGCCTGCAGCATCTCGGCGTCGTCGGGGTGGATGGGGCGGATGGTGTACACGCCGCCGGGCGCGTTGGCCGCGTTCTCGCCGGGCGCCGGCTTGGCGCGCCACGGCCACTCGCGCTCTTGCCCGGTGGGGTAGGGCACGATGGCCAGGTGCGCGAAGCTGCCCGGGTTGCTGGTGGCGTCGTCCACCACGATGCGCGCATCCACCGCCACCGCGCCGTGTTCGTCCACGATGATGGGGTTGATGTCCATCTCGCGCAGCTGCGGCAGCGCGCAAACCATCTCGCTCACGCGCAGCAGCACGGCTTCCAGCGCGGCCAGGTTCGCCGGCGCGGCGCCGCGCCAGGCGCCCAGCATCTCGGCCACGCGGGCGCGGTCGATCAGCCGCGCGGCGAGAAACTGGTTCAGCGGCGGCAGCTCCATCGCGCGGTCGGCGATCAGCTCCACCATCGTGCCGCCGGCACCGAAGGTGATGACGGGGCCGAAGGCCTCGTCGGTGGTCAGGCCGACGAAGACCTCGCGGCCGCGGCCCGCGCCCGGGCCTTCGCGGACAGGCCGGCCCGCCATGGGCTGCACCGTCACGCCGTTGATGCGGGCGCCCGGCTGGGCGTGGGCCACGGCGAGCAGCATTTCCTGGTAGCGGTCGCGCACCTGGGTGGCGTTGTGCACGTTGAGCACCACGCCCTGCACGTCGCTCTTGTGCGTGATGTCGGGCGAATCGATCTTCAGCGCCACCGGGTAGCCCAGCTGGCTGGCGATCAGCATGGCCTCGTTGGCGCTGCGCGCGAGCATGGTGCGTGTGACGGGGATGTGGAAGGCCGCCAGCAGCGCCTTGCTCTCCATCTCGGTCAGCACCTGGCGGCGTTCGGCGAGCACGCCTTCGATGAGCAGGCGTGCGCCTTCGGTGTCGGGCTGCGCACCGTCGCCCAGCGGCGGCGGCGTCTGCTGCAGCAGCTGCTGGTTGCGGTAGAAGCTGGCGATGCTGTTGAAGGCGTCCACCGCCGCCTCGGGCGTGCGGAACACCGGCATGCTGCGCGCGGCCAGCAGCTCGCGCGCGGCGCGCACGCGGGCTTCGCCCATCCAGCAGGCCAGCACCGGCTTGCTGGCCGGCGAGAAGGCCGCGGCGATGTCGCGCGTGAGGGCGTCCACGTCCACGCCGGCCTTGGGCGCGTGGATGAGCAGCACGCCGTCGGCGTCGCGGCTGTCCACGCAGGCCTTCAGCGCCTGCACGTAGGCCGGGCCGTCGGCGTCTTCGCCCAGGTCGTGCACCGCGCCCACCTGCAGGCCCAGCGTGCCGGCCCAGTCGGCCGCCAGCACCGCCGGCCCACCCCCGTTGGTGACGAGCGCCAGCGTGTGCCCCACCGGCCTGAAGCGCGAGGCCAGGCATTGCGCCGCGCTGAAGAGCTGCGTGAACTGCCGCACCCGCACCACGCCGGCGCGGCGCAGCGCGGCGTCGAAGACATCGTCGCTGCCGACGATGGCGGCGCTGTGCGTCAGCGCCACCTTGCTGCCGGCAGCCTGGCGGCCGGCCTTCATCACCACCACCGGCTTGGAATAGGCCGCCGCGCGCAGCGCGCTCATGAAGCGCCGCGCGTGGCGGATGCCTTCCATGTAGACCAGGATGCTCTGGGTGCTGCTGTCGCTCGTCAGGTAGTCCAGCACCTGCGGCAGCTCCACCGCGGTGTTGGGGCCCAGCGAGATGACGGTGGAAAAGCCCACGCCCTGCGTGCGCGCCCAGTCCAGCATGGCCGAGGTGAGCGCGCCCGATTGCGACACCAGCGCCAGCGGCCCCTTGGCGGCCAGCGGGCCCAGGCTGCTGGCGTTCAGGCCGATGGCCGGGCGCTGCAGGCCCAGGCTGTTGGGGCCGAGCAGGTTCACACCGTGCTGCTTGGCGATCTGGTGCAGCTGCGTGCACAGCGCGGCGTCCAGGCCCGTGGTCAGCACCAGTGCAGCGCGGCAGCGGATGCGGCCGGCCACCTCCAGCGCGGCCACGCACTGCGCTGCCGGCAGCGCGATGAGCGCGAGGTCGGCGCGGCTTTGCGCCAGGTCGCCCAGGGTGCCGGTGGTGCCGATGTCCAGCCAGGTGACGGGGCCTTGGTAGCCGCCTTCGGCCAGCGCGGTGCGCAGCGCGCGCGCCTCGCGCGTAGGCGCCTCCGCGTCGGGGTCGCCAGCGAAGACGATCAACGAGCGGGGCTGGAACAGCGGGGTCAGGAAGTGGCGATCCACGGGGCGGGGTCCTCGCGCGGGGGGGCAGTCTGGCGGTTCGGGCCGGGCGGCCAGCCTGCAGCATAGGGCAGGCGAGATGTCGAACCCCTGACAGCGCGTGGCACGATAGCGCGATGTCCGCCGCCGACCTGCACGCCCTCGCCCTTCAGCAGCTGACGCAGGCGCTGGCCGACCCGGTGCAGCTGGTGGCCCTGGTCTCGGCGGCGGTGGCCGGGGCGCTGGTCATCGTCAGCGCCTTCGTGCGCACCATGATCCCGCTGCGCTGGCTGGCCGTGGGCAGCAACCTCGGCTTCATCGTCTACGGCCTGGTGCACCCCAGCTGGCTGATGGTGGCCCTGCACGCGGTGCTGCTGCCGGTGAACCTGTTCCGCGTGGTGCAGATGGTGCGCCTGAGCCGCCGCGTGGCCGCCGCCACCACCGACCCGCGCCAGCTCGCCGTGTGGATGCGCCCCTACATGCGCAGCCGGCGCTATGCCGCCGGCCGCGTGATCTTCGAGCTGGGCCAGCGTGCCGACCGCCTGTACTTCCTGGCCGAAGGCGAGGTCGAATTGCCCGAGGTGGGCCGCCGGCTGCAGCCCGGGCAGATGTTCGGCGAGATCGCCTTCTTCGCCCCCGGCCGCCAGCGCAGCAGCAGCGCGCGCTGCGTCACCGCGGCCACGGTGCTGAGCATCGACGAGGCCACCTTCCGCCAACTGGTCTACCAGAACCCCGAGTTCGGCCTGGAGATCGTGGGCCTGATCGCCGGCCGCCTGAGCCAGGACGTGCAGCGCCTGCAGGCCGCCGAAACAGGGGCTGCCGGTGCGGGCGGCGTGTCGGAGAACAGGTCGACCTGATTACACTGCGGCCGCCGGCGCGGGCTGCGCCACGTTCATCTTTTCTGCACAGGATCCCCATGAAGAAGTTCGCCCTGCTCGCCGCCCTGCTCTCGACCTTGGCCGTGGCCGGCACCGCGCACGCGGCCGACCCCAAGGTCAAGATGAACCTCATCGACCACAGCAACGCCAACCTCATCGCCCCCGATGTGGCCAAGGCCGTGATGGGCGAGACGCTGCCGTCCAAGGTGTGGAAGATCCACCCCGCCAGCCGTTTCGCCTTCATCAGCCAGGTGGAAGGCGGCATGAAGGGCAGCACCTGCGTGGTGGCCGCGCGCGTGATGCTGGTGCCGCTGACGGCCACGGCCAAGGCCGTGCTCTTCCGCCCGCTGGAAACCGCCACCGCTTACGACGCGCTGCCCAACAGCAGCACCGACGCGTGCAAGGCCCTGGCCAAGGACAAGCTGAAGGAAGCCACCAGCGCCGTGGCCTCCAGCATCGTCAAGAGCTGAAGCAGTTCAGCCTGCGGCAGCGGGGTAGAGCCCGCGCTGCCGCGCCATCAGCCGCACCAGGCCGAAGAGCGCGTCGATGTTCGGCGTGGCCTGGCCCAGGTGGGCGCCGATCTCGCGCACCGCGCCCAGCAGCGCATCCAGCTCCAGCGGGCGGCCGGCTTCTGCGTCCTGCAGCATCGAGGTCTTGAAGCTGCCGAGCTTGCGCGTCACCGCGTGGCGCGCCTCGGGCGCCTGCTCGATGGGGATGCCGAAGGCCGCGCCGATGGCCTGCGCCTCGCGCATCACCGCGCTGCAGAAGCCGCGCACGAGCTCGTCGTCGAGGATGCGGTCGCAAGGCGCGCCGGTCAGCGCCGAGACCGGGTTCATGGTCATGTTGCCCCAGAGCTTGAACCAGACCTCGCGCTGAACCTGCGCTGACAGCGTCACGTCGAAGCCGGCACGACCAAGCAGGTCGCCCATCGCCTGAGGCGAGGCGCCTTCGCCGGCGGCGCTGCCCGCCTCGCCGATCACCAGCCCCTGGCCCATCACCGGTCGCACCTCGCCCGGGCCGGGCGCCGTGGCACTGGCGTGCACCACGCAGCCCAGCACGCGCGCGGCGGGCAGCAGCGCGCGAACGGCGCCACCGGCGTCCACGCTCTGCAGCACCAGCCCGCGGCAGGGGCCGGGCAGGTCTTCGAAGAACCACCAGGGCACGCCGTTCATCGCCGCCAGCACGCGCGTGTGCGGGCCGCACAGCGCCGCCACCGCCGGCGCCACTGCGGGCAGCGCCGGGCCTTTCACGGCCAGGATCACGAGGTCTTGCACGCCGAGGGCAGCGGGGTCGTCGCTCGTGGCCAGTGGCACGCTGCTCACGCCCTCGGCCGCGTGCACGCGAAGGCCGTGCTCGCGCACCGCCGCCAGCGTGGCGCCGCGCGCCAGCGCGGAGAGCGTCACTTCGCCCGGTGGCAGGCGCTGGCCCAGCCGGGCTGCAAAGAGGCCGCCGATGGCGCCCAGGCCGACGATGCAGATCTTCATGCGCGTGTCTCCTCCACGAAGTGCAGCACGGCGCGCGCGGCTTCGGCCACGGCGGCGCTCAAGGGTTGCAGCAGGCGGTCGGCGGCGCGCAGGGTCTGCCAGTGCAGGGGCACGTCCACCACCGCGGCGCCGGGCAGTTCCACCAGCACGCCGCGCGCCAGCAGGTCTTGCACCAGCGGCTCGGGGTTCAGGCCCCAGCCCAGGCCGGCCCGCGCCGCATCCACAAAAGCCTGCGAGGCCGGCAGCCAGTGCCGCGGCACCACCAGGGGCTGGCCCAGGTGGGCCTCGATCCAGCGGTCTTGCAGCCGGTCTTGCCGGTTGAAGACGAGGCAGGGCGCTTGCGCCAGCGTGGCGGCGTTCACGCCCCCGCCGAAATGCCGCGCCACGAAGGCGGGGCTGGCCGTGGCGCGGTAGCGCAGCGCGCCCAGGGCGAGGCTGCGGCAGCCGCGCTGCGGCGTGGCCAGGGCCGTGACGGCCGCCAGCACCTCGCCACGCGCCAGCTGCCCGGCGGTGTGGTCCTGGTCTTCCAGGCGCAGATCGAAAAGCCAGCCGCGCTCGCGGCCCAGCTTCGCCAGCGCGGGCATGAACCAGGTGGCCAGGCTGTCGGCGTTGATGGCCAGGGGCAGTGTGGGCGGGCCGCTCTCGCCCAGGCCGGGCAGCTCTGCGGCCAGCTCGGCTTCCAGCAACTGCAGGGCCTCGGCGTGGCGGGCCAGCAGCGCGCCGGCAGCCGTGGCGGTGCAGGGCGCACCGCGCACCACCAGCGGCTGGCCCAGGCGTTCTTCGAGCAGCTTCACGCGCTGCGACACGGCCGAGGGCGTGAGGTGCAGCGCCTCGGCGGCACGCTCGAAGCTGCCTTCGCGCAGCACGGCGGCCAGCGCGGCGACGAGCGGGTAGTCGAGCATGGGTGGGGATGGGTCCAGCAGCGCCTGTTCAGCGATGCTGATGCGGCTGAAGCAAGTCTAAGCCGCGGCTCCGGCCACCACGGGCATGCTGTGCGCCATGTCATCACCGCTCGTGTCTGCCGCCGTTTCGGGCTTCGTGCTCGGCCTCTCGCTCATCGTCGCCATCGGCGCGCAGAACGCCTTCGTGCTGCGCCAGGGGCTGCGGCGTGAGCATGTCGGGGCCATCGTCGCGGTGTGTGCGGTGTGTGATGCTGTGTTGATGGCGGCGGGCGTGGCGGGCCTCGCCCAGCTGCTGGGCACGCGCCCAGGCCTGGCCACGGTGCTGACGCTGGGCGGCATGGTCTTCCTGGCGGCGTATGGCGTCATGGCCTTGCGGCGCGCACTGCGCCCCGGCACGCTGCAGGCCGCGGCCGCCAGCGCGGCGCCCGCCCCGTTGCGTGCCGTGCTGCTGCAGGCGCTGGGCTTCACGCTGCTGAACCCGCACGTCTACCTCGACACCGTGCTGCTGCTCGGCAGCCTGGGCGCGCAGCAGCCGGGCGCGGCCAAGGGCGCTTTTGTGGCCGCTGCGGCCACGGCCAGCCTGCTGTGGTTCACATCGCTGGGCTTTGGTGCGCGCTGGCTGGCGCCGGTGTTCGCGCGGCCACGGGCCTGGCAGGTGCTGGATGTGCTGATCGGGCTGACGATGCTGGCCCTGGCCGCGGGGCTGGGGTGGCGGCTGTGGGCGGCGGCTTAACCGCGCTCTCCGAACACCGCTCGCCGCTGCGCCGGCGTCATCGCCTCCAGCGTCTCGATATTGCGCTCGAAGATGGCCTCGGCCTCGGGGAAGGCTTCCACCGCACGTTCGACGCTGTCTTCGCGCAGCAGGTGCAGCGTGGGGTGGGGCGCGCGGTTGCTGAGGTTGCCGGCGTCGCCGGGCTCGGTGCCCTCGAACTGGAACTGCGGGTGGAAGCTGGCGATCTGCAGCTCGCCGTCCAGGCCCAGGTCTTCGAGCGCGCCTTCGGCGACGTCGAGGAAGTCGTTGAAGTCGAGGAAGTCGGCCAGCGCCTGCGGGCACACGAGCACGGTCGTGTCGGTGGTCTCGGCCGGCGTGGCGTGCAGGTGTTTCAGCTCGGCCACCAGGTCGGCCAGCAGCTCACGCGCTTGCGTGGCGCTGCTTTCCACCCAGCGGATCTGGCCCTTGGCGTGCACGGCCTTGGCAAAGGGGCAGAGGTTCAGGCCGATGACGGCTTGTTCCAGCCAGGCTTGCGTGTCCTGCAGCGCAGGGGAGGGGGTGGTCGAGATCAAGGCGGGGCTCTCCAGGGCGCTGGTGGGCTCTCACGGCCGCACGGCAGGGCTTTCCATCGCCATGCCGGCAGCGCGCTGTTTCAAGTAGAGCTCGATCATCGTGTATTCGTCGCTGCCGTAGGCGTAGGGCTCGGCGCGCACGCCCGTCATGCAGTTGCGCAGGCGGCGCTGCAGCGAGCCCAGGCCCTGCCATTCCAGCCGGTACAGCGGGTAGCCCGTGGGGTGGGCCTGTGGGATGAGCGCGCCGGCCAGGCGGCGCCCGGCGTTGTCGTCATGGCACTGCGCGCAAGAGAAATCGAGCTGGCCGATGCGGCGGCGGTAAAGCGCCTCGCCTTGGGCCACGAAGGGCTGCAGCGCCGGCGTGCGGTCAGGGGCGATGGGCAGGCCGCGCGATTGCAGCGCGACAAACGCTTCCAGCGCGAGCAGGCCTTCGCTCTCGGGCGCCAGTGCCGGCGCCTTCACGTGGCGCACGCGGCACTGGTTGATGCGGCCGGCCAGCGTGAGCGGCTTGCCGAGCGTGGCATCCCAGGCGGGGTGGCGGGCCGCGGCGCCGCGCAGGCTCTGGCCCGGCGTGCTGCCGCCGTGGCAGCCTGCGCAGTCGGCCTGGAAACGCTGCTCGCCGTCCTGCACCCAGAGCATGGCGGGGTTGAGCGTGTCGTCGCGCTGCAGCGCCTGCGTGCTGGGCGCCATGTCGGCAAAGCCCGAGCGGCGCGGTTCGGCGGCCTGGGCGGTGCCGGCAGCCAGGGCCGCGAGCAGCAGGCTGGCCAGCCCCAGGGCGGCGGCGCGCCGGGCGGGCCTCATGCCACCGTGAGCGTGGCGGTTTCGCGCTGCGAGACGCCGTTGTCGCCTTCGATGCTGACGCTCAAGGTGCCGCTGCGCGTGGCGCGCAGGGGGAAGGCGAGGTAAGGGTTGGCGGTGATGGCCGGGAAGAGATCGGCCGCAAAGACCAGTTCACCCTCGAAACGCGCTTCGATGCGCCTCAGGATGTTGCGCGGCACGGTGCGGCCACCCGCGTCGGGCCGGAAGCCGGTTTCCATCGGGTGCTGCATCAAGAGCCGCACCTCCACCACCTCACCGGGGCGGGCGGTGGCGGGCAGGCGCAGCAGGGCTCGGATCGTGCTCATTCACCCTCCAGGCAGGCGGCCAGCGCCACGCTCACCGCCACGCGGTGCTGCCAGCAGCTGCCATCGTTCATCTGCGCGATGGCGATGACGTTCTGGCTGCTGGCCATGCGCATGCGCGTGCCCACCAGCGCGCGGCCGCTGGCCGGGCCGAGGTGGAACATGGCCACCTCGGGCTGCGGGTTCAGCTCGGTGAAGATCGCGATGCGTTGCACGTGCTGCTCGGCCGTCATCGGGCTCTGCACGCTCACGCTCACCGGCACGGTGTTGCCGTTCTCCACCACCGCGTCCACGGCAAGCGCCACGCGGCCGGTCTGCAGCGGCCTGCCGCCAGTGAAGCGTTCGATGGCGGTCTGCAGGGCGGCCGATGGCGCGGCCTGGGCGGGCCAGGGCTGCAGCAGCACCGCCAGCGCGCCAGCGCCGCCGGCTGCCAGCATGGTTCGGCGTTGAGGCTTCATTTCAGCGTCTCGAGAAAGGCGACCACGTCTTCCACCTGCTGCGCCGTCAGCACCGGCTTGCCCTGCCAGGCCGCGCCCACGCGCTGCTCGGCCGTGGCCGGTGGCAGGCGGTGGAAGCTGGGCATCACGCTGGCCGGGTTCAGATGCTTGGCATCGGCCACGCGCAGGCGCAGTTGCGCGGGGCTGTAGCGGCTGCCCACGCCGGCCAGGTTCGTCGACAGGTTGCCCTGCGCGCGCTCGGCGGGCGTGCGGTCAAAAGGCCCGCTGTGACACAGCAGGCACAGGCCCTGCGTGCGGTCGACCACGAGGGCGCGGCCGGCTGCGGCATCACCGGGCGTGGCGGTCAGCGGTTGCGGAATGCCATCGCCCACCACGGTGAACGCGGTGGCCGCCCCCGCCAGTGCCAACACGGCCATGCCCGGCATCATGCGCCCCCTGCGCTCAGGCCTGCTGCAGCTGCTGCTTGATGGGCAGCTCGCGGATGCGCTTGCCGGTGGCCGCAAAGATGGCGTTCAGCACCGCCGGCGCTGCCACCGCGATGGTGGGCTCACCCACTCCGCCCCAGAAGCCGCCCGAGGTGAGGATGATGGTCTCCACCTTGGGCATCTCGGCGATGCGCATCGAGGGGTAGGTGTCAAAGTTGCGCTGCTCGATGCGGCCGTCCTTCACCGTGCACTCTTCGTAGAGCATGGCACTCAGGCCGTAGACGAAGCTGCCTTCCACCTGCGCCTCGATCTGCTGCGGGTTCACCGCGTAGCCGCAGTCGGTGGCGGCCACGATGCGGTGGATCTTCAGCTGCCCCTTGGCGCCCACCGAGATCTCCGCGCAGGCCGCCACGTAGCTGCCGAAGCCGTGCGTCACGCACAGGCCGCGGTGCACCTTCTGGCCGTTGATGTCGGCGGCGGGCTTGTCCCAGCCCACGCGCTCGGCCACCGCGTTCAGCACCGCCAGGTGCTTGGGGTGGTTGGCCATCAGCTTGCGGCGCAGCGCCAGCGGGTCCTGGTTGGTGGCTTGCGCCACCTCGTCGAGGAAACACTCCAGGTAGAAGGCGTTCTGGTTCAGGTTCACGCCGCGCCAGAAGCCCGGCGGCACGTGTGGGTTGCGCATCGCGTGGTCGACCAGCAGCGCCGGGAAGGTGTAGCCGATCATGGCTTCACCGCCGCCATTGTTCAGGCCCTGGAACATCACCGGGTCGCGCCCGTCGCGGATGTTCTGCGGCGCCACGCCGGCCAGGATGCTCTGGCCGCTGATGCGCATGTGCAGCCCGGTGATGTTGCCCTGCGCGTCCAGCCCGGCTGTGAGCTTGGCCTGGGTGATGGGGTGGTAGCGGCCCTGGGTCATGTCTTCTTCGCGCGACCACAGCAGCTTCACCGGGGTGCCGGGCATCTGCTTGGCGATCAACACGGCCTGGGTGATCCAGTCCTGCACCGCGCCGCGGCGCCCGAAGCCGCCGCCGAGGTCGATCTTGTAGACCTCGCACTGCGCCGCTGGCAGACCGGCGGCCAGCGCCGCGGCCGAGAGCGAGGCCTCGCCGTTCTGCGTGGGCGTCCAGACCTCGCAGCGCTCGGGCGTCCACTTCGCCGTGGCGTTCATCGGCTCCATCGTGGCGTGGTTCTGGTGCGGGTAGGCGTACACCGCCTCCACCTTGCGCACGGCGCCGGCCAGCGCGGCCTTCACGTCGCCATTGCTGTTGCCCACCACGGCCTGCGGTGCGTCCAGACCGGCCTTCAGCACGGCGTTGAAGTCGGCCTGCTGCACATTGGCGTGCGCGCCGAAATCCCACTGCACCGGCAGCGCGTCCAGCGCCTTCTTCGCGCGCCACCAGGTGTCGGCCACCACGGCCACGGCGTTGTCGCCCACCGCCAGCACCTTCTTCACGCCGGGCATCTTCTCCACCGCGGCGGCGTCGAAGCCCTTGAGCTTGCCGCCGAACACCGGGCAGGCGTTGATGGCGGCGTTCAGCATGCCGGGCAGCTGCAGGTCGGCGCCGAAGATCTTCTTGCCGTTGACCTTGTCGGCCGTGTCCAGGCGGGCCATGCGCCGGCCGATCAGCTTCCAGTCCTTCGGGTCCTTCAGCGGGATGTCGGCAGCAGCCGGCGGCGTCAACTTCGCGGCGGCGGCGGCCACCTGGCCGTAGCTCGTCTTGCGGCGGCTGGCGGCATGGGTGATGACACCCTTGCTCACCGTGCACTCGGCGGCCGGCACTTTCCAGCCCTCGGCGGCGGCCTGCACCAGCATCATGCGGGCGCTGGCACCGCCCTTGCGCACGTACTCGTGGCTGGTGCGGATGCCGCGGCTGCCGCCCGTGCCGAAGTCGCCCCAGGGGCGCTTGCGCGCCAGACTCTGGCCCGGCGTGGGGTACTCGGTGGTGACCTGGGCCCAGTCGCATTCCAGCTCTTCGGCCACCATCTGCGCCAGGCCGGTGAGCGTGCCCTGGCCCATCTCGCTGCGCGCGATGCGGATGATCACCTTGTCATCGGGCTGGATCACGACCCAGGCGTTGATCTCGGGCGTCTGGCCCTGCGCCGTGGCGCTGGTGGGGAAGCCGAAGACGAAGCCGCCGGTGACGGCGGCCGTGGCCGCGGCGCCGGTGCCGATGAACTGGCGGCGGTTCAGGGAGGTGGTGCTGTTCATGCGGCACTCCGGGTGACGTGCACGATGTCCAAGCCCGCGGTCTTGGTGACCCCGGCGGCTTCCTTGATGGCCGCGCGCACGCGGTTGAAGGTGCCGCAACGGCAGATGTTGGTGATCTCGGCGTCGATGTCGGCGTCGGTGGGCTTGGGCTTCTTCTTCAGCAGCGCCGCCGCGGCCATGATCATGCCGCTCTGGCAGTAGCCGCACTGCGGCACGTCGTTGTTGACCCAGGCCTTCTGCAGCGCGTTCAGGCCCCTGGGCGAGAGGCCCTCGATGGTGATGACCTTCTGGCTGGGTTGCACCGCAGAAACCGGCATCACGCAGCTGCGCACCGGGTTGCCGTCGATGTGCACCGTGCAAGAGCCGCACTGGGCGACGCCGCAGCCGTACTTCGTGCCCGTCAGGCCCAGATGTTCACGCAGCACCCACAGCAGCGGGGTGTCGGGCTCGGCGGGGTGCTGTCGCACCTGGCCATTGACGTTCAGACGCGTCATCGGTGTCTCCTGGCTGTGGCTGTTAGAGACGCCGATGATGGCCGGTGTGAACCACCCCCGCCTTCAGTCGGGATTGCGCTTCAGTGCAGCTGGTCCTTGCCGTCCTTGCCGTTCCTACGCTCTTGGAAGCGGTCGGGCCGGTAGACGTTGCCTTCGCGTTCGACCTGCGAGGCGCGGCGGGCGCGTTCGATGGCCGCCTCGGCCGCCTCGCGGGCTTGCCGCGGGTCGGGCTGCCGAGACGGTGCTGGCGCTCGCCGGGCGGCACTCGCCCGCCGCCACCAGGCTTGCACGCGGTGGCGCAGGCCCTGCGTGCGCGCCGGGCCAAGCCACATGCTGCCCCACACGAGCGCGCAGAACACCAGCCCCAACACCGCGAAAACCTGGTCAGCCATCCCCGCAATTTATCGCGCCTGCGGCCCCAGCGGGCGGTACCGAGGCCACAAATCTGCGCCGCAAATGGCACCGGCCCGCTCTTGGAGGGATGGCCCCCGGCCCCCGCCTTCCGCTATGGTGCGGGCTTCGCGCGCGCGAAGCGGGGCCGACCCGGCACCCGGGCGCTGCGCCGGCTGCCGCCACCATGCCTCTGCACCCGCCTGCCACTGCACGTCTGCTGCCCGCCCGGCTCTGGTTGGGCGCCTGCGCCTGCGCCCTGCTGCTGCTCGCCGCGGCCCTGCCTGCCGAGGCTGCCCGCCTGGCCCTGGTGGTGGGCAACGACCGCTACCAGCACGTCACCCCCCTGCGCAACGCCCGCAACGACGCACAGTCGTTTTCGAAGGAACTGCAGGCGGCCGGCTTCCAGGTCACCACCGTGCTCGACGGCACACGCGAGCAGATGCACGAGCAGATCGACGGCTTCCTGCGCCGCATCGAGAAGGGTGACGAGGTGGTGTTCTTCTTCAGCGGCCACGGCTCGCAGCCGCCGCAGCTGGGGCCTTACCTGCTGCCGGTGGACATCAAGGTCACGGGCGAGCGCGCCATCCAGCGCGACGGCCTCTCGCTGGAACAGCTGGTGGACGACCTCAACCAGCGTGCGCGCTTCTCGCTGATCATCGTCGACGCTTGCCGCGACGACCCGTTCCGCGCCACCACGGCTGGGCGCTCGCTGCCGCCGGGTTCTTCGCTCTCGCGCATTGAGCCGCCCAAGGGCTCGATGATCATCATGGCCGCCTCCAAGGGCCAGCAGGCGCTCGACCGCCTGGGTGACAACGACCCGGTGCCCAACGGTCTGTTCACGCGCGAGCTGATCAAGCAGATGCGCAACGTGGGCGTGTCGGCGGCCGAGATGCTCAAGCGCGTGCGCAGCAGCGTCGAGACCAAGGCCTCGGCCGTGAACCACCAGCAGCGGCCCTCGCTGGTGGACGAGAGCTCCACCGATTTCTTCTTCTACCCGCCCAAGCCCGGCAGTGCCGTGGCCACGCCCGGCCCGGTGCAGCCGGCCACCGTGCCAGCGGCGGCCCTGCCTCCGGCCACGCAGCCCATGCCGCGGCAGGGTGGCGCGCCTGAAGCGGCAGCGCCTGCTCCGGCGCCCGCCACGCCTGCCAACGCCTTGCAGGCCGAGTTCGAACTCTGGGACCGCGCTGCCAACAGCAAACGGCGTGAAGACTACGAGGCTTACCTGCGCGCCTACCCCAAAGGCCGCTACGCCGAGCGCGTGCGCGAGGCGCTGAAGCAGCTGCCCTGAGGCCGCCCGGCCGGGCGCCGTGGCGCTCAGGCCAGGTGTTCGGTCAGCAGCGCCGACAGCATCGGCAGCGCCTGCTCCAGCAGCGGCCCGCGCGGGCGCTGTGCCGAGGTGGCCAGCCACAGCGTGGCCGCCAGTTCGGTGGCCGCCGCGCCGCGCCGCGCCGGCAGCTGCACCGGGCGGGCGCGCAGCTCGCTCTCACGCCCGCTGGCGCGGATGGCGTTGAGCGACAGCACCGCGTGCAGCGGGTGGCGCTGCACCAGGTCCAGGATGGCCGGCACGCTCTCGATCTCCAGGCCCACGCGCGGCTTCAGGCCGGCCTCGGCCATCACCGTTTCCAGCCGCATGCGGATGGCATGCGGCCGGCTCGGGATGGCGAGTTCGCGCGTGGCCAGCGTGGTCAGGTCGAGCGCGCGGCCCACCAACACGGCTCCGGCTTCGCGCGGCGTGCGCGCCGAAACGAGGTAGAGCGGCTCTTCCAGCACCGGCTGGAGTTCAAACGCCGCCGCGGGCGTGGCGTTGTAGACCACGGCGCAGTCGATGCGGCCCTGGGCCAGCCATTCCAGCGTGTAGGTGGTGAGGCCCTCCACCACGGTGAGCGTGGCGCGCGGGAAACGTTCGCGGAACAGCTCCACCAGCGGCGCCGTGAGCGTGCGGCTCACGCTGGGCGGCAGGCCGATGCTCAGCAGCCCGGCGGCCATGCCGCGATGTTCTTCCAGGTCTTGGCGCGCGCGTTCCATCTGCTGCAGGATGCCGCGGCCGTGGCCGAGCAGGCGCGTGCCGGCCGGGGTGAGTGTGACCCCGCGGCCGTTGCGTTCAAAGAGAGCCTGGCGCAGTTCCACCTCCAGCGCGCGCACCTGGCGGCTGAGCGCCGGCTGTGCCACGCGCAGCACGCTGGCCGCACGCGTGAAGCTGCCCAGTTCGGCCACTTGCACGAAGGTCTGCAGCTGTTTGAAATCCATGCCGGCATGGTATGCCGAAATGGTCTAGCAGCTAGTGCGGCCATGCGGTTGCAACATGGGCGGGCCGGTCGAAGAATGCGGGCCTCCGCGGCCTCGCCTCTGGTCCACCCGCATGAACACCCCGGCCCCCCCGTTGACGGGCATCTCTTCGATGGCCACGCGCCACCTGCTGGCCGAGCTGGCCGAGCGCTGCGTGGCCCAGGGCGGCCCGCGCGTGGTGTTCGAGAGCGTCGGCGGCGTCGACGCCGCCCGCCGCGTGGCCGCCGGTGAGCCCTTCGACCTGGTGGTGCTGGCGTCTGATGCCATCGACACCCTGCTGGCCGCCGGCCACGTGCGCGGCCCGCGCCTGGACCTGGTGCGCTCGGCCATGGTGGTGGCCGTGCCGGCCGGTGCGCCGCACCCGCCCCTGCACGACGAAGCCGCGCTGCGCGATGCCGTGGCCGCCGCGCCCAGCATCGGCTACAGCACCGGGCCCAGCGGCAAGCACCTGCTGGCGCTGGTGGCGCGCTGGGGCCTGCAAGACGCCCTGGCCAGCCGCCTGGTGCTGGCGCCGCCCGGCGTGCCCGTGGCCACGCTGGTGGCCAGCGGGCAGGCGGCGCTGGGCTTCCAGCAGCTGCCCGAATTCGCCGGCCAGCCCGGCATCGAGGTGGTGGGCGAGCTGCCGGCCGGCGCCGCGCAAACCACCGTCTTCAGCGCTGCGCTGGGCCTGCAGGCCGCCCCTGCCGCGGTGGTGGCGCTGGCGCACTTCATGCACCCGGCCACGGCCGCCCTCAAGCGCCGCCACGGCTTGAGCGCCGCAGGCTGACAACCCGACGGAGACACCGCCCATGATCATCGACATCCACGGCCACTACACCACCGCGCCCAAGGCGCTGGAGACCTGGCGCAACGCGCAGATCGCCGGCATCCAAGACCCGGCTTCCATGCCGCGCGTGGCCGACCTGAAGATCAGCGACGACGAGCTGCGCGAGACCATCGAGCTCAACCAACTGGCCAAGATGCGCGAGCGCGGCAGCGACCTCACCATCTTCAGCCCGCGCGCCAGCTTCATGGCCCACCATATCGGCGACTTCCAGGTCAGCAGCACCTGGGCCGCCATCTGCAACGAGCTTTGCTACCGCGTCAGCCAGCTTTTCCCGCAGCACTTCATCCCTGCGGCCATGCTGCCGCAGAGCCCGGGCGTGGATCCGGCCACCTGCATCCCCGAGCTGGTGAAGTGTGTGGAGCAGTTCGGCAACGTGGCGCTCAACCTGAACCCCGACCCGAGCGGCGGCCACTGGACCAGCCCGCCTTTGACCGACCGCCACTGGTACCCCATCTACGAGAAGATGGTGGAGTACGGCATCCCGGCCATGGTGCACGTCAGCACCAGCTGCAACGCGTGTTTTCACACCACCGGCGCGCATTACATCAACGCCGACACCACGGCCTTCATGCAGCTGCTGCAGGGCGATCTGTTCAAGGATTTCCCGACGCTGAAGTTCATCATCCCGCACGGCGGCGGCGCCGCGCCCTACCACTGGGGGCGCTACCGCGGGCTGGCGCAAGAGCTGAAGAAACCGCTGCTGAGTGAACACCTGCTGAACAACGTGTTCTTCGACACCTGCGTCTACCACCAGCCGGGCATCGACCTGCTGACGAAGGTGATCCCGGTGGCGAACATCCTCTTCGCCAGCGAAATGATCGGCGCGGTGCGCGGCATCGACCCCGAGACCGGCTTCAACTACGACGACACCAAGCGCTACATCGAGGCCAGCACGCAGCTGAGCGCGGCCGAGAAGCACGCCATCTACGAGGGCAATGCGCGCCGTGTCTACCCGCGGCTGGACGCCGCCCTGAAAGCTCAAGGACTCTGACCATGTACGAACTCGGCGTTGTCTATCGCAACATCACGCGCACCCCGGCGCACATCGCCGACCAGCTGGCGCACTTCGGCAGCGCCACGGTGCACGAGGCCATGGGCCGCGTGGGCCTGCTGCACACCGGCATGCGGCCCATCTACAGCGGCGCGCAGGTCAGCGGCACCGCCGTCACGGTGCTGCTGCACCCGGGGGACAACTGGATGATGCATGTGGTGGCCGAGCAGATACAGCCCGGCGACATCGTCATCGCCGCCATCACGGCGCCTTGCACCGACGGTTACTTCGGCGATCTGCTCGCCACGTCTTTCCAGGCCCGCGGTGCGCGTGCGCTTGTCATCGACGCTGGCGTGCGCGACGTGAAGACGCTCACCGAGATGCGCTTCCCGGTGTGGAGCAAGGCCATCAGCGCCAAGGGCACGATCAAGGCCACGCTGGGCAGCGTGAACATCCCCGTGGTGTGCGCCGGTGCGCTGGTGCACCCGGGCGACGTGGTCGTGGCCGACGACGACGGCGTGGTCTGCGTGCCGCGCGCCATGGCCGAAGCCACGCTGGCTGCCGCGACGAAGCGCGAGGCCAACGAAGGCGAAAAGCGCGCGAAGCTGGCTGCAGGCGTGCTGGGCCTGGACATGTACAAGATGCGCGAGCCGCTGGCCCAGGCCGGCCTGCGCTACATCGACTGAAGGCGCGCCGATGCGCATCGCCCTCATCGGCTATGGCGAGGTTGGCCGCATCCTGGCCGAAGACCTGGGTGCCGCCGGCCACCGCGTGCAAGCCCACGATGTGAAGCTGGCTGGCGCGGGCGCTGCTCCGCTGCGTGCCCATGCGGCAGCGCACGGTGTGGTGCTGGCAGACACGCAGGCCGATGCCGTGCGCGGCGCCGAACTCGTGATCAGTGCGGTCACCGCCAGCCAGGCCGTGGCCGTGGCCGAAGCCTGCGCCGCGGGCCTGGCCCCTGGCGCGTTTTTCCTCGACTTCAACAGCGCCAGCCCGGGCGCCAAGATCCAGGCCTCGCAGTGGGTCAATGCGGCCGGCGGCCGGTATGTGGAAGGCGCGGTGATGACCAGCGTGCCGCCCTACCGGCTGAAGGTGCCCTTGCTGCTGGGCGGGCCCGACGCGGCGGCCCTGAAGCCGTTGCTGGACACCGTGGGTTTTGCCGCCAAGGTGCACAGCGAACAGCTCGGCGTGGCCAGCGCTACCAAGATGTGCCGCAGCGTGATGATCAAAGGCCTGGAGGCCATGGTCATCGAAAGCTTCACCGCCGCGCGCCACCACGGCGTGGAAGACGCGGTGATCGCTTCGCTGCAGGAAACCTTTCCCGGCATCGACTGGGAGAAGCAGGCCAGCTACTTCTTCCAGCGGGTCATCGAACACGGCCGCCGCCGCAGCGAAGAGGTGCGCGAGGTGGCCGTCACTGTCGGCGAAGCCGGGCTCGTGCCGCACAGCGCGGCCGGTACGGCCGAGCGCCAGGCGCACGTCGCCGATCTCGCCGACGCGGGCGTGTTCGGCACGCGCGGTGAGCCCGGTTTTGCGCGCAGTACCGACTGGCGTGTGGAGGCTGATCGCCTTCTCGCCGCCCTCCACAAGGACAAGACATGAAAACCCAGGTTGTCATCATCGGCAGCGGCCCCGCGGGCCTGCTGCTTTCTGAAATCCTGCACCGCCACGGCATCGAGAGCCTGGTGCTGGAGCGCCAGACGCGCGAGTACGTGCTCTCGCGCATCCGCGCCGGCGTGCTGGAAAGCACCACGGTGGACGTGCTGCGCGCCAACGGCCTGAGCGAGCGCATGGACCGCGAAGGCCACCCGCACGACGGCATGCGCATCGCGTGGGCCGGGCGTGACAGCTTCCTGGTGGACACCGCCAGCACCCTGGGCCGGCGCTTCATGGTCTACGGCCAGACGGCCATCCAGGAAGACCTCTACGCCGCCGCCGACCGCCGCGGCCAGACCGTGCTGACCGAGGTGCAGGACGTGGTGCTGCACGAGTTCGACGGCCGCACGGGCGCGAAGCCCTACGTCACCTACACGCGCCATGGCGAGGCCGGGCGGGTGGACTGCGAGTTCATCGCTGGCTGCGATGGCTTTCACGGCGTCAGCCGCCGCAGCATCCCCGAGAGCGTGCGCAAGGAGTACGAGAAGGTCTACCCCTTCGGCTGGTTGGGCGTGATGTCGCGCACCAAGCCGCTGCCCGACATCACCTATGTCAACCACCCCAAGGGTTTCGCGCTGGCCAGCTACCGCAACGAGCAGCTCTCGCGCTACTACATCCAGGTGCCGGTGGACGACAAGGTGGAGGCCTGGTCCGACGACCGTTTCTGGAGCGAGCTGACGGCGCGTTTCCCGGCCGAGATGGCCGAGATGATCGAGACCGGCCCCACCATCGAGAAGAGCATTGCGCCGCTGCGCAGCTTCGTCAGCGAACCCATGCGTTACGGCGCGCTCTACCTGTGTGGCGACGCCGCGCACATCGTGCCGCCCACTGGCGCCAAGGGCCTGAACCTGGCGGTGAGCGATGTGTTCTACCTGTCGCGCGCCCTGGCGCGCTGGTACGGCCAGGGCAGCGACGAACTGCTGAACAGCTACAGCGCGATGGCGCTGCGCCGCGTGTGGAGCAGCGTGCGTACGAGCTGGTACCTCACGACGCTGCTGCACCGCTTCCCGCACTTCAGCGAGTTCGATCAGAAGGCGCAGGAGCACGAGCTGGATTACCTGAAGAACTCGCGCTTCGCCCAGGCCGCACTTGCCGAGCAATACGCCGGCCTGCCTTTCGAGATGGGGGTTTGAAGACATGAGCGCCGCTGTGTTCGAGAAGACCCCCGGCTGGCTGGACTGGTACGCCGGCCCGTCGAAACCCCGCTTCCAGCTGCCGCCCGGCGCGGTGGACGCGCACTGCCACGTCTTCGGCCCCGGCGCCGAATTCCCCTACGCGCCCGAACGCAAGTACACGCCCTGCGACGCCAGCAAGGCGCAGCTGTTCGCGCTGCGCGACCACCTGGGTTTTGCGCGCAACGTCATCGTGCAGGCCACCTGCCACGGCGCCGACAACCGCGCCATGGCCGATGCCTGCGCCAGCAGCGGCGGCAGGGCGCGCGGCGTGGCGACGGTCAGGCGCAGCGTGACAAACCGTGAACTCGAAGCCCTGCACAACGACGGCGTGCGCGGCGTGCGTTTCAACTTCGTCAAGCGCCTGGTCGACTTCACGCCCAAAGACGAGCTGATGGAGATTGCCGGGCGCATCAAGTCTTTGGGCTGGCATGTCGTCATCTATTTCGAGGCGGTGGACCTGCCCGAGCTGTGGGACTTCTTCACCGCCCTGCCCACCACCGTGGTGGTGGACCACATGGGCCGCCCCGACGTGAGCCTGCCGGTGGACGGCCCGCAATTCGCGCTGTTCCAGCGTTTCATGCGCGAGCACGAAAACGTGTGGAGCAAGGTCAGCTGCCCCGAACGCCTGAGCGTGGCCGGCCCGCGTGCCCTCAACGGCGAGCAAGGGGCCTACCGCGACGTGGTGCCCTTCGCCCGCCGCATCGTCGAGAGCTTCCCTGACCGCGTGCTCTGGGGCACCGACTGGCCGCACCCCAACCTGAAGGACCACATGCCCGATGACGGCCTGCTGGTCGACTTCATCCCGCACATCGCCGTGACGACCGAACTGCAGCAGAAGCTGCTCGTCACCAACCCGATGCGCCTCTATTGGCCGGAGGAGACCGCATGAGCCTCGACAAGCCTTATCTCGACATCCCCGGCACCACCATCTTCGACGCCGAGCAGAGCCGAAAGGGGTATCACCTCAACCAGTTCTGCATGAGCCTGATGAAGGCCGAGAACCGCCAGCGCTTTCTTGCTGACCAGCGGGCTTATCTCGACGAGTGGCCGATGACGGAAGACCAGAAGCTGGCCGTGATGGCGCGCGACCTGAACCGCTGCATCGCGCTGGGCGGCAACATCTACTTCCTGGCCAAGATCGGCGCCACCGATGGCAAGAGCTTCCAGCAGATGGCCGGCAGCATGACGGGCATGAGCGAAGAGGAATACCGGCACATGATGATCTCCGGCGGCCGTGACCCGAAATGGGGAAGGAACTGACATGGCCCGCATCACCGCCTCGGTCTACACCAGCCATGTGCCCGCCATTGGCGCCGCGCTCGATCTCGGCAAGACGGGTGAGGCTTACTGGCAGCCGCTCTTCAAGGGCTACGAATACAGCCAGCAATGGCTGAAAGACAACAAGCCCGACGTGATCTTCCTGGTCTACAACGACCACGCCACGGCTTTCAGCCTCGACCTCATTCCCACCTTCGCCATCGGTACGGCGGCGTCTTACCAGCCCGCCGACGAAGGCTGGGGCCCGCGGCCCGTGCCCCCCGTGATCGGCCACCCGGAGCTCGCCAGCCACATCGCCCACAGCGTGATCCAGGACGACTTCGACCTCACCATCGTGAACAGGATGGATGTCGACCACGGGCTCACCGTTCCGCTGTCATTGATGTGCGGCCAACCCCAAGCCTGGCCCTGCCCGGTGATTCCCTTCGCCGTGAACGTGGTGCAGTACCCCGTGCCCAGCGGCCGGCGCTGCTTCAACCTGGGCCGCGCCATCCGCAAGGCCGTGGAGAGCTACGACCAGGACCTGAAGGTGCAGATCTGGGGCACGGGCGGCATGAGCCACCAGCTGCAGGGTCCGCGCGCCGGGCTCATCAACCGCGAGTGGGACAACCGTTTCCTCGACCGCCTGATCAGCGAGCCAGAACAACTCGCCCAGGTGCCGCACATCGACTACGTGCGCGAGGCTGGCAGCGAGGGCATCGAGCTGGTGATGTGGCTGATCGCCCGCGGTGCGATGAGTGACAAGGCCCCGACGGTGAAGCACCGCTTCTACCATGTGCCCGCCAGCAACACGGCGGTGGGCCACCTCATCCTGGAGAACACATGACCATCAAAGTTGCCCTCGCCGGTGCCGGCGCCTTCGGCCTGAAGCACCTGGACGCGATGAAACTCATCCCCGACGTGGAGGTGGTGTCGCTCATCAGCCGCGACCTCGCCAAGACGCAGGAAGTGGCCACCAAGTACGGCATCCCGCACGTCACCACGAAGCTGGAAGACAGCCTGGCCATCCGCGAAGTTGACGCCGTCATCCTCGTCACGCCCACGCAGATGCACGCCAGCCAGACCCTGGCCTGCCTGGAAGCCGGCAAACACGTGCAGGTGGAGATTCCGCTGTGCGATGCGCTGAAGGACGGCCAGGCCGTGGTGCAGCGCGCGAAGGAAACCGGCAAGGTGGCCATGTGCGGCCACACGCGCCGCTTCAACCCCAGCCACCAGTGGGTGCGCCAGCGCATCGTGAAGGACGAGTTCCACATCCAGCAGATGGACGTGCAGACCTACTTCTTCCGCCGCACCAACATGAACGCGCTGGGCCAGCCGCGCAGCTGGACCGACCACCTGCTGTGGCACCACGCCGCGCACACGGTGGACCTGTTCGCCTACCAGGCGCAGAGCCCCATCGTGCAGGCCAACGCGCTGCAAGGCCCCATCCACCCCGTGCTGGGCATCGCGATGGACATGAGCATCCAGCTCAAGGCCGCCAACGGCGCGATCTGCACGCTGAGCTTGAGTTTCAACAACGAAGGCCCGCTGGGCACCTTCTTCCGCTACATCGGCGACACCGGCACCTACATCGCGCGCTACGACGATCTCTTCAACGGCAAGGAAGAGAAGATCGACGTCAGCCAGGTGGACGTGTCGATGAACGGCATCGAGCTGCAGGACCGCGAGTTCTTCGCCGCCATCCGCGAAGGCCGTGAGCCCAACGCCAGCGTGGCCCAGGTGCTGCCTTGCTACGAGGTGCTGCACCGGCTGGAACAGCAGTTGAACGCCGCATGAAGGCATGCCGATGAAGACGCGCCGCATCGGCCCTTTCGAGGTGGCCGAGATCGGCCTGGGGTGCATGAACCTCAGCCACGCCTACGGCACGCCGCCCGAGCCGGCGGCGGCCGAGGCGCTGCTGCTGCAGGCGCTGGACGCGGGCGTCACGCTCTTCGATACCGCGGCGCTCTACGGCTTCGGCGCGAATGAAACGCTGGTGGGCCGCGTGCTCCAGGCACACCGCAGCCGCATCGTGCTGTGCAGCAAGGGCGGCATGACGGGGCAACCGGTTGGCGCCGGCGGGGCGCTGCAGCGTGTGATCGACGGCAAGCCGGCTTCCATCCAGCGTGATTGCGAAGACAGCCTGCGCCGCTTGGACACGGAGGTCATCGACCTCTACTACCTGCACCGCTGGGACAAGACCGTGCCTATCGAAGACAGCGTGGGCGCGATGGCGCGGCTGGTGGAGCAGGGCAAGGTGCGGGCTCTGGGCCTGAGCGAGGTGAGCGCCGCCACGCTCAAGCGTGCGCAGGCCGTGCACCCGATCGCTGCACTGCAGACCGAGTACTCGCTCTGGACGCGCAACCCCGAGATCGCCGTGCTGGAGGCCTGCGCCGAGAGCGGCACCGCCTTCGTTGCCTTCAGCCCCGTCGGGCGGGGTTTTCTGTGCGGCGCCCCGCTGGATGCGGCGGGCTTCACGCCCAAGGACATCCGCCGTGCCATGCCGCGTTTCGAGCCGGCACACGCCGCCGCCAACGCCGCGCTGCTGCCGGCCCTGGCCGGTCTGGCCGCGCAGGCGGGCTGCACGCCGGCGCAACTGGCCCTGGCCTGGCTGCTGGCGCAAGGGGAGCACATCATCCCCATCCCCGGCACCACGCAGGCCGCGCACCTGCAAGAGAACCTGGGGGCTGCGGCCGTGGCCGTGCCGCCGGCGGTGATGGCGGCGCTGGACACCCTGTTCGCGCCCGCCCGCATCAGCGGCGCGCGCTACAACGCGCAGAACGAATCGGAAGTCGACACCGAGCGTTATGCGGCCTGACCGCACCGCGGTCGGAAACAGGCCCGCGCGGCCTTAGAGTCGAAGGGCACAGTTTCTGTGTGCCCTTGGGCTTCAAGCCCGCCCGCCCATGCCGCAAGTTGCCAACGCCCGTGCTGCGCACCGCATCGTCATCGTCGGCGGTGGCGCCGGCGGCCTGGAACTGGCCACGCGCCTGGGCGACACCCTGGGCCGGCGCGGGCAGGCGCACATCACGCTGATCGAGAAGAACCGCACCCACGTCTGGAAGCCCAAGCTGCACGAGATCGCCGCTGGCAGCATGGACATGGCCGACCACGAGGTGGGCTACCTCGCGCAGAGCCACTGGCACCACTTCACCTATCGCGTGGGCGAGATGACGGGGCTCGACCGCGAACAGCGCCTGGTGAAGGTGGCGCCCTACCTCGACGACGAAGGCGTGGAAGTGGCTCCCGCGCGTGACGTGCCCTACGACACGCTGGTGATCTCGGTCGGCAGCCAGAGCAACGATTTCGGCACGCCCGGCGTGCGCGAACATGCCATGCGCCTGGAGTCAGCGGCCGATGCGCTGCGTTTCCACCAGCGCATGGTCAACGCCTGCATCCGCGCGCATTCACAGAGCGAACCGTTGCGGCCCGAACAGCTGCACGTGGCCATCATCGGCGCGGGTGCCACGGGCGTGGAGCTGGCGGCCGAATTGCACCGCACCACGCGCGAGGTGGTGGCCTACGGCCTGGACCGGGTGGACGCCGACAAGGACATCCAGCTCGCCGTGGTGGAAGCCGCGCCGCGCGTGCTGCCGGCGTTGCCCGAACGCCTGAGCACGGCCACCGAGAAGCTGCTGAAGGGCCTGGGCGTGGCCGTGCACACCAGCGCCAAGGTGGCGGCGGTGTCGGCCGGCGCCGTGCACCTGGCCGACGGGCGTGTGCTGCCGGCTGAGCTGATCGTCTGGGCCGCGGGCGTGAAGGCGCCCGATTTCCTGAAAGACATTGGCGGCCTGGAGACCAACCGCGTGAACCAGATCGTGGTGCGCGACACCTTGCAGAGCACGCGCGACGAGGCCATCTTCGCCATCGGCGACTGCGCCGCCTGCGAGTGGAAGGACGTGCAGGAGGGCCGCGGCGCGCGCGACCACGGCACCGGCGTGAAGATCGTGCCGCCGCGCGCGCAGGCGGCGCACCAGCAGGCCAAGCACCTGCTCAAGCAGCTGCGCCGCCGCGTCAAGGGCCAGCCGCTGCAGCCCTGGTACTACCGCGATTTCGGCTCGCTCGTGAGCCTGGGCGAGTTCAGCACCGTGGGCAGCATGATGGGCGGCCTGGTCAGCGGCATGAAGGGCGGCAGCCTGATGGTGGAGGGCTACTTCGCCAAGCTGATGTACCAGAGCCTGTACAAGATGCACGAGCTGGCCCTGCACGGCTGGGTGAAGGTGACGCTGGACACCCTGGCGCGTTCCATCGTGCGGCGCACCGAGCCGCACGTGAAGCTGCACTGACCGCGGCGCTGCCCCGCGGGCAGCGCGGCGCGCTACGGCTGGACTTACTGCTCGACGAAAGCCCGCTCGATGACGAAGTCGCCGGGCTTGGTCGTGTTGCCTTCCTTGAACTGGCGCTCTTCCAGCAGGCGCTTCAGGTCGCGCAGCATGGCGGGGCTGCCGCAGATCATCACGCGGTCCACCGCCGGGTCCAGCGGCGGCACGCCGAGGTCGGTGAAGAGCTTGCCGTTCTCGATGAGATCCGTCATGCGGCCCTGGTTGCGGAAGGGCTCGCGCGTGACGGTGGGGTAGTACTTCAGCTTGCCGGCCACCACCTCGCCCAGCAGTTCGTCCTTCGCCAGGTCTTCGCTCAAGAGCTGGTGGTAGGCCAACTCGGCCACCTCGCGCACGCCGTGCACCACCACCACCTCTTCGAACTTCTCGTAGGTCTCGGGGTCGCGCACCACGCTCAGGAAGGGCGCCAGGCCCGTGCCCGTGCCCAGCAGGTACAGGCGCTTGCCCGGCAGCAGGTAGTCGATGAGCAGCGTGCCCGTGGGCTTCTTGCCCACGATGATGGTGTCGCCCACCTGGATGTGCTGCAGCCGGCTGGTGAGCGGGCCGTCGGGCACCTTGATGCTCAGGAACTCGAGGTGCTCTTCGTAGTTCGCGCTGACGATGCTGTAGGCGCGCAGCAGCGGCTTGCCGTCCACGCGCAGGCCGATCATCGTGAAGTGGCCGTTCGAGAAACGCAGCGCCGGGTCGCGCGTGGTGGTGAAGCTGAACAGGCGGTCGGTCCAGTGGTGGACGCTCAGGACACGTTCTTCGAGAAAGGCGCTCATGGGGGCGGGCCGGGCTGCGCGGCTTCAAGGAAAACCCTGAATTTTAGCGGGCCGTCCCTGCGCGGGCGCTGACAGGGTCACACCGCCCCGTCAAGCCTTGCGGCGTGGCCACAGCAGGTAGGCGAGCGGGCCCAGCGAGCCGCCCACCAGCGTCAGCAGCGCCCAGGGCCACCAGGCCTGGCCGCGGGCGCGGCAGTCGCGGGCGATGTAGCCCACCAGCAGGGTGCAGGCGATGACGAGGTCGAGGGTGATCTGCGTCGAGCCCAGGTTGGCGAAACCGCCCTGCCAGATGCCGAGGTAGCCCACCTGCCACAGCACCCAGGTGGAAAAGGCGGCGAAGGCGATCGCGACGGGCCAGAGCAGGGCTTTCGCGGTGGGCATGGTGGGTCCTCCAGGGGTTTGCAGTGATGAGGAGGCCAGTCTCGGCGGGGCCGCGTCATGGCCGCAACGACCTCGCAGGTCATCGCGCAGGGCCCATGCCCGGCCTATCCTTGCGCCATGCACCCCCTTGCCGAACTGCGCCGCCAGCGGCGCATCAGCCAGCTGGAACTGGGCCTGCGGGCCGGCGTGTCGCAGCGCCATCTCAGCTGCATCGAGACGGGCCGCGCCCGCCCCACGCGCCCCACGCTGCTGGCCTTGCTGGATGCGCTGGAAGCCCCGCTGCCCGAGCGCAACGGCGTGCTGCTGGCCGCCGGCCTGGCGCCGGCCTACACCGAGCTGGCGCTGGATGCGCCCGCGCTGCAGCCCGCGCGACAGGCGCTGGAGCAGCTGCTGCACGCCCCCGGCAGCCCGCCCGCGCTGGTGATCGACGCCGAGTGGAACCTGGTGATGGCCAATGCCGCCGTGCTGCGCCTGCTGGCGCTGCTGGGCCAGCCCGCGCCCACCGGGCCCGTCAACCTGCTCGACTGGCTGTTGGCGCCCGGCGGGCTGCGCACCTGCATGCTCAACGAAGCCGAGGTCTGCGCCGACGTGCTGCACCGCGCGCGGCGCGAGGCACCACAGGTGCCAGCGCTGGCCGCGCGCCTGCAGCGCCTGGCAGCCGACCTGCCGCCCTGGCCGGCGC
>VYLK01000136.1_pt1 | contig 29942 bp, 29 predicted proteins | sample 5114321 | NCBI WGS metagenome assembly VYLK01 (sample SAMN12291792, study PRJNA351875) | freshwater metagenome | isolation source: freshwater lake | place: USA: Michigan, MSU2 Lake | collected 2011-08-16
AACCCCTAGTTTGACTGACAGAAAGACACACGCGTGGCACATCAGCATATCTTCCAAATGCAAGGCCTGACCAAAGCCTATCCAGGCGGCAAGAAAGTATTCGAAAACATCTGGTTGTCCTTTTACCCAGATGCGAAGATTGGTGTGGTTGGTGTCAACGGTTCGGGTAAGTCCAGCCTTTTGAAAATCATGGCTGGCCTCGATAAGGACTTCACGGGTGAGGCCCGTCCTGCCCAAGGCACTAAAATGGGCTATCTGGCTCAGGAGCCAGACTTGGACGCCACCAAATCAGTCTGGGAGAATGTCATTGCTGACTGCCCGGAGAAGATCTTGTTTGATCGGTTCGGCGAAGTCTCCATGAAGATGGCCGAAGACTATAGCGACGAGCTGATGGAAGAAATGACGTCTTTGCAAGAGCAGATCGACGCTGCCGACGCATGGGACATTGATGCCAAGATCGAAATGGCCATGGGCGCACTGCGCTGCCCGGACAATGATGCCGACATTTCTAAGCTGTCTGGCGGGGAAAAGCGCCGCGTCGCATTGTGCCGTCTCTTGTTGTCAAAGCCCGACATGATGATGCTGGACGAACCGACCAACCACTTGGACGCAGAATCCGTTGCTTGGCTTCAGCACCATTTGGAAGAATTCCCCGGCTGCGTCATCCTCGTCACCCACGATCGCTACTTCCTCGACCAAGTGACGAAGTGGACGCTGGAACTCGATCGCGGCAAAGGCATCCCTTATGAAGGCAATTATTCCAGCTGGCTGGAGCAAAAGGCCAAGCGCATCGCGCAAGAAGAGCGCGAGAGCGACGCCAAGTCCAAAATGATGGCCAAGGAATTGGATTGGGTCCGCCAAAGCCCGAAGGCGCGCCAAGCCAAATCGAAGGCGCGTCTGGCCCGTTATGAAGAAATGGCAGATGCGGCCGAGCGCGAAAAGCAAAGCTTCGCTACCATCCAAATCCCACCCGGACCGCGTCTGGGTACCAATGTTATTCGCTTCGATGGCCTGTCCAAGGGCTATGGCGACCGCATGTTGATCAATGATCTCACCTTCAAGCTGCCGCAGAACGGCATTGTGGGCGTGATCGGTCCGAACGGGGCGGGTAAATCGACCCTGTTTAAAATGATTACAGGTCAAGAAGTACCAGACTCAGGCTCCATCACTGTCGGTGAGAGCGTTAAGTTGGGCTTTGTCGATCAAAGCCGTGATCATTTGGATGATAGCAAGAACGTCTGGGAGGAAATCTCCGGCGGGCTCGACATCATTGATGTCGGTGGTCGCGAAGTGCCTTCGCGTGCTTATGTCGGGACCTTTAACTTCAAAGGTGCCGATCAGCAAAAGAAAGTCGGCCTGTTGTCTGGCGGTGAACGCAACCGCGTGCATTTGGCCAAAACCCTGCGTTCTGGGGCCAATGTGTTGCTGCTCGACGAACCAACCAACGACCTTGACGTTGAAACCCTGTCCGCCCTTGAAAACGCACTGGAAGTCTGGCCGGGCTGCGCCGTGGTCATCAGCCACGACCGTTGGTTCCTAGACCGTTTGGCCACGCATATTCTTTCCTATGAAGGCGAAAGCCACGTGGAATGGTTTGAAGGTAACTTCCAAGCCTATGAAGAAGACAAAAAGCGTCGTCTGGGACTAACCGAAATCATCCCAAGCCGCATCAAGTTCCAGAAATTTGCGCGATAGGCGATGCAGCCGCCTGCAGGGGACCCGCAAGCCCAGTTGAAGGCGATGGTCGCAGAAGCGGTTCGATTGATAAGTCGGACCGCTGTCACGCTGATGGAGCGGTCGCCGCCCAAATTGGCCATCGTCCAAGACTTTCAATGCCACGGGGCGACAGCTGATCAAGCCGCGCGCTATTATCAACCCTATGACGACATGCCGCCGGGGCCGGGCCTGCTATTCTTTCATGGTGGCGGATTTCTCGCCGACAGCATTGAAACCCATGACAGCCTTTGCCGCCATCTTGCAGTAAGCTCAGGCGTTCGCATCCTGTCGGTCAATTACCGGCTGGCTCCCCAACATATGTTTCCAAGCGCTTATGAAGATGCGTTGGCGATTTGGGATGACATTTCTTCGCGGACTGAGACCTGGGATATTCTGCCAACAGCTTTGGCGGTAGGTGGCGATTCGGCTGGCGGCAATCTGGCAGCAGGGGTTGCGCTCGCCCGACCAACAGCCCGCCTAATGCTGCTCTACCCTTGGCTGACGTTGACGGTCGAGAATTTGCCAAGCCCGAATTTTAAAGAAGGCAGCTTGGCCGGGCGCAGCCTGCGTGATTTATGTGCTTTGGCGTATTTGGGTCCAGACTGGCAGGCCCTTGCTAAGGATCTGCGCGCGTCACCCTTGTTGGCTGACGACCTATTTAATATCAAGGGTGCAGATATTCTAACTGGCGGCTGGGACCCGGTGCGCCCTGATGGGGCCTTGTTTGCAGATCGTCTTCGCGCGGCGGGAATAGACGTCACGCTTGAGCATTATGACGACCTTGTCCATGGCGGTCTGTCTTTCCCCACAAGCTCCAGTCTTGCCGGGCGCGCGCTTGATCAAATGGGGCGCGCACTAGGCAGAGGTTTGGGCGTTGAAGCACAGTAAGGGGTAGACCCCCTACAACACAAACCGGCTCAGATCGGTGTTCTTCGACAAACCTTCGACCTTCTCACGGACATAGGCACCGGTGATGTCGATGGTCTCACCGCCGCGGTCGGTGGCGTTGAAGCTGATGTCGTCTAACACGCGTTCCAAGACGGTATGCAGTCGGCGGGCACCGATGTTTTCAACGCTGGTATTCACCGCCACCGCCACATCAGCAATGGCATCCACCGCGTCGTCAGTGAAGGAAAGCGTCACGCCTTCGGTTCCCATCAGGCCGACATATTGCTTCACAAGACTGGCTTCTGGCTCGGTTAAGATACGGCGGAAATCATCGCGGGTCAGGGCCTGCAGTTCTACCCGGATCGGCAAGCGGCCTTGCAGCTCTGGCAATAGATCAGATGGCTTGGCCACATGGAATGCGCCCGACGCGATGAACAGGATAAAGTCAGTCTTCAGGGCGCCGTGCTTGGTTGAAACGGTGGTGCCTTCGATCAACGGCAACAAATCGCGCTGTACGCCTTCACGGCTGACATCGGCCCCTTGGCGTTCAGCACGGGCGCAGATTTTGTCGACCTCATCGATAAAGACAACGCCTTCGGTCTCTGCCAAAAGCAAGGCTTCTTGCGTGATGGAGTCCTTGTCCAATAGCTTATCGCTTTCCTCCATCACGAGGGGCTCATAGGCTTCGGCGACGGTGGTTTTGCGCGTACGCTTCTTTGTACCGGACAGGTTTTGTAGCATCGAGCCTAAGTCGATCATGCCGCCGGGGGCACCTGGAAATTCCATCATCGAAGCAGCGGGGGAACTCACGTCGAAATCAAGCTCGATCTCTTTATCGGCCAACAGGCCGCCGCGCAGTTTCTTGCGGAAGGCTTCACGTGTGCCTTGGCTAGCCTCGGTCCCGACGAGGGCATCCAAAACGCGGTCTTCGGCCATGGCTTCGGCTTTGGCGCGCACATCTTTCCGTCGGCGGTCGCGCACCAAGTGGATGGCTGCCTCAACCAGATCTCGGATGATTTGATCAACATCACGGCCGACATAGCCGACTTCGGTGAATTTGGTGGCTTCGACCTTTACAAAGGGCGCACCCGCCAGTTTGGCGAGACGACGCGCAATCTCAGTCTTGCCGACGCCTGTTGGCCCGATCATCAGAATGTTCTTCGGTGTCGTTTCTTCGCGCAGCTTTTCAGGCAAGCGCTTACGGCGCCAGCGGTTACGCAGCGCGATGGCAACGGCGCGCTTGGCATCGGATTGGCCGATGACGTGGCGGTCGAGCTCGGAAACAATTTCGCGGGGGGAAAGGTCGGTCATTCTGCGCTCGCCAATTGTTCAATGGTCAGATTGCCATTGGTATACACACAAATATCGGCAGCAATCGCCATGGCTTTGCGCGCGATGGTTTCAGCGTCGAGGTCTTGATCATAGAGGGCGCGGGCCGCGGCCAGCGCATAACCACCACCAGAGCCAATGGCGGCGACCGCATGATCTGGCTCTAGGACATCGCCAGTGCCGGTCAGCACATAAGTGCCTTCTTTATCGGCGCAAATCAGCATGGCTTCCAAGCGGCGCAAATATCTGTCCGTCCGCCAGTCCTTGGCCAATTCAACACAGGCGCGCAGTAATTGATTGGGAAAGCGTTCCAGCTTGCCTTCCAGCCGCTCAAACAAGGTGAAGGCGTCCGCGGTGGCACCTGCAAAGCCTGTAAGAACACTTCCCCCAGCTAAGGTGCGAACCTTGCGTGCGCCATGCTTCATCACGGTATTGCCAACCGAGACTTGGCCATCACCGACGACAACGACTTTGCCGCCTTTGCGCACTGCCAGAATCGTTGTGCCGCGCCAGTCGGCGGCGGGACGTTCAAAATCGCTCATGTTCATTTAATGGCGTTTGTGGCCGCTGACTTCAAGGCGCACGGGCTCAGCTTAGCTGGTACGGCGCAGTTCCTCGATCGGCGGGGCGGGCGTTAGGCCGTTTGCACGGGCCGCCCAATTGCGGGCATGGGCTTCAAATTCATCTGCCGACATGGGCGAGCCAAACAGATAGCCCTGACCCAAGGTCGCGCCACGTTTCTTCAAGAAGGCAGCCTGTTCTTGGGTTTCGACGCCTTCAGCAACCGTCTCATAATTCAGGCCGCCTGCCATTGCGATAATGGTTTCAATCATTGTCGGCGCATTTCGGTCCTTGCCCAAGGCGCGAATAAAGCTTTGGTCGATCTTAAAGACGTCAAACGGCATGCGGGTAAGCGCGGCGAGGTTTGAGTGACCGGTTCCGAAATCATCGATGGCGATTCGCACGCCCTTGTTCCGCAAGGGTTCAAGCAGGCGGATCACCCGATCTGGATTACTCATGGCGATGGATTCAGTGATTTCCAACTCAAACAAAGAAGCCGGAAGGCCGGTTTCGGCTAGAATGCTTTGGACCTTGGCCGTAAAGTTATCGTCGTTGAACTGCATCGCCGACACATTGACCGCAACCCGCAGCGCAATGCCTCGGCGCAGCCATGCTGCAGCTTTTTTGGCGGCGTCGCGCATGATGTAGTCGCCCAAGGGCGCAATCAAGCCGGTTTCCTCGGCGGCGGTGATAAATTTGGTCGGCGAAACCATGCCTTGGGTTGGGTGGTTCCAGCGCACCAAGGCTTCGCAGCCATGAATGCGGCCTGTGCCCAAGTCCACTTTCGGCTGGAAATAGGCCATGAACTGACCTTGCTCGATCCCGGCGCGAATCTCATTCTCCAGCACCAGTTTTTCCAGAGCGCGCTGGTTCATCTTGCGCGTAAAGAAGACGCTGCGGTTGCGCCCTCCATTGCGGGCGTGGCTGAGCGCGAGATCAGCTGACCGCAGGACTTCTTCGCCTGTTTCACCGTCTTGCGGGAAGATCGCAATCCCGGCGCACGCACCCAGCACGATGCGGTGACCGCCCAACTCAAAGTGCTGGCGCAAACCTGCAGCGACCAATTGGGCAAATCGACCCGCTTGGGTTGGGTCATCAATGTCGGGAATTAGAACGGCAAATTCAGAAATCCCGGTCCGTGCCAAAAGTGCGGGACGGGCAATGCAGGTTTGCAATCGCACAATCCGATCCGACGCCCGCACCGCAGCCGATAAGCGCTCTGCAACCAGACCCAATAATTCTTCGCCAGCAATCTGGCCCAAGGTCTCCTGCACACGGATAAATTTGTCGACATCGATCGAGATAACGGCACCGACCAAATTGTTAGCAGCATTAGATTTTGCGGCTTCATCGGTCTCCTGACGGAAACGGTCTCGGTTTGGCAGTTCGGTGATGGTGTCCACAAAGGCCAGTTGCTGGATGCGCTTCATGGAGGCGTCCAAGCGCTGCATCATTCGGTTCAAGGCTCGGGCAAGAATTTCAAGTTCATCGCCAGAGCGAATGTCAAGACGAACACCTAAGCGCTTCAAATTGGTCTGTTGGGCAAATTCGGTCAAATCGCTCAGTGGGCCTGTGATACGGCTCACAAAGGCATAAAAGGCTGCCGTGGCTAAAGTCGATGACAAAATTCCCCCACCAATGGCCCATGCCGAAGCCCGACCGCCGAGGGTAAGGCCCAAGATCGAGATCATGCCTAACATCACGACGCTTATCAGGCCGAGGAAAGCCAAAGTCAGCTTCCCGGCTAGGGTCTTTAGGATGTTTTCAAGCCAAACTTTCACTGAATTCTACGCCTATGAGTTCTGGATGCAGCGACAACACCAACGAGTTCCCAGACCAACTTTTCCTGTTTGCACACATTAGGTTGACGCGGCCTTAATCTGGGCGTCACAGATGCAGACTGAAACCAGCGCGATCACGTGTTTCCTTTGTCTTCCCAAAGCGCTAAGAGGGGGCCGTTCGCACCAAACAGTGGTGCGCTCACCCAGACCATCAGCGGAAAGATTTCATCGTGCGAACGGCCACCATTCAGCGCAATACCAAGGAAACACAGATCTCTGTCACCATGAATTTGGATGGGACAGGAACTGCGAAGGTTTCGACCGGCATTGGCTTTTTTGACCATATGCTCGAAAGCTTTGCCAAGCATGCGCTGATTGACCTGACAGTTTCTACCAAGGGCGACCTGCATATCGATATGCACCACACCGTCGAAGATACCGGCATTGTGATGGGGCAGGCGCTCAAATCCGCTCTAGGTGACTTCTCGGGTATCCGGCGGTTTGGCCATGCCTACATCCCGATGGACGAGACTTTGTCGCGCGCATCGATTGATTTGGCGAACCGGCCTTATCTGGTTTGGAACGTCAATTTTGAGCGTCCCAAGGTCGGCGAAATGGACACCGAATTGTTCAAGGAATGGTTCCACGCTTTTGCAGGCAATGGTGGCCTGTGTCTGCATGTTGAAAACCTCTATGGCCAGAACACCCACCACATTATCGAGAGCTGCTATAAAGCCCTCGCGCGCGCCCTCAGGGTCGCGATTGAAATTGACCCCCGTTTGAATGGGGCTGTTGCCTCGACAAAGGGCGTCCTTTAAGGCACGAAAATGCTTACCTTAATTGATTATGGCTCTGGCAATCTTCGCTCTGCAGAGAAGGCGTTGGTTGCAGCTGGTGCGCGCGGGGTCTGTGTGACAGCTGACCCCGACCGCATTGCTAAGGCCGATCAAATTGTGCTGCCGGGCGTGGGGGCATTTGCCGATTGCGCCGCTAATCTCGCCGCAGTTGATGGGTTGCGCGAAGCCTTAGAGACCCGCGTGCGGGGTGACGGTGCTGCCTTCTTAGGCATTTGTGTTGGTATGCAACTTTTGGCGGATGTGGGGATTGAGTTTGGCTCTACCCCCGGTCTCGGTTGGATCGGCGGAAAGACCTCGGTCATTCAGCCAGGTTCGGCAGAGCTGAAAGTACCGCATATGGGCTGGAATACGGCAGAGCCGACTAAAAATGTGGTTTTTGACGCTGCATGGGGTGGGGCGCAGGATGTTTATTTCGTCCACTCCTTTGCGTTCCGCGCTGCATCGGATGACGATGTCGCCGCTTGGTGTACCTATGGTGCCGATCGATTTGCCGCCGCTGTCGTGAAGGACAATATCATGGGCGTGCAATTCCACCCGGAGAAAAGCCAAAGGGCGGGTCTGGCTCTGTTAGAAGAATGGCTAAAGCAATGATCCTGTACCCCGCAATTGATTTGAAAGATGGACAGGCCGTGCGCTTGTACAAAGGCGATTTCGCGCAGATGACGGTATTTGATACCGACCCGTCAGCGCGCGCGGCTAGCTTTGAAGCGATGGGTTTTGGCTATCTCCATATCGTTGACCTCGATGGTGCCTTAAAGGGGGCTGGGGCCAATCTTGAAGCCATTGCGGCGATCCGTGCTCGGACCAGTCTGCCAATGCAAGTGGGCGGCGGTATTCGCGATCTCAACGCGATTGAGAAGACGCTCGCCATGGGCGTCACCCGTGTGATCTTGGGTACAATTGCGGCGAAACAACCCCAATTCGTGCGCGAGGCAGCAAAGGCCTTTCCGGGCCAAGTTGCGGTAGGCATTGATGCGATTGACGGCATGGTGGCGGTGGAAGGCTGGGTGGAAACAACCAATCTCGCCGCCCTTGATTTGGCCCGTCAGTTCGAAGACGCAGGCGTCGCGGCCCTAATTGTGACCGACGTCGGCCGCGACGGCACGAAGACGGGCATCAATATTGATTTCACCGGCGCAATTGCTGACGCCGTGGGCATGGATGTGATCGCGTCGGGTGGTTTGGCTGGCGTGCAAGATATCGTCGACCTCAAAGCCCGTGCTGGCAAACCCGTTGCCGGGGCCATTTTAGGCCGCGCCCTCTATGATGGCCTGATTGACCCTGTCGAAGCCCTCAAGACCGCCGCATGACGCTGAAAGTTCGCATCATTCCCTGCTTGGATGTCAAGGACGGCCGGGTTGTTAAGGGCGTGCAGTTCGAAGGGCTGCGCGACGCTGGCGACCCTGTCGAGCAGGCGCAATTCTATGATGGGGAGGGCGCCGACGAGATTTGCTTCCTCGACATCTCTGCCAGCCATGAGGGGCGGGGCACGCTGCTGGACGTAGTGCGGCGCACAGCCGAAGTCTGCTTCACGCCCTTAACTGTTGGCGGTGGTGTGCGTACGACGGACGATTTCCGCGCTCTTTTGCTGGCTGGGGCCGATAAGGTGGCAATCAATACCTCGGCCGTCAAAGACCCCAGCTTGGTGACAGCTGCTGCGCGGCGCTTTGGGGCCCAGTGCGTTGTGGTCGCGATTGATGCCAAGCAAGTTGGCCCAGAGCAGTGGGAGATTTTCACCCATGGCGGCCGAAATCCAACAGGTATTGATGCCTTGGCCTTTGCTAGTGACGTCGTTGCCCGTGGTGCGGGAGAGCTTCTGGTCACCTCCATGGACAAGGATGGCACCAAGTCTGGCTATGATCTGGCTTTGACGCGGGCGATTGCCGATAGCGTTTCTGTGCCGGTGATTGCCTCTGGCGGTGTTGGCAATTTGGACGATCTGGTGGCAGGCGTCACACAAGGTCATGCCAATGCCGTTTTGGCGGCATCGATTTTTCACTTCAGAACCCATACACTGGCTGAGGCACGGGCGGCCTTAGCGGCTGCTGGTGCCAAAGTGCGCCAACCGATTCAAGGAAACCTGCGATGAGCGACACGTTAGGGCAGGCATTAGACCAGCTTTTGACGGATGTGGCCGACAAGGCCAAAGCCGATCCGAGCCAAAGCTATACGGCGAAATTGCTCCAAGGCGGCCCTGTTTTGTGTGGCAAAAAGCTGGGTGAAGAAGGCGTTGAAGCAGCGCTTGCCATTGCCGGCGGCACGACCGAAGAAATCGCCAAGGAAGCCGCTGATCTCTTGTATCATTTGGGGGTTGGTCTACTCGCACGGGGCGTTTCGGGTGCCGATGTTGCTGCCGTTCTAGAAGCCCGCCGGGGCACATCAGGTCTTGTCGAAAAGGCTGGGAGAGCAAATTCGTGAGCGAGGCGTTGCACATTCGATTGGCCATTGACGCCGATGCACCGGCCTTGGCGGCCTTTGGCGCCAAGACTTTTCTTGAGACCTTTGGTCATCTTTACCCACCTGAAGATAAAGAATTCTTCCTCGGCCAACGTTTCAGTTTAGAGCGGACCTTGCAGGATATTCGCGATCCCGCCCGGGTTATGACGATGGTCTATCGCGGCGATGACTTGGTAGCCTTCCTCGATTGCGGCCCTTTGACCCTGCCGGTTGAGAGCCCAGAGTCTGACGCGCTGGAGCTTTACCGCCTCTATCTGGATGAAACCCAAAAGGGGACGGGTCTGGCCCATAGATTGATGGACATGGCGCTCAACTGGGCACGCGATAAGCATGCTGCCGCCCTTTATCTGGGTGTGTGGTCCCAAAACGAGCGTGCCAAGCGCCTCTACAATAAATATGGATTTGAGATTGTTGGTGCCTATCACTTTAAAGTCGGCAACACTTTGGATGATGAGCGCATCATGCGCCTTGCCCTTTAAGATCAGTGGGTCAAACCAGACCCAGCGCCTTTGACAAGGAAAACAGGCTGGTCAGCGTCAGGACAGTCCCAACCAGATAGAGCAATTGCTTCGCAGGGACGCGCTTGGCCAGAACTGCGCCAAAAGGTGCCGCCATCAGACCGCCAATGATCAAGCCAATCGTGGCCAGCGTGAACGCTTCCCACCCAAGTGTGATGATAAAGGTTGCCGAGATCACAGTGGTTAGGAAGAACTCAGCCGTGTTGACGGTGCCGATCGTCATACGAGGCTCCGTCCCTTGAACCAGCAGATTGGACGTGACGACAGGGCCCCAACCCCCACCGCCAACAGCATCGAGAAAGCCGCCAACCAGCCCCAAAGGCGCGACATATTTGGCGGTCCGATGGGGTTGGCCTTTGGTCATCCGCCAGCCACGCCAAAGTAGATAGACGCCAATACAGGCGAGATACGCCATAACGAAGGGTCTGGTTGTGTCGGCATGGATGTTGGCGAGAAGATAGGCACCCGTTATCCCGCCAATCATGCCAGGGATGACTAAGGTCGCGAATAGCTTCCAGTTCACATTACGATGGATGGTATGACTGATCGCAGACGCTGCGGTCGTGAAAAACTCAACAATATGGACCGTTGAAGACGCCTTCGCGGGAGGCATGCCCATCACACTGACCAGCAGGGTGCTGGTGATCACGCCAAATGCCATGCCCAAGGCCCCATCCACCAATTGTGCGACGAAGCCGACCGCAATGAATGGCCAGATGTCGTGCCAATGATGGGTGACGAATTCAATCAAAGAAAGCGCTCCAAGGTTAGCCCTGATGGAAGTTCCCTATAAGCATCTGGTTTCACCCTAGCGAGAAATGCAAGCTGCAACCAGTCGTTAGAGATACTAATGCACAGGCACGCCTGATAAGTCGCCACGTCAGGCCGACATCGCTTGTCGCGCTTGGGCAAGCCGGCCAATGGCTTGGCGCAAAACGGCTTCTTGTTTGGCAAAGCACAAACGGATGATGGGCGGGGCCTCGAGTGGCTTTTCATAGAGGCTCTGTAAGGGGATCGCTGCTACGCCAAAGGTCTTGACGGCTTCAAGGCAGAATTCTAGCGCGGGCCGATCAATCCCCGATTGGTGCAAGTCAAGGCACATAAAATAGGTGGCCTCGCTGCCTAGTACATGAAAACCCTGATCTTGGAGGCCGCTGCGCAACACATGATAGGCCGCCTGATAGCCCTCTGCCTGCCCATCAAACCAAGCCTTGTCCCACCCCAGTCCCTGGGCGACAGCGGCTTGCAAATGCGGTGGCGTGGTAAAGGTGAGAAACTGATGGGCCTTTCCAATTACTTTAGCGATATCGGGCTGCGCGCACACAAAGCCAACCTTCCAGCCTGTCACGCCAAACATTTTGCCCGCAGAGCCGATCTTCACGGTGCGCTCTGCCATGCCGGGCAAACCGTACAGCGACACATGGGGTTGATCTGTTAGGCGCACATGCTCCCAAACCTCATCACAAATGGCCACAAGATCATGGTCTTGGCAGATTTTGGCTAAACCCAGGAGCTCGGCGCGGCTAAAGCTGCGCCCGGTCGGGTTCATCGGATTATTGAGGACGATCGCACGGGTTTTATTGGTGATCGCCCCTTCAATATCTGCCAGCTCTAAGTACCAGTGCGGGGGCTTGAGGGTGATCGTTCTGGCAATCCCACCCGCACGTGCAATCAAGGGGCGATAAGCGTCATAAGCGGGATCGAGTACAATAACCTCATCACCGGGCGACAAAAGCGCCAGAAAGCTGGCCGCCAGTGCTTCGGTTGCGCCAGAGGTCACCACCACATGCTCAGGGCTTAAAGCTAGCCCTTGATGGGCACCATAGTGATCAGCGACTGCGGTCCGAAGCGCCGGAATGCCCAACATCGGCGGATATTGATTGCTGCCCGTCATCAGCCCATCGCAGGCGAGGCGCCGCAGCGCTTCTGGGCCTTGGCTATCGGGAAATCCTTGACCTAGATTGATCGCGTCATGCGTCCGCGCGAGACCCGACACCACTTCGAATATCGTGGTCGGGAGTTCCGAAAAGCTGGGGTTAAAGCCCAAATTCACAGCCAATCTGCCACCGGGAGGCCTTTGGACGTTAGAAATTCTCGATTGAACAATTTGCTTTGGTAGCGGCTGGCATAGTCGCACAGGATGGTGACGATCGTCTTGCCCGGCCCCAGATCCTTCGCCAATCGCATCGCCCCAACGACATTTAGGGCCGCAGAGCCACCAATGGCCAAGCCTTCATTTTTGACCAGATCAAACAAGACGGGCAGCCATTCCTCATCTTCCACACGATAAGCATAATCGACGAGGACATCTTCCAGATTGGCCGTGACGCGGCCTTGGCCGATCCCTTCGGTGATGGAGGTTCCTGTCGCCTTAAGCTCGCCGTCCTTATACCAATGATAAAGCGCGGCCCCACCGGGGTCCGCGATGCCAATCGCAATGTTTGGATTGCGCGCCTTAAGCGCCCGGCTAATACCGCCCAAGGTGCCGCCAGAGCCGACCGAGCAGATGAAGCCGTCTATCTTGCCATCGGTCTGCTCCCAGATTTCGGGCCCGGTGGTCTCCTCATGCGCCTTCCGATTGGCCAAATTGTCGAATTGATTGGCCCACAGGCCGCCATGCTCTTCGGCCAAGCGCTTGGATACTTTGGTGTAATGATCGGGGTGAGCAAAGGCGACGGCGTCGACCTCGACCAATTCTGCACCAAACAGCTTTACCGCATCCTTTTTCTCTTGGGACTGCGTGCGCGGCATGACGATGATGCAGCGATAACCGAGCGCATTGGCGACCATGGACAAGCCGATCCCGGTATTACCCGCCGTGCCTTCCACGATTAGCCCACCGGGCTTTAAGGCACCTTTGGCTTCCGCATCGCGAATAATGCCCAAAGCCGCGCGATCTTTCACAGATTGGCCGGGATTCAAAAACTCTGCCTTGCCCAAGATCTCACAGCCTGTAGCTTCGCTGGCAGCGCGCAAGCGGACAAGTGGTGTCCCACCAATCAGGTCAATTACTGTTCTGGCATAGTGGGTCATTGCGCATTTAGTCCTTTGGTTTCAAGCCGTGGGTCATGTTCATCTCGCCCTCACTTGGGGGTGCAAGTCAATGTCAGCAAGGCCTGAAACGTTTTGATCTTGCGCGATTCTGTGATTGGCTAATGTGTTGAACTTCTTTAAGGCTGTGACCCGTCTCACGGGCGCGCAGAACTTCGCAGGCCAGCCAGGTTTTAAGTTAAGGGGCCATTTGAAGCCATGACCGAAGCAGCGCTCAAAGCCTATCTCCATATTGCGGACTGGCCAACGGGTGACGCCGTGGCGGAAATGATCGCCAATCAAAGCCAAGCGGCAGAAGCGGTGGCAAAAGTCTCCGTTAGCCTCGCCCGCGCAGCGGATGAAGCGGCAGCGCGCCTCGGGCGGAGCGGCCGGCTGATTTATGCCGGTGCTGGCACCTCGGGCCGGATCGGTGTGCAGGATGGGGTAGAGCTTGGCCCCACCTATGGCTGGCCAAGAGAGCGTTTGGTTTTCTTGATGGCCGGTGGGCAAACGGCCCTGATGCAGGCCGTCGAAGGGGCTGAGGATGACCATACCAAGGGGGTAGAAGAAGCCCAAGGCCTGTGCCTGACAGACAGCGATGTCGTCATTGGTTTAGCTGCCAGTGGCTCCACGCCTTATACGATTGGCGTGATTGAGGCAGCACGCGCCGCAGGCGCTTTGACAATCGGCCTCGCCAATAAATTGCCAGCCCCCCTGTGCCAAGCTGCAGAGATTGGGATTTTGATCGAAACTGGGGCCGAAGTGATCGCAGGCTCCACCCGCATGAAAGCTGGGACCGCGCAGAAAATCGCGCTCAATGTGCTCTCCACCGCCATCATGATCCGCCAAGGCCTTGTCTATGAAGGGCGGATGGTCGCGATGCAGATATCTAATCGCAAGCTTTTGGCCCGCGCCAAGGCCATGATTGTGGAATTGACGGGTTGCCAAGAGGCGCAAGCCGCTGTTGCTTTGGACCAAGCAGAGCGCAACATTCGCGTTGCGATTCTTTTGGTAAAGGGCTGGACTTTGGAGCAAGCCAAGGCTGATCTTGACCAGTGGGCTGGCAATCTTGCAGCCGTTCTGCAGGCAAACTCGAACTGATATCCGTGAAAGGCAAATCATGACCGACCTCTCTCCGACCAAAGGCTTTAGCCCAGATCAAGTGGCAGAGCGGGTAGAGCAAATTCTGGCCGAGGCTACGTTGGCTGAGAAGGTTCAAATGATGTCGGGCAAGGGCTTCTTTAAGCTGTTTGCTGAGAGCGGGCGGCATTGGGGCGCAAACCCGTATCCGGCGGGCAGTGGCGTGGCGCGCCTAAATGTGCCGCCTCTTTATTTTACAGATGGCCCGCGCGGGGTTGCGCGCGGCAATTCCACCTGCTTCCCCTGTACCATGGCGCGCGGCGCGACCTTTGATGTCGACCTAGAGCGGCGCATTGGTGAAGCCATGTCGATTGAAATTCGTGCCCAAGACTGCACCTTGTCTGGGGCCGTGTGCGTCAATCTCTTACGTCATCCGGCTTGGGGTCGGGCGCAGGAAACTTATGGCGAAGATCCCTGCCATCTGGGCGAAATGGGTGCCGCTTTGGCCATTGGTCTTCAAACCCACAATGTGATTGCCACCGTAAAGCATTATGCGCTCAATTCCATGGAGAATGCGCGCTTCAAGGTGGATGTACAGATTGAGGAGCGTGCCTTGCACGAAGTCTACCTGCCGCATTTTAAAACCATTTTGGACGCTGGATGCGCCACCGTCATGAGTGCCTATAACCAGATGAACGGCACGTATTGTGGGCAGAGCAAAGCGCTTTTGACCGACATTTTGCGCGTCGAATGGGGCTTTGAAGGCTTTGTGCATTCTGATTGGGTGATGGGTTTGCGCAATGTCTATGCGGCACCCGCTGGCCTCGACATTGAAAACCCAGAGCCCTTGGTGTTTGGCAAGCATTTGCTGGCAGCCGTTGAGGCGGGCCAAGTTGAGCCGCAGGTAATTGATCAGGCCTGCCGCCGCATTCTGTCCACGCAATACCGCTTTGCCTGCGCCGAAGACCCGCTGCCAACCTATAGCCTCGAGATGGTTGCCCAGCCTGCGCATATCGCTTTGGCACTAGAAGCGGCGCTCAAGTCGGCAGTCTTATTAAAGAACGACCTGATGCTGCCTCTGGACCGGACGCGGCTCAAAAAGCTCGCGGTGCTGGGCCAGTTGGCGAACAAGGAAAATACGGGTGACTTTGGCTCCAGCCGGGTTCGTCCGCCTTATGTGGTCACCGCGCTACAGGGCCTTCAATTGGCTCTCGGTGAAGCCACTGAGATTGTGACCGGTGATGAAACTGATGTGGTGGCCGCCGTGGCGAACGCGGCCGACGCCGACGCCATCATTGTGGTGGCTGGATATACCGCCCGGCAAGAGGGGGAATATATCCCCGAAGATATGACCTTGGGCGTGGCGAGTGATGTTTTGCCCGCGCCGAAGCCAGCCGCAGCCAATGAGCCGAGCGCGGAAGAGGCCCGAGGTGGTGATCGCACCAATTTGTCGCTACCCGCCGATCAGATCGCCTTGATTGAAGCTGCCTGTGCTACGGGCCGACCTGTGCTGGTGGTGCTGGTAGCGGGCTCTGCCGTGCTGGTAGAGGGCTGGCAGGGCCAAGCAAGCGCGATCCTACAAAGCTTCTATTCCGGCTTGGAGGGCGGCACCGCCTTAGCGCAACTCGTGTTGGGCGAAGTGGTCCCCTCGGGCAAATTGCCATTTACGGTGGCCAAGGACCCCGCGCATTATCCCTTCTTCGACAAAGATGCCAATGCCATCGTCTATGATTATTGGCACGGCTATACCAAGTTTGAGCGCGAGCAGATTGAGCCGCGCTATGGCTTTGGCCATGGCCTATCTTATAGCTGCTTTGGCTATCGGGCCTTAAGTCTGCGCCGGACAAAGCTGGGCTTTGAGGCACAAGTCAGCATCACCAATTTAGGCGACCGGGCTGGGGAGGAAATCGCGCAACTCTATGTCGGCTTCCCGGGCTGTGTCGTGGAGCGCCCCGCCAAAGTTCTGAAGGCTTTTGCCCGCGTAGCTTTAGAGCCCGGCCAGACCAAAGTGATCCGCTTTGACGTGGATGCAGAGGATCTGCGCTACCGGGACCCAGCGACCCATACATGGAAGCTGGAGCCCGGCGTCCACACAGTCTTTGTCGGTGGCTCGGCCGCGCTGGCTGATCAGCTCAGCGCGACCATTTCGCTCTAAGGGCTAAATCGTCAGAAGACCGTGATCGAGCTTTGGCAGCACATAGCGGCCAAAGAGGTCGCACTCGCTTGCATGAGGATAGCCTGACAAGATGAAGGCGTCGAAGCCGATGTCGCGATAGGCGTTGATTTTCGCCAGCACTTGGTCTGGATCGCCGACAATCGCCGCGCCACAGCCTGAGCGGGCGCGGCCAATGCCGGTCCACAAATTGTCTTCGACATAGCCATCATTCGCGCTGGCTGCTTCACGCAGTTCGGCTTGGCGACGTACACCCACAGACGTGGCATCCAAGGACTTGGCCCGGATCGCATCGCCGGTTGCCGCGTCTAACTTGCTAAGTAAACGATTAGCGGCTTCGCGCGCTTCGGCCTCGGTTTCGCGCACCACGACATGGACGCGGAAACCGTGCTTGAGGGTTCGGCCATATTTGGCTGCGCGCGCATTCATATCGTCCAAGACGGCCTTGGAATTGGCCACCGTGTCTGGCCACATGAGGTACACATCAGCGGCTTTGGCTGCCACTTCACGGGCGTCTTCAGACAGGCCACCAAAATAGAAATAGGGCGACTTGCCCGATTGCGTGGTGATGCGGGGTGGGGCCAAGTCGAACTGGAAGAACTCACCGGCGTGCTTAACCGTCTCGCCATTCATCCATGCACGCAGGATCTCCATGGCCTCTAACGTGCGGGCATAGCGGGGGGCAGAACCCATGGTTTCGCCGGGCATTTCGGATGAAATGAAGTTCACTGCAAGTCTGCCCTGCATCATCCGGTCCAGCGTGGCCAATTGCCGCACGACCTGCGGCGGCCACATTTCACCAACCCGAATGGCCAGCAAAAGGCGCATTTTGCTGGTTAAGCCTGCAATGCCAGCGGCAAAGACGGTGTTATCAATGCCCAGCTGATAGCCCGAGGGCAGCAGGATATTGTCAAAGCCATTCTTCTCGGCAGTCAGGGCGATGTTGCGGCAATGCTCCCAACTGGACTGCAGGGCGGGCTCAGACTGGCCCAAAAACTCATAATCATCATCGCAAAGGGCTGAAAACCAACTGACTTCAACGGGATTACGGGCCATCATTCTTTCCTCATACTGCCAAGAGGGCGTGTATCGCCCGCCATTATGCTTATGATGTCTTATAACGAGTCAACGCAGCTTCGGGGAGAGGTCATGAGCGGCAAATTACGGGTGGGAGTCATTGGCACAGGCATGATGGGCTATGAGCACATCAATAATTTGAAGCTGATGCCCGAAGTTGAAATCACTGCTTTGGCTGACCCGACCGAAAAGATGCTAGCATTGGGCAAAGGCATGCTGGGCCCCGAGGGTGCCTCGGCTGCGACCTTCCAGACGGGGGATGAGCTTTTGGCTTCCGGTCTCGTCGATGCGGTAGTGATCGCGTCGCCCAACTTTACCCACCACGATGTGCTGCAACCCGTGTTCCAAAGCGGCGTGCATGTGCTGTGCGAAAAGCCTTTGTGCACGACGGCAGAGGATGCCGCCCGCATCCGGGATCAAGCTGCCAACTATAAAGGCGTGTTCTGGGTAGGCATGGAATATCGCTTTATGCCGCCTGCGACAGAGTTTGTAACCCGCGTGCATCGCGGCGATGTCGGTCGCCTGATGATGGTGTCGATCCGTGAGCATCGCTTCCCCTTTTTGCAAAAGGTCGATGATTGGAACCGCTTCTCGGCCAATACCGGCGGGACGATGGTCGAGAAGTGCTGTCACTTCTTCGATCTGATGCGCCACATTATCCAGTCTGAGCCGACCCGCGTTTATTGCTCCGGCAATATGGACATTAATCACCAAGATGAGCGCTATGACGGTCGCAAGCCCGACATTATCGACAATAGCTTTACTGTCGTCGATTTCGCCAATGGCACGCGCGCGATGCTCGATCTGTGCATGTTCGCCGACGGGGCCGAGCATCAAGAAGAGATTTCGGCGACCGGCGATAAGGCGCGCCTCGACGTGCTGATCCCCCCCGGTGAAATGATCATGAGCCCCCGGGTTGGTTTCCGCCAGCCCAAGCAAGTCACACGCGAAACCATCCATGTCGATCCCGTAGCCTTAGCGGCCGGTTCGCACTTTGGCGCGACTTTCTATCAGCAGCGGGCTTGGATCGACGCGATCTTGAATGGCGGACCGGTGCAAGTGACGGCCCAAGACGGCTTGCAAGCCGTGCGGATGGGTGCAGCAGCAGAACTTTCTGCCGCGACCGGTCGTGCGATTGAGATGAGCGAAATCGCGGGGGGCTAGTGGGCTTCCCGCGCGCGCGGATCATCGCCAAATAGCTTATCGAGGATTTGGCCTTCAAGGGCTGCAAATTCTGGCGTACCGCGCTTACGGGGGCGGGGCAGGTCCACGACTAAGTCCAACACCACTTGGCCATGATCAATCAGGATCACGCGGTCGCCCAGCGCCACCGCCTCACCCACATCATGGGTGACCATCAAAGCGGTAAAGCCAAGGTCTTGCCACACCCCTTCCAGCAAGGCCTGCATATCAATCCGCGTTAGGGCATCCAAGGCGCCCAAAGGCTCGTCCAAGGCCAGCAAAGTTGGCTGGGATACAAGTGCCCGGGCAAGTGCCACACGTTGCCGCATGCCGCCTGAAAGCTGCGATGGCCACAGGCCTTCGCGGCCTTTCAGGCCCACTTCATCGAGGATCGCGGCGGCTTGTTGATCCGCAGCTTGGCCAGATTGGCCTTCGCCGAGGCCCACGGCCACATTGTCCTTCACGCTGGCCCAAGGCAGCAAGCGCGGCTCTTGAAACACGATGCGGGCCGCTTGTTCCTTCAGGGCGGGGGCATCCAAAACGCCAGCGGTGACAGAGTCCAAGCCGATCATCAAGCGCAACAGGGTAGACTTGCCACACCCAGATTTGCCGACGATGGATAGGAACTGTCCCGATGGGATTTCAAGGTCGATCCCTTGCAGCACGACATTATCGCCAAAGGCCTTTTTCACATCTTTTAGACTAACGCGTGACCCGCCGGTTGGTTGGCTGCTCATGGCTTAGACCTTCGCATAGGCTGGGTTCCACGCGAGGAACTTGCGTTCCAAGGCGCGGGTGGCGCTATCGGCAAGCTTGCCCAAAATCGCGTAAATCACGATCGACAAGACGACGATATCTGTCTGCATAAACTCGCGCGCGGCCATGGCCATATGACCAATACCAGAGTTTGCCGCGATGGTTTCCGCCACGATCAGGGTCAGCCACATGACACCCAGGGCAAAGCGAAGGCCGACGAAGATCGAGGGCAAGGCGCCCGGCAAAATGACTTTCAAAAACAAGGTACGATTGTTCATGCCGTAAATGCGGCCCATCTCGATCAATTGCGGGTCGACATTGCGGACACCATGCAAGGTATTGAGATAGATTGGGAAAAACACACCCAAAGCAACCAAGAACAGGCGCGCACTTTCGCCAATGCCAAACCAAATGATGACCAAGGGGATCAGGGCCAAATGCGGAATGTTGCGGATCATCTGCAGCGTCGGGTCCAGCAGCATTTCGGCCCGCTTGCTGAGGCCATTTAGTAGGCCCAGACTGAAGCCAATCGCGCCACCAATAAACAGGCCGCTCATGGCCCGCGCAAAGCTGACGCCCAGATTGTCGATCAAACTGCCATCTTGCAGCTTGACCCATGCCGCCTGTAGCACTGCGGTGGGGGCGGGCAGAATGTTGGGCGGCAGCCAGCCTAGGCTGGATGAAACTTGCCAGAGAATGATCAGTGCCAAAGGCACCAGCCAAGGCAATGCCTGATTCAATGGACCTTCGGAGGCCGTTGCTGCCATCTTTTACCCTGTCCAGCCGCGCCAAGCGGCATCACTAATGATAACCTTCTTGGGTATGATCCCCATTTGTGCAAACCGGTCAACCGTTGCTTGTTGTGCAGCCAGCACATCGTCGGTCAAAGGCTCGACCTTAAAGTCCGTCCGCTTCATCGTGTCTTTGAGAAGCGCCAGCTCTAGACCGGATGCTTTGGCAGAAATTTCGGCAACGGCATCGGTATTGGCCGCACACCATTCGCCCTCTTTAGCAATGGCAGACAGCAAGGCTTTCAAATCTTCAGGGCGCGCTTCGGCAAATTTCGCGTTCGCCAATAAGAAGCTTGCGCCACCGCCCAATTGGTCAAGGCCGGATAGAACGCGAGCACCCTGATCGCGGATCGCAAGACTGTAATAGGGGTCCCAGATCACCCAAGCATCAATGCCGCCTTGGGCAAAGGCTGCTGCCGCATCGGCTGGGCCCAGATTCACAGCTTCTACATCAGCGAGCGTGAGACCAGCGCTTTGCAAGGCGATCACGGCACTATTGTGCGCTGAAGAGCCGCGCGTGAAGCACAGTTTCTTACCCTTCAAATCCTTCAAAGATTGAAGCGACGAATTTTTTGGGGTGATGATGCCGCCCGCTTTGCCCGAAAGACGAACTTGGGCCACATATTTGATGGGCGCATTGGCCACTTGGGCAAAAATCGGTGGAGTGTCGCCAGTTAGGCCTAAATCAACGGAGCCGACGGCCATGGCTTCTAAAAGGGGTGGGCCGGATGGGAACTCAACCCAATTCAGCGGCGTGATGCCGGCTGTCTTAAGGGGCTCGACCAAAGAGCCTCGTGTTTGGGCCACCAACATGACCCCGTTTTTCTGAAAGGCGAGATTTACGCCCTTGCCTGTGGATCCGCTGCCTTGGCCACAGGCGGCAAGGGCAGCCGAAGCTGCCCCTGCTACCAAGAGACCGCGACGCGAGAACTTGTCCGCAATCGCTGTCATGGGTTTAGCCCCCGAACTTCGCGCGCAGGGTCAAACCGACATAGCGGTCTGCATCGCGTGGGATCAGATAGCGCAGCGCGCCACCTGGACCACCTGGCGTGACCAACGACGCATATTTTTCGTCGGTCAGGTTTTTGATGTTCAAGGTCAAACGATAGCGATCTTGCTTGTCGCTGATCCCGATCGCCGCATCGACGATGGTGGTTTCAGGAATGCGCAACAAGGGGTTCTCGCCAATGTCCGAGAATTGGTCGCTGCTGTAGGAAACCTGGCCATTCAAGTGAATGATGCCGGGGATCGCTGCAGGCTCCCACTCATAATTCGCGCCGAGCGAAGCTTTGAAACGAGGCGACAAGGCCAAGCGCTCACCGCGGCGGGTGGACGACAGAACCAAGTTGGCGTCGCGGAATTCTTCGATTTGCGCGTCGGTGACGGCCAAACCACCATTGATGGTCAGGCCGCTGTCGGCGCGGATCAACCAGTCAAGTTCAAGACCCGTGGTGGAAACATTACCCGCATTGGTCAAGCGGGTGATGACCACACCGTTTAAGGTGTCGAAGTTATTGGCTTGGAAGTTCTCATAAACCGCGCGGAAGACTGCGAAGTTCAAGATGATGCGGTTGTCCATAAAGGCCGTCTTCACGCCACCTTCGGTCGAATCCACAGTTTCAGGCTCAATCGCGTTCAAGCCCGACGTGTTCATGTTGAAGAAGACGTTATACGCAGGGCCTTTATAGCCGCGCGATTGGGTCAAATAGAAGTTGATATCGTCGGTCGCTTGGTACTTCAGACCCAATTTGCCCGAGACATTATCTTCTTTGGTGTTACCCTTGAAGCCGCTGGTGTCATTGCGGATGCCTGGCAGACCACCAATCGGCGAAGGGACGCGGTTGTGATAATAGCTGAGCTTGTCTTGCGTAGCACGCAGGCCACCCACGATGGATAGGCGCTCGGTTGCTTGATAGCTGCCGTCTGCGAACAAAGCGACGTTGCGTGATTCAGAGCCAAAGTTCGCGCTGGAGAAGGCCGACACGAACGTGGAGACGCCGGTTGCTGTCGAGCAAGGACGTTGACCGGTAGCGTCGATCGCCAAGGTCGAAGCACTGCAGACGATCACGTCGCGACGGAAGTCCCGCTCGGTCTCAGCGTTGGCAAAATAGGCACCAACCACATATTCCAACGGCTTGCCCGCAGGCGAGGTCAGGCGCAATTCTTGGCTGAAGGTGGTCGAGGTTTGTGGGCCGTCGTCATGCAATTGGGCAAAAGCGTTGCCGACAAAAGCGGCTGGACGGTCCAACCAGTCACCTTCGCGAACTTCGCGGTTGTCCCAGCCACGGTAAGCCGTGATGGAAGTGATCGTGTATTCGCCAGCGTCCCAATCGGCCTGCGCCGAAACACCCCAAGACTCTTCTTCGGTGCGGGTGACAAGGTTGTTGCGAACAGCGCGGGTCTCATCGCCAGCGAAGGTGATGCCTGGCAATAATGTCAGCAAAGCTGCAGCATTCGCACCGGTTGGTGCTGTGCCGATGACTTCACCGCAGCAATCGTCGTCTGCTTTGCGGTAATCACCGATCAAGCGAACCTTCAGGCTTTCAGACGCATCAATGTCCAAGATGCCGCGAACGCCATAACGCTCATAACCATTGATCTTGTCGCCAGTGGTCAGGTTCGTGATGTTGCCATCATAGGAGCCACCAAACACGGTGACGCGCGAGCGAACGGTGTCGCTGAAGGGCATGTCGACCGACGCGCGCAGCTTGAACTCATTGCCGTCGTTTGCGGTCAGTTGGACGTCACCGCTATGCACGCGGCCTGGGCTGTTCGAGATGATGTTGACCACACCAGCTGACGAGTTCTTGCCAAACAAGGTGCCTTGTGGGCCGCGCAGGACTTCGATGCGCTGAATGTCGGACAAATCACCGAACGCTTCACCGGCACGTGCCAAGACAACGCCGTCCAGAACCACAGCGACGCTGGGCTCAGCTGCGATGGAGAAGTTGATGGTGCCGACGCCGCGCAAGAACAGCGAGGAGTTCAGGTTCGTGCCGCCCTTACGGAAGTTCAGGGTCGGGATTTGGGTTTGCACGCTTTCGATGTTGTAGCCACCTGCGCGAGCGATTTGCTCCCCGCCGATAACGGAAACCGCAGCTGCCACTTCTTGCACGTTCTGAACGCGCTTTTGTGCGGTGACGATGATGACTTCAGCACCATCAGCAGGTTTTGCTTCTGTGGTTGCTTGGGCGGATGCACTTGTGCCCATTGCAAAGAAAAGAGTGGCCGCCGCAGCAGACCCAAGTAATAGATGACGCATATTATCCCCTCAGTGATGTCGGATCTCTAAGTATCCTTACGATTGACGCCAAAATCACGTTCTGGCCCAGAAAAGCAAGTGGCCTATGTGCTGGACATGTCCGATTTGGGAATCGGGTGCTATTCTCGCAACACTTTGACCTTGTGACCTTTCCTTGAATGTAAGCGGATGATTTGCCCTAGCAGCGCAGCTAACCATAGACCTTAGCTACGCTTAGGCTTAGTTTGGGCGGGCAGAGTTACGGACGCACCACGGGGTAAGGCCAATGAATAGCGTTGAAATTGTTGAAGTTGGGGCGCGCGATGGGTTGCAGAACGAGCCCGACATTCTGCCCACGGAGAAAAAGGTCGCTCTGATCCAAGCTGCCATTGCCGCCGGGGTGCGTCGGATTGAGACCGCAAGTTTTGTTAATCCACGCCGTGTCCCGCAGATGGCCGATGCCGAAGCTGTGATGGATGCCCTGCCAGATAGCGATAAAGTGACCTATATCGGCCTCGTGCTGAATGAGCGTGGGGCAGAGCGTGCGCTTGCCACCCGCGTGCATGAACTGGGGGCCGTTGCTGTTGCCAGCGATAGTTTCGCGATGCGCAATCAAGGTCAAACCAGCTTTGAGAGCATCGGTATCGCCAATGCCATTGTCGGCATGGCCAAAGCAGCAGGGCGGTCGGGCCAAGTTACGATTTCGGCGGCCTTTGGCTGTCCGTTTGAAGGCGCGGTTGACTCAGGCCATGTCGTCGCGATGGCGGAGGCCTTAGCAAAAGCTGGCCCGCGCGAAATTGGGCTCGCCGACACGATTGGCGTGGCGGTCCCCAGCCAAGTGAAGGCCCTGGTGACCCGCGTTCAAGCGGTGGTTGGCACTATTCCCATCCGCGCGCATTTCCACAACACCCGCAATACCGGCCTTGCCAATGCGTGGGCGGCTTATGAGGCGGGCGCTGTAACGCTGGATTCCAGTCTGGGGGGCTTGGGTGGCTGCCCGTTTGCACCGAAAGCTACGGGCAATATTCCGACCGAAGACCTCTTATATCTGCTCCATCGATCAGGCGTCGCCACGGGTATCGACCTCGATGCTATGATCGAGGCTGGTCAGTGGTTGACGGGAATTATGGGTCGTCCTTTGCCTGCCATGGTCACCAAAGCCGGTAATTTCCCATCGCAAACAGTTGTGGCATAGGCGCTGCCATGTCGGAGGCCACTGGACCCCTAAAAGGCTTGCGCGTGATTGAGTTGGGCGTGCTGCTAGCCGGCCCATTCTGCGGCCAAATTCTCGGCGATCTTGGTGCTGAGGTCATCAAAGTTGAACCGCCCGGGCAAGGCGATCCCCTACGCGACTGGGGTACAGTCAAGAAAGACGGCCATGGTGTCTGGTTTCCGATTGTCGCCCGCAACAAGAAATGCATTACGCTCGACTTGCGCCAAGCTGAGGGCCAACAGGTCCTGAAAGATCTGATCAAAGAAGCCGATTTTCTTCTGGAGAATTTCCGACCCGGAACGCTCGAGAAATGGGGCCTAGGCTATGACGTCCTGTCGGCCATTAATCCCGGCCTGATCATGATCCGGGTCTCCGGCTATGGCCAGACAGGGCCAAACAGTCCCAAGGCGGGCTATGCCAGCGTGGGCGAGGCGATGGGCGGTCTTCGCTATGTGATGGGGGAGCCGGATCGGATGCCGTCGCGGGCGGGCATCTCCATTGGTGACAGTTTGGCTGCGACTTATGCCGCCATTGGCGCGCTGGCAGCACTCGAACATCGCCGCAATACTGGGCGCGGCCAGATTGTCGACTCGGCCATTTATGAAGCCTGCTTTGCCATGATGGAAAGCCTCGTGCCCGACTATCATTTTGGTGGCTATATTCGCGAGCGGACGGGTTCTTTCCTGCCCAAGATCGCCCCGTCCAACATTTATCCAGCCAGTGATGGCATGCTGATCTTGGCCGCCAATCAAGACACTGTCTGGCGGCGCTTGGCTGAAGCCATGGGCCAGCCAGAACTTGCCGATGATCCGCGCTTTCTGACCCATGTCGCACGCGGCGAGAACCAAGCTGAATTGGATGCTCTGGTGAGCGCGTGGAGCATTCAGATGACGTGCGCTGACTTAGAAGCGGTATGCGAGGCTCATGGCGTGCCATGCGGTCGCATCTATCGGGCACCAGACATGTTGGCCGACCCCCACTTTGCCGCGCGCGAAGCCATTGTCACGGTGGAGCATCCGGCCCTTGGGCCATTTCCCATGCCCAACGTCTTCCCGAAACTATCGAGCACACCCGGCAATGTGCGTTGGACGGGGCCAGAGCTTGGCAGTCACACAGATGAAGTGCTCGCGGATATGCTGGGCTATGATGCCGACAGAATCGCCACTCTCAAAAGCTCTGGCGTGATTTAGCGAGCCGAATCGTCGAAAAGGCCAGATTGAGGCGGCGCTTTGGGTTCCGGCAGGCCAAATAATTGATAGGCACGCGCAGCAGCCACACGGCCACGTGGCGTGCGCATGATAAAGCCTTGCTGCATCAAGTAAGGCTCAATCACATCTTCTACCCCGTCGCGGGCTTCTGAGATTGCGGCAGCAAGGGTTTCGACGCCAACTGGTCCCCCGCCATACGTCTCAACCAAGGCACGCAAATAACGGCGGTCGAGCATATCCAGCCCATCTGGATCAATATCGAGGCGGGCCAGGCCATGGGCCGCAGTCTGGGCGTCTAACGGGCTTCCCAAAGCATCTGCAAAGTCGCGTACCCGTCGTAACAGACGCACTGCAATGCGGGGCGTACCACGGGCCCGGCGCGCAATCTCGGTGGCCCCATCTGGGGTCAAGGGCGCACCCAGTTTGCCCGCGGCCCGCCGCAGGATCAGTTCTAGGTCAGCTACGCTATAAAAATCGAGGCGTGACACGATACCAAACCGATCACGCAGAGGGGTCGATAACAGGCCCGCCCGCGTGGTTGCACCCACCAAGGTAAAGGGCGAAAGATCAATGCGGATCGACCGCGCAGAGGGTCCTTCGCCAATGACCAGATCAAGAGCGTAATCTTCCATCGCCGGGTAAAGAATTTCCTCAACCGCTGCCGGTAGGCGGTGGATTTCGTCGATAAACAGGACGTCGCGCGGTTCGAGATTGGTGAGTAGGGCGGCAAGGTCGCCTGCTTTGGCAATGACGGGGCCCGACGTGGTCTTAAGATTCACACCCAGTTCGCGCGCTGTAATCTGGGCCAACGTGGTTTTGCCCAGACCCGGCGGGCCAAACAGCAGCAAATGGTCCATCGCATCGCCCCGCCCCTTGGCGGCACGAACAAAGATTTCGAGGTTTGCTTTAAGCTCGGTCTGGCCGACGAATTCATCAAAGCCCGACGGGCGCAATGCGCGGTCGATCGTGTCGCCGACCCGCAGTTCGGACGAAATCAGCCGTTCGCCGCCAATGCCATCGCCCTCTTGGTTCATCGGCCGATCTCCTTCAGTGCCGCCTTAACGAGCGCCCCGACGCTCGCCTCATCGCCAAGGCTGCGGCTGGCAAGGGCCACTGCACGCAGGGCCTCTGGCTGGGCAATACCCAGATTTAGGAGGGCAGAAACAGCTTGAGATCGATCTGCAAGGGCCGGGCCTTCAACCAAGGGCGCTTGGGCGGCTTCCGATGTCGCGGTGACGGGACTTCCGCCTTCACTAAAGCCAAAGGTGCCGGTTTGGCCCATCAGGCTGGCTGGCGGCGGGCGGCCTTTGAGTTCAGTGGCAATGCGCGCAGCCAGCTTTGGCCCAACGCCATTGGCCCGTGCAATGCTGACCTTATCTTCTAGGGCAGCCGCTTCCATCAATTGATGGGGCGAGAGAACGTCTAAAATCGCCAAGGCCACTTTGGCACCAACCCCAGTGATCTCTTGTAATTTGGCAAACCAAGCCCGTTCCGAATCTGACAAAAACCCAAAGAGCTTGAGGGAATCCTCGCGCAGTTGCGTCTCAATGAACACATGCACAGCCGCCCCTTGACCGAGCCGCGACAAGGTCCGGGTTCCCGCAAAGACCAAATAGCCAACGCCACCAACTTCGATCAGCGCGCGATCTTCGCCCGTTGCCGCAACGATCCCTTTCAGCGATCCAATCATCCTTTAGCTGCCATCAAATGGGTGGGGCTGCGCCGCTCTGCGGCGTGGCAGATTGCAGCCGCCAACGCGTCTGCTGCATCGGCAGAAACGGTGCCAGATTGTGGCAGCAAGCGGCGGACCATGAAGGCGACTTGGTCCTTCTCGGCACCACCCGTGCCAACCAGCGCCTTTTTGATGTGGCGGGTCGCATATTCTGTTACAGCCACACGATGTTGGGCGAGAACCGACAGGGTCGCCCCACGGGCGTGGCCTAATAGCAAGGCGGATTGCGCATTCTTTGCCATGAAAACCTCTTCAACCGCCGCTTCGGTGGGATTGTAGAAATCAAGCACGTCTTTAATGCCTATGGCAAGCAGGCCTAAACGCTCCGTCAAAGCAAGTTTTGTCGGCGGAGCGATAACGCCATGGGCCACCCAGGAAATACGCGCGCCCTCACAGGCGATTACGCCCCAACCCGTGCGTTGAAGGCCAGGGTCAATGCCAAGAAGGATCGTCTGGAGTGACATGTCTTTCGTCCTGTAAAGCGAATCGTCGCCTTCGTGCACTTAAGCATCTTAACAGAACATAACCAGAACGACAAAGCGATGCTATTTTTTCTTCATGAGCAGGACATCAGCCCTGCCATCGCTGGCGCGCCATGTCTCTTGCACATCAAACTCAGCAAATTCTGAGGTCAGGGTCGCAGCGGTGAATTGTTGGGCAGAACCCATCGCCAACCAGTCACCCGGACTAAAGATACAGCCGGCGTCCTGCCACTGAATGGCGGCTTCCTTCTGTGCCACAGCGCCAAACTGCACCTGTTGGTTTGTGGCTTGGTGGAAGATGCGCGGTTCAAGGCCGTGGCTCTTGCCCAGGCGGGTCAAGCATGTGCGCACCAGATGCAAGCCAAAATCCTGATAAGCCGCTTCTACAACAGCAGCATCCTGTGCAAGCTCTATGGCCAACAGGAGGTAATCATTGGCTTTCAGGGTTTGCGCCGCGCCTTTAATCAGGTCCCGCCGCTCGGTCTCTGATAGAAATCCTAAGCCGCCGCCTGCAATTAAGGCCAGACTGGTCCCTGACCCAATTGCGGGTAAGTCCCAAGATGACGGGCTAGCACTGGCGGGAGCCAAGCTGATCTCTGCCGTTGAGTCTTTTGCATGCAGCGTATCAAAGATCCGCGGATCAACTTCACGGTTCATCAGAACAATGGCTTTCGGCCGCTCTAAGGCCGCAAGAATTTGGGCAGTGCGCAGGCCGGTAAATGGCCCGCAGTCGATGAGACGTGCCGCTGGGCCAATCAGCTCGGCTAAATGGGGCAGGATCCGATCCAGCACTTCGCGTTCGGACCGCTCCACATGCGCCGCAGGGCTGTCTAGGCCTAGTGCAATATTGAGTGTCCGCGCACCAGCCAACAAATCTTGCTGGTGTTGCCGCACCAAATCTTCAAGCATTTAAATTTTTACCCCAAGAAACAATCTTCAAACCAACTCAACTCAACTCAAACCAACTCAAACCAATGACAGACCGGCACCGCTAGCGCGAAGTGCCGTCGAGGATAAAGGATTCCAGCGGGCAGGTATATAGACCCAAGCGGGCGGTGCCGCACGTGGGCAAGCCGTGGCATCGGCCAAATTTAACCGCGCATGGGGAAAACGTTGTGCTAATCGCCCTAATCGCGCCCTCGGTCCTGCCCCTGGTCGAGACACCACACAAATCGGGATTAGGCGCGCAATGTCCTGCCAGCCACGCCATTGCTCAAACCCGCTCAAATTATCCGCCCCCATTAGCCAGACAAAATGTACGCCCGGAAACCGCCTTTTGAGGCCTTTCAACGTATCGATGGTGAATTGGGTTTTCAGTTGCGTTTCAATATCGGTGACGATGTTGTGCCGTCCGCGTGCCACAGCGCGTGCAGAGGCCAAACGGTTCTTGAGTGGCGTGGATTTCGGCTTCAATGGGTTTTGCGGGGAGACCAGCCACCAGACACAAGTCAGGCCCAGCCGGGCACGGGCTGTTTCGGCCACATGGGCATGGCCAGAATGGGCAGGATCAAAAGAACCACCGAGGAGCCCGACTTTTATCCCTCGCGGCGCTCGCAGCGCGTATCGCATCGGTCTCGATTAAGGGAGAGTCCAGCCAAGGGGAAGGGGTTATGCTCATATTGAGGATAGATTGCTGCTTTAGCTTCTGCGGTGGCCAAAATGCGCTCCAACTCGAAACTGCTTGCTAATTGGCCGGGAAGGGCGCATAGGGCACCCGTCTAATGACGGTTCTATGCTTGTCTGTTCGCTGAGATTATCGGCGCTGCTCTCAAAAATACCTCCTGAAATGTCGACGCCAAAATGCCTGCACATGCAGGCATCATCTCTCTATGAACGGAACTACTCTAATGACTACCGGAACAGTAAAATG
>VYLK01000137.1_pt1 | contig 29888 bp, 24 predicted proteins | sample 5114321 | NCBI WGS metagenome assembly VYLK01 (sample SAMN12291792, study PRJNA351875) | freshwater metagenome | isolation source: freshwater lake | place: USA: Michigan, MSU2 Lake | collected 2011-08-16
GACGCCGCGCCGGCGCGGGTCGCGAGTGCGGGGGCGGCGGCCGAGGCATTCCAGTCCCCCAAGGTCTGTTCGGCCAGGGCGCGGGCCTGATCGGCGGTGATGTCGCCCGAGAAGACCAGCTTGGCTCCGACGGGCGAATAGCGGCCGGTGTGGAAGGCGACCACGTCCTCGCGGGTCAGGGCCGGCAGGGAGCTCAGCGTCCCTGCGCCGGGTGCGCCATAGGGCGCATCGCCATAGACCACACGCGCCACGGCGGCCGACCCGACCGGGCCGGGCGAGCTGAGCTGGATACGCAGACCGTCCAGCGCCTGATCGCGCTGGCGCTCGAGTTCCTCTCCCGCAAAGTCGGGGCGGCGGGCCAGGTCGGCGAGGATCTCCATCGCCTGCGGGAAGACGTCGGCCGGGGCATTGGCGTAGATGGTGGTGAAGTCCGCGCCCGAGGAGGCGCCGATGTCGGCCCCCAGCTGCTCGATCTGCGCCGCGATCTCGGGAGCCGACCGGCCGTCCGCGCCCTGGGTCAGAAGGGCGGCGGTCATATTGGCCACCCCCGCCTTGCCCGAGGGGTCATGGGCTGAGCCGGCGGGCAGGCTGAGGCGGGCCGAGACCAGCGGCAGGCCCGGCTTGCGGGCGACGAAGACCTCCAGACCGTTGGCCAGGGTGAAGGACTGGATGGCCGGGGTGGCCGGCTCGACGGCGGCACCGGGCTGCGGCAGGGGTTCGCGCTGGTCCTCGGGCAGCAGTTCGAAGATCCGGCCGACCGGTGCCAGGTCGGCGACCGTGACGGGGGCCGTCACATTGACGGCCTGCACGGTCGCGGGGTTGGCGTCATCGGCGTTCAGATAGCGGATGGCGATGCTGCGCTGGTCCGTCAGATAGCGTCGCGCCACCCGCTGGATGTCGGCGGTGGTCACGGCCTGGAGGTCGGCGATCTCGCGGTCGGCCGCAGCGGCGTTTCCGGTGTTGATCAGTGACCAGCCCAACGCATTGGCGCGGTCCTCGACCGTCTCGCGCTGGCGCAGGGCCGAGGCGACCAGTTCGTTTTTGGCCTCGGCCAGTTCGGCTTCGGTGACCGGCGCGTCACGCAGGCGGGCCGCTTCGGCGCGCAGGGCCGCCAGGCCGTCCTCGGGCGTACGGCCTTCGGCCATGATGGCATAGGCGGTCAGGGCCCCGGCCTGCTGGCTGGCGTCCAGGCTGGAACTGGTCTGGGCCGTCAGCTGCTGATCATAAACCAGCGACCGGTACAGGCGGCTGGACTCCCCGGTCGACAATATGCCGTCCAGCACGGTCAGGGCCGCCCGGTCGGGATGGTCATAGCGTACGGTCGGCCAGGCCAGCACCACGGCGGGCAGGGGCACGTTCGGGGCGTGGAAGGTGGCCTCGCGCGGGCCGGTCGGCTCGGGCTCGCGCACATCATTGGCGGGCAGGGCGCGGTCCGGATTGGTCAGGGGTCCGAAATAGCGGTCGATCCAGCCGTCCAGCTGGCCCTGGTCGAAATTGCCCGACACGATCAGATAGGCATTGTCCGGGCGATAGTAGGTGGCGTGGAAGCGGCGCACGTCCTCGATGGTCGCGGCGTCGAGGTCCTCGATCGAGCCGATGGTCGAGCGGCGGTAGGGGTGGTCCTGGTAGACGGTCGCCGGCACGAACAGGCTGAACAGCCGGCCGTAGGGGCTGGCCAGAACGCCCTGGCGGTACTCCTCCTTGACCACGTCGCGCTCGCTCTCGAACACGGCTTCATTGACCACCAGAGACCCCAGCCGGTCGGCCTCGGCGAAGATCAGCCGCTCGAGGTGATTGGCCGGCACGGTCTCGTGATAGGCGGTGACGTCGTCCGAGGTGAAGGCGTTGTTGTTGCCGCCCACGTCCTCGGTCAGCCGGTCGAAGGTCTCGTCCGGAAAATTCTCGGTCGCCTTGAACATCAGATGTTCGAACAGGTGGGCGAAGCCCGAGCGGTCCTGCGGATCGTCCTTCGACCCGACCTTGTACCAGACCTGGACGGTGACGTTCGAGGTGCTCATGTCCCGCGCCGTGAAGACCCGGAGCCCGTTCGCCAGGGTCCGCTCCTGGAAGCCCAGCGGCGGGACGACGACCGCGTCGGCCGTTTCACTGGCCTGCCCCATCTCACTGACCGCCGTGGCATGCCCGGCCGCATTCGAGCCGTCTCCGACGGAGGCGCAGGCGGGCAGGGCCATCATCAGGGCGGCGATCGAGGCGGCGGCGAACAGGCGGGACTTCATGGGGCAGGGCTCCGGATCGCCCGGCATGCGCGGGCGCGCGAACCCTATCAGGGCCGAAACCCGGTGCACCTTACGGAGTCGTAATGAAGCGGACGCTCAGTCCAGCCTGAGGGCATCCGCCAGCAGCCTCGCCTCGGCCGACCGGCTCGAGCCGGCACGCCAGGCCACCACGATCTCGCGGCGGGGCGCGCGGGCCGTGATCGGCCGCACCACGACTCCGGGCAGGTCCGCCAGCCCGGCCCGGACCGCCATCTCGGGCAGGAAGCTGACGCCCAGCCCGGCCGAGACCATCTGCACCAGGGTGTGCAGGCTGGTTGCGGCGAAGACGTCCTCACCCCGCGGCGGCTCGATTCCGAAGGCGGCCAGGGCATGGTCGCGCAGGCAGTGGCCGTCCTCCAGCAGGATCAGGTCCTCGGCCTTCAGCGAGCCCGCCGGAATCGGCCCGGTCCCCGCCAGGGGGTGGCCGGCGGGTGCGGCGGCCATGATCTCGTCATCGCCGATCCGGGCGTGGTCGATGCCCGGGGCTGAATAGGGCAGGGCGATCACCGCGGCGTCCAGCTGGCCCGACTTCAGCCCGGCGATCAGCCGCGGTGTCAGGTCCTCGCGGATGAACAGCCGCAGGGCCGGCCAGGCCGCCTTCACGCCCGGCAGCTTCGCGGGCAGAAGAAAGGGGGCGACCGTCGGGATCACGCCCAGCCGGAACCGGCCCGACAGCGGCTTGCCCGCATTCCGCGCCGCCTCGACCAGGTCCTCCGTTCGGGCCAGGACGTCCTCGCCGCGCCGGACAGCCTCGGCCCCGACCGCGGTCAGCTGGATGTTGCCGCGGGTCCGCTCGACGACCGGCGCGCCGAGAATCTTCTCCAGCTCCTGAACCCCGGCTGACAGGGCCGGCTGGCTGACATGGGCCGCCTCTGCCGCGCGGCTGAACGAGGCATGCTCGGCCAGAAGCTTGAGATACTGGAGCTGTCGCAGGGTGGGGAGCATGGCCGACATATAGGCACCTGCTATCGTTTGGCCAAAGTCAATCAGACAGCCTTATGCCGTAGAGGGAAGCAGGTTCATCACAACGATCACAACGAAAGTCACAACGGGGTCCGGGGTAACCATCCCGGCGCTTGTCCAGGGCATGGAACGATCAAGGCGGCGAAGCCGCGATGTCATGACCCCGGAAGAAGCGGCGCAGGGTGATCCGCCACCGCTCCCGTCGTGCTCGTTGTGCCTTCGTTGTGTCCGCCGTGATGAACCTTCCAGTCAGCTCAGGCCGCCATGCGCCCCGGATGCTCTTTTTCAGGCCAGGTCGAAACGGTCGGCGTTCATGACCTTGGTCCATGCGGCCACGAAATCCTTGACGAATTTCGCGCCGGCATCGGCCGAGGCATAGACTTCCGACAGGGCCCGCAGCTGCGAGTTGGAGCCGAACACCAGATCGGCGCGGGTCGCCGTCCAACGGGGCGCACCGGACTGGCGGTCCGAACCGACGAAGGTCTCGTCGCTGCTGTCGTCGGCCGGGTTCCAGGCCGTCCGCATGTCCAGCAGATGGACGAAGAAGTCGTTGGTCAGCTGTCCCGGACGGTCCGTGAGCACGCCATGCTTCGATCCGCCGTGGTTGGCACCCAGAACGCGCAGGCCGCCGACCAGCACCGTCATCTCGGGCGCGTTCAGGCCCAGCAGCTGGGCCCGGTCAACCAGCAGCTCCTCGGTCGGCACATTGAAGCGGACCTGCAGATAGTTGCGGAAGCCGTCGGCGCGGGGCTCCAGCACGGCGAAGCCTGCAACGTCCGTCTGTTCGGCCGAGGCGTCGGTGCGGCCCGGGGTGAAGGGAACCTCGATCGCATGACCGCCGGCCTTCGCCGCCTGTTCCACCCCGACCGAGCCGCCCAGCACGATCAGGTCGGCGATCGAGACGTTGAGGCCGGAGTCTGCCTTGATCCGCTCATAGGTCTGCAGGACCTTCGACAGCGCGCCCGGTTCGTTGACGTCCCAGCTGCGCTGCGGCTCCAGACGCAGGCGGCCGCCGTTGGCCCCGCCGCGATGGTCCGAGCCGCGATAGGTCGACGCCGAGGCCCAGGCCGTCTTCACCAGTTCGGAGACCGACAGGCCGGAGGCTGCGATATGGTCTTTCAGCGCCTTGATGTCGGCCGCGCCGATCAAGGGTCCCTGATGGGCCGGGATCGGGTCCTGCCAGATCAGGTCCTCCGCCGGCACGTCCGGCCCGAGGTAGCGGGCCTTGGGTCCCATGTCGCGGTGGCACAGCTTGAACCAGGCGCGGGCGAAGGCGTCGCCGAAATAGGCGGGATCCGCCCGGAAACGATCCATCACCTTGCGGTATTCGGGGTCGAATTTGAACGCCATGTCGGCGGTGGTCATCATCGTCGGAACCCGCTTGCCCGGCGTATGCGCGGCCGGGGCGAGGGTCTCCGGCGGATTGCCGACCGGCTGCCACTGTTTGGCACCCGCCGGGCTCCGGACCAGCTCGTATTCATGGTCCAGCAGCATGTCGAAATAGGACATGTCCCACTGGATCGGCGTCGGCGTCCAGGCACCCTCGATGCCCGAGGTGATGGTGTCGTCACCCATCCCGCTCTCATGGGTCGAGATCCAGCCCATGCCCTGCCGGGCGATGTCCGCACCCTCGGGCTCGACGCCGACCTTGGAGGCATCGCCCGCGCCGTGGGCCTTGCCGAAGGTGTGGCCGCCGACCGTCAGGGCGACGGTCTCTTCGTCATTCATGCCCATGCGGGCAAAGGTCTCGCGGATGTCGCGGGCCGACAGCAGGGCCTCCGGCACGCCGCCGGGGCCTTCGGGGTTCACATAGATCAGACCCATCTGGATGGCGGCCAGCGGGCTTTCCAGCTCCAGTCCCTTGTCGGGCTGGATGCGGGTTTCCTCGGCGGCGACCCAGTTCGCCTCCGTGCCCCAGTAGACGTCCTTCTCGGGTTCCCAGACATCGGCCCGGCCGCCGCCGAAGCCGAACACCGGCCCGCCCATCGATTCGATGGCGACATTGCTGGCCAGGATCATCAGATCGGCCCAGGACAGGCTGGCCCCGTATTTCTGCTTGATCGGCCACAGCAGGCGACGCGCCTTGTCGAGGTTGCCGTTGTCCGGCCAGGAGTTCAGCGGGGCGAACCGCTGCTGGCCCGCGCCGGCGCCGCCGCGGCCGTCGCCGGTGCGATAGGTGCCGGCCGAGTGCCAGGCCATGCGGATGAAGAAGGGGCCGTAGTGGCCATAGTCCGCCGGCCACCAGGACTGGCTGTCGGTCATCAGGGCGGTCAGGTCGCGTTTCACCGCGGCATAGTCCAGCGCCTTGAACGCCTCGGCATAGCTGAAGCCCTCGCCCATCGGATCGCCGGTCCGGCCCTGCTGGTGCAGGATGTCCACGGCGATCTGGTTCGGCCACCAGTCTCGGTTGGTCCGTCCGATCAGCGAGCGCGGTGCCGCCGAGGTTTTTTTCGGATCATTGAGGGGGGCGGGTCCGCCGGCGTTTCCGTCCATGATGGTCTCCTGAAGCTGGGCGCGCTGCGTCTGCGCGTGTTCGCTATGACCCTAGACCGTTCGCCTCCGGAGGGAAAATCGATAAACCCTGTTTGCAAGAACAGAAAAATCTATCGACACGCCGGATCAGGCTGCCGCGCCCTGCGTCACATAGCCGACCATCCGGAAGTCCTGCTTTTGGCTGATCTGCCCGCACACGAACAAAACAGGAGCATCAGCTCTCCCCCAACCACCGCAGCCGGCAGGCCATCATCGCTGTCTCGCCCAGCCGGTCGACCAGCCGCCAGTTGACCACCGCCCCGATCGGCGCGCCGACGACGGGGATCAGCTGGGCCAGTTTGGCCAGGTCGATGTAATCCCGGTACTCGATCTGGAACCGCCGCCAGTCGTATTCGGTGATGGCGTCGGGCTGGTTGACGTCCGCAATCCAGCGCTCCAGTTCGGCCAGGGCCCCGGGCCGCCGCTGTGCGCTGGCGAAGGCCAGATGGAAGATGTGCAGCAGGAACAGCCGTTCCCGAACAGTATCGCCGCCCCAGCCATAGGCACCGACAACCTCGCCCAGCATCCGCACCTTGATCGCCATCAGGGCCGGGAAGTCCGCCGCCGCCAGTACGAAACCGCCCGCCCCTGCGACCCCGCCCTCGACGCTGGCGGTGGTGCGGTACGCCTTGATCCTCGCCCGCGCGCGCAACTCCCGCGCCGCCAGCGAGCCGTCCGCCATGGCCCGGGCCGGGATCAGGTCCGAACCGAACAGGATTCCCTTCGTCATCGCCTCGACGCCCGAGGTGATGATGGCGTGGACCCGTTCGGGGATGATCCGGTTGATCCGGTCCTGGGTTCCGCGTGTGGCCCGGTCCCAAAGACCGGGCGGCTTCAGCACCTTCGCCCGCCAGGCCGCGACCTCGGCGCGCACCGTCGCCTCATCCACGACCGTGATCAGGTCGTGGGGCACGGCCTCGGCGGCAATGATCTCGGGCAGGCTGGCCATGACGGCTCCGGCTGACGCGGGGTTACGGTTGCAGGCGAAAGCGCACGGGTCTAGACCGCCGCCACGTTATCCCAATCACCCATCAATATGGCCTCAAGTAGCGCGAACGCGCGGTAGGCCAAGGAGACCTGCATGGCTCGCGCGAAGATCGCCCTTATCGGCGCCGGCATGATCGGCGGCACCCTGGCCCATGTGGCTGCGCGCGAAGCGCTGGGCGACATCATCCTGTTCGACATTGCCGAGGGCACGCCCCAGGGCAAGGCGCTGGATATCGCCGAGGCCACGGCCGTCATCGGCACCGACGTCGCCCTCAAGGGTGCCAATGACTATGCCGACATCGCGGGTGCCGACATCTGCATCGTCACCGCCGGCGTGCCGCGCAAGCCGGGCATGAGCCGCGACGACCTGATCGGCATCAATCTGAAGGTCATGAAAGCGGTGGGTGAAGGCATCCGCCAGCACGCCCCGGACGCCTTCGTCATCTGCATCACCAACCCGCTCGACGCCATGGTCTGGGCCCTGCAGAAATTCTCGGGCCTGCCGAAGGAGAAGGTCGTCGGCATGGCCGGCGTCCTCGACTCGGCCCGGTTCGCCTATTTCCTCGCCGAGAAGACCGGCGTCTCCATCCAGGACATCCACGCCTGGACCCTGGGCGGTCACGGCGACGACATGGTCCCCATGGTGCGCCACTCGACCGTCGGCGGCCTGCCCCTGCCCGACGCCGTCAAGGCGGGCATGCTGACCCAGGCCGAGCTGGACGCCATCGTCGACCGCACCCGCAAGGGGGGCGGCGAGATCGTCGCCCTGCTCAAGACCGGCTCGGCCTTCTACGCCCCGGCCGAGAGCGCCATTGCCATGGCCCGCTCCTATCTGCTGGACCAGAAGCGCGTCCTGCCCTGCGCCGTCTGGCTGTCGGGTGAGTACGGCCTGTCCGACCTCTATGTCGGCGTCCCCGCCCTGATCGGCACCGGCGGCGTCGAGAAGGTGATCGAGTTCACCACCAATGACGACGAGAAGGCGATGTTCGCCAAGTCGGTCGAGTCGGTCCAGGGCCTGATCCAGGCCTGCAAGGACATTGACGGCAGCCTCGTCTAGGCCGCTATCGCGCGCGACGCGGTCGCTCGCTGCTTGAGCGCCTTGGAAGAAACGAAGGGGCCGCGGAGCGATCCGCGGCCTTTTTTCCGGCTATTGGGCGGGCGCTGCCGCCAGCCCCTGGGCGAATGTCCGCAGCATCTGTAGCCAGATCACCGTCGGCTCCCGCAGCTGTTCGGTCCCGGTGTTGGTCAGCACCACATCATACTGCACCACCGCCCCTGGCACGCCACCCGGCCCGGCCGGCATGAAGTAGGCCTTGAGGAAGCGGTTGTCGCGGTTCCAGGCGTTGATCTGGTCCGGGGTGCTCGGCCCCGAGAAGATGGCGCTGTACTGGATGTCGTCGCACAGGCTCGGGCCGCAGGCGTAGAAGGTCAGGTTCCAGGGCAGGGGTTCGTCCGCAATGTGCAGACTGGTCACCCCGTCGCGCAGAACCGGCTCCCTGACATTGCCGCCCAGACCCGCCAGCCAGGCCTTGGCATCGGCGACCGAAACGCCCGTGGTCTGGACCACCGCCGACGGCGGGGTCTGCGCCAGGGCCGCGCCGGGCAGGGCGAAGGCAAAGGCCAGGGCAGAAAACAGGACGGGCAGGCGCATGGGCGATCTCCAGGGACGGCCGAAGTTAGAGCGATCCGCCCGAGCGGAATTGTGGCACCAGTCTAGGCCGTTCTCTCGCGCGCCAGCCAGTCGGCGCTCGCCATCTCATTGAGCCGCGACACTGTCCGCTCGAACTCGAACGCCCCGACCCCCTCGCGATACAGGGCTTCCGGCGCCGCCCCGGCCAGGACCACCAGCCGCGTCCCGGCCTCGTAGAGGGCGTCGACCAGGGTCACAAACCGCCGCGCCGCCTGCTGATTGTCAGGTCCCATCACCGGGACACTCTCCAGAAACAGGGTGTGAAACCGCTCTGCGATGGCCAGATAGTCCTGCGGCCCCAGGGCCGTGCCGCACAGCTGGTCGAAGGTCGCCCGGGCCAGCCCGCCGTCGGTGCGCGCGATCACCAGATCCCTGCCCAGCACCGTCAGCCGGGTCGGCGTCTCCTGCTGCTCGCCCTTGAGCTGCTCCCACAGCCCCTCGAACCCCGTGCCTCGCGCGGGATCAGCCTCCGTGTACCAGACCCGCGTCCCCATGAGCCGGTCCAGCCGCCAGTCACGCGGCCCGGCGACGCTGACCACCACGCATTTGTGTTCCAGCATGGCGATGAAGGGCAGGAAGAGCTGGCGGTTGATCCCGTTCAGATACAGCTGGTCCGGTGCCCGGTTCGAGGTCACCATCAGAACGACCCCCCGCTCGAACAGGGCCTCGAACAGTCGGCCCAGGATCATGGCGTCGGCGATGTCGGTGACCTGCAGTTCGTCGAAACACAGCAGCCGGGCCTCGGACGCGATCAGGTCGGCGACCGGCCTGATCGGATCGTCGCCTCCCCAGGATTGACCGAAGGGCAATCCGCCCTTCGGACGCGACTGGCTGAAGACGGCCCTTCGTGCCTTGGCATCGCCCTCGCGCCACTGGCGGACCAGATCGTGGACCCGGGCCATGAAGGCATGGAAATGGGCGCGGGTCTTCCGCGGCTCGGGGACCGTGGCGAAGAACATGTCCATCAGCAGGGATTTTCCGCGCCCCGGCGGCCCGCACAGATAGACGCCGCGCACCTCGGGACGGCCGCCGAACAGACCGCGCCGACCCAGATCCTTCTCCAGCCGGGTCAGGGCCTCGACCACCGCGATCTGCGACGGATCGTGGCTCAGCCGGCCCTCGGCCAGGCGACGGTCATAGGCGGTGCGTATGCGTGAAGGCATGGCTTCCGGCCTTAGCGGCGCCCGCGACCGCTGAAAAGCGATTGCTTCGCGCCGGCGAAGGCCTACATCCCAGTTTCATCCCCGCATTCCGCCCTCCGGCAGCGAGCGACCGCGTCGCGAGCACAGGGCGTCCAAAGGACCAACACCTATGGGTTACAAAGTCGCCGTCGTGGGCGCCACCGGCAATGTCGGCCGGGAAATGCTGAACATCCTCGAGGAACTCGAATTCCCCGTCGACACCATGCACGCCGTCGCCTCGCGCAAGTCCAAGGGCGTGGAAGTGTCCTGGGGCGACCGGACGATCAAATGCGAGGACATCGAGCTGTTCGACTTCTCGTCCGTCGACCTGGTGCTGATGAGCGCCGGCGGCGACGCCTCGCGCGCCTGGTCCGAGAAGATCGGCAAGGCCGGCCCCATCGTCATCGACAATTCCTCGGCCTTCCGCATGGACCCGGACGTGCCCCTGATCGTGCCGGAGGTGAACCCCGACGCCATCAAGCTGGCGACGAAGAAGAACATCATCGCCAACCCCAACTGCTCGACCGCCCAGCTGGTCGTGGCCCTCAAGCCCCTGCATGACGCGGCGAAGATCACGCGGGCCGTGGTCTCGACCTATCAATCGGTCTCGGGTGCCGGCAAGGCGGGCATGGACGAGCTGTGGAACCAGACCAAGGCGATCTACGGGCTCGGCGATGCCCGGCCGAAACTCTTCCCCAAACAGATCGCCTTCAACGTCATCCCCTTCATCGGCGCCTTCCGCGACGACGGCTATACCGATGAGGAAGCCAAGATGTGGAATGAGGTCCACAAGATCATGGACCCCTCGATCAAGCTGACCGTCACCTGCGTGCGCGTGCCGGTCTTCGTCGGCCATTCCGAATCCGTGAACCTGGAGTTCGACCGCCCGATCAGCCCCGACGAGGCTCGCGCCATCCTGCGCGAAGCCCCCGGCGTCATGGTCATCGATAAGCAGGAGCACGACGGCTACATCACCCCCGTCGACGCCGCCGGCGAACACGCCGTCTATGTCAGCCGCATCCGCAAGGATCCGACCGTCGAGAACGGCCTGTCGCTGTGGATCGTTTCGGACAACCTGCGCAAGGGGGCGGCCCTCAATGCCGTCCAGATCGCCCAGCTGCTGGACGAGACCGGGACCATCAAGCCGTCGTCGGGATATCGCAGCATCACGGTCTGACGGCCGTGCCGACCACGCCGCCCGCCACCCCCCGCGCCGCCCTGGTCTCGGCCTTCGGCTGCTATGTGATGTGGGGCTTCATGCCCCTGCTGTTCATGGGGCAGGGCGCGCTCGGCTTCGACTCGCTGGAGATCCTCGCCCACCGCGCCCTCTGGTCGGTGGCGATCGCCGGCCTGTTGGTGCTGCTGGCGAAACAGGGCAGTCAGGTCCGCGCCGCCTTCGGCTCGCCCGGGATGCTCGGCTGGCTGACCCTCTCGACCCTGCTGATCGCCATCAACTGGGGCCTCTATGTCTGGGCCACGACGCATGAGGCCACGCTCGAGGCCAGCCTCGGCTATTACATCAACCCGCTGCTCAACATGGTCGTGGGCCTGTGGCTGTTCCGCGAGAAGATCGACAAATGGGGCTGGGTCGCCATCGGCCTGGCCGCGATCGGTGTGGCCTTCCAGACCGCCGCCCTCGGCCGCCCGCCCTGGATCTCCATCGTCCTGGCCATCAGCTTCGCCAGCTATGGGGTGATCAGAAAGCGCGTGCCGATCGACGCCCAGGCCGGCCTGCTGGTCGAATGCCTGCTGCTGGTCCCCTTCGGCCTCGCCTGGGTGCTCTGGCTTCAGCATACGGGCGCAGGCGTCGCCTTCGACAGCCCGGTCAACACCGCCTGGGCCCTGCTCAACGGCCCGGCCACCGTCCTGCCCCTGGCCCTGTTCGCCTGGTCGGCCCGACGCCTGCCACTCTCGACCCTCGGCTTCATCCAGTTCCTCGCCCCGACGCTGCAGTTCGCCGTCGGCGTCTGGGCCGGCGAGGCCCTGACACCCCTGCGGGTCATCAGCTTCGCCTTCATCTGGGGCGGGGCCGGCGTCTTCGCCGCCGCCGCCCTGTTCCGCCACCGCGCCGCCCGCGAGGCGCTGAAGCGGAGCGCGGAGCCGGTGTGAAGGGAGTGATTAGTGGTTAGTGGTTAGTGGTTAGTGGTTAGTGGTTAGTGGCTGGGGACCAGTCGAATGGTAGCACGGACTGCGCCGCCCTTCCGCCGCCACTGAAACTGAAACCACTAGCCACTAGCCAATAACCACTAGCCACTAGCCACTAACCACTAGCCACTAACCACTAACCACTAACCACTAACCACTAACCACTCCTCACATCCCCCCGTACACCGCCCCGATCAACCGCCCCGCCCGCGGGTCCCCGATCAGATGCGGCGACTGGCGCGTCATCACATAGGCCATCGAAAGTCCCGCCTCCGGATCGGCGAAGGCGCAGGACCCGCCCCAGCCGCAATGGCCCGCGGCGTCCGGGTTGGGCCCGAAAATGTTCAGCCCTTCATTGCGCATCAGGCCCGCCGCCCAGCTGATGTCGAAAGGCAGCACCCGGTCGCGCCCGTGGATCCGCTCGTGCAGCATCCCGGACCGCACGTCGGGCGACAGCACGGTCCGGCCCTCCAGCGTCCCGTCCACGACCACCCCCATGATCCGTGCCAGGTCCCTGGCCGTGCCGTACAGATTGGCCGACGGCAGCTCCATGGTCCGCCATTCGGCCGAGCCGCGCCCGCCGGGGGCCGAGCCGCTGTCGAGGAAGGCCGCGCGCTTGACCGCGTCGATCACGCCCAGATCGGGGGCTGCCGTCGGCTTCCTCATCTGCGCCACCCGGCCGTGCTCCGCCTCCGGCAGGCCGATCCAGAGGTCCAGTCCGGGGAAGTCCTCGCGCAGGGCCGTGCCCATGCTGCGCCCGTCGACGATCCGGAACAGCTCCCCGGCCAGCAGGCCGATGGTGATGGGGTGATAGCCCGACTCCGTTCCCGGTTCCCACATCGGCGCCTGTTCGCACAGCCGCGCCAGCGCCGCCGTGCGGTCGAACCAGATCGACGGGTCCACGCTCTCGGAAAACCCTGGCAGCCCCGCCTGATGGCTCATCATCTGGCCGACCGTGATCGCCGCCTTGCCCGCCTGTCCGAAGGCCGGCCAGTAGCCGGCGACCGGCCGCTCATAGTCCAGCAGGCCGCGCTCCACACAGCTGGCGATCAGCAGCATCATCACCGCCTTGCCGGTCGAGAACACCGGCGTCAGCGTCGTCTCGCCATAGGGAACGGTCTTCGCCGCATCGGCCCATCCGGCCCACAGATCGACGACCACCTCGCCCCCGATACAGACGCTGACCCGCGCCGCCTGCTCGTTCAGCCCCTCGGGTGCATCGATGAAATTGGCCGCAAAGGCGTCCTTCACAGCGTCGAAGCGGGGCGGGCAGAGGCCGTGGATGTCGGGGAGTGTGGTCATGGGGCAGGTCTAGACTCCTTCTCCCGGTGGGAGAAGGTGGCGCGCAGCGCCGGATGTGGGTCGGCTCTATCCCTCGGCGAAGCCGCCGCTCCGGACAGCGACACGGCTTGCGCCGAATGCCGTCTCTCGACCCTCGCTCTTTCGCGCAACCGATCGCTTCGCTCCCGGGCGCTCAAGCCCTCTCCCATCGGGAGAGGGACCGCTATCGCCGCGCCGCCGCCGACACCGCCCGCGCCGCCTCGAACTCGGCCCCCGCATTCCACTCCGGCCAGGCCCGGCTGTCCGCCAGATCGCGGCCCACCAGATACAGCAGGTCCACATCCACGGCCGCCCCGTCCATCACCCAGTCGCCCGTCCACTCGTCCGAGGGCTTGTGATAGCGGTTGGCCACATAGTCGCGGCTGGCCGCATTGTGGCCGGTGAAGCCCGCAAAGCCGAACAGGGCGGGCACGCCCTTCTTGGCCAGCGGGAAATGGTCCGAGCGATAGTAGCCGCCCGCTTGCGGGGCCGGGTCGGGGATCAGGGTCCGGCCCTGTTCGGTGGCCCGCCGCTCCAGCCAGGCGTCCGTCTCGCTCTTGCCGGCGCCCATGACCACGATCTGCGGCGAGATCTCCGCCCCCGGCAGGAAGCTGTCCATATTGATGTTGGCCACGGTCGTCTCCAGCGGCCAGACCGGGTTGGCGGCATAGTATTCGGCCCCCAGCAGTCCGGCCTCCTCGGCCGTCCAGGCGGCGAACACCACCGACCGGTCGGGCGGCGAGCCCGTCTTGAACAGCCGCGCCAGCTCGATCAGCCCGGCCACCCCCGTCGCATTGTCGACGGCCCCGTTATAGATGTCGTCGTCCCCCACCGGCGTGGCGCGGCCATAGGCGTCCCAGTGGGCACCGTAGAGCACCGTCTCATCGGGATGCCCGGCACCGGGAATGCGGGCCAGAATGTTGCGGCTCTCGATCCGGTCGGCGGTCTGGCCGAAATCGATCGACATCCTCACCCCGGTCAGGGTCACCGGCGCAAAGTCCGGCGTCCGCGCCGCCGCGCGGAGGGCGGCGTAGTCGAGGCCCGCGTCTGCAAACAGCCGCTCGGCCACCGGCCCCTGGATCCAGCCTTGGGCCGGGACCCGCTCGGCGTCCGGGTTCGCGCGCACGATGTCGAATTTCGGCGCCGTCGACGACCCCTCCAGCACGCTCCAGCCATAGCCGGCACCCGCCGTGTCGTGGATCACCAGCACCCCCGCCGCCCCCTGCCGCGCCGCCTCCTGGAATTTGTAGGTCCAGCGGCCGTAGAAGGTCATGGCATTGCCGTCGAACCGTCCCGCCACCGGATGCCCCTCCGGCGCACCGAAGTCGGGGTCATTGACGATGACCAGCAGGATCTTGCCGCGCAGGTCCATGCCCTTGAAGTCGTCCCAGCCGCGCTCGGGTGCGCTGACGCCATAGCCGGCGAAGACCACCTCGGCGTCGGTGACGCTGATGCGGTCCACCGGCCGGTCGCTCGAAACCAGAATATCGGGACCGCGCACCAGCGCCCGGCTCGCCCCGCCCGCGTTGACCGTGATCGTCGCCGGCCCGTTCTGCCGCGTCCGCCCCAGCTGCGCCGTCTGCACCCACGACCCGTCCGGCCCGCCCGGCTCCAGCCCCAGCGCCTGGAACTGGCTGACCAGATAATTGACGGTCAGTTGCTCCCCCGGCGTGGCCACGCCACGGCCTTCGAACTCATCCGACGCCAGCACCCGCACATGCTCATTGAGCCGCGCGGCATCGGCCTGCTGGGCGAGGGCGGGGGAGGCCGTCAGGAGGGCGGCGACGGCGGCGAGGAGGATGCGGTGCTGGGTCATGGAACCGTTCTAGACCCATCGAACCTGGACCGTCACCCTCGGAGCCTTGGCGCTGATCTTCCTCTTGTCATCCCCGACGGACCCCGGCGAAAGCCGGGGGCCGATCGGGGACGCTGAACACCCACAAATCCCATCCTCCCGGACGCGGCGTCAGCCGCGATCCGGGAGACGGGTCAGGCCACGCGCGATAGCCACCCGTCTCCCGGATAACCGCTTCGCGATTTCCGGGAGGGCAGTGGAAGGGCCCGCTCCGTCCCCGATCTGCCCCCGGCTTTCGCCGGGGTCCGTCGGGGATGACAAGGGTTTGGCTATCACGGGCATAACGGGGACCGGCGGCGCGCTGAAGCAGCCATGCGGGATGTCTGTTGAGGGTGGGAAGCAGCCGCCACACTGTCCGTAGACGCCGGTACTCCACATTTGATCCTCAGGGTGTAAGGTCTAGGCTCGCCATTTTGGAGTTCGGCAGATGATCCAAGAGCTAGTCTTGTCGCTGGTATGCGCAGGAACCGGATCGTCATTCGCTTCCGATAGCGTTCAGACCCATATGAATGGACAAGTCATTACATCCACCGGAAGCCCCTACCGCGTAAGCCAAGCCGATCGAGCCTACATCGAAGTGAACGGCAGCTCAGTCCGGATAAAGCCGCCTGAGAGCATTGTGCCGTCGGTGGCAGGCCGAGGTGACGAGGGTTGGCGCACGATGACCGACGTCACAATCAGCGAGCGTGAAATTCGCGGTCGATTTTCTCTCAACTGGATCAACCGACCTACGGTCGTTGTGAACCGCATGACAGGAGAGATTTCAATTTCCGGCGGCGACGCCTTGGCGGGCCGGGCTACGTTTTTGGGGAACTGTGATCGAGCACCGGAGCGTCAGCTTTTTTAAGAGCGAGAAGCGACGCTAGGCGTCTCCACCGGAGAAGCGGGGCACAACCGATTCCGGTAGGGGTCGAGAGCAGACGTCGCGCAAGGTCTTGCCCTGTCGAGCGTCACCGCCCCTCCAGCCACCGCACCACCCCGTCCGCCACCACCACCCCAGACGCCATCGACGCCTGCAGCAGATAACCCCCCGTCGGCGCCTCCCAGTCCAGCATCTCACCCGCGACGAACACGCCGGGCATCGCCGTCAGCATCAGCCCCGCATCCACCTGGTCCAGCCGCACCCCGCCCGCCGAGGAGATCGCCCGCGCCAGCCCCTGCACCCCGGTCAGGGTCAGGCGCACGGCCTTGATCCGTTTCGCCAGCTTTTCGGCCCCCGCGGGCAGCTCGCCCGGGATCTCCCGCAACAGCCCGACCGCAACCGGCGACAGCCCCGCCACCTTCCGCAGCCAGTTGGTCGCGCTGTCCTTGCCGCGCGGCTTCGCCAGCCGCCCCGCCAGCGCCTCGACGCCCAGATCGGGCCGCAGATCGACCGTCAGCGCCGCCGTCCCGTCCCGCCCGATCGCATCCCTCAGCCCGGCCGACAGGGCATAGATCGCCCCGCCCTCCAGCCCGTAGCGCGTCACCATGGCCTCACCGCGCACCGTCCGGTCCCCGTGTGTCAGGGCCACCGGCTTCAGCGGCTGCCCCGCGAACCGGTCCGCGAACACCGCCGACCAGGCCACATCGAAGCCCACATTCGACGGCCGGAACGGCTCGACCGCCACGCCTTCCGCCGCCAGCCAGTCCCGCCAGCTTCCGTCCGACCCCAGCCGTGGCCAGCTGGCCCCGCCCAGCGCCAGCACCACCGCATCCGGCGTCTCGACCCGCTCGCCCTCGGGCGTGTCGAACACCCAGCCGCCGTTGCGGCGGCCAGTGAGCCGCGACCGCGTCCGCACCTCGACCCCCAGCTCCGCCAGCCGACCCAGCCAGGCCCGCAGCAGCGGAGACGCCTTCATCGCCCGCGGAAACACCCGCCCCGACGAGCCCGTGAAGGTCGCCTGCCCCAGCCCCTCGGCCCAGCCGATCAGATGCGTCGGCGAAAAGGCCTCCAGCCAGGCCGCCACCGTCCCGGCCGCCGCGCCATACCGGCCGGTGAAGGGTGCGAGGTCCTCGGAATGGGTCAGGTTCAGCCCGCCCCGCCCGGCCATCAGGAATTTCCGCGCCACCGACGGCATGGCCTCATGCACCGTCACGGCCAGGCCCGCCCGCGCCAGCCGCTCTGCGGCCATCAGCCCGGCGGGCCCGGCCCCGATGATGTGAACTGTCCTGGCTGAATCGCTCATGGCCGACCCACTACCCTGTTCTGAGGCGAACGTCCGGCGAAAGCGGGTTCTTCACAACGGGCACAACGCGGTCACAACGCACACAACGGGTCCCGGGATGAGGAAAGCCCTGCGCTCGCCGTCGACGAATTGAGACGATTGATGATCGAGGTCAGGGCCTCGATCGGATCAGTGCGGCGAATGCCGCAATCCCCGGCACACGGATGGGAAACACGGACATCGGCACACCCCCGGTCCCGTCGTGCCCTTTGTGACCTCGTTGTGCCCGTTGTGATGAAACGCCTCACCGCAGGACGAAAAAACCGCTCCGGGAACCCCCCAAACCCGCCTAGGCTCACCCCCATGAGCGTTGCCTTTACCCGCGACGAGGATCTGGAGGCTACGGCCGCCGATCTTCCTGATCGTCCGATCTCACCCCACCCGAACCTGGTCACCCCCTCGGGGCTGGCCCTGATCGAGGCCGCCCTGGCCTCGGCCCGCGCGGCCTATGCCGCCGCCCAGGCCAAGGGCGACATCGAGGCGGACCGCACCGCCATGGCCCGCGCCACACGCGACCTGCGCTACTGGTCGGCCCGCCGTGCCACGGCCCAGCTGGTCGAGACCGAGCCGGACGGCCGGGTCCGATTCGGGGGGTCCGTCACCCTGGAACGCGCCGACGGCCGCACCCAGACCTGGCGCATCACCGGCGAGGACGAGGCCGATCCCGCCGGCGGCTCGGTCAGCCATGTCTCGCCTCTCGCCGTCGCCCTGATGGGCAAACAGGTCGGGGATGAAGCGGTCGTCGCCGGCCAGGCGGTCGAGGTCATCGCCGTCGATTGACCGTCAAAGGTTGCCCCGACCCCCCGCTTGCCCCACCTTGGAGAGACAGGCGGCTGCCCGGCAGCCGGTCCCGTGCCTTCGTCCGGTGCCGATAACCTGCGCTCAAGTAGCGCGAAGCGCGGTAGCGCAACAAAAAGAGAAAGAACCGCCGATGGCCCGAAAACCCAACTACAGTTTCGAACGTCAGGAACGCGATCGCGCCGACGCCAAGAAGGCCGCCGAAAAGGCCGCCGCCAAGGCTGAAAAGAAGGCCGCCGCCGCCGCCCGCAAGGAAGCCGGCCTTCCGCCCCTCGAGGACTGAGGGCCAAGCCCGGACAAACGGTCGCGGCGCGGCCGGACGCCTGAGTCGATCGAGAGGCATTGCGTGACGGGCCGCCCCGGCTATGGTCGCGGCCGTCAGTCAACAGGAATGCCCGACCATGCGTCTTCGTCTCGTATCCCTCGCCGCCATTCTCGCGGTCGTGGCCCCCGCTGCACCGGTCTGGGCCCTGTCGCCGGACTCCGGATCGATCACCGCCGTCGCGGCCCAGCCCCAGGCCGCGCCGCTCCAGGGCGCGCCGGTTGCCGACCTGGTCGCCCGCGTCGACATTCCCTGGTCGCGCTTCCAGCTCGACAACGGCCTGACCGTCATCGTCCACACCGACCGCAAGGCCCCGGTGGTCGCCGTCTCCGTCTGGTACAATGTCGGCTCCAAGGATGAGCCGGCCGGTTCGACCGGCTTTGCCCACCTGTTCGAACACCTGATGTTCGGCGGCTCCGAGAACTCGCCGACCAGCCACATCCAGGCCATGAGCGCCGCGGGCGCCACCGGCCTGAACGGCACCACCTGGTTCGACCGCACCAACTATTTCCAGACCGTCCCGACCCCGGCCCTCGAGCAGACCCTGTTCCTCGAGAGCGACCGGATGGGCTATCTGCTCGGCCAGGTCGGCCAGGAGGTGCTCGATCTGCAGCGCGGCGTCGTCCAGAACGAGAAGCGCCAGCGCGACAACCAGCCCTATGGCCTGTCTTCCTACGCCCAGCAGGAGGCCCTCTTCCCCGTCGGCCACCCCTATCGCCACTCGACCATCGGCTCGATGGCCGATCTGGATGCCGCCAGCCTCGAGACCGTGCGCAACTGGTTCCGGGACAACTACGGCCCCAACAATGCTGTCCTGGTCCTGTCCGGCGACATCGATGAGGCGACCGCCCGGGTCCTGACCGACCGCTATTTCGGGGCCATCCCGCGCGGCCCCGTCAATGTCCCTGCCGCCGCCGACATCCCGACCCTGGCCGCCCCGGTCGAGGAAGTCCTGCGCGACCGCGTCGCCCAGACCCGCGTCAGCCGCGCCTGGGTCGTTCCGGGCATGCTCGACCCGGACGCCGTGCCGCTCGCCGTCGGCGCCTCCATCCTCGGGGGCCTGGAGTCCTCGCGGCTCGACAACGTCCTGGTGCGGGGCGACCAGTCCGCCTCCTCGGTCAGCGCCGGGGCCCAGGCCTTCCACCGCCTCGGCTTCTTCAACTATTCGGCCAATGTCCGCCCCGGCGGAGATGTCGCCGCCGTCGCCGCCCGGATGGACGCCGTCCTCGCCGAGCTGATGGCCAATGGCCCGACCCAGGACGAGATCGACCGCGTCGTCACCCAGTTCGCCGCCCGCACCATCCAGGGTCTGGAACAGGTCAACGGCAAGGCCTCGGTCCTCGCCGAGGGCCAGCTCTACGCCGGCGACCCGGACTTCTACCGCCATGAACTGGCCCGCTATGCCGCCGTCACCCCGGCCCAGGTGCGCGACGCCATGCAGCGCTGGCTGAACCGCCCGGTGTACAGCCAGATCGTCGAGCCCGGCGAGCGCGCGGCCTATGTCGAGGCCGCCGCCACCCCCTCGGGCGCCACCCCGGTCCCCGCCGCCGAGATCCAGCGCGTCGCCCGCGACCCGATGCCGACCATCGGCGACGTGCCCAACCTCGACTTCCCGACCGTCCAGCGCGCCAGCCTCTCGAACGGCGTCGAGATCGTCTATGCGCAGTCCACGACGGTCCCCGTCACCCGCGTGGCGGTCGAGTTCGACGCCGGCTATGCGGCCGACGACGCCGACAGCCTCGGCGTCCACTCCATGATGCTGACCCTCATGAACGAGGGCACCACCACCCGCGACTCCAACGCCCTGGCCGAGGCCCAGGAGCGGCTCGGTGCCTCGGTCAATGTCGGCGCCTCCATGGACCGCACCGCCGGCAGCCTGACCGCCGTCACCACCAATCTCGACCCCTCGCTGGTCCTGCTGGCGGACATGGTGCGCAACCCCGCCTTCGCCCCGGCCGAGGTCGAGCGTCTGCGGGCCCAGCGCCTCGCCGGCCTGGCCAATGAGCGGACCCAGCCGGCGGCCATCGCCGCCCGCGCCCTGCCGCCGCTGATGTATGGCGAGGCCAGCCCCTATGGCCGTCCCTTCGCCGGCACCGGCACGCCCGAGACCATCAGCGCCCTGACCCGCGAAGACCTGATCGCCGAACACGCCGAATGGGTCCGGCCCGACAATGCCCGCATCTTCGTGGTCTCCGACCTGCCGCTGTCAGAGCTGACCCCGCGGCTGGAGCGGGCCTTCGGCGACTGGCGCGCGCCCTCGACGCCGCGCGGGACCAAGGTCTTCCCGACCGACATCCCCGCCACCACCGCCCGCATCGTCCTGATCGACCGGCCGCAATCGCCGCAGTCGATCATCTTCGGCGGCGCGGTCCTGGACGTCTCCGGCACCGACGACCTGCTGACCCTGCAGGCCGCCAACACCGTGCTGGGCACCGACTTCCTGTCGCGGATCAATGCCGATCTGCGCGAGACCAAGGGCTGGTCCTACGGCGTGCGTGGCTCGATCAACGCCCTGCAGCACCGCGTCCCCTATATCGTCAACGCCCCGGTCCAGGCCAATCGCACGGGTGAGTCCATCGCCGCCCTGATCGCCCAGTACGAGCGCTTCCTCGGCCCCGACGGCGTCACCGCCGCCGAGCGGGACCGCACCGTCAACGGCGACACGCGCGGCCTGGCCGGCGGTTTCGAGACCTCGGGCCAGATCCTCGGCGCCCTGCGCTCCAACGCCCTCTACGGCCGTCCGGACAACTATCAGGAAACCCTGGCCAGCCGCACCCGCGCCCTGACCGCCGCCGACATGGACGCCGCCGCCCGCGCCACCATCGACCCCTCGACCTTCGTCTGGGTCGTCGTCGGTGACGCCTCGGTCGTCCGCCCCCAGCTGGACGCCCTCGGCCTCCCGGTGGAAGTCCGCCCGGCGCAGTAAGCCGACCGCAGAAGGTCGAAGGTTAGCGTTCTCCTCCCCCTTCATGGGGGAGGGGGACCATCCGAAGGATGGTGGAGGGGGCAAGGCTGAGCGGATGCCCCCTCACGCCGCCCTCAACGGCTCAATCTTCGCCAGCTCATCCCGCGTCGCAATCGCCGCCTTCCCCCGCTTGCGGGGGAAGTGTCGCGTCGCCTCGCGAAGCGAGGCCAGCGACGATGGGGGAACTTCAGCAGACGTCCCTCTCCGACCCTGGATCGGCTGCGCCGATCGACGGGCCACCTCTCCCGCATGCGGGAGAGGACCGGCCGGCAACCAGCCATGGAAAAAGGGCGGGCCCGTCTCCGGACCCGCCCTTCCTGTTCGTTCAGCCTGAGCCGAGCGTGGATCAGAAATCCATATCGCCCATGCCGCCCATGCCGCCGCCGCCCATGCCGCCACCGGCACCGCCGGCCGAGGCCTTCTTCGGTGCGTCGGCCACGGCCGCTTCGGTGGTGATCAGGATGCCGGCCACGGAGGCGGCGTCCTGGAGGGCGGTGCGCACGACCTTGGCGGGGTCGATAACGCCGGCCTGGATCATGTCGACATATTCCTCGGTCTGGGCGTTGAAGCCGAAGGTGGCCGAGGGGTTTTCCAGCACCTTGCCGACGACGATGGAACCTTCGACGCCCGCGTTCTCGACGATCTGACGGATCGGGGCCTGGATGGCGCGGCGGATGATGGCGATGCCGGCGGTCTGGTCGGCGTTGTCGCCTTTCAGGCCTTCCAGCGCCTTGGTCGCCTTCAGCAGGGCGATGCCGCCGCCGGGGACGATGCCTTCTTCAACGGCCGCACGGGTGGCGTTCAGTGCGTCGTCGACGCGGTCCTTCTTCTCCTTGACCTCGACTTCGGTCGAGCCGCCGACGCGGATGACCGCGACGCCGCCGGCCAGTTTGGCCAGACGTTCCTGCAGCTTTTCCTTGTCGTAGTCCGAGGTGGTGGACTCGATCTGGGCCTTGATCTGGCCGATGCGGGCCTCGATCGCGTCCTTCTCACCGACGCCGTCCACGATGGTGGTGTCGTCCTTGGTGATGGTGACCTTCTTGGCCTTGCCGAGCATGTCGAGGGTGACGTTCTCGAGCTTGATGCCGAGGTCTTCCGAGATCACCGTGCCGCCGGTCAGGACGGCGATGTCCTCCAGCATGGCCTTGCGGCGGTCGCCGAAGCCCGGGGCCTTGACGGCGGCGACGCGCAGGCCGCCGCGCAGCTTGTTGACGACCAGCGTGGCCAGGGCCTCGCCCTCGATGTCCTCGGCGATGATCAGCAGCGGGCGGCCCGACTGGACCACGGCTTCCAGGATCGGCAGCATCGACTGCAGCGACGAGAGTTTCTTCTCGTGCAGCATGATGAGGGGCTCCTCGAGCTGGACCTCCATCTTGTCGGCATTGGTGATGAAATAGGGCGACAGGTAGCCGCGGTCGAACTGCATGCCCTCGACGACGTCGAGTTCGGTTTCGGCGGTCTTGGCTTCCTCAACCGTGATGACGCCTTCGTTGCCGACCTTTTCCATGGCCCTGGCGATCATGTCGCCGACTTCGGAGTCGCCATTGGCCGAGATGGTGCCGACCTGGGCGATTTCGGAGTTGGCGCTGACCTTGCGGCTGGACGCCTTGATGTCGGCGAGGACGGCGGTGACCGCCTTGTCGATGCCGCGCTTCAGATCCATCGGGTTCATGCCGGCGGCCACGGCCTTGAGGCCTTCCTGGACGATCGACTGGGCCAGGACGGTGGCGGTGGTGGTGCCGTCGCCGGCCTTGTCATTGGTCTTGGAGGCGACTTCCCGGATCATCTGGGCGCCCATGTTCTCGAAGGCGTCTTCCAGCTCGATTTCCTTGGCGACCGAGACGCCGTCCTTGGTCGAGCGCGGGGCGCCGAAGGACTTCTGGATCACGACGTTGCGGCCCTTGGGACCCAGGGTGACCTTGACCGCATTGGCCAGGACGTTGACGCCGCGCAGCATCTTTTCGCGCGCGTCGGTGGAGAACATCACTTGTTTGGCAGCCATCTGGCAGCTCCTTGAATGAGTGGTGAGTGAGGAGTGGCGAGTGGCGAGATCGATGGGGCGGCGCTGTCGGATGACCGGAACGGTCTCACTCGCCACTCGCCACTAACCACTCGCCACTGGAGTTTTGAGCGTTAGCTCAGAACTCCAAGCACGTCCGATTCCTTCATGATGATCAGGTCTTCGCCGTCGATCTTGACCTCGGTGCCCGACCATTTGCCGAACAGGATGCGGTCGCCGGCCTTCAGGTCCATGGCGACGTGCTTGCCGTCCTCATCGCGGGCACCGGGGCCGACCGAGACGACTTCGCCTTCCTGGGGCTTTTCCTTGGCCGAGTCGGGGATGATGATCCCGCCCTTGGTCTTGGATTCTTCTTCAACGCGCTTGACCAGCACGCGGTCGCCGAGCGGACGAAACGCCATTTGTCTGTCTCCCTGAGAGTGTCTTGAGGCCCTCCCGCGCGACTTTGGCAGCCGATACACGAGAGTGCTAACGGCGGGCAGATAGGGTCGGCGACCCGGGGCGTCAAGCCGGGTGCCTGCATTCATCTTGACGCAATGTACTTTACAAGATAAAGTACTCTACATGAGGTGGCGGGATGGCCCGTTCGCTCACTGACCAGGAGGCTTTCGTGCTGTTCAAGACCCTGTCCCTTGCCGCCGCTGCGGCTTTTTCGCTCGCCGCCCCCGCCATGGCCGAGGACGTCACCGTCACCCTTACGGGGGTCCAGGCCCGCGGCGGCGTCATTCTCGCCGCCCTGCAGACCGAGGCCCAGTTCATGCAGCCGGCCGGCACCTATGGCGAGCGCATCACCGACCCGGCCTCCGGCGTCGTCCGCGTGACCTTCCGCAACGTCGCCGCCGGTGACTATGCCCTGATGGTGCTGCACGACGAGGACAGCGACGGCCAGATGAAGATGAACGGCTATATGCCCGCCGAGGGCTGGGCCATGGTCAATGGCGACACCCTGCGGGGGACCCCGACCTTCGACCAGGTGAAATTCACCGTGGCCGCCTCGGGCGCCGATCTCAGCGTGCCGATGTCCTATCCGCGCTAGGCGGTGGCCGCCGCCGGGGCCCGGCTGTCGCCATGGTCGATGGCCCGGCCGTCGGGGATGAACGCCCGATGAACGGCGGCCTCGCGACGTGTTCAGACGCCCCTGGCTAGACCGTGGATCAACCCCGGCGGTTCGCCGTCCCCGGCCATGAAAGGACAGACCATGACGATGTTCCCGAAGATCGCCCTCGCCTCGCCGGCCCTGATCGGCGCCATGGCGCTCAGCCTCATGGCCGCCAGCCCGGCCGACGCCCAGAGCCGCCATCGCGACCGGGATCGCGACCGTAACGAGGACCGCACCGGGGACGTCCTGATCGGCGTCGCCATCGGGGCCCTGGCCGGCGCGGCGCTCGCGGCCAGCGCGAACGACGGCGACTGCGACTACTACCGGGGCGGCCGCTGCTACCGGAACCGGGGCCACTGGGAGCGCGAGCACGGCATCAACAGCCGCGACGGCTACGATCGCTATGAACGCCGGCTGGACCGCCGGGACCGCCGCGACTGGCGCCGCGACCGCCGCGACGACCGCCGATATGACCGCGACTATCGCTACGAGCGTCGCTGGTAGTCAGACCGTCATTCGTCCGGTCGCATCATCCCTGACCCGACGGGAACGAGAGAGGCGGTCTCCGGAAGCCGGGGCCGCCTTTTCTGTGTCCATGGGTGTCTGCTTTCCGGCCTGCCGCCCGCGTCGGGTACCGGTTGAGCCCACCACCGATTTCGGACACCGGCTATCCAGGCTCCTGCAGGAGCCGCACCTGTCGCTACGACAGCCTGATCCTGAAGCTGAGCAGTCTCGTGTGGAACTGCTCGGGCGTCGTCGGCTCATCGCCGTCCGCGACGAGGATCTCCGGGAATCGCAGGGCCAACGCGGGGCAATTGACCGAGAGAAACTCAGCGCGTTTCACAGAGTCCTGTTGGCGGTATTCCCGACGCCAGCGGGCGGACTCATCGTCCGTCTGCTCCAGCAATACCGTCTCGGCTCCCGCCTGATCGACATTCAAAGCCTCGGCCTTTGCCAGAAAGGCGGCCACGGGCGCGCCGCTCCTGTAGTCGCCGGTCCAGCCCATCAAGACGCAGTCGTCCCCGTAGAGCCTCAACTGGGCAATGGCCCTGGCATCGTCGCGCAACTCGACGATCGCGGGTGGCTCCTGAAGGTCGTTCTCGATCATAGGGGCAGGATATCCGCCTGGGAACCAAAGTCACTTGGGAAGGTCCGCTCCCCTCCCGGAGCGGACCTTCTGCGCGTCCGCTTCCCGCCCCGACCCTAGACCATCAGCCGCTTCATCAGCTCCGCCGTCGACGGGTCCAGCCCGGCGGACGGCTCCCCCGCCGCGACATCGGCCAGCACCGCCTTCGCCAGGGCCTTGCCCAGTTCGACGCCCCACTGGTCGAAGCTGTTGATGTCCTGGATCACCCCCTCGACGAAGGTCTTGTGCTCATAAAGGGCGATCAGGGCCCCGACCGCCTCGGGCGACAGGGCGTCCATCAGGATCGTCGTCGAGGGCCGGTCGCCCGGGAAGGTCTTGTGCGGGGCCAGACGGTCGGCCTCGGCGGCGTCGGCGCCCGCCGCGATCAGCTCGGCCCGGGCCTCTTTCTCCGTCTTGCCCACCATCAGCGCCTGGGCCTGGGCCAGGGCGTTGGACCACAGGGCCGCATCGCCCTCGCGTGCATCCATGGCGGCCTCGGTGGTGTGGCCGACGACGATGAACTCCGCCGGAACCACCACCGGCCCCTGGTGGATCTGCTGGAAGAAGGCATGCTGGCCGTTGGTGCCGGGCTCGCCGAAGACGATCGGGCTGGTGGCGGTGTCGACGGGCGAGCCGTCGCGCTTCACCCGCTTGCCGTTCGACTCCATCTCCAGCTGCTGCAGGAAGGCCGGCAGCCGGCGCAGGCCGTGGGCATAGGGGGCGACGGTCCGGGCCATGCGTCCGCGACCCTCGACATTGTAGATCTGGGCCAGGGCCAGCAGCACCGGGGCATTGCACTCCAGATCCGCCTCGAGGAAATGCGCATCCATGGCCCGGGCGCCGTTCAGCACCCGCTCGAACACATCCCACCCCAGGGCCACCGCCACCGACAGGCTGACCGCCGACCACAGGGAGTAGCGGCCTCCGACCCAGTCGCGGAAGGCAAAGGTCCGGCCACAGCCCCAGGCCGCTGCCTTGTCCGGCGCCGCCGTCACCCCGATCAGGTGATGGACCATCCGCTTGGGCGACAGGCTCTCGGCCAGCCAGGCCTTGGCCAGTTCGGCATTGGCCAGGGTTTCCTGGGTGGTGAAGGTCTTGGATACCACCACGACCAGCGTCGTCTCGGGGTCCAGCCCGGCCAGGGCCTCGCCCATTTCGCGCGGGTCGATATTGGCCACGAACCTCAGGTCGATGACCGGCTCAAGCGGCCGCAGGGCGTCCCACAGGACGCGCGGTCCCAGGTCCGACCCGCCGATGCCGATGTGGACGATGGCGGTGAACGGCTGGTTGGTGCCCCCGCCCTCGGCACCCGAGCCGACGTCGGTCGCGAACCGGGCCATGGCCTTGCGCGCCGTAGCCACCTCGGCCGAGACAGGCTCGCCGAGCGCCCGGAAATCGGCGTCGTCGGCCGCCCTCAGGGCCGGATGCAGCACCGCCCGACCCTCGGTGTTGTTGACCGCCTCGCCGCCGAACAGGGCCTTGCGCCGCCCCTCGACGTCACAGGCACGGGCCAGGTCCAGCGCAGCCTCGAACCCTTCGGCGCTCCAGGCCTGTTTCGACAGGTCCAGATACAGGCCTGCGGCGTCCACCCCCATCCGGTCGACCCGGCCGGGATCGGTCGCGAACTGGTGCAGGATACGTCCGTCGGCGTCCTTGCGGGCGACGGCGCGAAGCATGTCGAGGGCCTGGGTGCGGGCGGTCATCGGGCAAGCTCGGAATTCGGGAGGGTAAACCCTCGTTTACGGCTCGGGCGTAAGCCGGTTCAACGCCGAATCCGCGATTCGGCCAACTATATGAGGTTTGCCATGTCCTGCGGCGTCGCCCTGGCGGTCTCCCTGCTGCTCACCGACCCCAATATCGCCCTGGCTGCGGCCCTGCCGCCGCCGGCGGCGGATGCACCGGTCTCGGTCGCGGGCGAGCCGCTGTTCGCCGAGATCGTCAGCCGCTCCGGTGCCCTCAAGGGTGTGGTCCAGGGCTGGATCGACGCCGGGGTGATCGAACAGTCCGACTTCGCCACGGGCGAAGCCTTCACCGGCTTCCGCGCCCGCGCCGCCGAACTGGCCACCCTCGACATGCAGGGTCATCTGATCCTCAAGGCGCGCGGCACCGACGGTGACCTGAAATGCATCCTGCGCGGCATCGCCGAGGACATGCCTTTGAAGGTCGCTGCCGTAGCCGCCGCCACCACCCCCGCCGAACGCCGCCTCGCCCTCGAGGAACTGCACTACCTCCTCAACGACAACGTCGAAGTCATCACGGCCCCGCCCCAGCCTGAAGTCTAGACCGTTCTTGGATGGGTGAGGCGGCGTCCGGGCCCTTCACCGGCGATGGCTGTTCATCACGACGGACACAACGCGGGTCACAACGGACACCACGGGTCCTGTGAGCCTGCCGGTACCGCACCTCTTGCCTGAACAGCTGGACGCTGCCCGGAATTGCGCGAGGGCATCGGATCACCGCGGCGAACGCCGCGATCTCGAGCCAATCGAGCAACCTCGACCTCGACACCGCTCCGGTCCCGTCGTGTTCGTTGTGACCCGCGTTGTGTCCGTCGTGCTGAACCTGCCAACACCTGCACCTCGCCCGAAGGCGCAACCGATCGCTTCGCTCCCGGGCGCTCAAGCCCTCTCCCAATGGGAGAGGGGGGCTGATGTGGCGACCAAAACACGCTATAATGGTGTCATGGCTGGGCGGCGAACAGCTTTCGCGCGCAATCAACGGCAGACCGCCGGTCTGGCGGAGCGCCGCCTGTGGCAGCGGCTTCGCGGCGCACAGATCGACGGACACCGGTTCCGTCGCCAACACCCGATCGGCCGATACTTCGCTGACTTCGCATGCGATCGGCTGCGGCTGATCCTCGAAATCGACGGTGGCGTCCACGAACGGGATGATGTCGTGTTGAGGGACTATCTTCGGCAAACCGAGCTGGAGGCTCTCGGCTGGAGCGTTCTCAGATTCAGAAATGAGGAGGTTCTCACCCAGCCGGAGCGGGTCATCGAGGAGATCCGGAAGCACGCGCGGGAGCTGGGTCTCTAACCCGGATCCTTCTCCCATTGGGAGAAGGTGGCCCGAAGGGCCGGATGTGGGTCGGCTCTATCCGTCGGCGAAGCCGCCGCTCCGAACAGCGACACGGCTTACGCCGAATGCCGCCACTCGACCCACACCCTTTCGCGCAACCGATCGCTTCGCTCCCGGGCGCTCAAGCCCTCTCCCAATGGGAGAGGGATCAGTATTCAAGCGTCGCCCCATGACTGTGTGGTCTGAAGACGACCGATTCTGACGCACCGGCCCCCGATCCTGCGCCCATGTACGAGGGACAGGTCCGAAAAATCCGCTGCGAAGACACCTGGCGCGCGGTCCGCCGCGCCTGGGAAGCGGGCGAGACCGGGGCCTCCCTGGCCCAGCGATATGATGTCGGCCTGGCCAATCTCTGGCGGCGCCGGGCTTCGGAAGCCTGGAAACGGCGACCGCCCGCCGAGCCCGATCCGGAACCGGCCGAGGGCTGGAACCGCTACGCCCAACGCAAACAGGCCGAGTTCGAATACCGGCGGGAGGAGACGCGGCTGCTGGCGGTCAAACTGGCCGAGGCGATGCGGGGCGAGCCGCTGGCACAGGTTCCGGTCTGGCACCTCGGCTTTGTGCTGGAATGGCGGGCCGAGAACCTGCCACCCGACCAGGCGGCCCGCGACCGGGACTGGGCGGTCCGTCACGGCTGGACCGAGGCCTTCTGGAGCGAGACAGGCTGGCTGCACCCCCTGTCCTACCTCGATGAGGTGACCCTGCAGGCCAACCGCGACGACTGGCGCGAGGACGCCGGCCTGCCGCCGGGCACGGCGGAGGGGTGGCCGTGTTGAGGGCTTCCTGCTGTCGTCATCCCCCGGTCTTCGCGGCTGCGCCGCTTCGCCGGAGGATGTCGAAAGCAAAGGGATCAGCGGTTGGGTCTACCGCCGCCCATCCCCCAACGCCTCCACCACCACGCCCTCAGTCAGCAGTTGCGGCAAAACCCGGGGCTCCGCCACGCCCGGCGTATACAGCAGATACAGCGGCACCCCCGACCGTCCGTGGCGCTGCAGTTCAGCTGTGATGGCGTCATCACGACGCGTCCAGTCGCCGACCAGATAGACGGCGTTTGACCCTTCGATCGCGGCCTTCACACCCGCCGTGGCAAGCGAGGTCCGCTCATTGATCTTGCAGGTCACGCACCAGTCGGCGGTGAAATTGACCAGCACCGGCCGACCCTGGGCCCGGGCCGCCTCGACCGCCGCGGTCGACCAGGGCGCGCTGGTCGGCCCCGCACCCTCTACCGCCGCGGCCGAACCCGCGGCCTCGGCCGGTGCGCGCGCTGCTAAGATCAGCGCGGCCCCCGCCAGCAGGAGCGCTGCGACCCCGGCCGTCAGATGGAACA
>VYLK01000141.1_pt1 | contig 29622 bp, 27 predicted proteins | sample 5114321 | NCBI WGS metagenome assembly VYLK01 (sample SAMN12291792, study PRJNA351875) | freshwater metagenome | isolation source: freshwater lake | place: USA: Michigan, MSU2 Lake | collected 2011-08-16
GGATTAATTCTACTACAAAATTGGAAGGAGGAGGCAACCATCGACCCCTACCTCCTACACTCCGAGAATGATTATTATTCTTGAGCATGAATAGTTTATTTTTTGGAAGTCCCCTAGTGGAACTCGATCCGACTAGGGGTTCCGAACTGCAAAAAACCCGACCTTGTGTTATTGTTTCCCCTAGCGAGATTAATGCTCGGTTGAGAACAGTAGTCGTCGCTCCCATCACCAGCACAGTCAAAAAATACCCCACCAGAATCCCGATTGACCAAGAAAATGTGCGAGGTAGTATTGCCTTAGACCAAATTAGAGCGATCGACAAAACCCGAATCGTTGCTCAAATTAGCCATCTTGACGAACAAATGGCAATGTTAGTGGCTGATCGCTTGGTTGAATTTTTTCACTACTAATTTTTGGATTATAGTTCGCAAAGAGGAAATATCTCAATTGTCCCAAGTGCATCGCTAGTTAGGGAGAAGAATATAAAGATTTATTAAATTGTAGCTTTTGATACAGTTGTGGGGGGGAGTGTGTATTGTGACTGTGTCTCCTAATAAAGGATTATAAAGTTCAAATGAAAATTAAAAATCGTTCTTTCACTGTACTCTTAAGTTTTTCAATTGTTTTATTTTCCATTAACTGCCAGGCAATTGCAGCAACTTTTACTCCTAAAGGTGCTATTCAAGGAAAAGGTATAGATTTTCTTCTTAATGTAGCAGCTAATCTTTTTACAGACATTTTAAAAGGGGGATTAAACAGACCTGATTTAACTCAAGATACCAGTTTAGCTGAAGCTGATTTTACAGATAGAGGAATAAATACAGCCTATGTACTAATCGCCCTTGCTGATGATGCTCAAGATAAAAAATCTTTTTTTGGTAGTGGTAAGGGAAGTGTAAATCCTGAGCAAACTGTCTTTGCAAAAAGTACCCAATGGCCAGGAACAACAGCTAAAATAGGAGCATTGATTGACAGGGGATTTTTTTTCGATACAATTTCTCTTGGCAGTCCTCCTAAAACATCTTTGAATCTTACTTTACAAGATTTTGTGCCTGGTCTATTATCAGAAAATAGAACTACTTCTTCAAGTTTCGGATTTATTTTTGCCAATGGCAATTTTATTTTTGGTGGACAAGAAAAGTCAAGAAAAATCCCTATAGACCCTAAAATCGTCCCCGAACCCACTTCTACTTTAGGCTTCCTAGCACTCGGAACACTCGGTGCAGCCTCAACCTTCAAGCGCAAACTAAAATCATCCCAATCCAGCGAAAAGGAAACCACAAAAGTTGGCTAAATTGCTTCTAAAAATACCATAAATGCCCCTTCATTCAGTCAGTTGAGGGGGAGGTTTTTGTGTATTGTTTATTGTCTATTATTTAATTGCTGCTAACTAATTGACAACAAGAGCGTTTTTTATGGTAAAATGGTTAGCCTAGTGTAAATATAGTAAAAGTTGAAATGTCTATCACCCATATTAATAATCTTCAAGACCAGATTTTGCAAAGTATTAAGACTTTACCGCTAGAAAAACAGCAACAAGTCCTTGAATTTGTCAAATCCTTACAAAGAAATTCACGTTTTCAGAAATGGGATAATATTTCAGATGCAGAAGCACAAGCGTTACAAAATGAATTTGCTCAAGAGGATATTAGCTTTTCAGAAAGTATTTTACCCGATTATTTATCTCACCTTGAACAAGAGGATAAGAAATAAATGCGAGGCGATATTTATCTAGCTGATTTGAATCCGAGTCGTGGTTCAGAACAAGCTGGTATTCGACCTGTTATTATTGTCCAACATAACAATATCGATCGCTTCACTAGCACTGTTGTTGTAATTCCATTAACCAGTAATTTACGTCGCGCACAAATCCCCGGAACAATGGTTATTCCCGCAGGACAAGGAGGTTTAAATCAGGAATCAGTAGCCTTATGTTATCAAATGTTATCAAATTGTCGTTATTGATAGACAACGACTTCAGAGACAGTTGGGGACACTTTCTTCTAGTTATTTACAGCAATTGGAAGAGGTGATGCGATACACATTAGATTTAACATAAAACCCTAATATGAATGTTTAATTAGTTTAATTTTCTTTCTGGAAAACTTGAACTTTAAGACTCCTATTACTTAGTACACTCGGCGCAGTTTTAACCCTGAAGCGTAAACTAAAATCATCCAAATATACTGAAAAAGAAACCAGAAAAGTAGGCTAAATTGCTCGCTAAAATATGACAAGCGCCGCTTCATTGACTCCCTTGAAGGGGATTATTTTTTCCACCTTTTTAAACTCTAAAAATTTCAGAGTTCACAGCTTATCGCTTACTTAAGACGGATGATTGTTAGGATTTTCCATCAGCAATCCCTCACTGATCACAGCGACATTCAATTCATTATCTGCCGAGACAAAAGTGATAGAAGGTAAACCACTAGCTAGGCAAAGTGCATTAACAGCACAACCTACTGCTAACTGGATTGCGTCATAACCTCTTAAACCATAAGTTTCCGCTAATACCATTCCTGAATTAATTATACTTTCGGTAATTTCAATGACTTGATAATCTTTAAGCGAGTCCTTTCTCAACTGATGAACTATTGCCGTTGCATCCGTAACGCTAATACTTCCAGTGCGGGATCTTCTCGTAATAGCAGCCACAATTTCTACCTTGGCGATTGCGGCAATAAATATTTCATTATTTAAAGCAGCAGCAAATAATTCCAATACCCACGCTGAACCGGTTTCGCTGATATAACGCTTGACCAAGGCACTACTATCTAAGAAATAAAGTGCCATTTAACGGCGTTCCTCAATAATCGTTTCTGAAATAGGTTTTCCCTCGATTTCAATCAATCGTCGCTCAGTTATCGGTTGAGATGAAGGACGCTTAATCTGCTTGACTAATCCAGCATCAAGAAGAGATTGGTGAAATACCGCTTGTTTGTCAGTTTCTTCTTTATCCATAAGATACTGTTGAATCTTCTGATTAAGCAGCTGAAGTTCTTTTAGCTCAAGAGTCTCAAGCTGATTCAAGATTTGAGTAAGGATTGCCCGTGTCATAATCTGCTACTTTTTTTGCTGTCTGAGTAATTAATTTTTTATAGGAAAGTTATAATAATTGAGCTACTACAACAGACAGTATCATAAAAATTCACTCTTTAGACCTGCTTGATCGTAAATTTTTAGATTCTAGGCGCTTAATATCCTCTTGCCAGTAGCTGTTGAAAAGCAAAATGATCAAATCCTAGAGAACCGCTTGGATATTTGTTTGATTCTCGGCCAATTCTGCCAATGTCATTCCCTTTGTAAGTCGTTCAATTTCACTACATCAGCTTCATCCCTTGCCACTGAATCAAATCAAGAAAAAGACTTTATCCCCAGTTTTGGCAACTATTCTCGGTGTGAGAGGAGGAGGCAGATTTTGCTGCCGTTTCCTCTTGATAGCTAAGATAAGATTAGTTTTTGCGGTAAAAAATCTTACTGCCTTGGTCACTGACAAAATGACAATTGCGGTAGGACCGCCAGAGAGATTTGAAAATCGGTTCTTTCGAGACGCGATAATAGTCTCCTAAGACGGGACGAATAGCCTCGGTTGCTTCTTGGAGATGATAGTGGGGAATAGTGATAAAAATATGATGGGCAACGTGAGTACCAATTTGGTGATGGATGGGATTAAAGATGCCATAATTGCGATCGATAGTAGAAAGCGCCCCTTTGAGAAAGTACCAATCTTGACCGCGATACCAGGGAATATCATCTTCAGTGTGGTGTAGGAATGTCACCAAGTCCAACCAAACCACAAAGACGATATAGGGCATGATGTAGTAGTTAAACAGAAACCAAAAGCCGTAGCTAATACCCACCCCGATTAATAGACCCAACATAAAGGTACAGCAAACGGTGCTAGTCAGTACCTGCCACCGTTCCGAGGGGCGAAAGAGGGAGCTTTCGGGCATAAAATGGGACCCCTGTTTATTAGGGGAACGACGGAAAAGATAGAGGGGGTAAACAAATAAAATTAGCTGAAAACGAGCTAATTTTTCATACCAAGCCATATTGTTATACTGGGTTTCCGTGACGGGATACCAACTTTCATCGGTGTCGATATTACCGGTATTAGCGTGATGGGTGCGATGACTGATACGCCAACCATGGAAAGGTACGAGAATGGGAGTATGACTGAGATGACCGATTAGGTTATTTAACCAACGATAACGGGAAAAGGAACCGTGACCGCAATCGTGACCGACGACAAATAAGGCCCAAAACATGGTTCCCTGCATAAACCAAAAAAGGGGGAAGAACCAAGCTTGATTAATCTGGTAAGTTATCCAGTAAAGTAGGGTAATAATGCCAAGATCAAAAAAAAAGTAGGCTAAAGAGCGAAAAACGCTTGATTGGAAGCAACGGTCTGGGATAGCTAGACGGACATCCTGTAGGGTAAATGGCAAAAATTCTCTTTCTAGGGTAGGTTTAGATAGGGTTTGGGACACTAGGTTATAACTCAAGATGGATAACAGGGCAGTATTGACGAAAGCTTGAGTAGCTCAATTTTTCTGTTTTTCGATGCGCTATCTTTTGTCTATCTCAGCTAGGAGCGGATAAGACCGAGCGATCGAGCGAATTTCGTCTAACTCACTAGAATTTTATTGTAGGGCTTAATGTAACTTAACAAAAGCCCCTGGGGAAAGTTAATCAGATTCTCCCCCTGTCTGTCCGTCTGTCCCCTTGGGCATCCATACAATAGACCGGCTCTTCGGTTCGTGTTATCCACCCGATCAAACCAGACCAAGCAACGAAGAACCAAATAGATTAACATTGTTTTGTCAGCAGATAAGTTTAGAGGTCCATTTATGGCAATAGCAACTTTGACAGCACTTCACGACACTGCGATCAAGAAATCGACAGAACAATCCAGTAAGCTACCCAATACTGAGAAAAAGATTTACAAAGCTGGACAAACCATCAGCATCGACAGGGTGGAATCTGCACCCAACGGACATTTAAAAGTAACCCTGAGTAGCGGTGCCGGTGTCTGGTATATCTTTGAAAAAGATTGGTCTCCTATTCCAGAATCTATGGGCCGAGTAGAAAGCAATAGTAAAGTTCCTGAACAAGCAGTTGAGATTATAACTGAGTTTGAAGGTTTTGTCCCTCATGTTTATAATGATGGCGTAGGAGTGGCGACGATTGGGATTGGAACAACTCGGTATCCTAATGGCAAACCTGTTCGTTTTGGCGATCCAAATATCACTTTAGCAACCGCTCAGAGTTATTTATCCCACGATCTTGAAAACACCGTAAATCACCTAGCTGCTTCAATTCCTTATTGGAATGAGATGAATGATAATCAGCGTTCAGCCTTGATTTCGTTTGCTTACAATTTAGGCGATCATTTCTACGGTAATCCCGGTTTTAATTCTATCACTTCTGCTTTGCGAGATAAGCGATGGAATGACGTACCTAAGATTTTAGAACTCTACTCTAATCCAGGTTCCAATGTCCATGAAGGTCTGCTGCGACGGCGCAAGGCTGAGGGTGAATTGTGGCAAGGTAAGGGGAAATTTGCTAAGTAAGTAGTTGTGTCTCTGGGGTGCAAATATCACCCCAGAGACACGGAGAACACAGAGAGATATTTATTGGCTACTGGAATTAAAGTATGGGATTATTTTTTGTTAGGTTTAAGCCAAATTTCTTGATGAGAACTCTGTTTTTATTGTTTATCTGCTTGTTTTGGGGTAAAACAACTCTTGCAGAAACCTTACAAACGAGAAATTTTATTGTCAAGATTACTAGAAATTGTCCTGAAGGAGAGGTAGTGTGCAACAATGTCTCCTACACTGGAACAAGTTTAAGAACCGCAGAATCCATTAAACTTACTGGGAGAACTGTTTATCGTTTGTGTTCAGATAGGGTTACTCCCTGTCAATTTCTCGGCTACGAGTTTATTAATAGAAATTATCGCTACTTTGTCACAGAAAGTGGTATAATAAGAGTTTATAAAAACGGCAAGCTTTTACTTGAAGAAAGTGGTTCATGGCAGGATTAATCGTTTAATCAAAACTGATTAAATTTTCTTTCAAGTAAGTATATAAGAATTGCAGGCGCAGAGTGGAGTTCTCTCCTGTTGACTCTGATCACGCTAAAATCCTGTAGCCACCTTGCCACCTTGCATTAAACTCTTGTTTACTGATCCGGCTATATTCACCCTTATGTTCCTTATATTGTGATGTTAAGGTACCCCAAGGGTCGTGGGCTATCCAGTCTTCAGCTTTTTGGTCAATCAGCATAATAATATGGCCACCAGAAGGATTTGTGATCGGACCTTTATGCAATATGTTTACCACAACAGGAAAACCAGCCTCTACCAAGTCCTCAACAAAGGGTGTATCCCTATCAGTCATCCATTTAGTATTGAAGCCGTACTGCTTTATCGCCTTGGTCTGAACCGAGTGATCAGGGCTGTCGCCGATAGAGAAGACTTTTTTGAGATAGCCATCATCACTATCAAGACCTGGTTTACCAATTATCCGCAACAACCAATCTAAATACATCGCATTACTACTACTATTGCAAGTGCGATGTGCATCCCTGTAGTTATCGCGCTGGCTGAAATACCTGGTTTTTGTCTCAAGATTTAAGGTTTTCCCTGAAGGCAGATATTGGGTTAATCTGTCTATTTGTCGTTGTACTGCTGGATTGGCGTGCTCTAATGGTGACTCCTTAACCACTTCGACTTTGCTAACCTGATCGCTAGATTCTCTCGCTGCCTTGCCTGTTTCGGGCTTTGCGGCTAACTCTTCCGTATGCAAAGGTGCAGAAGGTAATTCTTTGATAACTTGACAAGCTTTATCGTAATAACGCTGACGATCCGCTAGTCCGTTATAACCACCATTAACCTTTTTTGTTACCTCTCTAACAGTTCCACCCCGATCGCAAAGAGCATTCATGTCATTATTCTTCCACCAAAATCCAGCACTGGTAAAAGGATAAACTTGAGCGACATAGCTATGTCCCTGCATGACTTTTTGATCCTTGATAAAATCGGCAAATTTCTGATAATTATGCCGCCCTGTTAATTGAATAACACCAGCACCTTTATATTTACGACCATCACCGGGAGAGACATTTCCCAAATCTCGGCGACCTTCATAAGCACTACCACTGGCAATTTCTTCCATCCATTGCAAACCTCCACTTTCATGGGCTGTTTGGCTGAGAAAATGTCTAATTCGTGGCACTGTATTAATTTCAAATCGCTGTAAACAAGAGTTTAAGTCATTGAATTGTTGATCACTCATTTTACGTCCATAGACAGACTCAGCTTGCTGACGAGTGACAAGATTAACGCCCTGATGCTGACTTGATTCTGGCGCGGATACAGATGATGGGCTATTGTCTTTGCTAGATTCTTGCCAAGGTAAATGCCAATGATCCGACCAAAGATACCAAGTGCCAGCATCGTAGTCTAACTCCACTAGGCAATGTCGGTCAATTTCTTCTGAATACTTGAGGACTTTGTACTCTTGGCCCGCAGGAACTTCTTTTTTCTCGTTTTCATCGAGTTCTGATGAATCAATGGGTTGCTTTTTCAGATAGGTTTTAATGGTTGCTTTAATCTTTGTATTGGGGGGAGCAGCGACCAAATCTGCCCGATTCTCGGTTACTGTTGGCGTTGAGGTGACAGGTTTCGCTGGCTCAGAAATTTGAATTTCATCTTGCTGACGAGTGACAAGATTAACGCCTTGATGCTGACTTGATTCTGACGCGGATACAGATGATAGGCTATTGTCTTTGCTAGATTCTTGCCAAGGTAAATGCCAATGATCCGACCAAAGATACCAAGTGCCAGCACCGTAGTCTAACTCCACTAGGCAATGTCGGTCAATTTCTTCTGAATACTTGAGGACTTTGTACTCTTTGCCCGCAGGAACTTCTTTTTTCTCGTTGTCACCGAGTTCTGATGAATCAATGGGGTGCTTTTTCAGATAGGTTTTAGTGGTTGCCTTGATGATAGTATTGGGGGGGGCAGCGACCAAATCCTCCCGATTCTCGGTTACTGCTGACGTTGAGGTGACAGGTTTCGCCGGCTCAGAAATTTGAATTTCATCAAGTAAGGCTTTTCCGTTAGTCTGTTGACTTAGCCAATCTTGATTTTGGAGCAGCCAGTTTTTTATGGAATTATTTCCCCCATCTACTCCATCCCTTTCGTACTCGTCAATAGCTTGTGCTAGTCCTTTCCGCTGCTCAACAGCAAACAAATCCTTGAGGATATCATCCCTTGATTGAGAATTGCCAAGGCCAATTCTAGCGATCGCCCGATTCATTTCGTACTTCCAGCTATCTCCCTCCGTTGATGCCCCCGGTATTCGTAGTTCGATGGCGCGATCGAGATAGGAGATGGCTTTGTCTAAATCAGGAGGCTGTGAACTGATATAAGCATAACCTAACTCTGCATTATACGAGGGATTATTGTTATCACTGGCTACCAGGGACTGAAAAATCGGAATTGTTCTACTGACCCGATCTTTAAATGTTAGAGTTCGCCTTCCCAAGCTACGGGCATCATGGGCAACATTAAAAACAATTTTTTTAACATCATCAGTAGCGCCTTCAAGTTTCTCTTGCATTTCTGATAATTCTGACTGATTTAGCCCGTTTTGAATCTGCTGGTTGACTAGATTGCGGATGTGTATTTTTTCTTCGAGTTCCTTGGACTGAGATTCTGCTGTCTCTTTGGCTAGGTTAGCGGTTTTTATCCGCTCCATTACCTTCTCTAATGCCGCATCTAGGATGGCCTTACCGCCGTAGCCGCCCACCAATCCAGTGACAAAAATTGTGATTTCCAAGCCTTGCTCGCCGCGTTGCTTAAGTTCTTGGGGTAAGACAGAATAGGCAATAAATGCCCCGCTTATTCCGACAAAAATTTCCGCTAAAAAGCCGGGGTTGAGATTATTGGGATTTTTCTTACTCCAAGACGGCAATTCTAACTCGCCGTCAAGTAATATGGAGTAAAGTAACCCGCCTAATGCCCCAGCCAATACCAGACTTAGATAGAGAGGATTTATATTTATATTTATATTTTTGAATAAACCAATAATATTAATGGCTTTGACGACTTGGATACACTCTAAGGTTCTTTTTGGATTTGGTGGACAGGGAGACGTAGTTGTAAGACTGATTAACCAAGCAAAGCCTAGAGCCATACCAAGTCCAAAGGCAAAGGTAAGAATGAAATTGACAGTTTTTTTGGGGTAGGAAAATTTAGGGAAAAGTTTTTGTTCTGGTTTGTTCATGAACTTAGACTCGAAAATTTAGTTTGTTTACTGTTGAAAAATTAGTTTTATCGGAGGGTATTAATTGGCTTAGATGACTTAATCTCACTGTTACTTATCCGTCGGAATTATCCTGTCCGTTGTTGCTATCTTTATTCAGAGAGCGGGGCGACTTACCTAATAAATCTCCTAACTTACCATTTAGTAAAGATTGGATCAGTAACATACCACTTGTGCAAAGCCTTAACTTGTTAATCCCTTCTCTATTCCCATTTGTGACCACAAAGCAACCAGCATCAAAGTAACTACAAAAGTCATTCCTATCGGCACTAGAGAGAAACTGCCGTTACCTGGCGGTGGATTTGATCGGGAAGGATCAGGGGAAGACTGAGCGACAATAACAGGCTCTGTTTGGCTGGGTTGTACTGCTCTCATATAGTAAAGATTCAGATCAGAAGTTGACAGCAATCTTAACATTTATGGTTTTCCAGTGGACAATATGTTAACAAAAATTTATAACCGTTCAGGGGTAGGGCTGTTTCATTTAACCCCATATTTCGCACTTCAGTCTTATTCTTTGTATAATAAGTTTAACTTATATAGTAGTGATCGATCTCTGTGTCCTTTGTGTCTCTGTGGTTCGTTCCACGCACTCGTCCGCAAGACCGTATCTTAGAATACATTTTACCAACCAAACCCGGGAGAGCCAACGGATTTAGTATTAGAGCTAATTGGCTGTTAAAACCCAAAAAAAAGGGCGAACAAAATTCACCCTAACAGACACAGTAATCATCCTACAAAGTACCGATAAACTGATCAATGCGATCGAATCCTTTTTCAATCGTCTTCAGGTCTGTAGCATAGGAAAGACGAATACAATCATCAGCACCAAAAGCAATACCGGGGATAGCAGCCACTTTTTGGGTTTCGAGGAGTTTCTGACAAAAATCCCGGGATTTTAAACCAGTTTGACTAATATCGATAAACACATAAAAAGCACCGTTGGGAGTAGGACAATTAAGTCCGGGAAGCGATCGCACTCGTTCTAAAATATACTGTCGGCGCTCGCTAAAAGCTTTGACCATTTCCTCGATGCAATCTTGGGGACTCTCCAAAGCGGCGATCGCACCGTATTGAGCAAAAGTGCAGACATTGGAGGTACTATGACCTTGGATCTTAGTCATGGCCTTGACAATTTCCACCGGTCCTGCTATGTAACCGACGCGCCACCCCGTCATCGAGAAAGCTTTAGCAAAACCATTACTAATAATACTGCGCTGAAAGATTTCCGGGCCAAAAGAAGCGATACTGCGGTGAATCGCGCCATCATAGAGGATTTTCTCGTAAATTTCATCAGAAACCACTAAAATATCCTTTTCAACCACAATTTTTGCTAAAGCTGCGATTTCTTCGGGAGTATAGACAATGCCGGTGGGATTAGAGGGAGAATTGAGAACAAATAATTTAGTTTTCGGTGTAATTGCCGCTTCTAGCTGTTCGGGGGTGATTTTATAGTGATTCTCTAGGCTAGTGTTCACTATAACCGATGTTCCTCCCGCTAACGTCACCATTTCAGGGTAACTCAACCAGTAGGGTGCGGGAATAATTACTTCGTCCCCCGCTTCAATTAACGCCATGATTAGATTATAGAGAGACTGTTTACCGCCATTGGTAACGATGACATTATCGGCATTGTATGCTAGTTGATTATCCCGCAGCAATTTCTCAGCGATGGCTTTTCTTAACCCCGGTTCTCCGGCAGCCGGTCCGTAGCGAGTTTTTCCCTCATCGAGGGCCTTTTTCGCGGCAGCTTTGATGTGAGTGGGTGTGTCGAAATCTGGCTCCCCGGCGCTAAAACTACAGACATCTTCGCCGTTTCTCTTCATTTCCTTGGCTAGAGAGTCGATAGCTAGGGTAAGGGAGGGGGTGACTTGATTGACTCGTGACGCTAGTTTCATAGTATTTTACCCTGAAAGGGCTTTTCTGATGACCTACACAACCTTTAGTATTGTCCATCACCTCGATTGTTCTGGGTGTTTTTTTATATAATCTCCGGAATTGCGGCGCTTAGGGATGGGTGTGGGGTGTGGGGTGATGGGGAAGTGGGGTGTGGGGAATTATGAATTATGAAGTGGGGAGAACAAAGCTGCCTCCTGTCTCCTGCCTCCTGTCTTCGTTATTGAGGATTTTTTCTTTTTGCGGGTTTTTGTTTGCTGGTAGGGAGTAGGGGAGCGGTTAATTGTTCGTAGAGTTCAAAGAGGTATTCAATACGGTTTAATTCACTGGTGAAAGGTTGGGGACGATAACACAAATCAACGGCTTTGTCAAGTTTTTGGTGAGCTTTGAGCAAGTCGGGAGGCATGGTTAAAGGATCGTATAAATCCGCAAGGCTACTATCAGGATATTTTACCCTAGTATCTAGCACAGCTTGAGCGCAAGTTTCGACAGTTTGTTTTTGTTTGTCGGTGATATTTTCTGGAAAGGGGTAGTTATTATAAACAATATCTTTTGAGTAACGGTAATCGCTTTTTAATCGTCCACACACATATTTAACCCATGCCATGTGCATTTCTGAAGTAAGAATACCAAATAAATATAAATTTGCATTAGGAATTAATAAAACTTGATCATTACCAATCACATTTTTATTCATAAAACCTATTGGAATATATTTTCTTCTTTCAGATGAAACACGGGGAACAAGTAAATAATTCGTTTCGGGTTGTGCTATTTGACAGAATAGAGTAGGTGTCGCCGCAAATTTACGAGTAGAAGCGGCTTTACTTTTTAATCTAAAATTTTTAACCTTATCTACTTTTTTGATGACTTCTGGTAATGTCTTTAATTCCCTGGGAGAAATATCAACTAACCATAAACAATAGCGACTATAACCATTAATAAATTCTTGCGCTCCTGTATAAGGTTTAATCCATTTTTCTGCCTTCGGCTCTAATTTTAAAAATTCTTCTTTTTCTGGTTCTGTAAAAATAAAATTACCACCATCTCTTGGCATACTACCAAAACGCATTAATGGAACATTAGATAAAGGAAAACTTCGGTTATTAATAATGATGTCACTTCCATCAACCAAATAAGGATTAATATTATTCGACTGAACAACTAATGATTCACCTTGAATATCTTCATAATCAAAGAGGATTTTATTTGTTATATTAAAACTTGCAAAGCCAATAATAACACAATGAACTGCGGCGTTTCCTTTTGCTTCATTACTCCATTTAAAAGTACGATGGGCAAAATGAATTTTTAAATGATATTTTTGAAAAAGAATATTCCAAAGTAAGGCAACTTGCTCACCTTGAGATATAGAATTTGTGGAAACAAAAGCAACCCTAATTCTATTGCCCTGAATTATTTGAGCAGCCTTAATATACCATGCACACACATAATCTAAAACGCCTATTCCTTTCTCACCGTCGAAAACATAAGCCATATCATTCCTTTGCTCATCGTTCATAATCATCGCACCAACAAAAGGAGGATTTCCTAAAATAAAATTGAGCTTCTCTTTTGAGATAACTTCCTCCCAATCAATCCGCAAGGCATTTCCATGAATAATCTTTGCCGCTTTCTTTAATGGTAAACGGACAAAATATTGACCAAAAGTATTACTAACTTTAATATTCATCTGATGATCAATTAACCACATTGCCACCTCTGCCACCCTCACCGCAAACTCATCGTATTCAATACCAGTAAACTGATTAACATCTACCTGAATAATGGTACTAATATCTGTTACTAACTGCCCCGTTTTATCTAACTCCTGTAATACCAAAATCTCTAAATCGCGTAACTCTCGATAGGTAATAATTAAAAAATTGCCGCAACCACAGGCAGGATCAAAAAAATATAAATTAGCAATCTTTTTCTGAAATTCTAGTAATTTATTGCGATTGCCTTTAATCTTCTCAAATTCCCTGTGTAAATCATCTAAAAATAATGGTTTAATCACCTTTTGAATATTTTTCTCGGAGGTATAATGCGCCCCTAAATTGCGTCGTTCTTTTGGATTCATTACCGCTTGAAACATAGAGCCAAAAATAGCAGGGGAAATTTTTCCCCAATCAAAAGCACAAGCTTCTAATAACATGACTCGCATCTTACTATCAAAAGCCGCCATCGGTAACGACTCCTTAAATAACTTGCCATTTATGTAGGGAAATTGAGTTAAATTCTCATCCAGATTTTTTAATCTTTTTTCTTCTGGTGTATTCAAAACCTGAAAAATAGCATCAATGTGCATCGCCAAATCACTACCATCTTCTTTGGTATGTAAATCGATATATTCCCAGAAAATCCCCTTGTTAAAAATACCCGTATCATCGGCAAATAAACAAAATAATAAACGCACTAGATAAACTTCTAAATCATGCCCCATATAACCAATTTCTTTCAGGCAATCATGAAGTTTTCCCATTAACTCGGCAGCTTGAATATTGACGGGATCTTCGTCTTTATAAACTCGCTTTTCGTAACCCGCAATAAAATCAAATAAATGAACATTATCAACAAAATTATTTAATTCAAATTCCCATTGATTACCCGAATCTAAATCATATAATTTAAACCGTTGAAAATCCGAGACTAAAATATAACGCGGTAACTCATGTTCCTTTAAATTGGGAAAATAATCCTTAGCCTGTTGTGTGGCTTTTTCTAAATCTTTCCCCTGCGATTTATGCTCAACTAAAATCGTTCCTTTCCAGAGTAAATCAATAAAACCCTGTTTATTATCTGCTTTTTTGATCGGTTGCTCAAAACTGGCTACCCTACGCCGTGAAATGCCAAAGACATGAAAAAACTCATTCCAAAAAGATTGAGATTCTGCCTTTTCTGAAGTCTCTCCTTCCCACTCTTTTTGAAAAGCGATGGCGCGATTTTTAATTTCATTCCAACTTAAAGGCATAGTTTTAACTCCTTATCTTTCGCCGGTTTGCTCAAAGATACTAGAAAATGGTGTAGGGAGCCAGATGCAGTCAGCAAGGGATACAGATAAGTAGCTGGTTATAATTAAATTGAAGATAAATTTTAGGTTCGATCCCCCCTGCCCCCCTTGATAAGGGGGGTGCCGATAGGCGGGGGGATCTCCCCTTGATAAGGGGGGTGCCGATAGGCGGGGGGATCTCCCCTTGATAAGGGGGGTGCCGATAGGCGGGGGGATCTCCCCTTAATAAGGGGGGTGCCGATAGGCGGGGGGATCTCCCCTTAATAAGGGGGGCATCTGATAATTTTTAACGCCTACCTACTTAGTTTCAATTTTAGGTTATTTTTTGGTAAACTACAAGGAAAGCTAGAAATTAGCAACGCCTTGAGAATTGTATCCGCTTAGTTATCAGTGCAGTTATTGACTCGAACGAACAACTTATCGCTATGTCCAAGACTCTCTACGAACAAGATTTTCAATTGTGGCTCGCAACAACAATTAATCACCTACAGAAGCGGGAATTTGCTGCGCTGGATACTGATAACTTAATTGAGGAGTTAACCGAGTTGGGAAAATCGGAAAAAAGAACTTTAGAAAGTAATTTGATGATTCTTTTGGCTCATTTGCTCAAATTAAAAGTACCGCACGACGCACCGCCATCAATGAAGGATAGCTGGTATTGTTCTATTATTGAGCATCGCCAGCGCATTGAGAAAAACTTACGCGATACTCCTTCCCTTAAATCCTATCTAGAAACTGCTATCCAGGAAGCTTATCCAGATGCTCGTCAAGTGGCAATTAAGGAAGGGAAACTTGCTCAATTTGGTGTTCGGATTCCCCCAGAAAATGATTATCCTCAAATTTGTCCTTTCTTGCCAGAGCAAATTTTAGATGAGAACTTCTATGGCAATTGACTAGAGGAAATAGTTAAGAAAAAAGTTAATTTTTAATATTTTATGACTCGACTAACTCCAATCCAAATTGACGAAAATACTCTAAGTGGGTAGGTGGAATTAAATATAAGATGAACGTAGGTTGGGTTGAAGCATGAAACCCAACGCCCGATTATGTTACGCTACCGCTAACCCATCCTACAAATAATTGTGCCTCCCTACTTAATTTACATAGAGTCCACCGATAACCTAGAAATTCCTGCCAAGACATTAAAAACGGAGGGAAGAATTGCTAAAGGGGCAATTTCTATACCAGATAATTGAAAATCATCACAATAATTATTGAGAAAAGTGGAACCTACAGAAGAACAGTATCTTGTCTTAAATGCTCTTGAAACTTTGGGACTCCTACTCTTTAGAGTCTATGATGAAGATAATGGAGCTTGGCTAATCATTACTTCTAGTCTAACATTGCCCAGATCATATTTATTGCCTAATGGCGAAATTATTCCCCTAGAATGGATGCTTTAACCATGAAAAAACCGACAGAACTTCAACAGCAAGAATACGAAAGAATTGGCGAAATTGCAGCCAAAGGAAGACAGCGTTATCTAGAAGCAGGAGGCGACCAAAAAATCTGCCCTAGCGGAAGAAAAGGAAATGATTATTTAACCGATGAAGAACGTAAAGAAATTTTACAATTAGCCCGTCAGGTTTTTGGCGTTCAGATTAAAGATGGCCAAGTTTACTGTCAAGGACGGACTTGGAAAATATCCGATAAAAAAGTCTCAAAAGATACCGAAAAATGAACTAAATATTGCTAGTGTAGAACGTAGGTTAGGTTGAAGCATGAAACCCAACGCCCGCTCATGTTACGCTACCGCTAACCCATCCTACAAATAATTCTGCGTCCCTACTTAAATGCGCGGGCAGCTTAGAACTTACCTAAACAAAAGCCCCCAGAAAACATCACTTTCTAGGGGTTTAATTACAATTGACGGAAAACAAACTTATGGGGAGGTTAACCTCCAGCTACCGCAGGAACGATACTGACTTCATCGCCATCTTTTAAGGGGGTTTTTGTCCCATCGAGGAAGCGAATATCTTCACTGTTGACGTAGAAATTTAAAAAGCGCCGGGGTGCGCCATCTTTATCGCACAAGCGGTCCTTAATACCGGGGAAACTTGCTTCTAAGGATTCGATTAAATCACCGACATTACTAGCACTACACTCGACGGTAGCGTTATTTTCTGTAAATTTTTGCAGGGGAGTGGGAATGAGAACTTTTACAGCCATAGATATCAAGGAAAAAGTGGAAAGGACAGTAAGCTGTCCGCGAATTTAAATTGCTTGTGGAGATGAGGCAAGAGGATAATCACCCCATCATCCCTTAGTATCAATTCTAGACGAGAACCTGTTGCCATTCGAGGCGTTCGAGGGTGCGGGAACGTTCTAGGGCCCGTTCAAAACTTTCTAATTTCGGTTCGATTAACAGGGGTTCACCGATATAACCCTGTACCGCTTCTTGGGTTTTTAGACCATTACCGGTGATATAAACGACCGTGGTTTCTTCGGGGTCGATTTTACCCGCTTCTACTAATTTTTTCAAGACAGCGATAGTCGTACCGCCCGCAGTTTCCGTGAAAATGCCTTCCGTTTCTGCCAAAAGTTTAATACCTTCGATAATTTCGGCATCGGTGACGGATTCAATGTTACCGCCAGTTTTACGGGCAATATCAAGGGCATAAACACCATCGGCGGGATTACCAATAGCGATCGATTTGGCGATAGTATTGGGTTTAACTGGGGCGACAAAATCCCTTCCTTCCTTGAAAGCTTGGGCAATGGGGGAACAACCTTCCGCTTGAGCGCCACTAAAACGCACTGGTTTATCTGCCACCAAACCGACTTTGATGAATTCTTGGAAGCCTTTATAAATCTTGGTAAAGAGGGAACCACTGGCTAAAGGTGCGACAATATGGTCGGGGAGTTTCCAGCCTAATTGTTCAGCCACTTCAAAGCCTAAAGTTTTGGAACCTTCGGAATAGTAGGGACGCAGATTGATATTGACAAAACCCCAACCGTAGGTATTACCCACTTCTGAACAGAGACGGTTAACCTGATCGTAGTTGCCTTTAACCGCCATGACCGTGGGATTATAGATTAGGGTGCCGAGAATTTTACCCGCTTCTAAATCAGAGGGAATGAAAACACAACAGTCTAAACCAGCATGAGCGGCAATAGCGGCGGTGGAATTGGCCAGATTTCCCGTACTAGCACAGGAAACGGTAGTAAAACCTAATTCTTTGGCCCGGGTAAGGGCGACGGATACCACTCTATCTTTGAAGCTGAGAGTGGGCATATTGACGGCATCATTTTTAATGTAGAGATTTTTTAGACCCAAGCGCCGGGCTAAACGGTGGGATTTCACTAGGGGAGTCATACCCGTACCCACATCGATAGGATTTTCACTTTCCACCGGCAAAAAGGAACGATAGCGCCAGATGGAATTGGGACCTGCTTGAATGCTTTCTCTGGTAACGGTGCGACGGATGAGGTCGTAATCGTAGTCCACTTCTAGGGGAGCAAAGGTTTCTTCGCAGATATTCAGCGCTTTCAAGGGGTAAGAAGTCCCTCCTTCCTTAGAAACCAAGCGGGTAAAGGTGGGGATGAATTTTGATGTTTCGATGTTTGTCGCTAGGGTCATGATTTTCCTGTCTTGCCGTCAACTGATGTACAAACATCCTATCACTGGCAAAATCTTAGTGTCAAATATACCCGACAAAAATAGTCGGGTATAAATTTATACAAAAAATAGGTGATATTCTGGGGAGCAGCAAGGGTTAACTGGAGATGGTTAAGCTGCCGTGTCAGAAAACTTCGGGGTAATTTTAGGTCAAAAAAAGGATTAGGAGAAGGGATTTAAGTGTTTTAGGAGGCTATAGCCTATTTACTGCGAATTTTATCGAAATAAGCTCTGATTTTTGTTTAAACAGCTTAAACAGGGGGCGATTGACTGCGGTTGCCAGAAAGTTTCTCGCTTTACTCAGGATGATTGTCAAGAAAAGTGACAAATTATGTGATTTTGTTGAGAAATAATAATTTTTCGGCTCTCCTCGACACCTATAGGTGAGCAGCAGAAGTTATTCAAAGAGGGCGAATGCAATTCGCCCCTACAATAATATGATTGCGCCAATGGTAGGGGCGCATCGCGTGCGCCCAAAATGTCATCTAGATATTTCGACCAAATTGAGATGCACCCAAATTATCCCTATTCTTCTTCCTTCCACACAAAAACCAGAAGAGCCATTTTTCTGGGCTGCCAAATAAAATTGACCATTTCTTGCGGCAGTACCCAGATTTCCCATTCTCCGCTTGTAATAAGTAGGGTCTGCTGAAAAAGTTTGTTGGTGGGGTTAGGAGACAGGAGACAGGAGATTATTTTTATTTATTCTCCCTTCTCCCCACTTCATAATTCATAATTCATAATTCATAATTCATAATTCATAATTCATAATTCATAATTCATAATTCATAATTCATAATTCATCTGCTTTTTGATAAAAAGTTAACGTAGTATTGCCGTAGCGTTTTTGACGACAAATGGTTAAACCTTCTAGATTAATTGCTTGCCAAGATTTGGGATTGTGTTCCACGGCAATTTCCCCCAGAGAATCTAATAAATTAGATTGAGAGATGGCAGTTAGTACCGGTAAATATAACCCGCTTTCGTAGGGAGGGTCAAAATAAATTAAATCAAAACTTTTCCCCGCTAAAGTGGCTAAATTTGTTACCACATCTCCCCGAATTACTTGGAATTGCTGGTGAGAAGTTGCTAAATTGCGCCAATTTTCCTTGATAATTTCGCCAGCGCGTCCTGATTGTTCAATTCCGATTACTAGACTCGCACCTCGACATAAAGCTTCCCCACCCATGGAACCATTACCCGCACAAAGATCCAACCAACGACAGCCAGATAATTTCTGTTGCCAGATATTAAATAAAGCTTCTCGCACCCTTGCTGTCGTCGGACGGGTTAATTGTCCTGCTAGGGTTTTTATGGGACGATTGCCGTAAATTCTCATCGGTTAAAAGGCAAATTCAGTTAATCTTTTTTGTAATAAATCAGGAAAAAGAGCATAGTATCTTTGATTGAGAGGAGAGGGATGGGGGAGAGGCAATAAAGTCACTTTTTTTTGCTGTTTTAATCCCTGTTCATCGGTAGCGGTGAGGGTAACTAGCAGTTTTTTGGTAAAGCGTTCTTTATCAAGATAGAATTTATCTACTTCTTTGGGTTTACCGTAGGGTTCAAACCATTTAAAAGCTTCCGTGCCAAGGGGAATGATATGATCACCTTGCCAATAAAAAACGAGCAGTTTTTCTATAAATGGACGAAAACGATCTTTCACTTCCCCAGAATAAGCTTTATTACCAGGAGGTTTGTAGGGAACTGTATTAGTTAAGAAAATTCGATCGCATACCGATAATAACTCTTGACGATCATGGGATTTTCTCCCCTGCCAAGCTTGAAAAAATCCCTCTCTTACCATTCTACCGGCAGCCCCGATCAAAGGTTGTCCTGCATACACTTCATCCCGTCCTAAATCCCGGCCAAAAAAGCATAACTGACTAGCAAGATTACCAGCATACAAAACTGGTTCAAAGGGGTCTTTTTTTGCCTCTTGGTAAATTAGGGTATCGATGGGAAAATCCTCTTTTTTTGCCTCTTGGTGTACCTGTTTAATTAGGGTTTTAATATCGGTCATTTCAGTTATCAGTTATCAGTTATCAGTTATCAGTCATCAGTTATCAGTTATCAGATGTGAGTTTTCAGTTATCAGATGTGAGTTTTCAGTTCACTGTTTACTGGACGGCTACGCCGTGCCTTTGGCAACACTGAAAAAAGCTTCTCCCCACACCCCACACCCCACACTCCACACTCCACACCCCAATTCACTCCTCGGTGCGATAGCCAAATTCTGCTAAAAGTGAGCGAGATTGTCGCCATTTCGGTTCTACCTTCACAAATAACTTTAAATATACCTCCCCGGCGATTAACTTTTGAATAGCCGATCGAGCGGAAGAGCCGATCGCTTTTAACATACTGCCATTTTTACCGATGACGATCCCTTTTTGGGAAGCTCGTTCCACGTTAATGGCGGCAAAAACCTTGGTTAAAGCGGGAGTTTCCTCGACGCGTTCAATCACCACCGCCACAGAATGGGGAATTTCCTGACGGGTTTGCAGTAAAATCTGTTCGCGGATTAATTCGCCCATAATAAACCTTTCCGGCTGATCGGTGACTAAATCGGGGGGGTAGTAATAGGGACCGACTTCGAGGGAATCAGTTAACAGATTTTGCAGTTCTGGGATTCCCGTCCCCTCCAGTGCCGAAAATTTGAGCAGAGGCCAGTTATTTTCCGCCGCTAAGGTACGATAACTATCGTCGATAGGCTCCGGGTCTTCCGGTTGCTGATCGGCTTTATTTAGCCCTAAAATCGTAGGAGTTTGGTTTTTAGTCAGTAAATCGGCAATATAGCGATCGCCACCGCCCAAAAAATTACTACTATCGACAACAAATAAAACCAAATCTACAGAATTTATGGCGTTTTCGGCATTTTTAACTAAAACTTTGCCTAATTCGTGGTGGGGTTTGTGAATGCCGGGGGTATCGACAAAAATCATCTGGGAGCGCTCGTCGGTGACAATGCCGCGCAAACGGTTGCGGGTAGTTTGAGCGATGGGGGAAGTAATGGCGATTTTTTGTCCCACTAATTGATTCATCAGGGTAGATTTACCCACATTAGGACGACCAATAATGCCAATAAAACCGGATTTAAAACCAGTGGGTGCGATGGGAATTACTGCCGAATCGAGATTAAAGGCTTGGGAGTTGATCAAATCGTTCATAATTAAAGAATATTACTTAAAAAATATTTTTACCCATGCAAAGGATAATTTTGTTCTTGTTAGTATTGATTCTAGGCTGTAGTAACCATTTAGAATTATCTATAGCAGGAAATTTAAGCGATCGCTTAACTAATTATCCTCGCTGGATGACTAAACCAGTGGTTAGTTTTGCCAGTGGAGATTTAGTTTATCCCGATTGGATGGTAGGCAGTTGGACTGTCACCAGTACCCTAATCGATTTAACCGCTCCTCTTTCTCCCCAGATTATCACACCCGGTTTTGAAAGTAATCGTCGTTACCTAGAAAAATCGATCGAGTTTCCGGTGAGATTCATCGAGAAAGCTATTTCCAGACCGATAAATGCTGCCTTTTTATCCACTATTATCAGTAAACCATCAATTGTGGCCGATCGATCCTTTAATGGTTTAGCAATTAGTCGCGCCTATTTGGGTAGTCAATCGGTATTATCGGTAAAAACTGACCCTAATAATCCCAATCGTCAGATTACCTTTTTACGGGGCGCTCATCAACTAATTTCCACGGTAATTGCCAGAAATAGCGAAACTCCTAGCCAAAATCAATTTATTGCCACAGAAATCAGTCAACAAATTTTCCGGGGAGAAACCAACACTTATCTTAATGAGGTGGAAACCACCACCGCCTATCAGTTATTATCTCCTAATAAAATTCTAGGCGATCAGGTGACAGCCATTTATCTTTCCCCCCAATCCCCGGATTTTTTCCAAGCGCCGAATCGTCCTGTGGCTTTGTATCGTTATCGCTTAGAATTGCTGAAAGATTAATAGAAATCCTGTAAAAATCAAAAATCTTCCCTTAGATGAGGAGACAGGAGGAGAAAAAAGACAAGAGATAATCCTAGCCATAAAACCTAAGATTAGGTCAAATTTATCTAATTGGGTCGCCAGTCGCCGGTCGTTAACACCACATTAGGTTATACTTCTAGGAAAATGACATCGCTATTAAAATAAGTTTAATTAATGTTTGTGAGCAGAGGAGCTAGGAGTTAATGGTTTGGGATCTGGGCAAGAAAATTAAAGATGGCCAGTACAGGATTCAGGAAGTATTGGGTGAAGGAAGATTTGGCATTACCTATCGAGCCAGCGATCGCAATGGTGATTCAGTGGTGATCAAAACGCCGAGGGATGTGGGTTTTAAATTGTGGGAGTCTAAGCGTTTACAGAAACTTTTTTGGCAGGAGGCGAGTAAATTAAAAGGTTGTGATCATCCTCATATCGTGCGAGTTAAAGAGTTATTTTCAGAGGGTAAAGCTAACTGCATGGTTATGGAATATATTGATGGGACGACCTTAGATCGGCGATCAACAAAAATTTTACCAGAAAAAGAAGCCTTACGCTACATTGAGCAGATTGGACAGGCTTTAATGGTGGTACATAGTCGCCGTTTTCTGCATCGAGATATTCGACCAGGTAACATTATGATTCGGACTGGTAAACCAGAAGCGGTCTTAATTGATTTTGGTTTAGCCTTAGATTTTGATGAGGAATTAACCAAAATTCGTACCCAGGAATTAGCCTCAGGTTTTGCGCCTATTGAGTGTTATTTTCTTAATAATAAACGCGGAGCTTTTACCGATATTTATAGTTTAGGAGCCGTGTTATACGAGCTTTTAACGGGTAAAATTCCAGTGAATGCGATGACTAGAAAAGATGCGATGACTCGAAAAATTGATCATCCGCCTTTAATTGAGCCGAAAACCTACAATTCAAAAATCAGCCCTAATATCAACAAAGCCATTCTTTGGGCATTGGAATTAGACGCAGATAAACGTCCTCAGTCAGTGCAAGCATGGTTTAAGGATTTAGGTTTGTCTATTCCCAAACCAGAACAATTTAAAATATCTCAACCCATTGTTATTAATTGGACATTAGTGTGGGCTGGTGTCGCGGCGATTGCTACTTTATTAACGGCTTTAGGTGTACCAGAATTGATGAAGCAAAAGTTTACACCTCAACCAACTCCGACAGGTTCTCCCCAATCTTCTCCTAAGTAGGTAGGCGTTAAAAATTATCAAATGCCCCCCTTATCAAGGGGGGATTAAGGGGGGATCAAACCCCCCTTATCAAGGGGGGATCAAGGGGGGATCAAACCCCCCTTATCAAGGGGGGATCAAGGGGGGATCAAACCCCCCTTATCAAGGGGGGATCAAGGGGGGATCAAGGGGGGATCAAACCCCCCTTATCAAGGGGGGATTAAGGGGGGATCAAACCCCCCTTATCAAGGGGGGATCAAGGGGGGATCAAACCCCCCTTATCAAGGGGGGATCAAGGGGGGATCAAGGGCGATTGCAGTTCGATAAACTCACTAACCACAATGGGATGCAAGACGTGCCATTGGTGTAAACTTAAGCACCACCAAACTCCCGTAAGGGCGAAGCATTCGGGCAATAACCTATCGCTGAAACCGTAAATTTTTTATCCGAATGCTTCGCCCCTACAAACTCAAATACCAAAACATAAGCCAATTTTGAGACAAAAGCAGATTTTTTGGTATGATAAAAACAACTATTGCAAAATTCTATGGTTTGGCAAGCGGGACAACTCCTCCACAATGGCAAGTACGAGATCCTTGAGGTCTTGGGACGGGGAGGTTTTGGCCTGACCTATAAAGCACGTCATCGCCAACTCACCCTGGAAGTGGTGATCAAAACTCCTGATATTTTGCAAAAAAGAGATACGGAATACGAGGATTATGTTAGACAATTTGAGGCGGAAGCACTCAAGTTAGCCAAATTTTCCCAGACTCCCCATGCCCATATCGTCCGTATTTCCGATTTTTTTACTGAAGGTCAAGTTCCCTGTTTGGTGATGGATTTTATTCAGGGTCAAACTTTGATGGAAAGGGTGAAAACTCAAGGAAAATTATCGGAAGCGGAATGTTTAAAATATATTCGGCAAATTGGCAGCGCATTAGAGGCAGTTCATCAAGCAGGAATGGTACACCGAGATGCTCACCCTGGCAATATTATGATTCAACCCAATGGGAATGCTATCTTGATTGATTTTGGCATTGCTAAAGAGATTATTCCGGCCAGTAGTAGTTCCACAAATTCAGGAGCTAATTTGTATTTTGCCCCCTATGAACAGATTGTAGAACACTTTCAAAGTCAAGATAGAGCTTTAGAAAACATTACAAGTAATCGTAAACCTAGTGTCGATGTTTATACGCTTGCGGCTACTTTTTATTATGCTGTCACCGGACAAAAACCGACTCCTTCAATGGAACGCCGGGATAATCATCCTTTAACATCACCGAAAGAAATTAATCCTAATTTAAGTGATCATCTTAACAAAGCCATTACTCTGGGGATGGCTTTAGAAAAAGAAAACCGCCCTCAGTCTATGTCCGATTGGTTACAACAATTGGAATTACCACCGCCTCCTGTACCAGAACAATATCGTCAAGAAAAAGTTAATCCCCCACAGCCAAGGAAAGAGCCAAAAGGAAAAGACTTTCCTTGGGGTTTGTTAATCGGTGTGTTTCTTATGTATGGTGTAATTGGTTACAGTGTATGGATATTTTCAACTCCTTGGTTACTCGTGCTTGGGACAGTTTTTTCAGCTATTGCTTTTGCTGTCAATTTCACATGGGCTGTGCTATGTTGTTTCGTTTTGACTATCGTTATGAGTTGGGCTTTACTTGTGCTAGTGGTTTCGATTATGTCTAAGGGTTCTTTTTCTTTTATGTGGATTAGAGTTTTTGCTATGATTGTGGTTATACCTGTGTCTTTAATTATGCTCATAATTTCGTTTGGGGTTGCTTTTACTGTTTATGAAAATAATTATCCATATACTAACAAGTTAGAAAAATATTTTGGTGGCTTCTATTCTTTTTTAATTATTTCTGGCACAAATCTAAGCGGTTTAGCAAGCGGTTGGTTATTGGGTTTTCTCCTGCATTCCAAAGGCTAACAAAACATAAAACTATCATCATAATTCCGTTTTTTCTATTGTTATCTTCCCTAGATTAGGTTAATTAATGCAACCCAAAAATTAAATTGTGCCATAGTAGTGAGTCTATTCTGCTGAGGAGCATCTCACTTGTGCCATGCGTATTAATGCTTATAGCTGTCAAAAACTATAAAACAATGACCTTGTAATCAAAAGTTCATGTCTGCGTCACAGTAAGTTCATATCCCCCACCTAAATTAGAGATAGTCAGTCCCAAGCCGTTTTCCAAAACACTCCTCTCACACCCACGATTATTAGGACTGACTTTTATTCCCTTCTCAGAATGGTTAAACAATAAAAACTATGACTCACAATATTTTTAACGATAATATTTCCCCGCTCAACGAAGGCAATCCCAAACGCTCCAAATCTTCTGCAATGAAAAAACTTTTTGCCTATTCCTCCTTACTGGTTTTGGGTGCCGGGTTAGGTATCGGTGCCACCTACGCCTACAGTCAAAATCCTCTAGAATTAGCCCAAAATATTGCCACCGCTACCAATAATCCTCGCCCCTCCACAGCAGCCGCAGCCGCTCCCTCAACCCTAGTTATTCCCACCAATTTTGTCGCTTCTGTGGTGCAAGAAGTGGGGCCGGCGGTGGTAAGAATTAATGCTTCTAGGGAAGTCAATGGAGGCGGTGATTTTTCGGAATTTGCTAACGATCCTGTTTTCCGTCGCTTCTTCGGTTCTCAAATACCAGAGCGAGGAGAAAAACAAGTTCAAAGGGGTACAGGTTCGGGGTTTATTATCAGTAATGACGGTAAAATTATCACCAATGCTCACGTTGTCGAGGGAGCAGATAAGGTGACAGTCACCCTCAAAGATGGTCGCACTATCGATGGCAAAGTCTTAGGTAGCGATCCTTTAACTGATGTGGCAGTGGTACAGGTGGAAACGAGCAATTTACCCACGGTTAAATTAGGTAATTCTGATAGTTTACAGGTGGGAGAATGGGCGATCGCTATCGGTAATCCTTTGGGATTAGATAACACTGTCACCACGGGGATTATTAGTGCCAAGGAACGCAATGGCTCCCAAATTGGTGCTAGTGATAAACGGGTGGATTTCCTGCAAACCGATGCGGCAATTAACCCCGGAAATTCCGGCGGACCTTTGTTAAATGCTCGGGGAGAAGTTATCGGAGTTAACACCGCTATCATTCAAAATGCCCAGGGTTTAGGTTTTGCTATTCCGATTAAAACTGCCCAAAGAATCGCCGAACAATTAATCGCCACGGGTAAGGTGGAACATCCCTATCTCGGTGTTCAAATGGTACAGTTAACCCCAGAGGTAAAAGAACAATTAGCCGATAGTCCCATGGCTGATAATTGGACTATCCCCGATGATTCTGGTGTCTTGTTAGTGAGGGTGATGAGAGATTCTCCTGCCGCAGCAGCAGGATTGCGATCGGGTGATGTGTTAAAGTCTGTAGGTGGTAAGAATGTCACCGATCCCGATGCAGTTCAGGAAATTGTTGCTAATACTCAAATTGGCGATAATTTACCCGTAGAAATTAGCCGGGAAGGACAAAAAATTAATCTGAATATTCAAGTGGGTAGCTTGAATACTGCTAACAAATCCTAGTCTGGAAGATAAGTGGTAGAAGACCTAAACTTTATAGAGAGCTTGTTACTAAGCTCTCTATATTTCTGGTTTTACTTTTGGCTCTTGAATCCAATAATTATAGCATTTATCTTAATGGTGAGATAAGTAGGTAGTCGTTAAAAATTATCAGATACCCCCCTTATCAAGGGGGGATTAAGGGGGGATCAAGGGGGGATTAAGGGAGAATCGAAAGATAGTTAAATGCTTACCCTACCCTCACACTTTTACTGTTGCGAGATAGAAAATAAAAACCGCTCGTAAGCTCGATTAATTTTTTGCATAATTTTAATCGCCATGGTGGAAGAATTGTGATCGGGATGATACTGACGAGCAAGCTGATAATATCTTTGTTTAACTTCTGAAAAACTGGCATTCTTAGAAACTTCTAAAACCTCCCACCAATCCTCGGAATCTGGGGGTAATATTTCTAATTCTCCTAAGATTTACGACCATATTTTTACCTTACTTCCATAACTACCTGTGATTAAAAACTGACCGTCAGGACTAAATTTTAAGGGAGCAGTTCCCCGTAAAACTTTAATTAATTCTCCTGTTTGTCCTTGCCAAATTTTAATTTCTGTTCGGGAAGCACTAGCAATTAGATGGCGATGAGGATTAATAGCAATACTGATAATTGCCTGCTCGTGTGCCTGCCAACTTTTAATAATTTCTCCTGTCTTTATATCCCAGATTTTAATCGTTTTATCACTACCGCCACTAACTAGATATTGACCATCGTTACTAAAAGCTAAACTGTTAACGGCTGCCCTGTCACCGCTAAAAGTTTGATAAGCATAACTATGATCAAATCGCCATAATTTAATAGTTTTATCATCACTACCACTAGCAATAATTTGGCTATCGGGACTAATAGCACAGGTATTAACTGCCTCCTCATGACCGATTAAAGTTCGCTTTAATTCTCCTGTCTGATAACCCCAGATTCGCAGAGTTTTGTCATTACTAGCACTAACAATAAATCTTTCATTAGCAGCAAAAGCTAATTGTAAAATTACACCATCGTGACTATCGGGAGCATTTACACGAGCGAAAAAACTACTTTTATACTGCTTAGTGTCTAATTGCCACTGACTAATTCTGCCATCCAATCCACCAGCAATAATCGATTTACCGTTAGGACTTATAGCCAAAGTTTGGATCGGTTCATTAACTCCCACAAAGGAATAAATTAATTTACCCGTTTCTCGCTGCCAAAGTTTTATGGTTTGATCTTCTCCCGCACTAGCGATAATTTTACCATCAGAGCTAATATCGATCGCCCCAATATTTTCCTGATGACCTTTAAGAGTTTGGAAACACTGCCAAGATAAACGCTCTGGAATAGTAATTTCTGTAGAATCTAACTGTTGATTTTCCTGAACAGATACTTCTTCTAACAGTCGCTGTAATTCTGCCTCTAGATTTTCATATTTCCCCGTAACTTCTTGCCAAAATAAAGCTTCTTCGTACTCTCTAGTAATGCGATCAAAAAATTCTAGATTCCTATAAAAATTATCGTCGGAGTAGGTGGGAGATAACATTTTCATCAGTCCGTAGATTCCTAACCCGACTAGGCCACCAGCGATCGCCATAGAACCGACACCAACACCGAAAGCTGTACCTTTAACCGCAACTCCCACACCCCCAAAGGTAGAGTGGATGCCGATTCCGCCAAGGCTTCCTATTCCCAAAGCTAACCCGACATTGTGATCCTTTGTTTCTAGTCCTTGCAGACTGGCATAAATTGCCGAACTTGTCAGGATGCCAATCCCCGTCATTCCCACTAAACCGACGCTTATACCGCCAAATCCGCCGACTAAGCCAATATTTCCCAGACAAGCAGATAAATTGGCTCCTGTGACTCCACCGACGGCGGGAATAACAAAATCGAGCTTTTTAGCCATATTTTTGCGAAATAATCAAGTTAGTCATCGGGTTTCTCCTATAGAGTGTAGCCTAGTTTGGTATCGACGACCGACTCCCCAAAATTACTCTGGGGAGGGAAAAGTCAGAGGCAATCAGGGCAAAATGATAAGTATTTTATATATAAATACTCTCAATACTTAAAAATATTTAAATTTACAATCGGTAACATTTATTTTTACTTAAGAATTTATTGAGAATAATTTTTATTTATTTACGAGGTTGCAATACTTCCAGCCATTCTGGTATAATTTTGCATTATGCTATGATGGCTTTTATTGTAATTTTTAGGGTTTTAATGGTCTCGGTTGTCTTAAAACCCTTACTAAATCTAGACTTTTCCCTTGAGCAAAACCAAACACTTTCGCCAATTATCCCTTTTTTCCCTAACAACGTTGATCTAATTTTTGTGTAGTTTTGTTGCAAAGTCAAAATTTTTTTGACAAAATGGCTAAATTGTGGTATGGACAAAGTATAGCGGGTTGTGGATTGACCACCTGTCACCTTATTTTCAGCGAATTATCGGAGAAAATTTGCCCACTAGAGTCGCTCTAGCTTGCTTTCTTTTTCTATAATAGGTGTTAATCTTCCCACACTTGTCAAACGGCCATGAGTCTCTGTCTCAATCCCGATTGTTCGCACAAAAACACCCCCACGGATAATTTCTGTCATAAGTGCGGTTCTCAATTACTGCTCAGAGAACGTTATCGGGCGCTAAAATTAATCGGTCAAGGGGGTTTTGGTAAGACATTTCAAGCGATAGATGAGGATAAACCCTCAAAACCCTATTGTGTGATTAAACAATTTTTCCCGTCAGCGCAGGGAACAGGAACTTTACAAAAAGCAGCAGAATTATTTAGGGTTTGCTGAAAAAGTCATTGAAAAGTACAGGTCTCTTAATCAATGATTTCACTTAGCTACAAGCATAAGCTTTAGTTGTTGATTAATTTTTAAATTATAACTTATACTAATCATTGACCGAGAAAAAGTGCTGTTTTTCCATTTCAGACATAAAAAAGCCCAAAAAACCTGCCTCAACAGGTTAGAAAGATTCATGACTAAAAAAGTAATAGCAATCGCT
>VYLK01000395.1_pt1 | contig 29368 bp, 19 predicted proteins | sample 5114321 | NCBI WGS metagenome assembly VYLK01 (sample SAMN12291792, study PRJNA351875) | freshwater metagenome | isolation source: freshwater lake | place: USA: Michigan, MSU2 Lake | collected 2011-08-16
TTTCGCACAAGCGTAGGGACTGCGGGGATAAAATGGCGTGGTTTCTTTTTGGGGAACTTCCATGACTTTCCCGAACATTTCCGAGGAACCTGCTTGATAGAAACGCACTTCGATGCCGGTTCTTTTTTGGTAATCCCGAATTGCTTCTAGTAATCTTAAAACTCCCACCCCCACAGCATCAACGGTGTATTCTGGGGCATCAAAACTAACTCGCACATGGGATTGGGCTCCTAAATTATACACTTCTACCGGTTGCACTTGTTCAAGGATACGCCGCAGGGTCGTCCCGTCCGTGAGGTCGCCATAATGAAGAAATAATTTAGCATCGGGCTGGTGGGGGTCAATGTAGATATGATCGATGCGATCGGTGTTAAAAGTTGAAGTACGACGGATGATACCGTGGACTTCATAGCCTTTTTCTAATAATAATTCGCTCAGATAGGAACCATCTTGACCGGTGATGCCGGTAATCAGGGCGCGTTTAGCTTCAGTCATCAGTAATTTACCTAATCGGGAAGAATAAAGACCGGGGCAGGGTCTGACTGCTTATAGCACACTTTAGCCCCTCATGACAAGTTTGGCCATTAGTTATCGGGACAGTCATGACAAAACTCCCTGAACCTGAATTCAGGTTTGGCAGTCCCTTTAACCCTTAATCCTTCCCTGTCTGTGGGAACCTCATCCTGAAAGTATCTTTGGGGTTGCCCCAATCTTGTCCAGAAAACTCTTGCAACAAATAGCACAAATCTGTTATTATGGTTTGTCTGTGTCCCGATCAACCATACCAGTATTGAGAACAAGAAACGACTGTGGCTAATACAAAGTCTGCACTCAAACGAGTCCAAATCTCCGAAAGAAATCGACTACGCAACAAAGCGTACAAGTCAGCCGTAAGAACCCTGATCAAAAAATGTCTTGTCGCTGTCTCGGCCTACGGATCCAACCCCAGCCCAGAAGGGCTAGAAAGCGCCCAACAAGCTCTATCAGAAGCTTACAGTAAAATCGATAAAGCCGTCAAGCGCAACGTCTTGCACCGGAACAACGGCGCTAGAAAAAAAGCCGGTTTAGCCAAAGCTTTGCAAAAAGTTAGCCAAGCTTCCTAAGAAACGAGTAAGCTGTAATCAGGACAGACGCAACAAGCGATCGGGGGTCGATGCAATTAATAGATACGCACGTTCATCTGAACTTTGACGTTTTGCAAGCCGACTTGCCCGCTATCTCCGAACGTTGGCGAAGTGTGGGAGTCGTTCATCTGGTTCACTCCTGTGTCGAACCGGAAGAATTTGCGGCGATTAAAGCCATTGCTGATCAATTCGAGGAAATTTCCTTCGCCGTCGGTTTACATCCCCTAGATGCCCAAAAATGGCGAGATAATAGTGCCGATCAGATCGAATCCCTAGCCCGATCTGATCGGCGCGTTGTGGCGATCGGGGAAATGGGTTTAGACTTCTATAAAGCGGATAACCAAGAGCAGCAAAAACAAGTCTTTTGGACGCAATTAGAAATCGCCCATCGTCTCGATAAACCCGTGATTATTCATTGTCGAGATGCGGCCAAAGCAATGCGGGAGGAAATCAGCGCCTTTCGGCAACAAGTGGGCAAAATTGGCGGTGTGATGCACTGCTGGACTGGCAACCCCGAAGAAACTCAATGGTTTTTAGATTTGGGTTTTTACATCAGCTTTAGCGGCATTGTCACCTTCAAAAACAGTAAAACCGTGCAAGCTGCCGCCCAAATTGTCCCCAGCGATCGCCTACTGATCGAAACCGATTGCCCCTTCCTCTCCCCCAATCCCCACCGCGGTAAACCCTGTGAACCCTCTTTCGTCTTCCATGTGGCCGAAACCGTCGCCCGTCTGCGCGGCTATCCGGTCGAAACCCTAGCCGAACAAACCACCCACAACGCCCGCAACTTATTTCAACTCCCCAGTTAAAAAACATAGTTTATTAGACAGGAGACAGGAGTCAGTATTCAGGAGACGGCTTTTCTCCCCAATACCCCATCACCCAACTCCTCACCGCTCACTGATATCCGACCGTCGCTATCGTGTCATCAGCCCTTGTAACCATTATGAACAATCTTACCTTTAACCTCTTACCCGACCTCATCGAAATCCAACACTCCAGTTTTCGGTGGTTTTTGGAAGAAGGACTAATCGAGGAACTGAACAGCTTTTCCCCCATCAGCGACTATACAGGTAAATTAGAACTACATTTCCTCGGCCAGGACTACAGACTCAAAGAACCGAAATACAACGTCGATGAAGCCAAACGACGCGATAGCAGCTATTCCGTTCAGATGTACGTTCCCACCCGTTTAATCAACAAAGAAACGGGAGAAAACATCGAACAGGAAGTCTTTATCGGCGATTTACCCCTGATGACCGAACGGGGAACCTTTATCATTAACGGGGCCGAACGAGTCATCGTCAATCAGATCGTCCGTTCCCCCGGTGTTTACTACAAAGCCGAAATCGACAAAAACGGTCGCCGCACCTACTCCGCTTCCCTGATTCCCAACCGAGGAGCTTGGTTAAAATTTGAAACCGACAAAAACGGCTTAGTTTGGGTCAGAATCGACAAAACCCGCAAATTATCCGCCCAAGTTCTCCTGAAAGCGATCGGATTGAGCGATAACGAAATCTTTGACTCCCTACGCCATCCCGAATTTTACCAAAAAACCCTCGACAAAGAAGGCAATCCCAGCGAAGAAGAATCCCTCCTCGACCTCTACCGCAAACTACGCCCCGGAGAACCTCCCACCGTCACTGGCGGACAACAACTGCTCGAATCGCGCTTTTTTGACAATAAACGCTACGATCTCGGGCGCGTTGGTCGTTATAAACTCAACAAAAAACTACGCCTCAACGTCCCTGATAACCAGCGCGTTCTCACCACCACCGACATCTTAGCGGCGATCGACTACCTAATTAACCTCGAATTTGACATCGGCAACACCGACGACATCGACCACCTCGGCAACCGTCGCGTCCGTTCCGTGGGTGAACTGCTACAAAACCAAGTGCGAGTAGGTCTAAACCGCTTAGAAAGAATCATTCGGGAACGGATGACCGTCAGCGAATCCCAAAACCTCACCCCCGCTTCCCTAGTCAACCCGAAACCCCTAGTAGCGGCGATTAAAGAATTCTTTGGTTCCTCGCAACTCTCCCAGTTCATGGATCAAACCAACCCCCTAGCGGAATTGACCCATAAACGCCGCATTTCCGCCCTTGGACCCGGCGGTCTCACCCGGGAACGCGCCGGTTTTGCCGTGCGCGACATTCACCCCTCCCACCACGGTCGCATTTGTCCGGTGGAAACCCCAGAAGGTCCCAACGCCGGTTTAATCGGGTCCCTGGCCACCTACGCCCGCGTCAACGACTACGGTTTTATTGAAACCCCCTGTTATGCGGTGGAAAATGGCCGAGTTCGCTACGATCTCCCCGTCAAATACCTCACCGCCGACGAAGAAGACGATCTCAGAGTCGCACCGGGAGACGTGGCCACCGATGAAAATGGTTATATCCTCGGCGAAACTATCCCCGTGCGCTATCGGCAGGAATTCTCCACCACCTCCCCCGAACAAGTGGACTACGTTTGTGTTTCCCCCGTGCAAATTGTCTCGGTGGCCACTTCCCTGATTCCCTTCCTCGAACACGACGACGCTAACCGCGCCCTCATGGGGTCGAATATGCAGCGACAAGCGGTTCCCCTGCTGCGTCCCGAACGTCCCCTTGTGGGAACGGGATTGGAAGCACAGGCCGCTCGCGACTCTGGTATGGTCATCGTTTCGCGTACCAATGGGGTCGTTTCCTACGTCGATGCTAACCGGATTCGCATTAAAGTGGCGGATGAAGACAAAGAGATTTTTGGCAAGAGCGAGATCGAGTACGAAATTCAGAAATATCAACGCTCTAACCAAGATACCTGCCTAAATCAGCGTCCTTTAGTCTATCAAGGGGAACAAGTTGTGCCGGGGCAGATCCTCGCCGATGGTTCCGCCACCGAAGGAGGAGAAATAGCCCTCGGCCAGAATATTCTCGTCGCCTATATGCCCTGGGAAGGCTATAACTACGAAGACGCGATTTTAATCAGTGAAAGACTGGTGGCACAAGATGTCTATACCAGTATCCACATTGAAAAATACGAAATCGAAGCCCGTCAAACTAAACTCGGACCGGAGGAAATCACCAGGGAAATTCCCAACGTCGGTGAAGATGCCCTGCGAAACCTTGATGAACGCGGTATTATTCGCATCGGCGCTTGGGTAGAAGCCAGCGATATCCTCGTGGGGAAAGTTACCCCGAAAGGCGAATCAGACCAGCCCCCCGAAGAAAAACTACTGCGGGCAATTTTCGGCGAAAAGGCCCGGGATGTACGGGATAACTCCCTGCGCGTCCCCAACGGCGAAAAAGGCCGGGTAGTAGATGTGCGGGTATTTACTCGCGAACAGGGAGATGAATTACCCCCCGGGGCCAATATGGTAGTACGGGTTTACGTTGCCCAAAAACGCAAAATCCAAGTGGGCGATAAAATGGCGGGTCGTCACGGCAATAAAGGGATTATTTCTCGGATTCTGCCCCTGGAAGATATGCCCTACCTCCCCGATGGTCGTCCCGTCGATATCGTTCTCAATCCCCTAGGGGTTCCCAGTCGCATGAACGTCGGTCAGGTGTTTGAATGTTTACTGGGTTGGGCCGGCGAAAATCTGGGCGTGCGCTTTAAGATTACTCCCTTTGATGAAATGTATGGGGAAGAAGCCAGCCGTTTAACCGTCCACGGATTGCTCGAAAATGCCTCAAAAAAACCCAATCGCGATTGGGTGTTCAAGGAAGAACACGCAGGTAAAGTCACGGTTTACGATGGTCGCACCGGCGAACCCTTTGACCGTCCCGTTACCGTCGGTATGGCCTATATGTTAAAACTGGTTCACCTGGTTGATGATAAAATTCACGCCCGTTCTACAGGACCCTACTCCTTGGTTACGCAGCAACCCCTTGGCGGTAAAGCTCAACAGGGAGGCCAACGCTTCGGAGAAATGGAAGTCTGGGCCCTGGAGGCCTACGGGGCAGCCTATACCTTGCAGGAATTGCTAACGGTGAAATCCGATGATATGCAAGGACGGAATGAGGCTTTAAATGCGATCGTAAAAGGCAAGCCGATTCCCCGCCCGGGTACGCCAGAATCCTTTAAGGTTTTGATGCGAGAATTGCAATCCCTCGGCCTCGATATCGCTGTTCACAAGGTGGAAAATGCCCCCGATGGTACTTCCCGCGATGTGGAGGTGGATCTGATGGTCGATGTCGGCCGCCGCGCCCCCTCTCGCCCCACCTACGAATCCTTGAGCACAGAAGACCTTGAGGAAGAAGAATCGGAAGTGTAATTTCAGTTATCAGTTATCAGTTATCAGTTATCAGTGAGAAGTCAGTCCCGATGAAAAAATTTTCACCCCCACAGATGAAAGAGGTGTCCTTCCCTACACCCGTTCGGACCTCGGCGTGAGCTTTTGTCGAACGCTGATCTCACGGCCGAAGCCCACACCCTACACCCTCTTTCAAGTTAGGTGATGAGGAATTGGGGAGCGCCGGAGCAGCGAGAATAAATAAAAGCTGACGACCGACGACCGACTCCTTACCCCACGGTTAACTTTACTTTTGTCCAACCACTTACTGGGATCGAGATGTTTTATAACCAAACTGTTGACAAAGGAAAACTGAAAAAACTGATCGCTTGGGCCTATCAAAACTACGGTTCGGCGCGCTGTTCACAAATGGCCGATGCCTTGGCTTTCGTTTCGCTACCAAAGCAGGGGTTTCCATTAGTGTGGATGATTTAACCGTACCACCGGCTAAACGACAAATGATCGAAAGTGCCGAACAGGAAATCCGGCAAACCGAACAGCGTTATGTGCGCGGGGAAATCACCGAAGTGGAACGCTTCCAAAAAGTAATTGACACTTGGAATAGTACATCTGAATCGCTTAAAGATGAAGTAATTCGCAACTTCCAAGTTACCGATCCCCTCAACTCCGTCTATATGATGGCTTTCTCCGGGGCGCGGGGTAATATGAGCCAAGTGCGTCAGTTAGTGGGAATGCGGGGATTAATGGCTAATCCCCAGGGGGAAATTATCGACCTCCCGATTAAGACTAACTTCCGGGAAGGATTGACCGTTACCGAATACGTTATTTCCTCCTACGGGGCCCGCAAAGGTTTAGTTGATACGGCCTTACGAACCGCAGATTCCGGTTATCTGACCCGTCGTCTCGTCGATGTGTCCCAAGATGTCATCGTCCGCGAGACCGATTGTGGCACCAATCGTTACATCGAATTAACCGCCATGACCGATGGCGATCGCGTGTTAATTCCCTTAAGCGATCGCCTATTAGGTCGTTCCTTGGCCGAAGATGTGGTGGTCAAGGGAGAAGTGATCGCCACCCGCAACCAGATTATCGATGACGAAACGGCGGAAAAACTGGGCAAACTGGTCGATAAAATCAAAGTCCGCAGCCCCTTAACCTGTGAAGCAGCCCGCTCAGTTTGCCAAACCTGTTACGGTTGGAGTCTGGCCCACGGTCATCCGGTGGATATGGGGGAAGCAGTGGGAATTATTGCCGCCCAATCGATCGGGGAACCGGGGACTCAGTTAACCATGCGTACCTTCCACACCGGGGGCGTATTTACCGGAGAAGTGGCCCGGCAAGTGCGGAGTCCCTTCGAGGGAAGCGTGCGTTTTCTGCCGGGGTTAAGTATCCGTAACGTGCGAACTCGCCACGGAGATGAACGGGATCAGGTGGAGGCACCGGGGGAAATTAAATTAACACCCAAGGATAAAACTAAAGAAACCGTCACCTACTCTTTAACTCCGGGATCGCTGCTATTTGTCACCGATGGCGCAACAGTAAGCGAGGAACAGTTACTAGCGGAAATTACCTCCGATAAAGTCCAAAAATCCACGGAAAAAGCCACAAAAGACGTAACCAGTGACTTAGCTGGCGAGGTGCTATTCTCCCAATTAGTCCCAGAGGAAAAAACCGATCGCCAAGGCAATACCACCCGCATCGCCCAACGGGGGGGATTACTATGGATTCTCTCCGGAGAAGTGTATAACTTGCCAACCGGGGCCGAACCCGTAGTCAGTAACGGCGATCAAGTACAAGTGGGGGATGTTTTAGCGGAAACTAAGCTGGTATCCACTAACGGCGGTTTGGTGCGTTTAGCCCCCAATAGCCGTGAAATCGATATCGTCACCGCTTCCGTGTCCTTGGATCAGGCCGAGGTAAAAGTAGAAAGTAGTGCCGGTCGGGAACAGTTTATTATTCATACGGGAGATGGTCAAAGCTTCCTGCTGAAAACTACTCCGGGGACAAAAGTACAGAATCATGCCATTGTCGCCGAGTTAATCGACGATCGCTATCAAACCCACACCGGCGGCATGATTAAATATGTCGATATCGAAGTCGCCAAAGGCAGCCGTAAACAGGGTTATGAAATTACCAAAGGCGGCATGATCCTCTGGATACCCGAAGAAACCCACGAAGTCAATAAAGATATCTCCCTCTTACAGGTGGAAGATGGCCAGTATGTGGAAGCAGGGGAAGAAGTGGTTAAAGACATCTTCTGTAACTCTAGCGGTGTGGTGGAAGTGATCCAGAAAAATGACATCCTCCGGGAGATTGTTGTCAAACCGGGGCTGCTATTTATGGATCTCGAACCAGAATCCTCCGGAATTGCCCAAGAACAGTTAATTTACCCCGGTACACAGTTGACTCCCGAAGTGATGATCGAGGAGTTACGGCAAGCGGAATGGGTGGAAACTAACGAGGGTTTGGGATTACTGCTGCGACCAGTACAGGAGTTCACCGTAGAAGACCAATCCACTTCTCCCACCCAAGGTTCTGCTAACCAAGAAGGAGGACGACATATCGAACTGCGATCGGTACAGCGCATCTTCTTTAAAGACGGGGAAAGAGTTAAATCCGTCGAGGGTTGTCAACTGATCAGCACCCAATTAGTCCTAGAAATTTCTAGCGAAGAACCAGAATCGGTCTCCCATCTGACGGCCGATATCGAGTTAGAACCGATTGAGGACAGGGATTGTCAGCGTTTACAGTTAGTTATTCTCGAATCTCTGGTGCTGCGTCGGGATAGTGATAATGATCCTTTAGGCGGTAATATTCAGACTCGCGTTCTCGTCCAAGATGGCGATGAAATCCCACCGGGGGCAGTGGTGGCCCGGACTGAGATTCAGTGTAAGGAAGCTGGAGAAATTCGCGGGATTCGCAAGGGTAGCGAACCGGTACGCCGTCTTTTAATTGTCAGTGACCGTGACGAGTTTATTCTCCCGCTCGCTGTTGTTCCCACCGTCAAGGCCGGGGATCTGGTAATCGCCGAAACCGAGATCGGCGCTGGAGTTTTAGCCCCCAATTCCGGTCAAGTGCTGGCCATTGACCAAACCACCACTGGCTATGAAATCCGTCTGCGTAAAGCCCGACCCTACCGAGTGTCGGCCGGAGCGATTCTGCACATCGATGAGGGGGATTTAGTCCAACGGGGCGATAATTTGGTGCTGTTGGTGTTTGAGCGCTCGAAAACTGGGGATATCATTCAAGGTTTACCGAGAATCGAAGAACTGCTCGAAGCACGCAAACCGAAGGAGGCTTGTGTCCTAGCACGCAAACCGGGAGTTTGTCAAGTGGAGTACCAAGATTCTGAGATCGTCGATATTAAGGTGGTCGAGGATGACGGCACGATCAGTGAATATCCGCTTTTAGGCAGTCAAAACCCCCTGGTGAGCGATAATCAGCGTATCGATGCGGGTCAGGCGTTAACCGATGGTCAGGCTAATCCTCACGAGATTTTAGAGGTGTTCTTTAATTATTATGTGGATAGCTTGGGCAGTTACGAGGCGGCCTTAAAAGCCTTGGAAAAAACCCAGATGTTCCTCGTTGATCAGGTACAGTCGGTTTACCAATCCCAGGGGATCGATATTGCCGATAAACACATCGAGGTGATCGTGCGTCAGATGACTTCTAAGGTGCGGATCGATGACGGTGGCGACACCAGTATGTTGCCCGGGGAATTGTTGGAATTGCGACAGGTGGAGACGGTAAATGAAGCCATGTCAATCACCGGTGGGGCGGCGGCTAAATATACGCCTGTACTACTGGGGATCACCAAAGCTTCCTTGAATACCGATAGCTTTATCAGTGCCGCCTCCTTCCAAGAAACCACCCGCGTCCTCACGGAAGCGGCGATCGAAGGCAAGTCCGACTGGTTACGCGGTCTCAAGGAAAACGTGATTATCGGTCGTCTGATTCCGGCGGGTACTGGCTTCAATGCCCACGAAAACATGGCGGGGATCAGCGATTACACCCCCCCAGAGGAGGAATATAACTACAACAACAATCGTGGTTATTACGCTGCCCCTGGCGGTATCGGTTTCCCCCCTCGTCCCGGTTTCGGCGATAGTAGTGAGGATAGCGATATGATTCTTGACGATCAAACCGCTCGCGCCTACGCTGAGGGTGATGTGGTCGATTTAGAGGATGATGAAATGGCTTTCCTATCTTCGCGCGGCAGCAGTCGCTTTAGTCGCCAACCCATCAGCGACAGCTGGTCAGAAGTCGATGAGGAAGGGGGAGAGGAGGATTTCGAGGGGGATTACGAAGAAGAATAATCGTCTGTAGATATCTTAAAAGGAGGAGTGGCAGGAAAAACCCTTGTTATTCCCCAAAAACCTCCTCCTTCTCTCCCCCAACTCCCTAATTTTCCCCGACATTTGAGATAAAAGAAGGCAGCCCTTCTTGTTGACCAGAAGGGGAACAAAGTTAGGGTTTTCTGAATTTTCTCTCCAGTCGGGATGACAGGATTTGAACCTGCGGCATCCTGCTCCCAAAGCAGGCGCGCTACCAAGCTGCGCTACATCCCGAAGTCGATTCCTTTTTTAGTATAGCCTAAGATCCCCATTCTTAGTCGGGATACCAAAACATACCTTTGATACCTTCGGGATCGAGAACAAAACCCAGACGACGATAGAAATCCACCACCTGCGGATCGGCGAAAAGAGTTATATTACTGATATCCTCACCCCGCAACTTCCTGATCATAAATTTCATCATTGCTTTACCAAAACCCTTGCTTTGATAGTGAGGATGAACAACCACATCCCAAACCGTGGCATTGAAAGCGTGATCGGAAGTGGCACGAGCAAAACCCACTAAACGACGGCGATTACCTCGCACTTCCCACATCGACACCACTAAAAAACTACATTCGATCGCCTTTTTAACTTTGCGTAAAGGACGACGGGCCCAACCTACCGAGTCACAAAGTTCTTCTAACTCATATAGATCTAGCTCTCGATCGGTACTAAAAAACACTCGCGTCTGTCCGAGGTCATTCTGGGCAACCTCTACCAAGTCTCCCGAATAGTCAGGTGATGCAGTGACTTCGGAACTATTAAACAATCTTTTCCAAAAAACCATGCCGGGGGGCTACTGCCTCAATATATCCTTTTAGCCTAGTATATTTTATTTTCCCCTCTCTAAGAACAATCGGGCAAGCGGAGTCCAAATGTGATTGGGTGAGTACGGAGAGGGTGGGATTTGAACCCACGAACCATTGCTGATTACTCGATTTCAAGTCGAGCGCGATCGACCACTCTGCCACCTCTCCAAGGCAGCTAGACCTATATATTATCATTAGATCTCTTGCATAAATCAAAAATTTTTCCGCAAATGTAGGGAAAAGGGTTGCATATTATAGAGTTAAGGGTTAAAGATTAAAATTTCCCCTTTCCCCCTTCCCCGACTTCTGCAAGAGGAGGAGCATCTCACCTTTGTAACCCCTAAATCAAGTTTTATGTCAAGCTATTTTGAAAGCCTTGCTAGAAACCAGTTTTAGGGATAAGTATAATTACTCACTTGCATAAATGAGATGCTCCCTGCAAGAGTGCAAGAGGCCTATTCTAGTACATTAGAAGTGTGATTAGGGGTTTCTGAGCAGGATTTTGGGCGAAGGCCGATAGGCCAGACTACTTCCCCTCACCACCCCCGCCGAGATGACCGACTTATTCTTTTAATTTCTGTAATTTTCGGCTTTCAAAGGGGAAAACTCAAATTAGAATAGGGAGGGGTGCCTTAAAATTGCTGTTTTGGCGTATAATCACCTCAATAAAATTTAGAAGCTCCTAGAGTTGATAGTTTTAAACATTTCTGTGAGGAAAATGTATTTATTATGAGTTCAATTATTGAAATCGGCGACCAAAAAATTAGCGAGTCAGAGGTATTGCCTCTTTTGGCAAAATATGGTATGTTGCCGCAGTTAATCCGGGAAGTAATTATCGAGCAAGCGATCATCAATATCGCCTGCAATCCCGAAGAAAGAAACGCGGCCTATTCCCGTTTCTATCAAAATAATCAAATTGCCAACGAGGAGCAAATGAAATCTTGGTTACAACAAAACGGGATGGATTCCGAACAACTAGAATATCTAATTGTGCGGGACATTAAACTGGAAAAATTTAAACAGGAGACTTGGGATAACAAAGTAGAATCCTACTTCTTGCAAATCAAAAATCAATTGGATAAGGTGGTTTATTCCCTGATTCGGACAAAAAATATCGGCATTGCCCAAGAACTATTTTTCCGGATACAGGATCGAGAAAATAGCTTCGCTGAACTAGCCAAAAAATACTCCCAGGGATCAGAAGCGGAAACCGGAGGACTAATCGGACCGGTGGAGCTAAGCACACCCCATCCCCAGATTGGGCAAATTCTCAAGGCAAGTAAACCGGGGCAACTGTGGCCACCAACGCAAGTGGGAGAATGGGTCGTGATTGTCCGGTTAGAAAAATATTTATCCTGTGAACTGGATCCTCCCACCCGTCAACGCTTACGCAATGATTTATTCCAACAATGGTTAATGACTCAAATGCAAACAGTGAAATTTATCTCCGAATCAACCCCAGTCAATGGCGAGCAGGCATCAATTATATAGCATTTCCTCGCAACACTGGGTAAACCCAGTCTTTTCGCCTAATTATTTGCCAACTTAGTCAATTTTCGTCTAGCTAATGAGTTATACCACTTTAGATTTTACCGCCTTTCTGCAGACTGTACAGCCCTTTGATCGCCTGCCCGTCGAGGTTAGACGTTCTCTCGGTCAGAAATTACAACCCTTTCGCTATGAGATGGGCAATGCCATCCTCAAGTGCGATCGCTTACCCTCTCACCTCGTCCTTCTCTACGAGGGAGAGGCCAGACTTTTGGGTTACGATGCTAGGGTTAACAATCCGTTGCCGGTTACTTTGGCTAAATTACAGCCAGGGGATTTATTCGGGTGGATCAGTCTCCTGCGCGGTACCCCCTGTGAAACGGTGATCGCTTCTTCGGAGGTCACGATCTGTGTAACCTTAAAAGAAGAGGATTTTTGGTCTTTAATCAATAATTACCCCGAATTTAAGCAATATTTCTTTCAACAAACCTCGATCGCTGAAGTTTATGCTGTCCTAGGCTCCTATCTTAATCAACAGGCCTGGGGTGGGGGGGACCTCAAAGAAATGGCACAGGCCCTTTTAAACAAAGCTTGTGTGTCCTACAACCAGATTAACGATGATTATCTCTGGTTAGTCAGCGAAAATACCGATAATTATCCTATCGGCTCAGTTATTACCCAGAATAATCCGACTAGCACGCGCTTATTAGGTCTTTCCTCCGACCAGTTAGACGAATTCTTGACAGTTGCAACCGAAGCGGCTGCGGAAACAGAAACGGATGATATCTGGGAAACCCAAGTCATTAAGGGAAATAAACCCACCCAGGTATTAGATATCCCCCAAGGAAGAATCAGCGACATCACCAGCGATATCGACCTTGAAAAAACTGTCCAGAAAAACCGCAAGTCATATCCTTTTTTCAGGGGAAAAACGGAACTAGAGGCGGTGAGTGCCTGTTTTCAGATGCTCTGCAAATATTTTAATATCCCCTTTCGCAAGGACGTGATCCAACGCATTCTAGGGGATCAACTGCAAAGAACCGGCAGCCTTTCCCTGCCCCTGTGTGGGGCCGTGGCCGAGGTAGTGGGACTCCATAGCCAATTAGTACCCCTAAATGCTTCTTCCTTGCCCAATATCAACCCTCCTGCCCTAATTCGCTGGCAAGACAGCATCGTTATCCTCTACGAAATCAATCAACGGGAAACCACGATCGCTGTTCCCGAACGGGGGATAATTAAACGCAAAACCAGCGAATTTCTGGAATCTTGGGACGAAAAAGGGGAAGTAATTCTGCTTAAACCCACCAAACACACCCAGCAACAGCGTTTTGGTTTATCATGGTTTTGGCCCTCTGTCAAGAAACATAAACGAGTCTTAATAGAAGTTTTTATCGCTTCTTTCTTCGTGCAGTTATTTGCCCTGGCCAATCCCTTGATGATTCAGGTGATCATCGATAAAGTGATCGTGCAGAATAGCCCAGAAACTCTGAATACCCTCGGGGTTTTCCTCTTAGTAATTGCCGTTTTTGAGGGAATTTTAACCTTTTTGAGAACATCTCTTTTTGTCGATACCACTAACCGCATCGACATGACCCTCGGTTCAGAAATTATCGATCACCTGCTGCGCTTACCGCTGAAATACTTTGAACGGCGACCTGTGGGGGAAATTTCGACAAGAATCAACGAATTAGAGAATATTCGGCAATTTTTAACAGGTACAGCCCTAACGGTGGTATTAGATGCCATTTTCTCGGTTATCTACATCGTGGTTATGTTGATCTATAGCCCGATCCTAACCGTTTGGGCCCTGGGAGTCGTGCCGATTTTAGTTCTCTCCACGGCTATTTTCGCACCGATCGTGCGGCGACAACTGCGAGCAAAAGCAGAACGAAACGCCGAAACCCAATCCTATCTAGTGGAGGTGATGACGGGAATCCAAACGGTAAAAGCACAGAATATCGAATTGCGTTCCCGTTGGCAGTGGCAAGAACGTTATGCGCGCTATGTGGCCGAAGGTTTTCAAACGGTAATGACCTCAACTTTGGCCGGTTCCTTTAGTCACTTCTTTAACCAATTATCGGGTTTATTAGTGCTGTGGGTGGGAGCAGCCTTAGTTTTAGACGGAAAACTCACCCTTGGTCAATTAATCGCCTTCCGGATTATCTCTTCCTACGTTACCTCGCCGATTCTGCGTTTGACCCAACTCTGGCAAAACTTCCAAGAAACCGGCTTATCCCTGGAAAGATTGGCCGATATCGTCGATACTCCCCAAGAAGCGGAACTCGATCGCCAAAACATCCCCATGCCCTTAATTAAAGGCACTGTCACCTACGAAAACCTCGCTTTCCGCTTCAATCCCCACGGCGCCCTGCAACTATACAACGTCAATTTAGAATTCCCCGCTGGCACTTTTGTCGCTTTGGTGGGAGAAAGTGGCGCTGGGAAAAGTACCATCACTAAACTATTAGCCCGTCTCTACGAACCAGAATCGGGACGGATTCTCATCGATGGCTATGATATCAACAAAGTGGAACTCTATTCCCTGCGTCGTCAAATCGGCATGGTTCCCCAAGAAACCCTATTATTTGACGGTACGGTACAGGAAAATATCGCCCTGACTAACCCCGATGCAACTGTGGAGGAAATCGTCTCGGCAGCGAGAGCAGCCGCAGCCCACGAATTTATTATGACCCTACCCAATGGCTATAATACCCGCGTCGGTGAACGGGGGGCATCCCTATCGGGGGGACAACGACAACGGGTTGCGATCGCTCGTTCCGTCCTGCAAAGACCGCAAATTCTCATTCTTGATGAGGCCACCAGCGCCCTCGACTATAACACCGAACGGCAAGTGTGTCTGAATCTCAAAGAAGCTTTCAAAGATCATACGGTGTTCTTTATTACCCATCGTTTGGCTTCGATCAAATCCGCCGATATTATTGTCATGATGGATAAAGGGACAGTAGCGGAGGAAGGCACCCACGAGGAATTAATGGCCAAAAAAGGCCTTTACTATACTCTCTATAAACAACAGGATTCGCAAATCTAGTCAGTCAGTTATCAGTTATCAGTTATCAGTTATCAGTTATCAGTTATCAGTTATCGGTTCACTGATCACTGAAAAAATAAATAGGGCTGGCTGAATAAATCTAAAAACCTTGTTGGATAATATTTTTAGGCTTTTTTGAAATCAAAAAGTACCAGCCTTTGGAGTGATCGGGGGGGAAATTTAGGCACTTTTTCCCTGAAAATTAGGTAATTGACCGCCTGAAAATCGGTAAAACCCTACACCCTACACCCTACACCCTACACCCCACACCCACGAAAAACTTTTTCAGCAAACCCTAAATATAGGAGAATCCCCATGAACGGTAATTCTAATAACGGTCAAAACGGCAACGGCAACGGCAAAGGTAAAAGCGATGAACTGACCCAAGCGGGTAAAAACGTGGCCACTACCACGAAAAATAAAAGTATTACCCCTTCTTTACCCACTTTCAGCCCACCGGAACAATCGGTGATCCTGAAACAATCGCCCATTTGGTCGCGGACGATTATCTGGACATTAATGAGTGTCACCACTGCCGCTTTAATTTGGTCAGCGCTCGCCAAAATCGAGCAGGTGGTGGGAGCACAAGGACAACTTAAACCCCAGGGCAAAGTGCAAGAAGTACAATCACCGGTGAATGGGGTAGTACAGGAAGTAAAAGTTAAAGACGGCGATCGAGTTAACAAAGGAGATGTACTGGTTTTAATGGATTCCAGTGCCTCGCAAGTGCAGTTAGAATCCTTGAGAAAAATTCGCACCACTGCCGAGAAAGAAAATCAATTCTATCGTCTCTTAATGGCGCAGGATCTGACACCGGCACAAGTGGAAAGTTCGATCGCTCAATTAAAATTACCGAGCGAAATCGCCGATTTAGCCCGTAATCGTGCCGCTTTGGTGGCAGAAAATCAACTTTATCAAGCACAGGTCAGTGAAGGTGCCTCTAGCTCTGCTCTACAAGGGGAGCAATTAGCCCGTTTAGATGCTGCCCGACGGGAGGCCAATTCTCGACAAGCGGCTGCTAGATTGGAAATGGAACAATTAGAAAAACAATTAGCCCAAACCAGGGTACAGTTGGCCGATGCCCGCTCGCAATTAATCAATGATCGCTTCGTCTTAGAAGAAATTAAGACTCGTAATGCCAATTCGATGAAGCAAGGCCAAGAAAGCTTGGATATCGAGCGTAATATTCTTAACGATATTGAACCCTTGGGAGAAGAAGGGGCGGTCGCCCGTTATCAGATTAATAAACAAAAACAATCGGTAACTGATCGCCAGAATGAATTACAGCAGCAAGAGGCTAATGGCAAAATCGATCAAGAAAAACAAGAGAAAGAAGTACAAACCCGCATCGCCGAAATTTCCCGCTTGGAACAGGAAGAAAAGCGTTATTCCCTGTTGATCTCCCAAGCGCGAGAAAAGCTGATTAATACCACGGTAATCACGGAAAAAGATGTGCGCGATAAAATGGCGGACAATCAGAAACGGATCGCTGAAATCGATAGTCAGATCAGTCGCGTTATCATTGATAACAACAAGCGCATTGCTGAGTTAGATAGTCAAATTAGTCAAGCACAACAGACGATTAAATATCAAAAAATTACCGCCCCCATCGATGGTGTGGTCTTTGATCTCAAGGCGCGGCCTGGGTTTGTTCCCCAACCGAGTCAAGCGGAAGCATTGTTAAAAATTGTTCCCGATGGCTGTCCCACCCAGATCAAAGATGCTGCTAAAGGTTGTTTAGTGGCAGAGGTGGACGTGACTAACCAAGACATCGGTTTTGTGCGTGTGGGACAAAAAGCCGATATTCGCATTGATTCCTTTTCTTACAGTGAATACGGCGATATTAAGGGAGAAGTAATCTCGATCGGTTCTGATGCTTTACCACCCGACGAAACTCACCGTTTTTATCGGTTCCCCGTCCGGGTAAGCTTGAACAGTCAAGAGTTAGTTTTGAAAGATAAATCCACTCTGCCGCTGCAATCGGGGATGTCCGTGAGCGTTAACGTCAAAGTCAATGAAAATCGCACTGTTTTGGGACTATTTACTGATATGTTCAATAAACAGGTAGATACTCTCAAACAAGTCCGTTAAGCGAAAAAATTCGGGGGTACATCCTGCCAACGGCCTGAACCGATCGCGCTAATCGCTTCCGAGAGGTTAACCGCACCGGTATAAAGAGCGCGGCCCACGATTACTCCCGTTACTCCCAAAGGTTCCAAAGACAATAAACTCAGTAGGTCCGTCAGGGAACTAATCCCCCCGGAGGCGATCACGGGAATTTCGACAGATTCGGCTAATTCTCGCAAAGCGGCGAGATTCGGGCCAGAAAGGGTGCCATCTCGATGAATATCAGTGTAGATAATCGTGCTGGCTCCTCTTTTTGCCATATCTTGACCAAGTGCGATCGCCTCTACCGCAGAAGTTTCTAACCAACCCCTGGTGGCTACTTTACCATCGCGAGCATCAATACCAACAATTATTTGCCCTGGAAAGCTTTGACAAAGTTCGCTGACTAATTCCGGCTTTTCTACGGCTACTGTCCCTAAAATCGCCTTTTCTACCCCGATTTTTAGGAGATTACTGACCGTTTCTAGATCTCGCAGTCCACCCCCCACCTGTACGGGAATGGCAATATCATTAAGAATTGTTTCAATAGTTGACAAATTAACCGATTTACCCTCTTTGGCTCCATCCAAATCGACTAAATGTAATCTGGTTGCCCCCTGATTGACCCATTCTCGCGCCACTATTGCGGGATTATCGTTAAAAACCTGCGATTGTTGGTAATCTCCCTGATAAAGTCGCACACATTTGCCATCGAGAATATCAATAGCGGGGATAACTTCCATGTTTTTCTCAATATCTAACTAAAGAGCGTTTTTTATTATATAGTACCAGCCTTGTCAGTTATCAGTTATCAGTTATCAGTTATCAGTTATCAGTTTTGAGTCTGAGAGGGGAACAATCCCTCTCAACGCATTGTCCACAAAGGTTTTAAAGTGTCAACCATTGCGGGGATCGGGGGGAAAATTCCGGGACTTTTTCCCTGAAAATTAGGTAGTTGACCACCTGAAAATCGATAAAACCCCACACCCCACACCCCACACCCCACACCCGGCCCCCAGGAAAAGCTTTTTGCCGCAAACCATCTGTATTAAGTGTGCATGATCAAATGGCACTAACAGTGCTGTCTTTTCACTGATTACTGATTACTGTTTACTGATCACTGATTACTGATTATCGATTCCTAGGGGAAAAAATTCTTCTAGAATGATAAGTACATATACGAGAGGAATTATACTCATGTCTGCTGGGAAGTTTCAAACAGCCGCTTCATTATCCGATCGAGAGCTAGAAATACTCGATTTGGTGGCTAATGGTTTAACTAATCAAGAAATCTCGGAAAAGCTAGAGATTAGTAAGCGTACCGTTGATAATCATATTAGTAATATCTTGACAAAAACAAAAACCGATAATCGGGTGGAGTTGGTGCGTTGGGCATTGCATTGGGGTAAAGTTTGTCTTGATGATATTAATTGTTGCATCCTTCCTTCCCCGGTGCTGACCGATGATCAGGTTTCCTAAACTTCTTGGAATTTTTCTTGCGGTTAATATCATCAGTCTGGGGGGATGTAGTGATGCGGGTTTTGTCACCCCTCCCCAACAGCTTTTAGGAAATACTTTAAATACCCCTTCCTCGGAAGATAATCCCCGTTTTAACTACGATGGTCGTTATCTGGTTTTTGCCTCCGATCGCAGGGGTCAACGAACGATTTATTTATTCGATCGAGTGGCTAATCGTTTAGTTCCCCTACCGGGGTTAAATCAAGCAAAAACCTATCAAGATCAACCGGATATTAGTGCCGATGGTCGTTATATTGTTTATGTGTCGGAACAGTCCGGTAAACCCGATATATATATTTATGATCGACAAACTCTGCAAGCAAAAAATCTCACCGAAAATATTTTAGGAGAAGTGCGTCGTCCGACGATTAGTGGGAACGGTCGTTTTATTGCTTTTGAAAGTAATCGTTTCGGTCAATGGAATCTGGAAATATTCGATCGAGGTGGCGAAATTTCTCCTTCTTTACCCCCGATCAATTCTTCCCCGTCCCGGTAATCAGTAATCAGTAATCAGTAATCAGTGAAAAGGCTCTCTTAGGTTTGGTGGGTAAAATGTATGCTAAGATACAGTCCTGCTGGCGAGGGAGTGGAAGGAACCACTCCAGACACAGAGGACACAAAGATTGATCGCTTCTATAGTAAGTTAAATTGGTCGCAACGCGCTCGCTACGCGAGATCACACAAAGAATGAGAGAGCCGTGAAAAGACAGCACTGTTAGTGCCATTTGATGATGCACAATCAATACATACTGCTCACTTAATACTCAAAACTGATAACTGATAACTGATAACTGATAACTGATAACTGATAACTGATAACTGATAAGGCCGACAGCTTTCTTTTGCCTTTGGCCTTTTTACTTGCTATAAAGTAGGTTTATTGAAGAAGTGGAGGGAATCATCATCCTATGACGATAATGACAAAATCATTTAGACAAAGACTGGCAGAGATTTTCGGGTTTGACCTGCGATCGCTGGCTTTATTTCGCATTGCCTTGGCGTTGGTGGTTTTAGTCGATTTATCAGTTCGTTTTAGCCAAGTAACTGCCCATTACAGTGAATTAGGGGTTTTACCCCTAGGAAGCTTATCGAAAGTTTCTGCTAGTCCTTTTTACTGGTCGATTTTTGCTCTCAGTGACTCGGTACTGGTGCAGAGTATCCTGTTTATTGTTGCTATAGCGATCGCATTATTGCTTTTAATTGGCTATCATACCCGTTTAGCCACAATCGCCACTTGGGCACTAATCGTCTCTTTACATCATCGCAACCCCCTGTTACTATTTGCCGCCGATGACGTAATCCGGGCAGTATTATTCTGGGCGATGTTTTTACCCCTCGGTGCTTGTTATTCCGTGGAAAGTGCCTTAAACACCAATCCCAACCCCTTACCCAAGCGCGTGGTTTCGGCTGCCACCGTGGCTTTTATGATACAGGTGTGTTACATCTATATGTGGTCAGTGGTCTTTAAATTCAAAAGTGAGACTTGGTGGCCCGACGGTACAGCCGTTTATTACTCTCTTAGTTACGATCAATACGCCACCGCTTTGGGTAGTTTTTTACTGACTTTACCGCAGCAATTCCTCAAATTCCTAACAATTTCAGCCCTAGGCTTTGAATGGTTCGGTCCGCTATTGATGTTTGTTCCCTTTCGCAATAGTTTATTTAAAATAATCGCCGTAGTTTCCTTTATTTTCTTGCATACGGTTTTTGCACTGATTCTACATTTAGGGGTTTTCCCTTTCTTGAGTGTTACCCATTGGTTGCCGATCATCCCTAGCTTAGCCTGGGATTGGGGACAAAAACGGATAATAAACCCAGAAAGAGAAGGTTTAAGGATTAATTATGATCGAGATTGTGGATTTTGCAAGAAAGTTGTTCATCTTCTCCGCACGTTTCTCATTTTACCCGGCACTCCCCTGTTAGTCGCGCAGGATAACCCCTCAATATACGAGGATATGGTGGCCCAAAATTCTTGGGTGGTGGAAGATTGGCAGGGAAAACGTCGGTTTAAATGGTCAGCAGTGGTTTATATTGTCAGTCTTTCGCCAATTTTCTGGTTTTTAGCGCCAATTTTGCGTTTACCGCCTCTTATGGCTGTGGGAACGAGAATTTATGAGTGGATTGCCTCCCATCGTCGTTTTATGGGCAATTTCACCAAACCTCTCAAGTTTCGTCCCCTGACGATTAAATCCTCTTTACCTTTAAATATTTTGGTAATTTTCTTCTTCTTGTTGACCAGTATCTGGAATTTACGCAGTTTTGTCCGGCAATCGGTCGATAGAGGCGATTTAAATACACCTCTAATTAAGTCTCTTGATCGCTTGCTCACCCGTCGTACTTTTAATACAATTGATATTCTGGCAAGAGTTACCCGTTTAGACCAATATTGGACTATTTTTTCCCCTAGTCCCCCTCGCGATGATGCTTGGTTTGTGGCAGTCAGTCAATTAGCCGATGGTTCCACGGTAGATATATTTAGAGAAGGACAGCCGGTAATTTGGGATAAACCCACGGATAGCGATCGCAATCGTTTGTATAAAACCATGCAGTGGCGGGTATATTTTATTAATCTTAATCGAGCTATCGGTCGGTCAGTTTATGGAGAGTTTGGTCAGTATCTCTGTCAAAACTGGAATCAGCAGCACGGTAGTGATCAACAAATTAAATCCCTGCAACTTTATATCATGCGGGAAAGGACTGTCCCCCCCGGAGAAAAACAGGGAATCGAAAAAGAGCTAATCTGGCAGCAAAATTGTCTTTAATCAGTTATCAGTTATCAGTTATCAGTTATCAGTTATCAGTTATCAGTTATCAGTTATCAGTTATCAGTTATCAGTTATCAGTTATCAGTTATCAGTTATCAGTTATCAGTTGTCATCTTTGTCAGAAAAATGGCTAATTAATGCAACAAAAAATAACTAAAATTGGACAACTGATAGCTGATTACTGATTGCCTCTTTTTCCCTTTCCAAATAAATACCGGTCAATTTTAAACATCGCTAGAACCGCTCTGGAGAGTAGCGAGGGATTTTTCAAAATTCATTCTCTGTTCAGCATTGCGGAGAAAGTAACCACTCATCATTGCCGAGGCCAATAACCGGCCTAGATGTTCGCGACTGGTACTGATAGTGACACCGAAATGTTCGGAAGGAAGGTTGCCCAAGAGTCCGATAATGTTGCGTTCCATCACTTGGAAAACCTCTTGGGATTCTGGTTTCGAGAGTTGGGCAATTGTTTCGGGACTTAAGGTCTGGACATACTGCCACAAACTCTCAGAAAATTCACTATCGCTACCGAATAAATTGTGAGGGCGATCGTTTTCTCTATACACCTTTGATCTCCTTAACTCAATTTTTTTATAAACTATCCTTTTGGTTCTTCCAATTTAACAGTTTTTTGAGATAGTGGCAGTCGGTAGAACCGAACCTGAAGGGAATGGTAATCCCAAGCAGAAAACCCATCTCCAGCACAAATCAAAAACTTAACACTGATGATAACCGATGACTGTTCACTGATAACTTTTATTTACCCATACCTAAATGCTGGGCCTTTTGATAGACTTTACCCTCCGTCAGCAGCGAGGGAGCAATCACCACTTCCACCTGTTGCATTTCCTTTAAGTTCTTAGCACCTAAAGTTCCCATACTGGTTTTCAGCGCCCCTAGAAGGTTATGAGTACCATCATCCAATTTTGCCGGTCCTACGAGGATTTCGGCAATAGTTCCCGTACTGCCCACACTAATGCGGGTTCCCCGGGGTAGAACTGGACTAGGTGTGGCCATACCCCAGTGAAAACCGCGGCCCGGTGCCTCCAAAGACCGGGCAATGGGAGAACCAATCATCACCGCATCGGCCCCACAGGCGATACATTTGCAGATATCACCGCCGGTAATAATGCCGCCATCGGCAATAACGGGGACGTATTTGCCGGTTTCTTGGAAAAAATCGTCCCTAGCGGCGGCACAATCGGCCACAGCAGTGGCTTGGGGAACTCCCACTCCTAAAACGCCGCGAGAAGTACAGGCAGCCCCGGGACCGATACCGACTAAAACCCCAGCTGCCCCAGTTTTCATCAGGTTAAGGGCGACTTCGTAGGTGACGCAGTTACCCAAAACCACGGGAATGGGCATTTCTTGGCACAGTTGCACTAAATCGAGGGGGGTGATAGCTTCCGGGGATAAATGGGCAGTGGAAACAACGGTTGCTTGGACAAAGAGAATATCGGCCGCTGCTTGGGCAACGATAGCACCGTATTTGACGGCACCGGCAGGGGTGAGGCTAACTGCCGCAATACCGCCTTTTTCTTGAATTTCTTGGATACGAAGCTCGATTAGTTGCGGTTTAATCGGTTCTGCGTAGAGTTCCTGCATTAAACCGACGAATTCTGCTTTGCCGACTGCGGTAATGCGATCGAGAATCGGGTTAGGATCCTCGTAACGAGTTTGAATACCTTCGAGGTTTAGTACCCCTAGCGCCCCCAACTCGGAGAGAAGGACGGCCATTTTAGTATCCACCACCCCATCCATAGCGCTGGCGATAATCGGGATTTCCCGCTCGATATTGCCGAGAGACCAACGGGTATCGGCTAAACTAGGATCGAGGGTTCGCACTCCGGGTACAAGTGCGATTTCATCGATACCGTAAGCTCTACGGGCTGTTTTGCCCCGACCAATAATTGTATCCACGTTTCTATACTATTTCAGACCTATTTAGCCTAGACTAGCAAATTTCGCACCATCTGGAAAAGCTTTTCGGTATTATGGCAGACTAGGCCTTAGGAAAATAATCGCCGCAGTCGATCGCTTGTTCGGTGTTGGCGCTCCTGGGTTGTACACTACATTTGAGGCGATAATCGTTGGTAAAGTAGCGGCAGTGGGAGCAAGGGATGGAGTGCATCCGTCGGGCAACTTGCCAACTATCGCGCACGGCACTGGTTAAAGACCAGCAAACTAAAGCGATAATGGCAGCGGCGATTGAAAAACGTAAAATAATCCAGATTTCCATGGCGAGCAACTAAAATTACCTGATTTGAATAGGAATCAACTGAGGCAATCGGCAGAGGGTTAGATAGGGTTTGCGGCAAAAAGTTTGTTGGTGGGGGCAGGGTGTGGGGTGTGGGGTGTGGGGTGTAGGGTTTTACCGATTTTGAGGTAGTCAGTTACCTAATTTTCAGGGAAAAAGTACCTGAATTTTACGAGGGAAAAAAGTCTAAAAGCCTTATCCAACAAGGTTTTTAGATTTATTCAGCCAACCCTACTTACATCCAGACTAACCGTTAGCAATCACCAGACTTTTAAGAACATTTTCGGTCATGGCCGCTATTTGATCCAATTGTTCCTGATGGCGTTTTGCCTGTTTTTTGGCTTCTACCTTGCGTTTCAGGGCTTCCCGGGCTAAATCATCGCGATTTCTGCTTAAAGCTTCGATCGCTACTCGATTCCATGTTTCTGCTTCTTGAATGGCTTTTTTGTACTGGGGTTGAATTTCATCCCAACTCACCTTAAGATTGCTTAAAGCCCCTTTTAATAGGGTTTGGGCATTGTTGGGGTCGGCTCCGATGAGGGATTTTTTCAGAGGTTCGTAGAGTCCCACCGCTTGTAAATGGGTAATAATCGGGATAAATTCTTCTATCTGTTGACTTTTGCTAATACCGGTCTTACACCAAGTGGCAAAATGTTCGCAGTTGTTAAAAAGAAGATTATATTTCTGCTCCCCCAGACGACTTAGCGCCCTTTCTACCACCACATCGGGGATAAAGGAAAATCCCACCTCTACATGGCGCACCACATAGATTTTACCGCCCCTAGCAAAGGTTTCTAGGGAAGTTCGTTCGACAATCTCGCTCGGTTTTCGGTAATGAATGACGCTACCATCACCGCAATCGATGCCATGATGAGCATAAACACCCTGAAGATTGAGCAATTCCCGATAGGCGTATATTTGATCCCCTCTAGCCATATTTTTTTAGTGATAAAGTAAACAAGGAGATTGTCTATTGAGTCAGTTTTTCCAGTTATTAATAAGCCATTCAGATTTGGGTATTCTGGTTTTCGTGTTTTACTTTTTGTTATGAATTAAAGCCAGCAAACAGCTTAAGTCGAAGATGTTCAAGATTGCTTTAATTCATAACTTATTCTTTTAATAGGCTTTATTTTTGTATTCATGCCCTCAGTTAATCCATTGGTTGTATAATTTTCACAGTAATTATCTAACTGTTGACTCTGTGGAAGGACTCTGGTGGGGCAGCGGAGAAGGAGAATCACTAACCCTCCTAGAGGCGCGATTCCTGATTTTGAAAATATGCGCTGCCGCTTTTTAGCCAGCCTTTCGCCATAATTTTTGATTATCATCCTTGATCCAGAAGAGCCTTTTCTTATTTTACTAAAGAATGCTTAACAGAGAAACACCAGCCAGTATAATAATACAACCAAATAGTCTTTGTTTGATATTTTTTCCATGAAATAAAAAATAGCCATACCCCACACTCATCAATAAACTGCTTTGTTTCACCGCCACTGAATTCGCCGCCACCGTTCAATTAAATCTTTTGCCAGATAAAGATTTAGTCGATTTATGCCCCCCTATCGAACCATAACAAGTAACGGAGAACCGTCAAGGTAAAGTTTTATGACAGGATTCAACGTTTCTGCATCTAGTCAGTCAGGTACTGGTACACTTCAAACTTGAATGGGCTGCTCTCAGACGAGCGAATCAGACACCTGTGACAAGCCTCAATTTACGGAGACTCTATGGCTAAACAATTCAACGGGACAATCGCCCTCGATATTCGTGATTCCGTACCCGATTGGGAACCCTACGCCGAACCGAAAGCACCCCCAAATTCACCGAATATTCTTTACATCGTCATTGACGATACGGGATTTGGTGCCTGGGAAATGTTTGGTGGCAAAATTAAAATGCCCAATTTAGCTCGTATTGCTCAAAAAGGCTTAATTTATACCAACTTTCACACTACCGCTCTTTGTTCTCCCACTCGTTCATCCCTATTAAATGGACGCAATGCTACCAGTAACGGGATGTCTTGTATCGAAGAGGTGACAGCGGGTTTCCCTGGTAATAATGGTCGCATTCCCTTTGAAAATGCCATGATTCCAGCCGTATTGAGTGAGCGTGGCTGGAGTACCTTCGCCCTTGGTAAATGGCACTTAGTGCCAGAAGAAGAGGCAAATATGGCATCCACGAAGCGGCATTGGCCTTTAGGTCGTGGTTTTGAACGCTATTATGGCTTTTTAGGCGGAGAAACCGATCAATGGTATCCAGATCTGGTCTATGATAACCATCTGATTGAACCTCCTTATGGTCCCAATATGGGGGATACAGAGAACGGTTATCATCTATCGAAAGACCTGGTAGATAAGGCAGTTGCCTTTATCCAAGATCAAAAGGCGATCGCTCCAGATAAACCTTGGCTGATGTACTTCTGTCCCGGTGCCAACCATGCACCCCATCAAATCTGGCCTCAGAAGATCCTAGATTATGATTATAACACGAGCCTGGGAGATCCCGATAATCCAGAAGATTTATCCTTTGTCGAGACAAGTATCTTTAAAGATGGCTATGAAGTCTATCGCACAGAAGTCCTTGCCAAAATGAAAGAATTAGGCATCTTTGGGGATGAGGTAACAGAACCCTCGGTGATTAATCCTCATGGTGAAGGTGAGCTTGCACAACATAACCCTGACCACACTAAGATCCAAGGAGTTCCTGATGGTAAGACGTGGCCTCAAACTGATTGGGTAAAACCTTGGGAAGGATTAAGTCCCGAAGAAAAGGCATTATTTATCCGTATGGCCGAGATTTATGCGGCATTCTCCACCTATACCGATGAACAAATCGGTCGTTTGCTCGATTTTCTCGAAGAAACGGGTCAAATGGATAACACCATCATTGTTGCTGTAGCTGATAATGGTGCTAGTGCAGAAGGTGGGCCTAATGGTTCAGTGAATGAAAACCTGTTCTTTAACGGTATTCCCGATGATTTTGACAAGAACTTTGCCCTTCTCCAAGATTTAGGCACACTGAAAACCTATAATCACTATCCTACAGGATGGGCTTGGGGCTTTGATACGCCTTTCAAATACTGGAAACGTTGGTCAGGTTATGAAGGTGGTGCTGCAACTCCCTTTATGATGTGTGGACCGGGTATCGCAGATAAGGGGATTCGCAAACAGTACATTCACGCGGTTGACTTAGTACCTACCCTTTACGAAATGTGTGGTGTAGAACCCCCAGAAGTGGTTAAAGGTTACACCCAAAATCCCATTGAGGGAATTAGCTTCGCCTATACTTTCGCTCCCGAATATGCTCAACCTGAGTATCAATTTGCTTACAGACTCTCTGACGAGCAAAAACCCAAGGATGCCAATGGAAAACCCAAGAAAGTGCGAGAAACTCAGTTCTATTCGATGTTAGGAACAAGAGGAGTCTGGTATAAAGGTTGGCACGTTTGTACTGTCCATGCTCCTGCACCTTCCAATTGGGGTAATTTTGAGAAGGATATCTGGGAATTGTACTGTATGGATGGGGATCGGGAATTAACTCCCGATCCGACTCAATCTCGTAACTTAGCTAATGACCCGAAATATGCCGATAAACTCGAACAGATGAAGTATATGTGGTTCGTGCAAGCAGGGTTATACAAAGGTATGCCTATTGATGATCGCTCGGCTATGGGTGGAGATCGTCCCCAATTACGTCCCCCAGCATTTGCTCAAGATGACCCAAAGGATGCTACCTTCAGTTACACCTATTATCCAGGGGGATCAGAAATTCCCGAAGCCGTTGCTCCGAATACCCGAGGTCGTTCTTACGAAATCGAAGCCATTGTTGATTTCTCCACGGGTGAGACTCCTAAAGGGGTAATGATAGCTCATGGAGGAAGTTTTGGTGGATATAGTTTCTATATCTACGAGGGCAAACTCTGTTATGTCTATAACTGGTTAGGACAACAGCAACAGAAGATCACTTGTCTACTCTCTGATCTTGCCGACGAGGAAAATACACTCAAAGTTGTATTTAACAAGAAGCCCAATCAACAACCGGATAGCAAGTTTGGTGGTAGTACCATAGGAGAGGTACAACTCTATATCAATGGTATTGAGCAAAATACCACGATTGAGGAAGCTTTCCCAGAATATCCTGATCAATTCCTGACTCAACCGGGTAAGTTTGGGGCGGGATTTAATATTGGTCGAGATCCCGGACAGCCTGTATCATCAGACTACGAACATGAGTTCGAGTTTTTCGAGTTTGAAGGTGCGAAGCTGAAAAAAGTCATTGTCACGATTAAAAATGACGCGGGTGCGGGCGCGATCGATCCTGAGACAGAATTAATAGGGATGTTGTGGCGTGACTAATCTGCTTAGTCTGTAGCATAGACCCGATTTGCTTTCAAAGCTGTAGGGGTAATTTCTGCATTGCCCCTACCCACTCTAACCCTTGATAAAATAAAGGCTATATCTTGAGTATGCAAATATCTCAAAACCCCTCATCTGCTCCAGGTAAACCTCCCCATAAAGATCTGATCTGGATTCCGGGGGGAACATTTGAAATGGGGTCAAACAGTCGTAAATATCCTGAAGAAGGACCCGTCCACACCGTAACCGTTAGCGGCTTTTGGATGGATAAATATTTGGTCACTAATAAACAATTTAGAAAATTTGTCAAAGAAACAGGATATATTACCTTTGCTGAAAAACCACCGAAAGCAGAAGATTATCCTAATGCTGATCCTGAAATATTAGTTCCCGGATCTGCCGTTTTTGTGAAACCAGATCGTCCCGTTGATCCTCGTACTTTCTGCTGGTGGCAATATATGCCGGGGGCAAATTGGCGACATCCCGAAGGTCCCGATAGTTCAATTAAAAATCGAGAAAACCATCCTGTAGTACATATTGTCTATGAAGATGCCCTTGCCTATGCAAAATGGGCAGGAAAAGAACTCCCAACTGAAGCACAATGGGAATTTGCTGCACGAGGGGGTTTAGAGGGGGCAGAATTTGCTTGGGGTGATGAATTTATACCTAATGGTAAAGTCATGGCTAATACTTGGCAAGGACAATTTCCTTGGCAAAATCTCAAACCTCATGCACCCGGTCCAGAAGCAGTAGAAAGCTATCCCCCCAATGGTTATGGACTTTATGACATGATAGGTAATGTCTGGGAATGGACACAAGATTGGTATCAGGAACAACATCCCAAAAATTCGACTAAAGCCTGTTGTACCCCGAAAAATCCCCTAGGCGGAACCGAAGAAGATAGTTATAACCTCAAACTTCATCCCTCAATGCGAAAACCCCGTAAAGTCCTCAAAGGAGGCTCTTTCCTCTGCGCCCCTAACTACTGCGCTCGTTACCGTCCCGCCGCTCGCCATCCCGAAGATATCGACACTTCTACCAATCATATCGGTTTTCGCACAATTTTTTGTCCTGATTAGAATTTATTACCGCTCACAATGACAATTAAGATGGCTCATTATGTTCTATTTTTAAAAGTTTCAGAGGGAAAATAACCAAACAGTTGTTTATAATCAGAGGCAAGATGTCCTCGCTCAAAAAAACCTAATTCGGTGGTGATTCGGTAGTAGTGATGGCGGCTTAATCCTTTGCCAGCTGTGCGTTGTAGTCATGGATAAAATACCAAACAGCCCCAACGTGATTCTCCATTTTTTTAGAGAAAGA
>VYLK01000228.1_pt1 | contig 29276 bp, 27 predicted proteins | sample 5114321 | NCBI WGS metagenome assembly VYLK01 (sample SAMN12291792, study PRJNA351875) | freshwater metagenome | isolation source: freshwater lake | place: USA: Michigan, MSU2 Lake | collected 2011-08-16
TAATAGCTGGTCCAAAACTTCATTCGTTATCGCGGGTAAACTCTTTTTCTCTGACATCGGGAATCACCTCCGTTCCCTACATGCTCCCCCACGCACGAAATTCCTGATAGTCCCAGAACCCCGTTCGGGCTGTCCTCTATGGCAAAACAGTCGCTTGGGTCATAACCCGCCTTTCGCGCGGCAAGTAGATAAACGTCCGGGGCAGGCTTAGCTTCAGCCACTTCGGTCGCCGAACTAATCTGGTCACCAAAGTAGTTCAGCAACCCCACCTTGGCCAAATTGGTAAGGATCTTTGCGCGCTCCCCAGTCGAGGCGACGGCCAATGGAATGGATCGCGCCGCTAAGTCTTCTACGACCGCTGCAACACCTGGAATCGCTTGTAGCTCCGCCTCAAATCGCGCAGTGATCCGCTCATGATTCTGTGCAATCTCTTCAGCTGTGATTGAACGGCCTATCTTTTGTTCAACCAGCGCGAACATCGCGGTGTCAGAGAGCCCTAGAAAGCGAGCGCGCGCTTCAGCTGCGTCCATCGACCAACCGAGTGTCGTAATCCATTCAGCCCCAACCTCATTCGCGACAGGCTCTGAATCGACCAAGACGCCATCACAATCAAATATCACGAGTTTAGGCTGATGTTGCATGTCTACCGATCCAACCCTGCTAAGATGCCTCAAGTCCACTTCACTCTGCATCGAGCAAGCCAGTTGGCCAAGCCCTGTCCGCCGCCGGTGACAAGACGTCATAAGTCCTTAGCGTGCACTTAGGTTAAGGTCTTGGCCGATTTGTAATGGGCACGGCGGTCCGAGAAAACACGAACACGCTTACGCCACGCCCGATAACTACCGGGGCGGAGGTTGGTTCGCATCAGTTCTTTGACTTGGTCCGGGCTAAGCCCAAACAGGCTTCGGATATGGTCAAAACTCACATGGTCGCTTAAGGCCATCGCGATCACTTCGCTAATACCCGCTTCATCCAGAGGTTCAGAGGTGGCCATTGTCTAAGGCCTCCAAGATACGTTGTGCATCAGCGTTAATCTCGTCGCGGCGCGCCGGAGCCATTTTGCGCCAGGTCGCATAGACTGGCCCCATGCGCGGGTTGCGGCCAAGCTTGTCTTCGTTGCGGCCAATGAAATCCCAATAAAGCGGATTGAATGGACAGGCTTTAGGGCCCGCCTTCACCGCAGGGTCATAGGCGCAGGTTACACAATAATCGCTCATCTTGTTGATGTAGGCACCACTGGCTGCATAGGGTTTGGAAGCCATGATGCCACCATCGGCATACAGCGCCATGCCGATCGTGTTGGGTACTTCGACCCATTCAAACGCGTCAGCATAGACACTCAAATACCATTCATGCACAGCATGTGGATCGAGCCCTGCCAGCAACGCAAAATTACCCGTCACCATTAAGCGCTGAATATGATGGGCATAGGCTTCGCGTTTTGTTTGACCGATTGCCGCACGCATGCAGGCCATTTTTGTCTGCCCCGTCCAATAAAGTGCAGGCAGGGAACGTTTGGCGTCAAGATGATTGAAGGCCGTATAGTCTAACGCATTCAGCCAATAAATGCCGCGCACATATTCGCGCCACCCAATAATCTGACGGATAAAGCCTTCTACCGCTGACAAGGGCGCGCGGCCAGCCTGCCACTCTTGCTCTGCTCGCCGACACAAATCGAGCGGCTCAAGCAATCCAACATTGAGATAAAGTGACAAAACCGCATGATTGAGGAAGGCTTGGCCTTCGAGCATGGCATCTTGGGTTTCACCGAAGCGGGGCAAGTGATGGGCCAAGAAGTGATCGCGGGCCAACTCTGCTTTGGCCGCATCGGTCGCGAACCAGAAGGGCTCTAAATCGCCAAAATGCTCGCCAAACCGTGTGGCCACCAGATCGATGACCTCTTGCGTCTGTGCGGACGGAGGAAAATGACGCGGCGGCACCATGAACAAGTCTGGCTTAGCGGGTTTACGATTATCATGGTCGAAATTCCATTTGCCGCCGGCTGGTTGATCACCCTCCATCAGAAGGCCGGTTCGACGGCGCATGTCACGATAGAAATGCTCCATCACAAAAACCTTGCGACCCGCTGCCCAAGCGCGAAACTGCGCTTCCTCACAAAGAAAGCGACTATCTTCGAACAGCGAGACTTTAAGGTCGAGACTTTCCGCCCACAGGCGCTGCATCTCTAGAACGCGCAATTCTGAAGCGCGCGTCATCACAAGGGCACTTGGCTGGTGGCGGGTGATGGCGCGATCAAGCTCACCGCCAAAACTACCCGTGTTGTCGGGATCGTCCAGCTTCACATAATCGACTTGAAAGCCTATCGCGCGCAGCTCATCCGCAAAAGCCCGCATGGCGGCAAGAATGAAAGCAATCTTCTTCTTATGATGGCGAACCGAAACAGCTTCAGCCTGTGATTCAACCATCAAGATGACGTCTGAGCCCGGATCAGCACCCCTTAGAGCTGATACCGTCGGCGAGAGCTGATCGCCCAAGATAAAGCGCAAGGTTTTCATGAAGCATCCAAGTTTGCAGTCGGAACAGAGCTAGCTCAATCAATCCAGAAGTCCACTTACCAAGAGGGTTGCGGGTCGAAGTCAGACCTAATTCACCCTCGACAAGGCCGCGACGATCCCCTAGCTTGGAAGCATGATCCGACCGGGGGCGGTCAAACAGGGGGCGACAATGGGAAAGCTGCGTTTAAACGTGAAACGAGGCGTTGGGATGATTGGCCTCGCGCTCTTGGTTGCTGGGTGCGCAACCAATCAGCCGAAGTCGGACGCCATTGTTGTCGGCGAGGATGTGTGCGCAGGCGAGGCCGCGCGAGTCTATTTCGCTCATGGTGAAAGCGTGCTCAGCCCCTTGGCAGCGCAAGTTGTGGTGCGGCTGCAAGACCAATTGGTCCAATGCCCCAAGCGCCGCATCGTGCTGGTGTCGATCTCTGATGACGACGGCCCGCCAACTAGCCTAGAGACCCGGGAAGAACGAGCGGCGATTGTCCGCCAGATTCTGGTCAGTCGCGGTGTTGCTGAAAATCGCATTACCGCAACTGCGCAAGGCCCACTGATCGATCAAGCCCCCAAAGGCCCCGTCGGTGGCGTTTTGATCTTTACCAGACCCTGATGGCCAACAACGAGTCCGTCGGGGCCTTCGCGATTGTGCCGACCAACGACTTGCCTGCGACAATTGCTTTCTGGGAACGTTTGGGGTTCGAACGGGCAGGTGGAGACCATCACTATATCATCCTGACTGGCTGGGACTGCGAAGTGCATGTAACCCAAGCAGGCGAGGGGCCTTGGCGCGTACCTGTCGATCACAACCCCTTTGGCGTCTTCATCCGCACCCCGCATGTCGAGGCCATTGCGGCGCGCGTTGATGATTTAATCATTCGACCCGGAGGCATTTTGCGCCATCGCGACTGGGGTATGTATGAATTCGCCATCGCGGCACCAGACGGTCTCTTGGTTCGCATCGGCTGGCCGTCGAGCTTGGTTGGGGCGGGGCACTAGGATTCAAGTTGACAGCAATGCTTTCAGTGCTATCATTCTGAACATAGGGCTGGAGGCCGATAATGGCAACGTTGACGATCCGGAATTTAGAAGATGACGTGCGCGATAAGTTGCGCGTCCGTGCGGCCCAGCATGGGCGCTCGATGGAAGATGAAGTGCGGGTAATTTTGCGCGGTGTCGTGTCTCAAGGTTCGTCGCGTGAGGTTTGGCAGCGCTCCCGCGAACTCTTTTCCGGCGATGATGGAATTGTCCTAAGCTTGCCCGATCGGGCAGATGATCGACCTATCCCTAACTTCTCATGACTTTAATTATTCTAGATACGAATGTTGTCTCAGAGCTTATGAAGCCCCAGCCTGATGCAGCTGTTCAAGAATGGTTGGCTCGCCAGGACGATAAAATTTTGGTTACCACAGCCGTCACAGTGTCTGAGATCGTGTTTGGCTTAGCTCGCCTGCCCGATGGTAGTCGCAAAGTGCACTTGGAATCGGCCTTTCGCGCATTTGTCGGACCAGACGGAATTATCCCTGTCCTTGACCTCACGGAGGACGCGGCAACAACAAGCGGGCGGATGCGGGGAACCCGCCAAAGCCTAGGCCATCCAATCACGCTAGGAGATGCCCTGATCGCAGGCATTGCAAACGTTACTCAATCTATATTGGCGACGCGGAATGTAAAAGACTTTGCTGACTTGGGCCTTACTGTGGTCAACCCGTGGATGGAATTATGAAATAGCCTGTGTTTCGCTGTGCCAACTTTCTTCATGCAATAACCAAAAGCCTAGCAGCCTACCACATGGCGTCTCGTATCCAAGCCAACGACTTCGCCGTTGCCAAGTTTGCCATCAAACAAATCAAGCGCGACCTTGACCTCCGCAAACACCTCGCCAATCATCATCAAGACGGGTCCAGAGCCAAGTTGTAGAGCCAAGTCTGGTAAGTCGGCCAAAGGCCCTTTGACATTAAAGCTTGAGGCGCGCGAGACATCCTCGGCCAACACAACTGGCAAGTTGGCAGACATACCCAGCTCAATCAGGCTGTCGCGGATCCAGCTTGCATCACCTCGGCCCATATAAATGACCGACGTGTCGGCCGCCGCGACTGCCTTCGCCCAAGCAGGTGAAGCTTTGCTGCCACGCGCCACAGTTGGCGTTACAAATGTCACTGATCGCGATAGCCCGCGCTGTGTGAGCGAAGTCGACAAGGCCGCAGCGGCGCCAAAAGCAGCCGTGATCCCAGGCACGATCGATATAGCGATACCGGCTTGCACGCAGGCCTCAATTTCTTCGTGGGCGCGGCCAAACAACATGGGGTCGCCGCCTTTGAGACGAACCACCAAGTCATGCTTGGTTGCTGTTGACACCAATAGACGATTGATCAGCGCTTGATCCATCGAGACACGGCCGCCGCGCTTGCCGACTGGTACTTTCTTTGCCTGAGGGGCGAGCGCTAAAACTTCGTCGGTCACTAAGGCATCGTAGAGGATGACATCGGCACGCTCGATCAATCGAAGCGCACGCACCGTCAACAGGTCCGCAGCACCTGGCCCCGCCCCAACCAAATAGACGTGACCCATTAGGCAGCCGCTCTTTCGAGACTTGCCTGTGTGGCCAAGACAAAGTCGCGCTCATCTGCAGCCCATTGATAGACGGCGGGGAAGGTTTCAAACGCGCGCTTAGCAGCCTCGACATCTTGGTCGCCACGCAAGGCAAAGCTGTCAATGCCACAACGGGCCATGGCGAAGATCTGATCGATCAAGACGTCACCCACGGCACGAATCTCACCCTTGAAGCCCAAGCGCGAGCGTAACAGCGTGGCGATAGAATAGCCGCGCCCATCGCTAAACTTGGCAAACTCAACCGCGATGACGGCCAAGCCATCTAAACGACCAGCCAAAGCAAGAGGGTCATCGGTTGGCATCAACACGATCCCAACAGGTGCGTCAGCATTGGCAGCGTCTCGCTCCAGCCAGTCTGCAAGCGTCAGCAAGGTGCCGTGCTCCCAGGCGGCAACGCTGGGTGCTTCGGGTTGTTTGACGTTGGGGCGAATGAGGCTGCGCACATCGCCTTGGCCTTGATTGATCAATTCCATATTCGGCAGTGGATTTGGAGCTGGCGCTGCGCGGAACGCGCCTTCTGGTAAAGCAAGCGTCACCACGTCACCCGACGCGAAAAGTTTCAACAAAGTGCTCATCAGTTTGCTTCCTGAATTTGGGGAGAGGGGGAAGTTTGGGTTGGATCGGCTTGGAAGGCGGCATCGTGGAAGGCCGCTTTGCCGAGGCGTTCTACGGCATCGATGAACAACTCACCGCCGTTGCGGTTTTCCAGATAAAAGTCGGTCATGCGTTCGATTGTCGGTGCCACGGCTTCGCGCGGAATGGCTTTGCCGACAATTTGGCCCAGCGCCGTTTTGGTATCTGTGCGACCGCCGATCAGGATCTGGTACCATTCCTCATCCTTCTTATCGACGCCCAGAATGCCAATGTGGCCGACATGGTGGTGGCCACAGGCATTGATACAGCCCGACATTTTGATCGCCAGCGTCCCAATGTCTTGTGCCTTAGCGGCAAGGGTCTCTTGCACAGCAGCGGCGACAGGAATGGATTTGGCGTTCGCCAAAGCACAATAATCCCCGCCGGGGCAGCAAATAATGTCAGTCGCCAAGCCGACATTGGGTTCCGACAAGCCGAGCGCTTCCAGCGCTTGATAGAGCGCCCAAAGGTCGGATCGTGCTACATCGGCCAAGACCAAATTCTGATGATGGGAAACGCGGATTTGGCCAAACGAGAAGCGGTCAGCCAAGTCTGCAATCGCGTCCATCTGATCGCTGGTGGCGTCACCCGGCGCGATCCCCAAGGGCTTTAAGCTGATGGTGACAGCGCCATAATTATCGCGCTTATGCTTGGCGACATTGCGCTTCACCCAAGCATTGAAGCGGGGATCAGCCAAGCGGTGCCGCGCTTCGTCTTGATCACCCGAGGCTGCACTGTGATAAGCAGGCGCGCCGAAGAACGCAGTCATCCGCTCGAGCTCTGAAGCCGCCAAGGTCGCGGGTCCGCCTTGGACATGAGCAAACTCTTGCTCAACTTCTTCGCCAAAGCGTTCAGCGCCTAACGCATCAACGAGGATCTTGATGCGGGCCTTATAAATATTGTCGCGCCGGCCCCAACGATTATAGGTGCGTAAGACAGCTTCAGTATAGGAAAGCATGTCGCGCCAATGTAGGCCGGTCTTGATCACCGGGGCGACGCGCGGCGTCCGGCCTTGGCCACCCCCTACCTTCACGGTCAAGCGAACTTCGCCGGCTTCATCGCGATATACATCAAAAGCGAGATCGTGAACTTCACTCGCCGCCCGGTCTTCAACCGCGCCATTATAGGCAACTTTGAATTTCCGCGGCAGGAATGCAAACTCTGGATTCAGGGTAGACCACTGACGCATCAGTTCTGCTAAAGGACGGGGGTCAACGCGCTCATCATGGGCGACACCGGCCAAATGGTCGGTCGTGACATTGCGAATGCAGCTGCCGCTGGTTTGGATCGCGTGCATCTGGACGCTGGCCAGATCGGCCAAAATTTCATGGACTTGCTCAAGCTTCACCCAGTTGAACTGGATGTTCTGGCGCGTGGTGAAATGCCCAAAATCGCGGTCATACTTGCGCCCAATGTGAGCCAGCATGCGCAACTGGCGCGAAGATAACAGGCCATAGGGGATGGCAACCCGCAACAAAGGCGAGTGACGCTCAACATAGACGCCATTTTGCAAGCGCAGTGGCTTAAACTCATCCTCCGAGATCCGGCCGCTCAAATAACGCTCCGTCTGATCGGCGAACTGCTTAACCCGCGCATCAACGATGCTTTGGTCGATGGCATTATAAATATACATTCAGGGCCCTTTATCTGACGGCTATATCTGGGCTCCCCCGCGCGCGAACAATGCCGATCCGCTTAAGGTGTCTATTAGAAGAGCTGATAGATCACCTGAAACCGGGGGTTTTTCGAGGTTTTGATAGGTTTGCTAATGGCAGCGTGCAGCTCTCATCTGTCGTTTAAAATCCGCTCGCTGCCTATGTCGGCTCTCTAAGCATCGGTCTCCTACTGAAGTTTCAAGAAAGATGACGGCAATGATCCTCCTCGATCACGCACAGAAACCAACAATCCAAGTCCCTGATCCAGAGCGGCTCGCGACGTTGACAGCTGGGCTTGAGGCAAGTCTGCGAGCCATCAGCGAAGCGGGCCGTGTCGCGCTGGCCAGCTCGCTTTCGGCTGAAGATATGGTGTTGACCGACGTAATTGCCCGATTGGGCTTGCCGATTGAGATCTTCACCCTTCAGACAGGCCGGTTGCATCCAGACACGGTCGCGATGATTGAGCGGACCCAAACGCGCTATCGTCTGAAGGTCCAACAGTTTGAGCCAGAAAATAACGCTTTGGCTCAATTTGTTGCGACCCATGGCCTCAATGGCTTCTACGAAAGTTTGGAAGCGCGAAAAGCCTGTTGCGGAGTCCGCAAGCTGGCGCCCTTGGGGCGTGCACTTAGCGGTTACGATGCTTGGATTACCGGGCAGAGACGGGAGCAAGCCCTGACACGAGATCAGTTGGAAGAGCGCGAGCAGGATACGACCCACGATCTGGTCAAACATAATCCGCTGGCCGCTTGGAATTGGGCCGACATTTTGGCCTATGCCGAGCAGTTTCAAGTCCCTCTCAATCCACTCCATGCACGCGGCTATGTGTCCATCGGTTGCGACCCCTGCACGCGTGCCATTCGGCCCGGTGAACATGCCCGGGACGGTCGCTGGTGGTGGGAAAATGCCGACACCAAGGAGTGCGGCCTGCACCAGAACAATCATAATCCGGAAATAATCGCATGACCTTCTTTAGCCGTCTCCTCCACCTCGACCGCCTCGAATCGGAGGCCATCTACATTTTGCGCGAAGCCGCAGCCCAAAGCCGCAACCCGGCGCTTTTGTTTTCCGGCGGTAAGGATAGCGCCGTCCTATTGCATCTGGCGCTAAAGGCCTTCCGGCCGGAAAAACTGCCTTTCCCGTTGTTGCATGTCGATACGGGCCATAATTTTGAGGGCGTCACCGAATTCCGTGATGAGACAGCGGCGAGACTGGGTGAGCGCTTGGTGGTCGCCCATGTAGAAGCGTCTATCCAGCGCGGTAGCGTCCGTTTGGCGTCGCCGACAGCCAGCCGCAATGCCGCCCAAGCCGTGACCCTTCTTGAAGCGATTGAAACCCATGGCTTTGACCTCTTGCTTGGCGGTGCCCGACGCGATGAAGACAAGGCGCGGGCAAAGGAACGCGTATTCAGTCACCGCGACGCATTTGGTGCGTGGAACCCAAAGTCTCAGCGGCCCGAACTCTGGGACCTTTATAATGGTCGCCTGCAAGTGGGGGAGAACTTCCGTGTATTCCCCCTATCCAATTGGACCGAACTCGACATCTGGACCTATATTGAGCGCGAAAAGATTGTGCTGCCCAGTCTCTATTTCGCCCACGTCCGACCTGTCGTTCGCGATGGTGATTTCTGGCGGCCTATTACCGCTGTAACGCCAGCGACAGAGGGGCAAGTCATTGAAAACCGCCTTGTCCGCTTCCGCACTGTGGGCGATATGACCTGCACGTGCCCGATTGAAAGTGATGCTTCAGACGTTGCCGCTATCATCGCTGAAACCCGCCTCAGCACCTTGTCAGAGCGTGGTGCCACCCGCATGGATGATAAGGTCAATGAGGCAGCGATGGAACGTCGCAAGCGGGAGGGCTATTTCTAATGACCCAGCCCCAAACCAAACTCGTACGCATTGTGACGGCGGGCAGCGTAGATGACGGCAAGTCGACCTTGATCGGCCGCATCCTTCACGATTCCCAAGCCCTGATGACCGACCAGGTCGATGCGCTGTCGAACGCGCGCTTTAGCCGGGCCGAAGACGGTGACCTTGATTTGTCCTTTGTCACCGATGGCTTGGAGAGCGAGCGCGAGCAGGGCATCACGATTGATGTAGCTTACCGCTATTTTGCAACGCCCGAGACGTCTTTCATTGTCATCGATGCCCCGGGGCATGAACAATATACTCGCAATATGGTGACGGGGGCGAGCAATGCCGATGTTGCCATCGTGCTGGTGGATGCGTCGCGGCTGCATCAAGGTGCGCTTAAAGTTCAGACCCGCCGTCACGCGACCATCGCCCATTTGTTAGGCCTGAAAGTCGTGTTTGCCATCAACAAGATGGACCTCGTGAATTGGTCGCAGACGGTTTTTGGTGAGGTAGAGGAAAGCCTGAAGCGATTGAGCCGCAGCCTTGGGATCGCCAATCCCGCGATCGTGCCTATCAATGCGCGCTCAGGCGACAATGTCGTGACGACCAGTTCTGCTGCGCCTTGGCACCAAGGTGCGTCACTTTTAGATATTCTTCAAAACCAAGGTGAGGGGACAGATTTGTGCGATCTTCCCTTTCGTTTTTCTATCCAACGCGTCGTACGCGTGGACGGTCATAAGCTTGAAGCACAGCGCGGCTATGCTGGGCGCATTGCCTCTGGACATGTGGCCGTAGGCGACGAGGTCTTGGTAGGGCCGCATCGCCGTCGAACCAAGGTCGCCCGCATTGAAACTTACGACCAAAGCTTGGGCCGTGCTAAAGCAGGGCAGTCTGTCACGCTCTATACCGAAGATGAAGTCGATGCTGCCCGTGGGGACCTGCTGACGGGTGGTGACGCAACCTATGCCAACCGAGTAACAGCCGACCTATGCTGGTTGGACGATCAGGCTTGGGACCCGCGCCGCCGATATCTCTTGCAACAAGGCACTGCGAGCGTCACGTCTCGGATTGAAAGCGTCTTGCACATTCGCGATATGCGTGACCTCTCTGAAGTGCGCGGTGATCAAGCTTTGAAGCTGAATGATATCGCCTTGGTTCAACTACAAACTCAGACCCCAATTTTGGCCGACCTGTTTCAAGACAATCCCAAAACTGGGGCTTTCATCCTGATTGACCCTGATACCAATCAGACGGCCGCCGCCGGTATGATCCGATTAGGGAGTTAACTCTGTCGTGCTAAGGGCTCAGAGCTGAAAATGGGTGGATTGCACGTCCACCCATTCTCGTTGTTGAAGCCAAGACTTAGAAGGTCTTTTTGATTTTCAGATAATAATAGCTCCCTTGCCAATCCACGAGTGAGTCAGACCGATAGACCCGGCCATTGCCAGTCTCACCCAAACGTGCCGCACCTTCATCTGGGTATTCATTCGTGATGTTGCGTACCCCTGCGGTGACAACCACATCCTTCGGGAAGTCATACGAGACTTCCATATCGATCAAGACCTCGCTGCCCAGCTTTTGCTTGATCAAGCCTTCTGGATAGACCGTGCTGGTTGGGCATTTGAAGACGCTGATCGGCTGCGAGGTCAAGCAATTGGATGCGGTATATTCGCCCCAATAATTGGCGCGCAACATGCCGGAGAATTTGCCAATTGAATGGTTGATCGTGAAGTTCGACTTGAACTCTGGCACGCCATTTTCAAAGTCATAGACATCCTCTTCCAAGAAGAGAAGCGCAGAGGGCGAACCAATCAGAATGTCGCCAACCTTGAAGGTGTTATAATTGGCGCTGAGCGTGAAATTGGTTTTGCCATAGTCGCCAAAGTCAGCCCGATAGGTGCCCACAAAGTCGACCCCCTTTGTCACCGAGTCGAACGCATTCTGGAAGAATTGCACGGCACCAATCGTGTTGGCACCGGGCACATTGGCGGCGATCAGGGCGGCTTGAATCGTCGGGGTTACCGTGATCGACCGCGTGGCATAGAATTGGCCCTCAATGTCGATTTGGTAGAAGTCGAGGGTGAAGTTAAAGTCGCCCACGGCTGCTGTTAGACCTGCCGAGTAGTTCTTTGACCGCTCTGGCTCCAGTGGCTTTGCGCCAAGGAAGAGCGAGACTGGGTTGGTTGCAGGGAACAGACCCGACGCGACTGGCTCACTGGCTGGGAAGCGCGTGGAGACGTTAGCCGTCGACAATTGCCCAGGCGTAGGTGCACGGAACCCCGTGCCGATGGAAGCGCGAAGATTGATATCGTCGGTTAACTCATAACGGGCAGCAATTTTGCCATCAGTTGTAGAGCCAAAGTCTTCATAGTCTTCAAAGCGACCGGCGACACCGACAAACAGTTTGTCAGTAACATCAGCTTCGAGGTCGACATAGACGGCATAGCTGGCCCGGTCGATGGCACCTGAATAGTCTGGGTTGTTGCCGGGGAAACCGTCAGAGCCGACGCCCAAGAGGCGGTAAACCGGATCATTGGCATTGGCACAATTAAGTGTCGATCCAGCGGCAATCACAGCAAGACCAGCTGCCGTGGCTGTGCGTGTTGCGATCGGTTGGGCCAAATTGCAGAAGCCCCAAGGGTCTGGCTTGGCATAAGGTCCTGCCGCCCAAGATGCCCGGTCACCCTCTACCAATTCATAGCCTTCAGAGCGATATTCTGCGCCATAGGATATGGTCAGTGGCGAGGCAAACATGGCAACCGGCAACTCATATGAGAAGTCGAGGTTGAAGGCCGTCTCATCTGCGACCAGATCACCTGGGCTAAAGGAGGTTGGCGACGCCGGCCCGTAAGAGGGGTTTTGCGTTTCAGACAGACCATACGAAATCTTGTTGTAACCATAGCGAATGGTAGCATCATAAGACCAACGGGCGGATAAATCGCCCCGAACGCCCGCCGTCAACGAATAGTCGATGACATTGCCGGAAAAGCGCGGTGTATAGCCTGCAGGGAATTTAGAAGTCCCCGTCCAAGTCGCACCATTTTGTAAGCGTATCGCCGGACCCAGCGTGCCTTGGCTGCCGTTCGGATTGGGTGTTTGACCAAATTCAGGGTCCGGGAAGCGATAATTGAAATCACCACTGCCTTCGGAGTTTGAGTAGTTAGCGAAGGCATAGAGGTCGATCTTGTCCGAGACCTTATAGCCCGCATTCACAAACGAGCGGAACGCCACATTCTCTGGCTGACCCCAGATCTGCACGTTACTGGTATTGTTGCGTGTGCCCGGACCAAATAGGCTTGCAAATTGCGGATAGGTCGCACGGTAGAGGGCGACGTCAAAGCCTGACCCCACGCCGGTTGCGGTATCAAATTGCGGACTTTGCGTGCGCGACCATTGATCACCACGATTGGTGCCCTTGGCGGAATTGGCCTCGACACTAATGCTGACAAAGCCAGACTCGCCGATGGGCAAACCCAGATTGCCGGACACGGTAATGTCGTCGCCATCGCCTTCAGTGTATTGGCCCATGGAAGCGCTGAGCTCTCCGCCTGAGTCATTGTCTTTCAGGATGAAGTTCAACACCCCTGCAATGGCGTCAGAGCCATATTGAGCCGCTGCACCGTCGCGCAATACTTCGACCGTCTTCAAGGCAGAGGCGGGAATGGTCGCAACATCTGGCCCTTGTGTGCCACTGCCGCCAATCGTTACCAAGGCTGCCCGGTGACGGCGCTTCGAATTGACCAAGACCAACGTCTTATCCGAAGTCAGCCCCCGCAAGGTCGCCGGTCGAATGAAGGTTGCCCCATCTGAGATCGGCTGGCGGAACGTGTTGAAGGACGGCACCAAGGTTTTGAGCACATCCTGCGTGTCCGTGAAGGCGACGGCTGTAATCGCTTCACTGGTCAAGACATCTACCGGCACAGCTGAATCTGCAACCGTCCGCCCCCGCGTTCTGGTTCCAGTCACAACGACCACTTCGCCTACTTTTGTCGTATCTGCGCTGGTGGCCTCTTGTGCCTGAGACACCGCTGGAAGCGTTACCCCGACAGCCAGAAGGCTAACCGCCACTGCAAGGCCACTGGCCCCATTTTTTAACTTCAGCATCGTTCATCCCCTCATCGGTCCTGCCATGGGACCGCGTTGAATTTCTCGATGGCTGTTTCCCCAGCTTCATGCTTCGCCAGGTCGAAAAAGAAGTCTAGTCGATTCGAATAATTACTCTGCATAAGCATGAAATAGTACAAAAAATCATCTTTCTGACGTAAATCGCCTAATTTTTATGCCATTTATTGTGCATTTAATAGAAAAATATTTGAAACAAGATTATGGGTATGCAGACTCGATCTGCATACCCATTTTTGAACATGAACTTGCTGGAAGTCTGGAGAACCCAGACTTTGGTCCTCCGCACTTAAGCGCGGATAACCTCTGGAAGCGCTTTACAATAACGCTCCACATCCGGCAGCTTACCCATACTCACCCGACTCCAGTTAGTGTGCGTGCCATAAACGCCGCGGATCAGGATTTTCTTTGCTTCCATGCGCTCGCGCACGATATTGGCGTTCATGCCAACATTGACCCAGACAAAGTTGGTAGAGGAAGGCAGGGCGGTCAGGCCCGCGCTCTTTACAGCTGCTAGGACCATTTCACGAGCTTCAACAGTCTTGGCGCGCGAATAGGTCAAGAACGGCTCATCATTGTAGCAAGCAACTGCACCCGCCAGACCTACGCTGTTCATGCCACCCATGACATAGGGGCGGATCTTGGCGATATTGGCTGGTGTCGAAATCACATAGCCAACGCGGATGCCCGCCATGCCATAGATTTTCGAGAAGGTGCGGGTGATCGCGATATTATGGCCGGCACGGATGAGGTCCACGACCGAATTCGAAACAGGCTGATCGGAAAGCTCGATATAGGCTTCATCAACCAGGACAGTGGTCTTTGCAGAAGCTGCCTTAGCAAAAGCGTGTATATCAGCAGCCTTCTCCAAAATACCTGTTGGGTTGTTCGGGTTGCACACGGAGATCAACGATGTCTCTGGCGTGATTGCGGCTTCCATCGCGACAAAGTCATGCGAGTAGTCTGCCTTCAAGGGGACGCGAACCGTCTTTACGCCCTTGTCTTCAGCGAATTTGAAATAAGCATCCCAGAACAAATTCGTGCTGATCAAAGTGCCCTTCATGCCATAGGCCAAGCCAATAGCATTCAGCAATTCACCTGAGCCCGATGAGACGATGATATGATCGGTTGTCACGCCATGACGTTCGGCGATCATTTCCATGAGGCGTTGGATGCCGCCGCCAGGATAATAGGCACCAGTCGACAGGGCTTCTGTCATGGCCTTGATCGCGCTTGGCGCAGGGCCGTAGGGATTTTCGTTTAGACCAAGCCGGGCAAAGCCAGGTGCCGGCCCCAACAAAGGCGTAGCCGTAGGTTCAGCGGCCGATGCCGCTTTGGTTAGACTTAGGGCCGCGCCGCCTGCGGCAGCCCCCAATAGCAAACGTCTTGAAAGATCCACGCCGTAACTCCTTTTCCCTGCTTGTTGTGTTGAGACTTAACTGAGCCCTTCATGCAGCATCATGGCTGATGTGACCAAAAGGTAAACTCCAAATGCACGCTTGAGCATCGCCGCATTGAGCGCATGGGCAGCGCGTACGCCCAAGGGCGCGGTGAAATAGGACATGGCGGCAATCGATACGGCACCCAGAATATTGATATAGCCAATGGAGCCCATGGGCAGGGACGCGTGTCCCCAACCAATTATAGCAAAGCCAATGGCACCGGGGACTGCGATAATCGCACCAAGGCCAGCCGCGGTTGCAACCGCGCGGTGGATGGAGCGACCGTACGAGGTCATCACGAGAATTGCGATGGTCCCGCCACCAATCCCCAAGAGGGCAGAGAAGCCGCCCAGAAAGGTTGCCAAGCCCGCTCTCAAAGGGCCCGTCGGCATGTCGCGCGCAATCGGGTTCTTGCGCTCTAGAATGGGGAATACAAAGTGCAATCCCATGATGAATACGCCCGTCGCAAAAACCAGCACCAGCACTTGGCCTTTAACAGACCCAGCCAGAACCAAACCGCCAGCAACACCCAGGACAATCCATGGAGCCCAGGATTTCAATATTTCAAAGTCAACAACACCCCGGGCTGCATGGGCTTGAACCGAACGCAGAGAGGTGACGATGATGGTTGCCAAGCTTGTGCCAACAGCGACATGGGTAATCACGCTAGGGTCCACCCCGAAATAATGATAGACTGCGATCAAAGCAGGTACGACCACAAAGCCGCCACCAATGCCAAATAGACCCGCAGCGAACCCTGCCGTTAGCCCTGCCGCCATCAGCGCCAAGACCAGCGGTATCTGAACTGCCAATTCCCCCATATTCATCAAAAGACTTGCCCCACGCCCTGTCGGAAATTCAACGTCCAGATAGCGCTATCACGGGTCCGCGAGGACAAAAGGCAGGTGGCTCAAAATTTCGTGAATTTAGGTGACATGCAATTCAGATTGAATTTGGATTGCGCAAGTAGCGTATAGTTTTGCTCAATCCATAGGCGAAATGATGACGGGGTCGCCACCATAGACTGGAACCTGACTCGATTCCCAAACCGGAAATTTGGTCATGGTTTGGGAAAACAACGCCCCTTCCGTAAAGTAAGCGAGCCACGCGCGAAGCCGATTTACGGGCATTTTGTGGAACCAATCCGGGTCCACTGCCGCAAATTGGCGAATGAATGGGAACAGACAGATATCGACCATCGAAGGCGATTGTCGCGCCAAAAACGCCGCTTCCGCGAGGCGCCCTTCTAAGTCCATTAGAATTTCTAAGCCCAGCTCTCGTGCGGTTTCCATCGGCACTTCATATCGCTGCGGGTACTTATATTGATCCAAATAGACCTTGAATGGCCCATCATTGCGATCAACCAGCGCTTCTGCCTGCGGACCCCAGCCGTCGAGCCAATGCTCCGGATCATTATGTTCGAGGGCATAGCACATGATGTCGCGGCTTTCATCGATGACTTGGCCACTCGGCAAGACGAGGACAGGCACGGTGGCCTTTGGCGAGACGGCCAACATCTCGGAAGGCTTGGCTTTCAACGATACTTCTCGGACTTGGTGACGCAGACCCGCAGCAGCCAAGGCCATCCGCGCCCGCATGGCATAGGGACAGCGGCGAAACGTGTAGAGAATAGGCAAAGCGGGCTCCATGCCCTTAGGCTATCGCCCATCGGGCTGCGATACGACCCGCTTCAGCTAGCACGGCCTGGAACTCGTCGCGCATTTCGCCAAACCCAATATTGGTATTGAAATAGGCAGCAATGATCAGCGGTGCCCGCCCGGGCGGCCAAATGATGGCCACATCATTATATTTGTCCGTCATGCCTTCACTCATCGCCGTCCCGGTTTTATCACCAGCCTTCCACTCAACCGGCAAGCCAGCACGAAGCCGCTTGGTGCCCGTTTGGGTTTCAATCATCCAGCCAATCAACAAGTCTCTTGAAGCTTGTGAAAGATAATCGGTCGTCAAATAGCGGGCGACGAGACGTGCCATGGCAGAAGGCGAGGTGGTGTCGCGAGGATCATCCCCGGCAACGCGGTTCATCATCGGCTCATAACGATCAACCCGCGTGACAGGATCACCTGCGGCGCGAATCCGCTGGGTCATAGCTTCAGGTCCACCAAATTCACGCAGAATGAGGTTGGCAGCGGGATTGTCGCTGGTGATCTGGGTGGCTTTGGCAAGCTCGCCGATCGTCATGCCCCCAGCCCTAAGATTGGCCTCTGTCACCGGCGCATGGGCGACCATGTCAGCCTTTGAATAAGGGATAAACTGATCGAGCTTGCGCTTGCCCGCATCTACATCTCGCAAGACTTCCGCCGCCAAGGGAAGCTTGAAGGTCGAGCACAGCGCAAAGCGCTCCTCAAGGCGGTGCCCTACCATCTCGCCGGTTGCGGTATCTAGGATGCCAACACCGAGCCTGCCTTGAGACTTTGCTTCTAGGGCAACCAGATCGTCCGTCGGCGCGAGACGGGCAGGCGCCTGAGCGGGCGGTGCAGCACAAGCGCCCAGACTCGGCAGCATCAGTGCGCCAGACAGCGCAAAGCCTAAGAATGCGCGTCGTTCGCTTTGGAGGTTCGCGGTCATCAGTCACTCCTCAAGCGCATAAACCTAATTGGGGGCGATCACGCCTTTTTCTGATAGGCTGCCAAAATGATTTCGACATGGAAGTCAATCATCGCCGGGACATCGCCCCATGGGAAATCTGGGCGGGCAAGCAAAAGTGCACATAGGCCGTGCATCGTCGCCCAAAGGCTTTGCGCGAGATGATCTGTAGAGCCTTCTCGTAAATGCCCTTCACTCTGTAAGAGGGCAACTTCGTCGCGGAAGCTCGCGAAAGCATGCATGCCAGGCAAAATATCAGGGTTGAACGGCTCGTCATCACAAGAGGTCGGACCTTCCAGCATGAAAGCTACCCGGTAAGCCGTCCCTTGTTCGAGTGCAAAACTAATATAGCCGCGGATCAAAGCTTCAAGACGCGCGGTCGCTGGAATATCCGCGCCTCGGATCGTGCCGATCAATGCCTCTAAGACCGCAAAGGCGCGCGCCGACAAAGCATTGGTCAAGGCTTCTTTGGTCGCAAAATGGGCATAAAGGCTGGGCTGGGAAATGCCAACTGCATTAGCGATCATGCGGGTAGACGTGCCAGCAATCCCATAGTTCAAAAACAGACGCGAAGCATGATTGAGGATTTCCTCACGTCGAGCCGCACTCTTCAGCCGGGGGACAACGCCCGTCGCGCGTTGCGCCACCACGCGGTCAAGCTCGCTGGCTTTAGCAGCGTAAGCAGAATCTTTTGTACTTATCGACACTTTTCCTCTTGACCTCACAGAAATTTGCTCCATCCTATCACTGATAGGTTAGTAGTCCAGTCTGAAATTCTCCTCCCCAGTACGGCAAAAAATGACCAAACAAAAAAAACAAAAAAGCGACCTCCCCGAAAGGGGAGGTCAAAACCTTAAACTACGTCTTATCCTCATGGCTGGCGTTGCATTGATCTTATCAGCCTGTGGCAATGGGGGGGATAAGTCAAAGGCAGCTGAACCAGTCCTTGTTGAAATCAAGCGCGCGCAAAGCGTGAGTGAGCAAACCGAGATTGTGGCTACAGGATCCTTCCGGCGCGAAAAGGAAATTGACCTATCCTTCCGCATCAGTGGCGTTCTGCGGGAAGTTGGTTTCCGCGAAGGGCAATTGGTCGACAAAGGCAGTGTGGTCGCCAGCATTGACCCAACCCAAGTCGAAGCCCAAATCATTCAAGCGCAAGCCCAAGCCATGCAGGCGACGGCCGGGATAGGCCAAGCTGTCGAGCAGGCCCGTGCGGCAACTTCCTCCATTACATCGGCTCGGGCAGGGCAAGCGCAAGCCGAAGCCAATACCAGCCGCGCAGCTGCCGCCCTTGCGCAAGCACAAGCTGATCTTTCCAACGCAAAGCGTGACTATGATCGCGATGCGACGCTGGTCCAGAAGGGCTTTGTTTCAGAAGCGCGGCTAGATGCCCGCAAGACCCGTCTAGATGTTGCGGAAGCCACCCTTCGGTCGGCCGAAGCCGGGCTAAGCGCTGCGCGCCAAGGAACTCTTGCGGCAAACGCTGGGATCACCCAAGCACAAGCAGGCGCGGGGGCCGCGCAAGCTGGTGTTCAAGCCGCCTCTGGTAGAGCACGCGCGGCAGAGGCGGTTGTTTCTGCTGCCGCCTTTGACCGACGCTGGGCCAGACTAATCTCGCCCGTGCGCGGGATCGTGCTGACCCGCGCTGCAGAACCGGGCGAAATCACCGCACCTGGGCAACCAATCTTGACCGTCGCAGACGAGGATTCTCCACTGATCTTGCGCACACCGGTCTCGGACAAGGATGTCGCGCGGATCCAAGTCGGCGATTCTGTTGATGTCTATGTCTCGGCCTTAAGCAAGAATCTAAAAGGCGTTGTGACGCGCGTTGCAGAACGCGCTGACCCCCGCACCGGGGCCTTTGATGTTGACATTGCCGTTGAAGGTGGCGGCGAGGTGAAGACTGGTTTCTTTGCCGAGGCCCGCATCAAAGCCAAGACAAGTGCTGCACCTGTCGCGGCGAGCAATGAAGTCCTTGTGCCAACCGAGGCCCTGATCGGGGTGACGAATGGCAAAGCATCTCTTTACGTTCTGAACGGCGATCAGAAGACGGTACGCCTTGTGACTGTCGATTTCGTTCGCTTGGAAGGCAATCTGGCCTTGGTCCGTGGCATCGCCGCGGGCGTTGGCATTGTGACGTCCGGCGGGGCCTATGTGGGTGATAAGGTACTGGTGACGGTTGTTGAGGCAAAATCGTGATCACCAGATTCAATCCCGCCCGATTCACAGTCGAGCGTTGGCAATTCACCCTTCTGGCTTTTGCGTTGCTGGCATTGTTGGGTTTCAGCGCATTTCAGTCGATCCCCCGATCTGAAGACCCCCACTTTCCGATCCCCATTGTGATCACCAATGTGATCTTGCCGGGGGCTGATTCCAAAGACGTGGAAGAACTTCTTGTTAAGCCCATCGAAGATGTCGTGGATGGCTTGGACGACGTCAAAGAAGTGCGCAGTTTTGCCGCCGATGGCGTCGCCACGATCATTGTTGAGTTTGAGTGGAGCACCAATCCTGAACGCAAATATGATGAAGTGATCCGCGAAGTGAATGCCATCCGCAATACGCTCCCCAGCGGCATTGTAAGGTTGGAAACGCGCCGCGCCCGCACTACCGAAACCAACATCCTGCAAGTTGCTTTGGTCTCTGACCTCGTACCATGGAAGTCGATGGAGCGGATTGCCGATGACTTGCGCGAAGAGCTTGCTCGCTCGCCGGGAGTTCGCAAGTCCGAATATTGGGGCGCACCGCGAACTGAAGCGCGCGTCTCTATTGATGCCGGTAGGCTCGCCACCATGCAGCTTTCGCCAACCCAAGTTGCCGATGCCCTGCGCAATGCTGGAATCGACACACCGATTGGTGCCGTCCACGCTGGCGAGCGTCGGTTTAACGTCAAAACCAAGGGTGCCTATAAAAGCCTGGAACAGATCAAGGATGTGCCGGTATTTGCCAGCGGCAATCGCGTTGTTCGCGTGCGCGATGTTGCGGATGTGAGTTGGGATACAGCGGAAGCAAGCCATTTAACGTTCCTCAATGGCAAGCGCGCGATGTTCGTCACTGTTAAGCAACGCGACAATGTAGATGTTCAAAAAGTCCGCGATGGGCTGGAAACGCGATTGCAGGCGTTTGAGAAACGTCTCCCAGCCGGTGTGAAACTGGTGCGTACCTTTGATCAATCTTCCAACGTCAACCATCGCCTTGGCAATCTTTATCGCGACTTTGGCATTGCCTTAGGCCTTGTCCTGATCACCTTGCTGCCACTGGGTATTCGGGCGGGCTTTGTCGTTATGCTCTCCATTCCAATGTCCTTGTTGATTGGCATTTTCTGGCTCCAGACCGCCGGCTTTACCTTGAACCAATTATCGATCGCGGGCTTTGTGCTTTCCCTTGGTCTTTTGGTCGACGATTCCATTGTGGTGACGGAGAACATCGCCCGGCGGATGCGAGAGGGCGAAGATCGCGTGACGGCAGCCATAAATGGTACCGGCCAGATCGCGGTAGCGGTCCTGGGCTGTACCGCAACCTTGATGCTGGCATTCTTGCCGTTGTTGTTCTTGCCCGAAGGATCTGGCAAATTCATCCAATCCCTGCCTGTCACGGTTTTGTTGACCATTGCGGCATCCTTGTTTGTCTCCTTGACTGTCATCCCATTCTTGGCCAGCCGCATGCTGAACAAGCATGAGGACCCTGAAGGCAATCCACTCCTGCGACGCATCAACAGCGGCATCCATGACTTCTACACGCCAATCCTCCACAAAGGTCTGGCCAAGCCTTGGGTCACGCTCGGCATCATCTTTGCGATCTGCTTCACTTTTATACCCATCATCGGCATGATTGGACAAAGTTTGTTCCCTCCCGCCGGTGTTCCCCAGTTTTTGGTTCGGGTTGAGACGCCTGAAGGCACTTCCTTAGCATCCACCCAGAAGGCGATGAACTTTGCCGAGAACCGGCTAGAGGCGCGCAAGAAGAATGGCGAAGTCGACTGGTACATGTCCAATCTTGGACGCGGCAATCCCCAGATTTTCTACAATATCTTCCAACGTGAAACCGCGACCAATTATGCTGAAATCTTTGTCCAGAAAGAGCATTGGAAGGGGAAAAAGAGTGAGCAGTGGGTCGAGAAGCTGCGCAAGGATTTAGAGGGCTATCCAGGGGCCCGTTTCACCGTAGAAGTTTTCGTCAATGGTCCCCCCATTGAAGCCCCCATTGCGGTGCGTGTTTTTGGCGACGACATCAAAGAGCTTCAGCGGCTTTCTCGCCAAGTCATGACCCTGATGGAGAAGACCGAAGGGGTGCGCGATGTGGTCAACCCCTTGCGGCTCGATCGGCTCGATGTTGACCTCGGCATCAATGGTCAGAAGGCCGCGCTTCTGGGCATTCCGGCAGGCCTTGAGAAGCGGATCGCTCGGCTGGCTTTGGCCGGAGAGACCGCCGGGACTTTTCGTGACGATCGCGGCGATGATTTTCCCGTCGTGGTGAGATTGCCAAACCAAGGGCGCAATGTGGTCAGTGATCTTGAGAGGATCTATGTGCCGACGAGTGCTGGCGGATCAGCGCCTCTTGCCTCCTTTGCCGATCCAAGATTGGTCCCCACACCTGCTTCGATTACGCGGGTTGACCGTGAACGCGTCGTCACGCTGACGGCACAGACGTCAGATGGATTCTTGACTGCCGATGTAACGGCCGACCTTCTGGCCAAGGTCAATCGCGAGATCAAGATGCCTCCAGGTTTCCGCGTGGAGCTGGGCGGCCAAGCCGAAGCACAATCGGAGAGCTTCTCTGGTCTGGGCGTGGCAGCGATGATTGCGACCTTCGGCATTCTAGCCGTGCTGGTGCTGGAGTTTGGTAAGTTTAAGACAGCGATTGTGGTTGCAGGCATTATCCCCTTGGGCATCTTTGGTGCCGTGGCGGCTTTGGCTGTGACCGGCAATTCATTAAGCTTTACCGCCACCATCGGCATCATTGCTTTGATCGGAATCGAGATCAAGAATTCGATCCTCTTAGTCGACTTCACCGAGCAATTGCGACGCGAAGGTGTTGGTTTAATGGAAGCGATTGAGCGGGCAGGGGAAGTACGATTCTTACCCGTCCTTTTGACCAGCGTCACCGCCATTGGAGGTCTACTCCCCTTGGCCTTGGAGCAGTCCGGCCTCTATTCGCCCATGGCGATTGCCATCATTGGCGGTCTGATCAGTTCAACCTTCCTGTCGCGGATCGCCACGCCGGTGATGTATTATCTGACGGCACGCAAGGAAGAGGCAACCGCGCACTAGGCCTCGTAAATTCAAGCTCTTTAGCCTCATCCAACCTCTGTTGGGTGGGGCTTTTTTCTGTTTGCCTGTCAGAGGCACATCCGATTTGTTGACGAACTATACAATAAGACTTGACGCACCCCTTGGCCTCAGATTACTTATTGACGAACGTTATCATAAGACGGCGCAAAGCTGTCAGATCCAAAGGGGCAGGAACATGACTCGGCAGTTCTCCAGCATTCAACGCATTAGCTATTCAGCTTTGGCCTTTGCCTTAGCAGCAACAAATCGAAGATGCGACCGATCTGCAATATTCCATCCCCAATGCCGTTCTGACTGGCAATGACCGCTACACGTTGCGCGGGATTGGCACCAATGCGCTCGGCTCGTCAGACCTTGGCGTGCAATCCTTCGTTAATGGTGCCGCGATCGGCTATCTGCCGCAGAATGAACTCTTTGACATGGCGCGCATCGAAGTGCTGCGCGGTCCACAAGGCACTTTATACGGGCGCAACACTACGGGCGGTGCTATCAATGTGATCACCCGCAAGCCCGGCCGGACCTTTGGCGGAGAGGCAAGCCTGCAACTGGGCAATTTCGACAGCGCCCGCGTCGGCTTGGCCTTTGACCTGCCATTCGGTGACAAAGTTGCGACCCGTTTTTCAGCCTATGGACTAAGCCGTGAGGGCTATACCGACAACCTCGCAACCGGCAATCAGATCGATGGCCGAAATCAATGGGCCTTCCGCTCGACAACCATTTTTGAGGTCAGCGAGCAGACCGACTTCACCTTGATGTTTGGCTATTATGACGAGGACAGCACACGTGCCCGCGAAGGCAAGCGCTTGTGCAAAGCCCATCCCGTTTTGGGCTGTGATCCCCGGCAATTAGGCTTTGACTCCCCAGATGCCAACACCACGATCTTGAACACCTTAGCGCGCTTCTTCACCCCCTTTCCAGCTGGCACCAACATATATGCTGGGGCACCTAATCCAACCGATCTGCGCAAAGTCGCTGCCGATACCGACCCAAGCTATCAGCTCGACCAGAGCTTCTTGACCCTTAATGGCGATCACCGCTTTGGCGATTTGACCCTTTCTGGTGTCTTGGCTTGGTCAAAAGGATCAACCGAGCAAAATACCGATTGGGACAATGCGGCACTGCCGTTCCGCTTCACCGCCCCCATCACCTATACGGCTGCTCGTGGGCGTACCATCACGACGAACCAATTGATCACAACCGACAGCTTCACCAGCAAAACCGAAACCCGTACCGCTGAACTTCGCCTCGCCTCAGACTATGAAGGCAAAATCAATTTCCTCATGGGCGCCTTCTATCTAGAGGGCGAAAGCTCTGGCGGGTTTGAGACGTGGCACCCCTCGATTGAAGCCTTCCAGAAGGTCAATGGGCGTCCAGAAGAAACCTGGCGGGTTTCGGCGCTCAGCCGCAATGGCAAGAACACCACCCAAGCCTTGTTCGGCGAGCTTTATGTGACGCTTGCCGACACGCTCCGCCTGACACTGGGTGCCCGTCAAACCGAGGAGAAGCGCTCAGGGGAATCCCGCTCCATCGTGCTGGCTCCACTGGGTCCTTGGGTCTTCTCAAGCTTTAAGGGCAGCAAGGCCACAGGCAAAATCGCGCTTGATTGGACGCCAGATCTCAGCTTCACCGATCAGACTTTGGTCTATGGCTCTGTTGCCACTGGCTATAAGGGCGGGGGCCTTAACAACTCCAATTCTGCCCCAACTTACGGCCCGGAAGAAGTGACCGCTTTCGAGATCGGGACAAAAAACAGCCTACAAAATGGCAAATTACAAGCCAATTTTGCGGGCTTCGTTTATGACTATTCTGGCCTGCAATTGGGCCAACGGATTAATGGGGGTGTCGTCACGAAAAACGCCGATGCCGACATTTGGGGCCTAGAAGCGGAATTACTCTACGCGCCCAGCAAGCCATGGTTGATTGATGCCAATCTCTCCTATTTGAATACGGAAATTGGCGCCTTCCTCTCAGAAGACGCAGCCAATCCCGCGCAAAGCCTCACAGCGACAACCCCACCTGTCCAAGTCAATCTGGCGGGCAATGAGTTGCCCCATTCCCCAAAAGCCAAAGTCAAAGTGGGTGCGCAATATACCACACAGCCCTTTGCAGGGGGATGGACGTCGACCTTGCGGATGGATGCCCTGTGGCAGGACAAGTATTTTGCTCGCGAATATAATACGCCAACCGATGTAATTGATTCATGGGGAACCTTGGATGTACAAGCCCGCTTGGATCGCGCTGACAAGGGTATCAGCATCCGCTTCTTTGTTAAGAATGTGACCGATGAGGATAATATCACCAATATCATCATCGAGGATGCATTGATTGGCCGCTATCGCAATGTACGCCTACTCGAACCACGAACCTTCGGTGTCATCTTGGAAAAGGCCTTTTAGGCGGGAAGGGGGCTATGTCCCACCTCCCGTGGACATAGCCCCGATTTGGATAAGGTCCCGGCATGGGGATAGATGTCGGGAACAAGAGTTCCTGCATTGACTTTGCGGCGATCAACATGACGAGCAACCAAGGCATATCCATGCTGGACAGGAGGATGCTCTCGGTGAAGGAGATCATCGTGAGGGTGGCCAAGGCGCTGAGCGCAAACAGGGCACCCGGTCCCCCTTTTCGCAATCCGATCAAAGCTGCCAACCATGCCAAGACCATGCAGGCGGTCAACAGCATTAAGCCCGGCGTGCCAAGTTGCAAGGTCGCATCTAACCAAGACGAGTGCGCATTTTGCGGGTAAAAGCCCGTGCCATCGGCGATCCATTGATACGGCCCAGCGACCGAGGTTTGATCTTCCCAGACGGCATGAAAGCCATAGCCGGTCGTCGGCCTTTTGCTTGCCACATATTCAACTTCCCGCCAGACCTCTGTCCGTCCGGTAAAATCTGGGGTTCGGCCGAGCAGGCGGAAGACAAGCTCTTTTCCTTGTGTCAGGCCGTAGATCGCCACACAGCAAACCACAATTGACGTCCATAGGGTTGCAATGGCAATCCGCAAATCCCTCTGGACGAGCCAACCAACCGACAACACCGCAATGCCCATTAAACTCATGAGAATGGCAGTCTTTCCCGTGGTGCCAATAATGGCCAGGAGCGACAGCGGCACCAGAAACAGACATGGCCAATATTTACGATTGGACAGGACAAGGGCTAAGGAGCCCGAATGAGCAGAGCGGCATACATGCCCATGGCTTGCTTTTCACCCCAAACGCCAGACCAAGCCCCTTGGAGAATGTCGGTCATCTGACCAATCGATGGCACTGCAACCGCCAAGATCACCGACACGATCATCAGGCTGCCAATCGACAGCGTCAGGCGCGCTATGATTTCTTCCCACGTCAAATGACCCGCGATTGCGCAGGCCCCAAGGAAGCTGCAGGTCATGAAGGTGGATGCCCGCAGCGTGTCGACAGGGTTAGCCGTCCAAGTCGACGACACATAGGCCCAAAGGCAGAGGGCCATGAAGGGGAAAATGCCCAAGGCGATTGCTGCCGTTCTCAATGGTTTTGTGAGGGCCAAGCCTAGGCCAAGAATAGACCCAATCGCCCAGACAAACCCGAGCCCTGGCAAAGGTCCACCATTCAGCTTGATCGGCACACTCACAAATACCTGCAAGTGGATCAGAAAGAATAGCACCACACAGGCATCGCGGATCAAGCGTTGCAGCTCGGCCGGAATTAGGAAGGCAATTGCCTCATGCGTTTGTCCTTGGGCATAACGATATGAGTCAGACATCCGGGGCGACTTTGCAAAAAGGCGGAGAGCGCAACAATATTAAAGATCAAATTTTCTAACATTGCCTGTTCAACACGCACTTAAGTATTTTTGTGATGAACATTTAGTAAATCCAACTAGTCTTCCATGGGATGTGGACGAAACTTTGCGCCAAGTCACGGCAGGGGGTGATCGGCCTGATAGATACGCTTCTTGGTGGCAGAGGGGTCAGGGGGCAAGCAACTCAGCTGCCGCATCTTTAAGGTGGATATCAGAACCCTCTCGCCCCAAGATACGCTTAGGTCGATTCTGGACCCTTGCGCCATAAATGCTGACGCTCTTGCGTCACGCGGAGACTGGCCAGGATCATATCCACCACCATGTCTTCCAGAAGATCAATGTCACAGCCTGTTCGGTCCAAATAGGCACCGCCTGCGCCGGTGATCCCGAGGCCAACTTCCACCATCATCCGCGCCAAAGGCGCACTCAGCGCTTTATCCGCATTAATGCGGCTCAAGAGGTAATCGATCGCTTGCTGCCGGCCGATCAGCTCAATCTCGCCCATAGCTTCGGCAATGGCGGGCTCTCCCATCAAGCGCTCAATCAAGACGCCTTTGGCTGCAACTTGGTCGAGATAGGCCCGCGTGGTGGCGCGCACCATGGTTTCAAGATCTGTGGCGGTTTCCGCCGCCTTAATTTGTTGAATCTGATAGGCGCGATTCTCGCGCATCAGAAGCGCTTGCAGCAAGAGATTCCGGCTTGGGAAATAATTATAGACCAGCGCTTTGGAAATTTGAGCTTCGCGACCGACGCGTTCCATCGACACCGCGCTGACGCCTTCAGTCGTCACAAGCTGAGCGGTCACATCGAGGATCAGATCTCGACGCGCCTCGGGTACCATGCGGGTCCGACGATGGGGTAGTGGCGGCACGATCTCTCTCTTTGGCTATAGCAGATGTTTCATACTCCATCACCGTTTCGCCGCAAGCAATCTCTATGTGATTGGTCATGATGGGGCTTCCAACGCGCCCTGTCATCCCTGTCGCCACGTGAGCTGCGAGCGGGGACCCCTAGGGCCTTTGCTTGCCCCCTGAGAGGGGGAGAGGAGAGCAACACCAATAGCCCCGCGAGGAAAACCTCCGGGGGGATGGACCGGCTGCCCGGTGAAGGGCGAGGGGGCCGGGGCGCAGGGTTTGCGCCAAATGAGGTGGGCCAGATTAACGGACTGGCCCGGAATACGACGCTGACCATGCGCCCCGGCTAGATAAGTCTGTACGCCCAAGAGTGGATAACGAGCCCACCGCAGGTGGTTTGGTATCCTCCGCCTCGTACGTAAAGGCCCCAGATCATGCCCTTTCCATCGGTTAGGATGGAGGTACTCTGCTCCGACTTTGGATTGGCAGATAACAGTGCATAACACCGCTAACAACCAACCCATTTGGGGCGCACCCAAGGCTTCACGCAAGTTCTTCACCTTGGCTTCACACGGCAGTCAGACTCAAGCGCACCGGGCAGAGGGCTAGCTACTCCCCCTGACACCACAAAGCAGCCACGTCTGCCTCGCTTTCTCCCGCTTATCCATTCCGCAGCATTTGGCTCAGCTCAAGCGCAAACTTCCCTCTGCTGCGGACAGGACGTACTTTACGGCGCTTGAGCCAAGCGGGGATAGAAGGTGTGTTATCCTGCTGCAATGGCCCTTCAACCGCCTCTAAGATAAGGGCTTGGGCGTCTTCGGGTGATAAGTTATACGCCTCAGCCTCTGCCATCGCCCGCGCCTTTGCTTTGGCTTCTTCCCGCGCCATTTTGTCGACGATGCCCTCGAGCTTCGCAATCAAAGCAGCTTCCTGTCGCTTGCGTTTTGCAAGGATCACTCGCTGCTCCTCCTGTGAACGGAAAAAGGATTTTGGCTTGCGCGGCGGGGCGGGTTTGGTGTGTTTCTTGGTCATGATGCCAAGACTAGGTGGTGAACTACTCGGTGGGATGGATTAGCAAATGTCCCGCAGACCGATCACCTAGAAGCAACCAACAAATCTGGCGTGTGAACATTAGGCGTCACAAAATCTGCCGCCGAGGCCGCGCGAATATCATATCTGCGGCGAACCAGTTCCAGTGGCTCATCCAATTGTTCCTCGAATTTGACGAACTGCAGGCTTTTTGCCGTTCTACCATGCGACCAGCCGTGCGTGATGGCGTTCATGGCGGGTACGGTCAGATGCGGATCGATGAAAGTCATATGCGCCGTGACGACCGCAATCCACATCGAGGCGTAAGGGAATTGTGTTTGGGCAAGTTGAAAGGCTTGAACCGCTAGTTCGCCCAAAGGCGTTGGGGGATAGCCCGTAATCACATGATGCAAATCATGGGTTTGATACCCGCGTAACACCTTATGCTTGAGGACATCGGGCAAATTTTTCAAAACCCCGGTCGCCTCAAATTGCTCATGCAGGTCGCGATACCCGACAGCAAGGGATTCCATCAAATTATGGTCGCGGACAAACGCCAGATAATGCGCGCCCAATGTGCCGGGCGCATGAACCTCCAATGCTGCCAGAGACAGGGGCGGGGCATAATAGCGCTCGGCCGCTAATGGCCCTTGCACGGGATCGTTTTCAATCAACGCCACATATTTCTCAATGGCGTCAGCTGGAGCGCTTTCCCACCAATCATTGAACAAAAGATGGATGCCATACTCATTGAAATTCTCGGCGCTTTTTAGAAACTTCGCTCCAAAAATCTGGTCCATTTTGCCCGTCATAGGTCTTTCCTCCATCCTGTTTCCGCCCTGCTTTTGCTATTGACGCCGCGCAGTCTAGCAGTACTATTGACGAAAAGTA
>VYLK01000146.1_pt1 | contig 29125 bp, 29 predicted proteins | sample 5114321 | NCBI WGS metagenome assembly VYLK01 (sample SAMN12291792, study PRJNA351875) | freshwater metagenome | isolation source: freshwater lake | place: USA: Michigan, MSU2 Lake | collected 2011-08-16
GCCTTACCCGCTTTATGTATAGACTTATGCATGGAGAAAAACTAAGAACCTATGCAGGTAAAGTAATTGGGCCGGCATGGAATCTACTTCCTGAAGATGAGCGGGGTATGCCTGATTACGTGCCATGTGAATGGCTAAACACTACATGCACGATGTATAAAAGAAATAGGCTGCCAAATCCTGTTTTCTCTGATCACTTCCATGGCTATTCACTGATGGAAGATGTTACCCTATCGTTGTTAATGGCAAGTAGTTCCACACTTCTTAATGCAAGAACAGCGCGGATATTCCACGATAGTCAACCTGGTAGCCATAAAAATAGCAGGATCAGGATTTCTCAAATGCAACTCGTAAATCGTCATTATGTGATGACCCGAATACTCAACCGTTCATCGTTTAAGGACTATATGAAACTGGTTATTTTTGAATTTTTTGGTATTACAACAAGTATGCGGGACATCAAAAATGTATTGTTTTTACCGAGTGTAGTCATAGGGAAAATAATTGGTATCTATAAGATCATAACATCATGAAAAAAATAATTGATGTTATTGTACCCACCTATAACCGCTATCACGCACTTCCTGAGTTTTTTGAAAACAACAAAAACTTGAATCGGGAGGATATAGCGCTATGGATCATCGATGATTTTTCTTCAGCACTAGACATGTCCGTTATCCCACCATGGTCAAATCTTTCTTTTATAAGGTTGACATCAAACCAGGGCCAGGCTCACGCTAGAAATGTTGCTATTGAAAAAAGTAATGGTATCTACATTATTTCCCTAGACGATGATGCATGGTTTGAGAATGGAACCATTCATGTAGATTTAATGATAAAATTGTTTGATCGGTACCCGGACGCTGGCTGTATGATGTTTAATATCAGTACGCCTGTTTCACCGTATTCTTTAATGCAGGAAGGAACGATGCTATCGATGCACGTTACCTGTGGTTGTGCTTATCGCAGAATCGCACTGAATGATGTTGGAGCATTCTCGGGTTTTCTACATTCAGGTGCTGAAGAAGTCGATCTTTCATTCCGTCTTTACCGGGCAGGATGGTCAATTCGATTCGCCAGGGAAATTAAGGTTTTTCATGATTTTGTACCCCATGTCAGATCGCTTGCTTGGTACTATAATGTACGGCATAATACAACAAGGAATGACCTGCTTATTGTTGTTATGTATTACCCGTTGTTATTGATTTTACCATTTGTTGCTGGTAAATATTTTAGTCATCTTCGTTTTGCCGTTAATAACAAAGTGAGTATTATTAAAGCGCTTCTTTATACGATTTTGGCATTATTTGATTTTTTCAGGCTAGTCCCACAGGCCATCCGAAGACGTAAGCCATTATCATTTAACAAGTTTAGATATTGGCGTGCTTTACCAGTCTCTTCATTGTAAGGGTGAATTTTAATAGACTTACTGCCAAAATCAATATACTATCCGATGAATGAAAGTTTTAACTCAGATAACGGCTTGTACCAGACCATGGCGCTTCATGCAGAAGAGGATATTCTGAATTTACTCTGGTACAAAACATTAGTCACTTTATTGCCTGATCTGAGTGGGAAGAAGGTATTAGAAGTTGGTTGTGTTCGTGGTGTGTTTGCAGATTATTTTTTAGAACGGTGTCCGCCGGCTCAAATTGTGGCTATTGATTTTTATAAAAGTGCCATAGGCAAAGCGCTGCAAAAAGTTCATTTTTCAATTTAGAAGCTTTTATTCAAACCATTTGGAAGGCACTTTACATATTGCGGAGAAAAATGGGTTCTAACCTTCAAAAAATAATTGAGCCTTTTATTTTCAGAATCCCATACGGCCTTGCAAGCCGAGTTAGGATTTTGCTTTTCAGGTTACTGGGGATGAGCATAGGGAAAAGAAATCGCTTCGAAGCAGGCAGAATCAGAAGAATTTCTCAAATTAGAATGGGTGACTTAAATCATTTTTCAGAAGGTTGGTATCTTTGGCCTGAGGACACACCTTTTTCTGGTTTTAGAATTGAAATTGGCACAAATAATTATTTCAATAGAAGTGTAATGATTGATGCCTGTAATCATATTGAAATTGGCAGCGACAATATGTTTGGTCCCGATGTATACATCACGGATAGCAATCACAATGCGGGAGCAGGAATTAACCCTCATAACGCCCCAATGAAGAAGGGTAGCGTGGTGATAGGAGACTGTTGCTGGGTAGGTGCTAAAGCAGTAATCCTGGCGAACGTTGAACTAGGTGATTATTGCGTTGTGGCGGCAGGGGCGGTCGTCACCAAAAGTTTTCCGGAGGGCAGCAAGATTGCAGGAGTTCCTGCCAAATTAATGTAACCTATAGGCTGGTTCTGTTATTTTAAAGATTTAAAATGAATTCATGAACAAGAATGTTTATGAGTTTGTAGGAAAAAAAAATAGACATATCGAGGTCTCCTGACTACCCATAAGTGTTTTATTCATCAAAAGAAAAGCTTTGCTAATTAATGGATCAGTTTTTACCTGGACCCGGTGTCGGATATGGGTATCCGCTTAATGAACAAGACCTTTGAACTTGAAATCGTAAAAAATTTTTGTAGACACTCTCAATGAGGTAGATGTGTTTGTTAATCTGGGCGCGAACGATGGATATTTCTCGATACTGGCCTCAAGAGTGGTTGGTCAACATGGAAAGGTATTAGCCATCGAGCCTCAGGAAAGATTATGGAAAGTTATCCGGAAGAATATCCAGCTTAACGATAGCTACAACATTCAATTATTCCCATGCGCAGTAGGAGATAAAAAGGAACAGATTTTGTTTTTTTTTACTCCTTCAATCAATACACGTTCATTAGGGCTTGGTAAAACCCAATAGGAATTGGTTGTGAAAAAAATATCCTAGTCCACAACGTTGATAATATCATTGTAGACACAAAAATTAAGTTACTGAAAATTGACATTGAAGGGTGCGAATTCTTTGCGCTGAAATTGATGGATGAAAAACTTAAATTAAGGCAAATTGAAAATATCATTCTTGAGTTTCACCCCGATCAATTAAAGCAGATGTGCCAATCGCAGGAGCAAATCCATAACTTTTTATCCGGTTTCGGATATCACTTTACTGAAGGTTTGTATAAAAGTTCTTCAAAGTGTTGACTATTTTAGGTTTGATACTTCTCCATGGATCGCTGCCGACAAAGCAAGAGAATATTATGTTGGCTGGGGCGGCTGTTACTAAACGTTTTCAATCTAGTTCTGTCATTGCAGGTTCGGGCAATTATGTTAGGTTTTAAAAAGCCGAAATCTTTTTCAATCAAGAAAGAGATTCCCCTCTTTGATCATTCTAGTCAATCCGTCTTCGAGAGAAATAAGGGGGGCTGAAAGAATCTTTTTCATTTTGGAATTGTCAGGCTGTCTACGGGTCATATCGCCCTCCTTTAAAGGTGGCAGAAATTCCAATTTGGATTTTGAATTCGTGAGATTGACAATTAATTCTGCCAGTTGGAGAATGGTATAATTCACCTCATTACCAATGTTGATAACATCATTCATGATTAAATTATCTTCAAGAATCTTTATTGTACAGGTCGTATTATCATCTATATGGCAAAAGGTTCTGTTCTGCTGACCATCCCCGTAAATTGTTATTGATTTATTGCTCAGAGCCGCTTTCAGGAATTTACTGATCACAAAATCGGTACTTTGTTTCGGCCCGTAGGTATTGAAGAAACGAAATACCGTGAAGGGAAGGCCGAATTCCTTTTCATAAGAACGACAAAACGCTTCACCAACATTTTTAATAACGGCATACGGCAACCGAGAGTTCAACGGTGTCGTGGTTTCATTTTGCGGCAATTCTACAGGCTCTCCGTACACTTCAGATGAACTGGAGAAGAAGAGTCGCTTAACACCAGTATTTTTAGATAAATCGAGAATATTTTTTATGCCTTCAAGGTCGCGCAAGACCATAACAGGATTTTCAATGGTTCGGTTAACACCTACCACTGCTGCATAATGGTACACATAATCGAAGTGGAATCTTGCCATAATGGCACTGATGTCATTGAAATTATTAACATCGCACTTGATAAACTTAAAATTGGAATGCACGGGAATTTTCCGGATATCCCCGGTTAAAAGATTATCAACACCTACAATAAAATAGTCTTTGCTTTTTAAAAACTGATCGGCTAATGAACTTCCGATAAATCCGGCACCCCCGGTAATAAGAATTTTGATCATGTGAACAGCTAAATTATATTACAAAATTAACATATTAATGCCAATTCAATTACTTTTGAACTTACTGAGTATTTAAAAAAATGTATCCGAGACCACTGTGGCACAAACTGAATTAAAAAATAGGATGAAAGTGGTTTTACTGCATCCGGGTACCCAGTATGCACATCGTCTCGCATGCCAGTTAAATCGCCTTGGATTATTGGATTCGTTTATCACGGGCATCGCATACACAGCTACCGATCCGCTTCTCAGAATATTTCCATCGTTCGTTAGACGAAAGATTGCAAATCGCATTCTCGATTGTGGGATACCTGCAAATAGAATAAAGCGTATCATGCTCCCGGAACTTATAGCTTTATACAAATTGTCCAGAGGTAAGAATGCACTTCAAGTGATGTATCAGCGGAATAAGTATTTCCAGGAAGTCCTTCCAATGGGAAAGATTAATCGGGCGGATGCCGTGATTGGATTTGACACGTCATCATGGTTGATTGCACCGCGTGTGATACACTGTGACAAACCTTATTTCTTGGACCAAAGCACGATTCATGTCAGGGAAAAAGTTGAAGTAGTTGTCCGGTTAAAGAATCAATTCCCTGAGTGGTTCATTGAACTTCCAGATAAGTCCCCCCACCAATTCCAAATTGAAGAGGATGAATATCAGATGGCGAAAGTAGTTGTCGTGGCAAGTACATTTACAAAAAATAGCCTTGTAAAAAACGGGGTCCAACCCAGTAAGATCAAGATTAATCCTTACGGGGTTTCAAATTCCTTTTACACAAAAAAAATGAAGCGGGAAGGAAAAATTCGATTTCTGTATCTAGGCTTGGTAGGACCGGCAAAAGGTGTTCCGCTTTTGCTGGACGTATGGAGGGAGTTGAGCCTCCATCAACATGCTGAGCTGTGGATCGCGGGCCAGGCGCCATTATTTTTTACGGATATGCTGGACGAACTACAGGGGGTACGGTATAAGGGGAGAGTTCCTCATAATAATTTGCCGGAATTGTTTAATGAATGTGATGTATTGTTATTTCCAAGTTTTTTTGACGGCTTTGGACAAGTTATATTGGAAGCCATGGCTGCCGGTTTACCCGTTATCACAACAGAAGCTACTGCCGGACCGGACATTATTGAGAATGAGAAAGATGGCATATTGATTCGATCAGGGGACAAAAAAGCGCTTGCTGCGAGTATGCAATTGTTTATAAAGGATAGGGGGTTGGCCCTCGGCATGGGTACCCTTTCGCAACTCAAAGCCAAGTCTTTTAGCTGGGAAGCTTATGGAGAGAGGTGGGAAAAAATTTTAATGTTAAAGTAAAAATGTTTAATTTTTTTTGATTTTGAATGATGATTGGAATAGGAGAAGTGAAACGTGTAGCGATTAAGTCGGTGTCTCTTCTCGGGCTCCCTTTAACTTTTCTTGCAGCCGTGTGGCTACATTGGGTGAGAAAGGGAGGGATTAGTAATGTGGAAGATAGGATATTTATGAAAGTGGGTATGATTCCCATTATAGACCAATATTATCAGCCATTGGTCAATCCGAAGCGAGATCTTTTTAAGTCATTGCGTTTGGATAGAACTTTACCCGGTATTGATCTCGCACCAAAGAATCAACTTGATATGTTGGATAAGTTTGATTTCAACAAAGAACTTCTCCGATTTCCTATCGAGAAGTCGGCCAGTCATGAATACTATTACAACTGTGACACATTCAGGGCAGGTGATGCGGAGTATTTGTACAGCATTATTCGATATCTCAAACCAAAAAACATTATTGAGATTGGTAGCGGCATGTCAACCTTAATGACACGTAATGCACTTGATAAAAACAAGGAAGAAGATCATGATTACTTTTGTAGACATATTTGTGTGGAACCCTATGAACAGCCTTGGCTTGAGGAAAGAGGCATTGAAGTCATACGTGAAAGAGTCGAGACCTTAGACAAGTCTATTTTTGAGAAGTTGAATTATAACGATATACTGTTTATTGATTCATCACACATAATTCGTACACAAGGTGATGTGCTTTTTGAATACCTGGAGCTTCTACCGATTTTAAAACCAGGAGTTTTTGTTCATATTCACGATATTTTTACCCCAAAGGATTATCTCACGGAGTGGGTGCTGACTCACAATTTGTGGAACGAACAATATTTGTTGGAGGCTTTTCTGAGCTTTAATGAAAAGTACAAGGTAGTAGGAGCACTCAACTACCTAGCTCACAATTTTTATGAAGAGTTTTCAAAAAAAAATCCAATTTTTGCCTCCCAGCCCAAAGGCGAACCGGGGTCATTCTGGATTGTTAGAAGTTAAATATGGATAGTTAATGTACATTCTCGGCATTTCAGCATTTTATCATGATTCAGCTGCAGTCCTTATTAGTGATGGAGTCATCATAGCTGCGGCTCAGGAGGAGCGATTCACGCGAAAAAAGCATGATCCCGCATTTCCGTCCAATGCTATACGTTACTGTCTGTCGGAAGCAGGTATTTCCATCGAAAACGTGTCGATCGTTGCGTTTTACGACAAGCCCCTTTTGAAATTCGAACGATTGCTGGAAACGTACTATGCATTTGCACCGCGAGGGCTCGCATCATTCATTACCAGTATGCCCGTGTGGCTTAAGGAAAAAATGTTTCTGCGTAGGGAGTTGTCGAAGGGCTTGCGTGATCTAGGAGATTTTGATGAAAAAAAAACGAGACTATTATTCCCGGAGCATCACCTGTCACATGCGGCCAGTACTTTTTATGTATCTCCTTTTGATAAGGCCGGAATATTGACCATTGATGGTGTGGGTGAGTGGGCCACCGCTTCGATGTGCTATGGTGACGGAAGCGCAATTAAAGTACATAAGGAACTGCGCTTCCCACATTCCCTAGGATTGTTGTATTCCGCTTTTACCTATTTTCTTGGCTTCCGGGTTAATTCAGGGGAGTACAAACTCATGGGGCTTGCACCTTACGGTAATCCGGAGTCAGAAGAAGTCAGTAAATTTGTTTCTTTAATAAAAGAAAATCTGATCCGTATTTATGAAGATGGCTCTATTTGGCTCAATCAGAAATATTTTAATTATGCCACGGGGCTTACAATGACACAATCAAAGAGATGGGAGAAACTATTTGGTTTAAAGCAACGAAATCCCGAAGATGAGTTGCAACAGGTGCATTGCAATCTCGGTCTGGCAATTCAACATATTACGGAGGAGATTGTGATCAAAATGGCCGCTGAAGTAAAACGGATTACGGGTGCAGAGTACCTGTGTTTGGCTGGAGGCGTGGCCCTTAATTGTGTTGCGAATGGTAAACTTCAGGAGGCTGGCCTTTTTAAAGATATTTTTATTACTCCTGCTTCGGGTGATGCAGGCGGTGCCCTGGGAGCCGCATTAGCAGTATGGCATATCTACCTAGATAAGAAGAGAGATGTGCCAACGGCACTTGATGCACTTAAGGGTTCATACCTTGGACCGAATATAGAGGAGCATCAGATTAAAGCCGTCATCAAAAGATACAAGGCGTTAGCTACAAAATTTATTTCGGAAAATGAGTTGTTAGGAAAAACCGCTGAGTTGCTAGCGCAAGGAAATGTAGTTGGTTGGGTTCAAGGCAGGATGGAGTTTGGCCCCCGGGCATTGGGAGCCAGAAGTATCTTGGGTGATCCACGCAATGAAGAAATGCAGAGAAAACTTAACCTTAAAATTAAGTACCGTGAATCATTTCGCCCATTTGCACCATCAGTATTGGCAGATGAAGCTCACAACTATTTTGAAATGAACGGTAGTTCACCATATATGCTTTTGGTAAAACTAGTGAAAAAAGATAGACGAAAGGCGGTACCCTCTAACTATGCCGAGTTAGGTATTAGAGAGAAGCTCTATTTCGTTCGTTCAGACCTGCCATCTATTACGCATATTGATTTTTCTGCGAGAGTGCAAACGGTTCACCCTGAAACGAATCTAAGGTACTATTCCCTAATCAAGGCATTCAAAGCTATAACCGGTCTTGGCGTGCTCGTTAATACATCTTTTAATGTACGTGGTGAGCCCATAGTTTGCACACCAGAGCATGCTTACCGGTGTTTTATGCGAACCGAAATGGATTACCTTGTTGTTGGCGACTATCTTTTTTCAAAAACAAACCAGCCCGCATGGCATAGCACCGACAATTGGAAAGAGGATTTTGTATTAGATTAAACTTGTAAATATTTATGGATTTTCTAAAAGATCTTTGGAATTTTTTGAAAGAGAGGAAAAAGTTTTGGCTTGCCCCGATCATCTTTATACTGTTGGTGGTGGGTATCCTTATAGTAATTGGTGGAGGTTCTGCATTGGCACCATTTATCTATACATTGTTCTAGATTTAGTAGTGATAATGAAAGGCAATCCATTTCAATCAATTCTCGTAATGGTAACAGGCTTTTTGATCCTTGGATATTTTTTTCCGGGAGGCCGAACTTACTGGCAAACGGTTGCCATTGCCGTGGCTATGTTGGCTTTGCTCAGCAAAGCTGCCAGGAATGGAATTCTTTGGGTTTGGGAAAAAATTAGTCTCGCCCTTGGATGGTTCAATGGTAGGGTTTTCCTCTCTCTTATTTTCCTGGTTTTCCTTACACCATTGGCTTGGATTTATCGTGTTTTCAATAAAAACATGTTGTGCATTCAAAAACCTGAAATAAGTTCTATGTGGGCAACTCGCGATCATCTGTATCAACCAAATGACTTAGATAACCCTTGGTGATTTGAAAAGGATAGTTCAGAACTTGTTTTTAAGCGCTACCTCAATTATTCTAGGCTTACTCATAGCTGAAATGGTAGTTCGGATATTTGTGCCGAGTGACCGTTGGAAATTTCGAGATGCCTCAGCCGATTGGATGGCAGATTCTGTCTTGGGCTGGAAACAAAAAGAAATGTACCAGGCAACCAATTATGATTTAGGGTCAGAGCCCGTAATTTTCAAGACCAATGTGCACGGATTTCGACCAAATACAGTTGACCCGGCTATGATTGATACATCAGACTTTGTTGTTTTTCTGGTAGGGAATTCAACAGTTAACGGAAGGAGTGTGCCAGAGAGTCAGACTCTTCATTTCTATTTGGATTCATTGCTTACTTCAGCTGGATTAAACACAAAGGTTGTAAATGCATCCGTCCAAGGTTACTCTACGGATCAATCTCTCCTTATGATAAGGGCATATGCGAAATATTATAAACCCGATTGGATTATTTATGGTTTCTGTGACAATGATCTCGGAGGAAATGAACTAAGTAACGCTTACGGGTTGAATAAGCCAAGGTTTGAACTAACAGGCGAAGAGCTCCATTTTAAATCATTAAATGTACAAAACACTGATTTCACGAAGTTCAGAGAGCCATCATGGAAAGATTTAATTGTTAAGTCGGCCTTATTTAGATTAATAAGGCCTCTAATTATATCGTTGGATTCTCGAAACAAGAGTAAAAATGAACAAATATTAGTAGGTGTTCGAGGAGCAGATTATTATTTTAATTCAGATAAAATTGAAGTTTTCAATTGGGCTTTACTTGAGGCGTTATTGATTGAAATGGATCGGGAGTCTTATAAAGTGGGTGCGAAATTTTTGTTCTATTGCCATCCTTCGCTTGAGAGCGTTTGGACACCATATCAAAATGTTATTCAGAAAAATGAAGGTCGAGCCGTCATTCCCAAGGTCATCGAGGATAAGTTACAAAGAATAGCCGATAAAAATGGATTAAACTTCATTCCCATGGTCGATTACTTTTCTCGCTTTGAAAAAAGGGGACCATTTCACTTATTACCACGAGATACCCATTGTAATGGTACCGGATATTTATTGCAAGCCGAACAGCAGTATTATTTTCTAACGGGCAATTGAAGTGAGAATTATTTTTATCTGCGGTGCCGGCATTGTTTCAGGAAAGGAGCGACAGACTTTTGCCACAATTCTCCAATTACGTAAATTAGGCCACAAGGTATTTTGTATAATGGCTTCCTGGGGATCAAATGAGTTTGAGCTAATGCTTCACCGAGCTGGGGTTCCATATCGAAAACTTCGGCTGGGCTTCATTAGCAAAACATTAAACTTCTCAGCTATAATGATGACATTACATCAACTTGTATATATCCCTTCACTGTGGTGGAGGTATAGCAGTCTTGTAAGGCGTTATCGACCAGAGGTTGTGTTGCATACTAATTTTCATCATTTATTCTTACTTTTTCCGGTTTTGGGCGGGCCTAAAAATGTATTTTATGTTCATGATTATTTTTATCCTTCCATTTTCTACAAGTGGTTATTTAAACTTTTTCAGAAAAAGGTGAATCTATTTATTGGAGTATCTGATTTTATCAATCGCAGCCTTACTCCACTAGGTGTTCCATCTGAAAAAACCGCAACGGTTTATAATGGCGTAAAATTTTCAAACCAAGTCAATTCAAAGGCAATAAAAGATAAACTTGACAGCCTGATAAGGGTAGCCATAGTGGGACAAGTTGGAGAGTGGAAAGGACATGGCGTATTGTTTCGTGCTATTGCCCCTTTACTGAAGGAACGAACGGATGTTGAACTACATATCATAGGCGAGGGGAGTGAAGAGTATGTAAACGAGTTAAAAGATTGGGTCATGCAAGAGCATATTTCTTCTCAGATAAAATTTCGTGGAAGGTTGCCATCGTTGCATGAAATCTATAAAAACATTGATGTAGTTTGTGTTCCAAGTCTTATTAGAGAATCGTTTGGATTAACTGCGCTAGAACCTGCGTTTTTTTCAATTCCCGTTATTTGCTCAGACACCGGGGCGCTTCCAGAAATTGTCACCCATAGCGTAACCGGTTTAGTAGTATCATCTAATAATACCAAGGAATTGGAAGACGCTTTGCGCTTTTTGATTTTGCACCCCGAGAAGCGCGAGATGATGGGGAAGGCGGCACACGAAAGAGCAAATAATTTATTTACCATTGAGAAATCTACTTCTGTCTTGGTTTCACACTTAACCGACTTGTTGAAGTGAAGAAAAAGGAAAGTGCAAATTTAAAGCTATCACCAGTATTCAATTGGGTGTTTATTCTTGTTTCACTTTTACTGTCTTTTTTATCTAAGAACTCCTTTTTATTTTTAACTGGGATGACAGTACTTTGTATTTTGCTTTATTTTTTTTTCGATAAAAGCGTTCCTCCTGTATTTCTGTTTGGGGCTTTTTTTGGCTGGTTTTTTTTTCAAGGTCAATTAATAGATGCGCTGATTAAGGGCAAAGATTTGGTTTACCTGGATACATTAAGCACTACTCGCCCTGTAGTTGTTTTGCTTGGAATGGTGGCAACCCTTTCTTTTTTTTTAGGAGTGTATTCGGTTGTTTATTCTATCATTCCTCCTACCCTTGATAGCAACAAGCTTTTTTTTTCACGTATCAATCTTACACGGCTGCTATGGATCTATCTGACCGTTTACATTGTGTTGTTTTTTACAGGAAAAATAATCTGGTTGGTGCCAGGTTTTTCACAACCTTTATTTGTCCTAAGCCAATTCAGATGGGCAGTTTTCTTTTTGTTATTCATCACAGTTTTTACACAAAACAGATTGAAGGGTATACTACTCATCTTGATACTGATAGACGTCCTGTTGGGTTTTTTTTCATTCTTTTCGAGTTTCAAAGAACCTATTTATTTTTCGTTCATCGCGTATTGGATTTTTTTCTTTCGCCAGCCATGGCTTGTTAAATTCCTGGCCTTTATTTCTATTTGTGCGTTTTTTTATTTCGGTGCTTATTGGACAGCCGTCAAAAAAGACTACCGTTCTTTTCTGAATAAAGGGTCAGGAGCACAGGAAGTGCGTGTTTCGCGTGAGGAAGCTTATTCGAAATTAGTTGCGTTGATGTCAAATGTGAATGAGAAGGATATAGATAAAGGGCTCGATGAACTTCTTACACGGCTGAGTTGGATAGGAGCTCTGGATGCAGTTTACAACCATGTGCCGAGCAAGGTATCATATGAAGATGGAGCGCTTTGGTGGGAGGGTATAAGTCGGCCCTTTATGCCGCGACTTTTTTTCTCTGAGAAAAAAATACTAACCGACAGTAAAGAATTAAATCGATATTCCGGTTTAGGGGTGGATGAAAAAAACACCTCTATCTCACTTTCTATGGTTGCTGGCAGCTATGTGGATTTTGGCGCTTGGGGAATGCATGTGCCACTTTTTTTGTTTGGAATTTTTTGCGGTTGGGTATATAAAAAAGTTGTTAACTGGGGCATGTATCCAATGATTGGGTATGCGCTTACTATGCCCATGATTTATCTTTTGAGTATAAATGAGCAATCCATTAACAGGATAGTATCAGCGTTGGTTCTTTATTTCGTGGTGGTATGGATTATCAAGACCTTTCTACTGCGCTCTTTTGTTCGGTATATTTTTACTTAGTCGTTGTATTTTGATTGTCGATTTAAAAACAAGATGGGTAAAAATAGTCTTAGCTTCTCAAAATGTAGTTATACAGACTGTTCGCACATTTTTGTTTACATCAGGTGGAGAGAAGCACAAAATTCTTATCTTTCGAACCGGCTCAATTGGTGATTCGGTGTGTGCTTTCCCAGCATTTGTGGCAATAAGGGAGCACTACAAATACAGCCAAGTTGATATTTTAACTAATGCAGGAGGAGGTAATCTGGTTTCACTAGACAAGTTGTTATCAATTGATTATTATGATGCTTTTATTGATTATTCAAGGCAGTCGTTTCTTGTTTTATGGAAGATCATTAAAAATAAGAAGTACGATCTCATTATAGAATTACCTCAGGATCAGGTATCGCTTCTGACGGAATTGCGAAATATGTTTTTTTTCAGGACCGCTGGGATACGGTCCGGCTGGGGTTGGCAAGTCAATACTTGTTTTTCTTTTCGGCAAACACAAGAAAAAACAAGGGGGTTTGTGTCCGAAACAAATCGGCTAATGACAATACTTAAGGCGAATGGTGTTTTATCAAAAACAGCAGTGGTTTATCCCTTAAATGTTCAGGAAGAGGATTTTGAGACAGCTAGAAGAAATTTAAAAGAGGCATTCAGTAGCTATGATCACCGTGGACTAGTTGCGTTAGTACCAGGTGCAAAGCGTCCTCAAAACCGATATCCGCTGGATCGGTTTGTCGAATTAGCGAAATGGTTGGTGGCAAAGCAGTACAACGTAGTCGTGATTGGAGGACCAGAGGACATTGAACGTGGAGCAAGGCTTGCGTTTAGTGCCGAGGTGATCTCTTTTTGTGGCAAAGTGTCACCAATCATGAGTGCCGCACTAATTTCGCATTGTAAAGTGTGCATCTCCAACGATACTGGTCCAATGCACTTGGCCTATGCTGTGGGCACCCCGGTGATTGGCCTGTTTAGTTCACGAGATTTTCCAAACAAATGGTTTCCTCCACAAGGCAATATAGCACTGAGGAATAATCATGTACATTGTTCACTTTGTTTATCAGAAACATGCCAGAACAATATCTGTATGCAAGGTATTCCGATTGAAGAAATAAAGGATGCTTTTATTGCTTTAGAGAAAACGATTAGGCGAGCTTAATGAAAGTTGCAGTTCTTGATATCGAATCTGGTGCGGAAAAGAATGGTGTGGCATTTATTGGAAACTCATATGATACACCAATTGTGAACCCTTTTCTTTTTTCGGTCAGCCTTTATGTTACGGTGCCTATTTAACATTATATATCATTATTGTCCGACTAAAATAGCCCTAAAAAGCCAGAGTTTTTTAGGAGGAATTGACAAAAAATTGAGCTCTGATTTGAAGGGGTAGCTGGCCTCAGGCGACGATCAGCGGCAGGCTATTACTTTTACGCCAGGTAGCGTAAGTATCTTTGATGAATTCAAACAGCGCAACATAGCTCATCAAGTGTAGCCGGATGACGGTGATCATGTGTAAACGATTTTTTGGTTTCGGCTTTTTTACGGATGACCACCATCAGTAGTTGGGCGATGAGCACACAGTATGCTTGGGTTTTGATGGCATTTTTTACTGTAACCCTCCGCTGAAGTACATCTTTAGGCGTTGCCTGATCAGTGCTCTGCTCTATCTGCCCAAAGAATGGTGTGGAAGGAGAGAAGTGGATGTTCCTGTTGAGCGCAGAACACAGAAAACAAAAATCGAACTGGCCTATGATATGATCCTACACGCGCGCGATGTTTTAAAAGTGCCGTTTAAGTGGGTAAACTTCGACAGCTTCTATTGGAGGGATCAAGGTCTTCTTTGTCAACTTCACCAACAGCAAATCACCTTTGTGGCCGATGTTCCCAAAGATGCCACGGTCTATTTGAAAAGGCCTGCGGTATTTATCCCTGAAAAGAAAACAGCAAAAGGAAGAAGCTACACGCACCACCAAGTGAACGGAAAAGCTGTGGAGGTACAATCCATTAAGAGGAATTTATCCGATGGCGATTTTAAAAAACTCACCGTGTGCACCACCAAAGAAGGACAAGCGGTGAGGGCCTTGTTCTACTTTCAAACCGTTTTCATGGTCATCAAAGAACAGGCAACGGTGATGGAAGTAAAGCTTATTATACGTAAAGATGAAGATGGAAAGACTCACTACATATTGTGTAATGACTTGAAAGCAAGTAAGTACCGCTTGGCCTTTATGCACAGTCAACGCTATTTTATAGAACGATCTTTTCAGGAATCTAAACAACAACTCGGACTTCATGAATACCAAGTGCGTGGGTATGCCGGTTGGCACCGACACATGTTTGTTTGTATGATGGGTCTGTTATTCATTCAGCTGGAGAAAATGGAATACTTAAAATTGGTTGTGTGCCATCAACCTACAACTGGCAGAACTGATCAAAACCGTTTTACCACAGAAAATCAGGACCAAAATAGATGTCCTAAATGAGTTCAAACAAATCAAAATCCCAAAAAACAAATACTGTGCATCTATCAAAAAATCAGTTACTTAGTTGTGACAAAGTAGAGCTAGATAAAGCTTCGTCTTTGTCTTTTGAACGTACTTTTGTGTAGGTTAGTTTAAGTTTATAGATTTACACAATGACTAAATCTAGTATGAATGTTTTTTGGCTTCTGATATTGAGGTCATTATTTGAATTGTGATTGTGGATATTAACAGATACTTTCACTATCTTTTAAAATGCAAGGGAGTAGGTACCCAAAAAGTATGTAGATGATTTTTAATGGTATTGCATGTGTAGAATTGCAGGGATAATTAATTTTGAAGACCATCCAAGTACTGATATCATTATAAATATGCGTGATTCGCAACACCGTGGTGGTCCGGACGATGCTGGTATTTATCTGGATGACGAATTTCCATTGGCCTTTGGATTCAGGCGACTATCAATACTAGACTTGTCTCCGAAGGGACATCAGCCCATGATGGATGAAAGCAAAAAGCTTGTGCTCATGTTTAATGGTGAGATTTATAATTTTAGAGAAATCAAACGAGAGTTAGTGCAAAAGAACTACCGCTTCGAATCTTGTTCGGACACGGAGGTGATTATTAAGGCTTACATTGAATGGGGCAAGGAGTGCTTTAACAAATTTAATGGCATGTTTGCCTTAGCTTTGCTCGATAAGAGAGTCAATAAATTGATTTTAGCAAGAGATCACGCAGGTATTAAGCCCTTGTATTATTCTCTCCAAAAGAATCAACTGTATTTTGCGAGTGAAGTGAGGGCGTTAAAAAAAATAAAACCTAAGTGGCCTGAGAATAGTGATTGGAGAAAATATTTCTTGTTATTTGGTCATTTGCCAGAACCTGTTACAACCCTTGAGGGTGTAAAACCTTTGCCAAAAGGCACGATACTTGAAATCGATCTACCGTCATTAATAGCCACTTCACATATTTTTTTTTCGCCATGTTATAATAATTACACCATAAATAGTCGGGAGGAAGCTGTTTCAAAAGTGTATGATTTGTTGAAAAGTGCTCTGGCGCGCCATCTAGTTTCTGATGTACCGATTGGATTATTTTTAAGTGGGGGCCTGGATTCTAGTTTGCTTACGTTACTTTCAAGTCCCGTTTTAAATGAAAATCTCCATACGCTTTCTATAGTTTTTGAAAATGAAAAGTATTCGGAAAAATACTTTCAGGATATCATAATAAAGAAGACAAATGCTCATCACCGCTCCTACCTGGTGAAGGAAAAAGACTTTAAGGATTGCCTTGCTGATATTATGGACGCCATGGATCAACCGAGCAGCGATGGCATTAATGCATATTTCATTTGTAAGTATGCAAAGGAGTATGGACTAAAAGTAGCAATTAGTGGATTAGGTGCCGATGAATTATTTGGAGGCTATGCATCATTTGATCGCTCAAAAACCATTAAAATATTGCAAAGGCTTCCAGGTTTTATGTTTCAGATTGCGGGTATTTTTCCTGATGATAGAAGAAAACGGATTAGTTTTTTAGGATCAAAAAGCGGAATGGGTGAGTATCTATTTAATCGAGGATTTTTTACCCCTGTTGAGGTAGCCGAACTTCTCGATTGCTCGAAGGGAGAAGTCGAAAAGGTTCTCCAATCTGCCGAGAACTTGTTACCTACTTTTATAAATAGACTCGAACCATTTGAGAGGAATAGTTACCTTGAAACAAATCTGTATATGCAAAATCAGTTATTGAAAGATATTGATTACATGAGTATGTGGCATAGTCTGGAGGTTCGCGTTCCCTTTTTAGATAGGGAGTTAATGAAGCTAGTGTATTCTATTCACCCGAATGTCAGATATGACCAATCGCAGACAAAGCATATCTTGACGCGTGCGTTTAATAAGGAATTGCCTGAAGCAATATGGAAGCGACCAAAACAAGGATTTAGTTTTCCCTTTGAGCAATGGATGAGTAAAATTACGACAGGAATGGTAGATCAAAAGTATGACAGACTAAGGAGGGGACTCTCAAATGGTAATGTCCATTGGAGTCGATATTGGGCTTACCTATTAAGTAAACGAAATCACAAGTTCGAATTTATTGGAGAATGAAGGTCCTTTTCAAATTCTTTGGTATTTTTCATTTAAAGGGAATTGATTTAGAGTTTTTGGTTTTGAATCTTATGAAAACCGACTTCGTCATTATTTGGTTGATACAACTTAAACAGCGGTTCGCAATTGATTTATGACGACCGATTTACGTATTTTTGTTTACGATCATTTTTATCCCGACTTCTCCGCTGGAGGTCCGATTACTTCCTTGTATAATTTATCGCAGCTTTTGAAAGAACACCAACATATCCGGATTTTAACAAGTGCTTATGAGTATCAATCGGGTAAAGAAATTGGGGGTGTTAATAAAGACTGTTGGACAGACTGGAAGGGATTGTCCGTCTGGTATGCTACTGATAGATTGAGCATAAAAAAAGCAATTGATGATTTGCCCGATATTCAACCTGTCACATTTTACCTTAACGGAATGTTTTCTGTTTCCTATTTTCTTTATCCGCTGTGCCTTGCCAAAAAGAGAGGATTCCGAGTGATAATTAGTCCAAGAGGCATGCTTCAACAAGGAGCAATGGAGCGAGGTAAATTAAAAAAGCAAATCTACATTTTGGCGTTGAAATTAAGTGGCCTATTGATCAATGTAAGCTGGCACGCAACGGATAAACAGGAGAGGGAGGACATCGGGTTGCGGATTGGTAACAAACTAAATATCAAGGAGATCCCCAATGTGCCGGTTGTTGCTCATGAAATTCATTGTCCCTTATTGAAAGCAAGTGGTGAATTGCGATTAGTCTACTTCTCTCTCATTGCTGAAAAAAAGAATTTAGGCTTTGTTTTAGAATTATTGGAGAACCCCCAATTATCCACGCTTCAACTTGATATTTATGGTCCAATTAAGGACCAAGCATATTGGGAGTTATGTTTGTTAAAAATAAATGCTCTGAGTTCTCCAAATAGAGTTATTTATCATGGCAGGCTAAACCCAGAAAAGAGTATTTCAGAAATCACGAAATCTCATGTACTTATTTTGGCAACTCATGGAGAGAATTTCGGGCATGTTATTGTCGAAATGCTTTCAGCCTCTAGGCCGGTAATTATTTCGGATAAAACGCCCTGGATTGATCTTGAAAAATATGGTGCAGGATATTCGTTGCCACTAAAAAAGGAAATTTGGATAAAAACGCTTTCCGAAATGCTAGCTTGGAACGATGCTGACTTTTCAACGGCTTGTTCTTCGGCACTTCGATATTATCAATCAAAATTCAATTTTGATGAATTAAAAATGCGATACTTGGAGTTATTTTCTAATCTATCATGATCATACTCGGTCTAAATGCCTATCACGCGGATTCCTCAGCAGCTATTCTGGTAGATGGTAAATTAATTGCTGCCACAGAGGAAGAACGGTTCCGCAGAATAAAACACTGGGCTGGCTTCCCATCTCAGGCCATCGAATTTTGTCTAAACGAAGCTGGCATTTCCCTTGGCGAGGTAGATTACATTACCATTGGTCGCGATCCAAAAGCGAAGTTGGGTAAGAAGGTGAAGTTCCTGTTGAGCGACCCATTTGCCGGTTTGAAAACAATTCGCGAGCGCTTGGGCAATCGAAAAAAGATTGCTTCGCTTGAGCGGGAATTCGCTACTCATTTTGGTGCAGATGCTGCTTCCATAAAATCAAAAATCAAGAACATTGAGCACCACAGAAGTCACATGGCTTCAGCTTTCTTTCCAAGCCCGTTTGAGGAAGCAGCGATTCTGTCCATCGATGGAGCCGGTGACTTTACCACAACGATGATTGGCATTGGTCGTGGCAATCAGATGGAGGTGCTTGACTCAATTGATTTCCCGGTCTCCTGTGGCACATTTTATACTGCATTTACGCAGTGGCTGGGCTTCCCGCATTATGGCGATGAGTATAAAGTGATGGGAATGGCTCCCTATGGTGTTCCTAAATATGTGGATAAGGTTAAACAAGTACTGGTATTCAAGGAAAATGGATTGTTTGATTGGGATGCACGTTATTTTAAATCAGCACGTGAAGTGGTGGTTACTTATGGTGAAAATCATGTCCCTGTCGTAGGTAATTTATTTTGTGATCATTTCGAAAAAGTATTTGGTAAACCTAGGGGCAAAGACGAGGAACTAACGCAAGGCCATAAAGACATTGCCGCTTCGGTACAACGTGTTACAGAAGAGTTGCTCGTTCATATTTTGTCACACCTTCAAAAAAGAACGGGGTTAAAGGCTGTTTGTATTGCTGGTGGCGTTGCACAAAACTCAGTAGCTAACGGAAAATTCATTGGAAGTACGGGTTTTGAAAAACTATATATTCCATCGGCAGGACATGATGCCGGCTTATCAATGGGGTCGGCACTCTATCAGTATCATCAAATGCTGAATAGGCCCAGAACTGAACCTGTTTTCTCGGCTTACACGGGAAGTAAATTTACTAATGAAGAAATTGAAGCACTGTTAACGCAAAAAGGCATTCAATACAATCGCTTTTCAGATTCAGAGTTGTACGATAGGGTAGTAGCAAAACTAATCGAGCCAGGTGTAGTGGGTTGGTTCTCAGGTCGTGCCGAATTTGGTCCACGTGCTTTGGGCGCTCGATCAATTATTGCTGATCCTAGAAATGCGAAAGCAAAAGATATATTAAATTCTAAGATTAAACGAAGAGAAAGCTTTAGACCGTTTGCTCCGTCCATTTTAAAAGAATACGTTTCAGAATATTTTGAAAAAGATGAAGATGTTCCGTTCATGGAAAGGGTGTTTCCGATAAAAAGGGAAAAGCAGGAGGTGGTACCGGCCGTAACTCACGTTGATGGCACTGGCCGCTTGCAGACGGTTTCAAGGGAAGTGTCGCCCAGGTATTATGATCTTATTGATACATTTCGAAAAAGGACAGGTGTACCGATACTATTGAACACGTCATTTAATGAAAATGAACCAATCGTAAATACACCGGCTGAAGCGTTGGATTGCTTCCTGCGTACCCAAATGGATATGCTGGTTCTTGAAAATTGTGTGGTGGAACGATAGCTGAAAATGGGGAGAATCTTCCTGATCAACCAGCATGTGGTGCCTGTTTTCACTGACATAGCCAACCAATTGCAGAAAAATGGTGCTGATGTTCTCTTATTTGCCGGTTTGATCGAAAAAGGTGGTGTTGAATTGTCGCCAGACGTTCAAATTGTTGCATCGGCACCCTACAACAGAAAGTCTGCCGCTAGCCGCCTTTTTTCCTGGATTTTCTTCAGCAGCCATTGTGTGCTTTACCTGGTATTCAGTCGGGGAATAGAGAAAATTGTCACGACAACAAATCCACCCTTCTCACCCTTATTTACATGTCTGATCGCGAGTGTGAGAAATATTCCCTATCACGTAATCCTATATGATTTGTATCCCGATGCGCTTGTTCAGGCAAATTTGGTGAAGGAGGTGAGTTGGATCGTGAGGGCGTGGAGCAGGGTTAACCGGATTGTCTTTCAAAGGGCCGTTTGCGTGATAACTCTCAGTGAATCGATGAAAAATGCTGCGCGCAAGTATGGAGACGCTCGATTTCAGGTTATTCCGAATTGGGCGGATGGTCAATACCTCCGACCGCTTCCAAAAAGCGATAACCCGTTCGTCAGGCAGTTTTATCTTGAAGGAAAAACGGTTATTTTATATGCTGGCAATATGGGGCTCACGCATGACCTGGAATCGCTGGTTGAGGCGGCCTTTCTGCTCAAAGAAAATACAGATTTGATGTTCGTGTTTGCTGGCGATGGTGCTAAGAGAGACAGGATACATGCTTTGGTAAAGGAGAATAAACTCAACAATGTGCTTTTTTTGCCATATCAGGACGCAAAGAGTTTTCCGTGGCTGATGGCTTGTGCCGACATTGGTGTTGTGACACTGGGCAAGGGCGCTGAAGGGATATCGGTACCAAGCAAAACGTACAGTAATTTAGCTGCCGGATTATGCCTGTTGGTGATTGCCCCGACTGAATCTGAGGTTAGCAGATTAACCATGCGATACGATGTTGGCGTTACATGCGAACCCGAGCAACCGCACCGACTAGCAACGACTATTGAACTTTTAACCAAGAATCCGGACAGGTTGTTGCAATACAAGAGAAATTCCCGATTGGCATCCGCACGCTTTGGGATTCAAAATGCAGCTATATATGTGTCTGCCCTAAACCCCTGACTCAGGTAATGGACAAGAAGACTGTATATGCATCCATTATCAAGAGATCTTTGGATGTGGTTTTTGCATTTTGCTTATTGATCGTTTGTCTGCCTGTTTTTGTTGTTGTTACTATATTGCTTTACTTGTCGCAACGAGGGAACCCATTTTTTATTCAGAAACGAGTCGGGAGGAAACTGCGTATTTTCAAGGTCATTAAATTTAGAACGATGAGTGACCAGTATGGTGCGGATGGTGCACTTTTACCCGATCAGTCCCGGCTCAGTGGTATCGGGAAAATTGTGCGCAAAACCTCTATTGATGAACTACCGCAGCTGCTGAATGTCATCAGGGGCGAAATGTCACTGGTGGGTCCGCGCCCATTGCTCGTACAGTATCTTCCCCTCTATTCCAGTATTCAGATCAGAAGACATGAAGTACTTCCCGGCATCACAGGCTGGGCTCAAATCAACGGGCGAAACTCCATATCCTGGCAAAAAAAACTAGCGTATGACGTTTGGTACGTTGATAACATTTCATTTTGTTTGGATCTTAGGATTATATTTACAACTATTTTGAAAGTTTTTAAGGCTGAGGGTATCACCCTACCGGGAATGGCTACGACAGAGCCTTTCAATGGAAAAAACTAAAGCGATACAAATAATGGGAGCAGGTGGACATGCGAAAGTTGTCGTAGATGCCTGGACGGCCAATGGCGGCCATGTACAAATCGTTGCTGATGACGATCCACTAAGATTACATTTTTTAGGTATGCGAGTTGCCCGACAGGATGCACTTCATCCAATGCTTCCGGTTGTCGTAACCATTGGCGATAACAGAACACGTTTATCATTGGCTGGTCGGTTAGCTAACGCGTCTTTTGCAACGGTGGTTCATCCAAGCGCTCTTGTATCCATTACAAGCACGATTGGGCAAGGCAGCGTTGTGCTTGCGGGCGCGATCATTAATCCACACGTTGTAATTGGCACGCATTCAATTATCAATACGGGCGCTGTTATAGAGCACGATTGTATTTTGGAAGATGGAGTTCACGTAGCGCCAGGTGCCGTTTTGTGCGGAGGTGTATCAGTGGGTCTTGGAACTCTGATCGGTGCCGGGGCGGTGATCATACCCGGCAAGAAAATCGGTGCTCATTGTATCATTGGTGCCGGGGCAGTTGTGTTACATGATTTGCCCGACAACGCTGTGGCTGTTGGAAATCCTGCGAAGATTATCCGAACAAACCAATGATGCGCGACATCGCCATATATGGAGCTGGGGGATTTGGCAGAGAAGTGCTTGTTGAACTTCAAGCATATATTTCAGCTGGTCAAAATTGGAATTGGATTGGATTTTTTGATGATGATGAAAAATCGGTTGTTCGATGCAACCCTTACCTGGGTACGGTGGAACAACTGAACCAATGGTCGAATTCACTCGATGTTATTGTAGCCATGGGCTGGTCAGCGACGCGGTGTGCCGCGGTGAAGAAAATAACAAACGAGAAAATTCATTTTCCTGCTTTTGTTTCAAAGGGAGCCCGGCTGGGAAATGAAAAAACAATCAGGATGGGGCGCGGAACGATCATTCTGTTTGGTGCAAACTTAACCACGGATATAACGTTGGGCGATTTTGGGGTGGTTAACATTAACGCAACTATCGGGCACGATTCGCAGCTGGCATCGTACTGCTCCGTGATGCCGAATGCAAATATTTCCGGAGGTGTGAATCTGGGCGCAGAATCATTCGTGGGTTCCGGAGCCACCGTTTTGAACGGCATTTCAGTTGGCACTGGTGCAGTTGTCGGTGCAGGCGCTGTTGTCTCCAAAGACGTAGCGCCTCATACAACGGTTGTGGGTGTTCCGGCCAAGCCATTGATTCGATGAAACTGTTCATTGAAAACCGAGCAGCGTTTGTATTCATTGTCAAATTCGTAATTCTGTATTTGGCTGCAAATACTCTATACGGTTTTTGGATCGAATGGTACAGTCCCGCTGCTGACCCGATGACCGTTCAGGTGGCTAAAATGACTGCAAAAGGTATTGGATGGTTCGATGGTGACGTAAAGACAATTGAAATGGCAAATTCAAAAAGCGTAGTTATTCGAAATGCTGAGGGCATTGTTATTGAAGTCTTTGAAGGCTGCAATGGTATTAACGTAATGTTGGTTTTTTGTCGTTCACCATTGCGTTCCGCGGCACGCTGGCGAAGACCGCAAAGTTTGCAGCAATCGGATGCGCTGTCATTTACCTGCTCAATCTGCTACGCGTGGGTGTGCTTTATACTGTAGAACTTAACTGGCCTCGTTATTTATACTTTTTCCATAAGTATCTGTTCACAGGAGGAATTTACCTCGTAGTGTTTTTTATGTGGTACCTGTGGGCAAAACAAGTAAAAACAGATGTACGGCAGCAATCATGATCGTCTGGCAATCGCTGGGCCGTGGCGGGTAGTTCTGATCTTGATTTCACTGATAGGCCTTGCTTACGTCTTTCTGTTTCAGCAGGAAAGTTGGTTACAGGCTTGGATTTCATAGCAACAAAATCCCAATCTGTTTTTTGCAGTTCAGCGCATACTCCGTGTGTTGTTGAACGATGGATTCATGACACTCCTGCTGGTGGGGTGGTTTGCCTCGCGCAATGTTTTCAAAATGGCTTTGATAGTGCAAGGCATCGACCTTTTCATACTGCTTCCAATCTACTTGGCCATCAAGTTATCCATCGAGGGTAACACGGAAATTTCCTCACCGCTGCTTTCGCAATTTCATCGGCTAATAGTTAATCCCACCTTGCTGATTTTGCTCATTCCTGCCGTATATTTCTAGCGGTTTAGCAACAAGGAATGAGTCAACGAATCTACCTGTCTCCTCCACACATGGGCGGAGACGAAATCAAGTTTGTACAAGAAGCTTTCGATACCAACTGGGTTTCACCGGTAGGTCCGAACATCGATGCGTTTGAACGCGAGCTGGCTACTCTTGCGGGCAGTGGCGGTGCGGTTGCCCTGAGCAGTGGCACCGCGGCTATTCATCTGGCGCTGGTCATGCTCGGAGTAAGTTCCGGAGATGAAGTGATCTGCCAGTCGTTTACGTTCTCCGGCAGCTGCAATCCTATCCTCTACCAGGGCGCTACGCCTGTTTTCATCGATTCCGAAGAACAAACGTGGAACATGGACCCCGCTCTTCTGGAAGAAGCAATTGTGGACCGCCTTAAAAAAGGGAAGCGCCCAAAAGCAATTATTGTAGTTGACCTGTACGGGATGCCTGCCCGGCTGAGCGCGATCAAATCAATCGCTGACCAGTACGAAATCCCTCTAATTGAAGATGCCGCAGAGGCGTTGGGTAGCAGCTACCTGGGCAAGCCCTGCGGCACCTGGGGTCTGTTTGGAATCTATTCCTTCAACGGGAACAAAATCATCACGACCTCGGGTGGTGGCGCCCTGATTTCAGATCATGATGCCTATCTCAAAAAAGCGAAATTCCTGTCCACCCAGGCCCGTGATCCGGCCCCGCACTACCAGCACAGCGAGGTCGGCTTCAATTACAGGTTGAGTAATGTGTGCGCGGGTATAGGCCGGGGGCAATTGGCCGTTTTGAGTGAACGTGTCGCCCTGCGCAGAGCAATATTCGACCGGTACCGCGAGGGATTAGCTGATTGGTCGGTTGAGTTTCTGGCTGAGCCGGATGGCTCGTTTTGCAACCGCTGGCTCACTACGCTGATTTTTACAGACGCCCAGGCACCCCAGGCCGTTCGAATCGCTTTAGAGGCTCAAAATATTGAGTCACGGCCGCTGTGGAAGCCCATGCACCTTCAGCCGGTCTTTGCACATGCGGTGAGCTATAGTACCGGGGTTTCCGAGCGACTTTTCAACACGGGCCTATGCCTGCCCTCGGGCTCGGCACTGACCCCGGCCGAACAGCACCAGATTCTTGACGTGATTCGCCAGACCCTGGTTTAGCAACGTTGCCATGCAGGTTCTCGCAAGCCATCGCCCCCGCGGTGGCTTTTTGTTTTCTGCCAATCCGTACCTTCGTGGCCATGGCTGATTCCCCCACGGCTTTACTCCGGCAGTTTAAACCTGCCCTGCGTTTTGTGGGGCTGTTTCTGGCCGTTTACCTCGTGGGCAATACGGGCTATGGCATCTGGATCCAGCACCTCAGCCCCGCACCTGATCCGCTCACCGTGGGCGTCACGCGCCAGGCGGCCAGGTTGTTGTCGGCATACCACCCGCCCGTGGAGGCCGTGGTCAACCCGGCCGGGCCCACCGTTTTTCTGCGTCAGCTGGGCGATACCCGGCTCAACGTGTTCGAAGGCTGCAACGGCATCAACGTGATGATCGTATTCGCGGCCTTTGTAGTGGCATTTGGCGGACCCTTCTCGCGGGCAGCCTGGTTTTTACCCCTCGGCCTGGTGCTGATCCACCTCGCCAACCTCCTGCGGCTGGTGCTGCTTTTTGAGGTGGTAGTCCGCTTTCCGGACTACTTCTACTACGTTCACAAATACCTGTTCACCGCCAGCCTCTATGTGGGCGTGTTGCTGCTCTGGGCCTGGTGGGTGCGACTGAACCGGAAGGCCGATGAGCAGTGAGCGCAGGCGGCAGGACTGGATGGTGATGGCCCTGGCGCTGCTGGGGTTGGTGATTATTTATGTTTTTCAGCGGGTAGACTATTATGGTCAGGTGAGTGGTTTACTGGGGTGGGGCAAAGCCCCGGAAGAACTGGCGTTTGCAGTAAACAAGACCCTGCGCATGACGGCCAACGACCTGCTCTGCGTGGTGATCATCCGAGCCTGGTTTGCTGATGAGCGTATTACACGACTGGCCTGGTGGGTGTTTGCATTTGAGCTGGTGGTGTTGCTGCCGGTTTACCTAGCCGTAAAGCTCTGGCTGGAAGGCCCCACCGAGATTTCCGTGCCCTGGCTCCAGCAGATCCACAGGCTGGTGGTGAACCCGTTTTTGATGCTTTTGCTGTTTTTAGCGCTCGTGGTAAAAAAGAGCCGGTGATTTTAACGCTTTAACTAGGTGAAGGAACCGGGGATAAGTTTGGATATCTCCATTTGTTCGTCGCGTGACCTGGGAAACTGGTTTCACCGTTCTTCAGGCCAGACTTCCTCCTTTTTCCGGGATCGTTATGGACCCACAAAAGAGTAATACGGGGAAAAATTTCTGAGGAAGCCCCTTTTTTAAAGCCCTGGTCAGCTAATAGAATATTTGGTTTGGTAGTTACAAGTCTTATCTCAGATGATGGTCACCAACTACCGTTTGGCGTGATAAATCGTAAAAAATTCATATTTTCGCGCAAAGCGAAGTCATACAAACCCAGACTGATGCGTTCAATTTGCTTTTTTGTTCTGCTATTATTAGGTGGTGTAAGCCTTGTTGATGCCCAAAACCCGTTTCGTTCCCGGCAAAGTGGAAATTGGAATGACGCAAACACCTGGGAAGAAGACACGGGTGGGGGTTTTGCAATTACGACCAACACGCCAACCTCGGCAGCGGGGGCGATCACCATTCTAAACGGTCATACGGTTACCGTTATTACTGATTTAACGGTCGATGAACTCACAATTCAAAGCACTGGAACCCTTTTGATAGACCCTAATGTAAATTCAAACCCAATTTCTGTATCCGTTTCTAATGGAACAGGAACGGATATTGCCGTAAACGGCACTCTGAATTTACTTGACGATGGTTTTGGGTCGGGAAGTATAGTTACGGTTAGCGCAAATGCGACCATGCTAAATTCGGGTTCAGTATCGTTAAATGATCCATCGCTTTCCAGCATCACTTTCTCAGCAGGGTCGACTTATCAACATGAGCGAAACGGAGGTGCAGTTCCCGCTGGTATCTGGGCAGCTTCATCAAATTGTGTGATTACAGGGGTGACAAACAGTGCTCCTTCTGGTCTTAGTCAAAACTTTGGAAATTTTATTTGGAATTGTGCTGGTCAAACCGCTAACGCCAATCTTGGTCTTACTTCTTCAACAACGATCGCGGGGAATTTCACCATTCAAAACTCGAGTAATGGGGCTAACGCCCAATTAGTGGTTATCAACCAAAGTGCAAACGCAACTGTCGAGGTATCAGGTGATTTCGGTGTTTCGGGACTTTCACGTTTCGCAACAACAAACTCTGCTACAGTTACCCTGAGGGTGATTGGTAATTTTAGCTACGCGAGTACCAGCGCAAATCCTTCAGTTTTGGGGGCTAACAACGTCACAACAAACAGCGTGGTAGAAGTTCGGGGCAATTTCACCTATTCTTCTGGCCAATTATCCAAAACGGGAACTATCGGTTCATCGACTATCATCTTTGCGGGATCAAGCCCTCAAATTTATACGGGAGGAGGCACCGCAATAGCCACTGCCATAAACTATCAGGTCAACAACGGAAGCACGCTGGATCTTGGTACTTCAGCTTTGACTGGAGATGGCAATTTAGAAGTTTCAGGTACCCTAAGGGTCGGGTCTACAGCTGCTGCAGGGGCGATCCAAATAGGAACATCAGCCGGCAACGTTCGGGTTGCCGGTACCAGAACATATAACCCAGGCAGCACCATCGTTTACAATGGCACGGGAGCACAGGTTATTGGCAATGGATTCCCTTCGGATGTTAACCTGACAATAAACAATTCTGCGGGGGTTTCCATGAATAACAATGTGCAGATCAATTCTGGCAGAGCGCTCAATTTGGCGAGCGGGGAATTGACCATCGGATCAAACACGTTAACGATTAACGGTACACTTTCGGGAACTGGCAGTTTAGGGGGTGGGGCTTCAAGTAATCTTGTAATTGGTGGCGGTTCCGGGGCACTTGGAAGTAATTTGACTTTCTCAGGTTCCACTCAGGTGAACAACTTTACGATCAACCGGCCATCGTCTGGGTCGGTAGCTCTTGGTTCTAACCTTACTGTCCTGGGCACGTTCGCCAACACGCAGGGCACAATGGCCTTAAATGGTAATACGCTTCGTCTCAGCGGCCCATTTACCAGCGGGGGGAGTGTAACGGGCTCTGCGACCTCCACTCTGATAGTGGACGGAGCCGGAGCGTTGGCCTCCATGACTGTTGATGGTGGCGCCCTTAACACCTTTACGCTCGACCGCCCTGGTTCCACGTTCGTCACCAACTCAACAATTTCGATTTCAAACCTAAATCTCAATAATGGCATATTTGATAATTCATTGGCTGCGATTTCAATCTCTTCCGGGGGCACCATCTCCCGAGATGTGAACGGCAGCATACTCACTACCCCAACCGGAACATCTTATAACGTGGTGTATGTTAATGCATCTTCGTTTGCTTCTGGTGGAACAGGGCCGGAATTGCCCGTTTCATCCACCCTACTGAATAGTCTGACCATGCAGGGCGGAGGCATCGTTACGCTAAACAATGCCATCACGGTGAACGGCAATTTGACGTTAACCAGTGGCAATTTTGTGGCAGGCAGCAATGGCATCGATCTGAAAGGCAATCTCATCAGCAACGCGACTTCGAGCCTCGCATCCAGTTCTTTTACTTTTTCGGGCAACACAACAGTTAGCGGTGCTCAGCAAGTGACATTCGGAAGTATCACCGTGACAGGGACAGGCACGTTAACACCAACTTCGGCCCTTCAGATCAATGGCAACCTGGTCAACAATGGAACACTCAATTCGGGCTCTGGTACTGTGACCTTTGGGGGAAGCACCACGATTTCGGGTACAAGTGTGTGTGCGTTCAACAATGTAGTAATCAATAGCGGCAGTTCCCTTACGGCTTCAGCCAGTACCAATTTGAATGTAGCCGGCAACTGGACAAACAATGGAACGT
>VYLK01000147.1_pt1 | contig 29111 bp, 26 predicted proteins | sample 5114321 | NCBI WGS metagenome assembly VYLK01 (sample SAMN12291792, study PRJNA351875) | freshwater metagenome | isolation source: freshwater lake | place: USA: Michigan, MSU2 Lake | collected 2011-08-16
GCTCAGGGAGGGCGCGTTGTGGCAACGGGCACGCCCGAAGAGGTGGCCAAAAACCCGGCCAGCTTTACGGGCCGTTTTTTACAAGCGGAGTTGCGTCAGGCAAAAGCCTGAGTACTTTTGCCGCATGGTTAATAAGGTTCGCCTGTATTGGAGTCTGCAGTTGGGCGGTTGGGCCTTGTATGCCATCATTCAGGTAGGCTTCAGCCTGTTTACTTCAGGTAATGCAGAGCGTAGTTTGTTTCTGGCAATCGAAGCCGTGCTGTGCCTGTTGATCACACATGCCTATCGGCACCTCATCGTTAAAGCACGCTGGATGAATCTGAGCCTCCGCGGACTCATTCCGCGTGTGCTGGCCAGCACGGTGGTGCTGGGTCTTTTGCTCTATTTCTTACGCCTGCTCGTCTCTATGCCATTGGGCTTGTTCAACGGGCGCGTAGCATTCAATCCGGTCAATATTCTTGGCCTGTCTGCCACATTCATGGTTATCTTTTTCCTGTGGACGGTATTTTACTTTTTATACCATTATTTCGAAAGCTATAACAAGTCGCTGAAGCTGGAAGCCTCGCTGAAAGAAACAGAATTGAACATCCTGAAGTCGCAGCTTAATCCGCACTTCATATTCAATGCGTTAAACAGTATACGGGCGCTGGTGGATGAAAATCCAACGAAGGCTAAACTTGCCATCAACCAGCTTTCCAACATCCTGCGCAACTCGTTGGCTAAGGAAAAAAAAGGGCTAACGTCGTTTTCGGATGAACTTACGCTTGTACGCGATTACCTCGGGCTCGAGATGATCCGGTTCGAAGAACGATTGCGGGTAGAGCTCGAAATTGATCCCGAGTCGAATGACTTTCTGGTTCCCCCCATGATGGTGCAAACGCTGGTGGAGAACGGCATCAAGCACGGGATTTCCAAACTTACTTCCGGCGGATTAATCCGACTTCAGACGAAAGTGGAAGACGACTACCTGAAGATCCACATCCGCAACAGCGGCCGGTTCATCGTACACGAAAAAATGCCCGACAGCGGGTTAGGCCTTGAAAACACCCGCCATCGTCTGAAACTGATTTACGGAGACGAAGCGTCGCTGAAGATTATCACAGAAAGCGATAATTTTGTCGTCACCGAAATTACCATCCCGCACGTATACGCAATAAAAAAGCATGAAAGCACTGATCGTAGATGATGAACGCCTGGCGCGCAAGGAACTCTTGAAGTTACTGGAGGAACACTCATCCATTGAGGTGGTGGGTGAGGCCGCCAACGCCGATGAAGCCGAGAAAATGATTGAGGAGTTGAACCCCGAACTGTTGTTTCTGGACATCCAGATGCCGGGGCGTACGGGGTTCCAGTTGCTGGAGTCGCTCGACTCTGCCCCCCTGGTGATCTTCACCACCGCGTATGATGAGTTCGCGATCAAAGCCTTTGAAGTAAATGCCTTAGACTATCTGCTGAAGCCCATCACCGCTGAACGGCTGGCCGAAGCAGTGCACAAAGTGCAGGATAAAGAACGCAGCCGGAGTGGCCGCAGCCTGGGAAATAAACTCGGCCTCGAGGATCAGGTCTTCGTCAAAGACGGTGAAAAGTGTTGGTTTGTCAGCCTGGCCAACATCCGCCTGTTTGAATCAGACGGCAATTATATTAAAGTCTTTTTCGACAATAACCGGCCGATGATTCACAAGTCGCTTAATGCGCTGGATGAGCGCCTGGATGAGCGGGCATTCTTTCGGGCCAGCCGCAAGCACATTGTTAACCTGAGTTGGGTGGAGGGCATAGAGCCCTGGTTTAACGGGGGGCTGATGGTACGTTTACGAGGCGGCGATAAAGTAGAGGTCAGCCGCAGGCAGGCTGCCAAGTTTAAGGACATGATGAGTCTGTAAGACTGCCGGGGCCGCTGCGGTACGATAGTAAGCAGGATGGCTTGTGATCGTGTTTCTGCTGATTTTAATGTAAGAGTCCGGCTGTTCGTATCTGAATAGTCGTTACCGAAGCACCATTTCCACCAGTTCTTTTTCCACGTTCCAGTCTTTGGCAAGTCGAATCATTGCGGTTGCCTCCATTTCGGTGACATAGCCCTTCAGGTTGTTCGATTGCCATACCATCTGGATTAATTCCACACGCTTCTCTTTCTCGTAGTCGCCAATAACTTCATTGAGGTATGTTCGGGCCCGGTCGAATGCGGTGATATAGTCTTTTGCCACAAACTCCAGGGCCCATTTCAATTCCGCGGCTGCGTCTAGCCGCTTGGAGGTCTCATCCAGGTCCACCCGTTCGGGCTCGTCAAGGCCGTGGTAATAGTAGATGACTGCCTTGAGCAGCAGGTAAACGCGCTTTTCCTGTTCCGTCATAAATGGAAAGTTAAAACGATTTTTTCAACTCTGCCAACTCTGCGTCGTCAATAAAGAGATCGGTTGCAATCTGGTCGGCTACGAGTTTGCCCTTTCGGGTGAGGGCGATGTGTTTTTCCTGCCACATTAACCAACCCGAATCCTCCAGACGCCGCAGGAGTGCCCTCCGGCGGTCCACCAAATCGAAACCGAATTGGAACTTGAGTATCGAGGGGTCAACACCCCAACGGGTCCGCAAGCCGGTATAGATTATCTCATTGATCCGTTCAGCGTCATTTAACACTTCAAGGGTAAACGGCACTACTCCCTGCGCGATCGACTGGATATACAGTGCATTGTTCGCAATATTGTGCTGGCGTGTCTGGCCACGAAATGAATGGGCACTGGGCCCCAGACCGAGATACGATACTCCCCTCCAGTAGGCCGAGTTGTGCCGTGAGATAAACCCAGGTCGGCAGAAATTCGAGATTTCATAGTGTTCGTAGCCGGCTTTATCAAGTTCAGCCATCAGATACTCGAACTGTTGAGCGACAGACTCATCATCGGCAGGTATCAGTTTTTTCATTTTGTGCCAATGACCAAACACCGTTTTTTCTTCGAGGGTGAGCGCATAAGCGGAGAGATGCTCTGGTTGCAGGCGTAGTGCGCGGGCAATGTCTGCCTGCCAGGCGCTCAGCGGCTTGCCCGGAATGCCATAGATCAGGTCAAGGCTGATGTTGTCGAAGCCGGCGTGCCGCGCCTGCTCAACACGCTGAAACGCTTCGGATGCCGAGTGCGAGCGGTTGAAAAAACGCAAGGTATCGTCCTGAAAGGACTGAATCCCGATGCTGAGCCGATTAATGCCGGCTTCCCGGAAACGGGCCAGGGGGCCAGTCTGTAGATCATCGGGGTTGGCTTCCAGCGTCACCTCCGCGTTGGTTGTAATCCGGAATGTGGAATGCAACGTTCGCAGGATCTGGTCAAGTTCCTCCGGCGGAAGTAGGCTTGGGGTTCCGCCGCCGAAGTAAACCGTCTCCACCGTTTCATTGCCCAGGAAGTCTCGCTGCAACCGAATTTCTTCCTGAACGGCATCTACAAATCGGGACCGTAAATCCTGTTGGGTAGAAAAATGAAAATCGCAATAGTGGCAAGCCTGCCTGCAAAAGGGAATGTGTATGTAAATGCCGGCCATTTTGCGGCAAGTTAGCGGATCAGCCAGATTCTGTCGGCTGGGCTATCGTAAATAGCGATCTGTGTCGGATATTTACTGCCGCATGTTGCGTATCATTCTCGTGTTCCTTCTTGCCACCCGTTTCGCCGGTGCCGCCGGTGCTGTCGCAGATACTGTGGTAACGTGGCACCCCGTGTGGCATACCTTGAGCGAGGGGAAGTTGATGATTGAACCCAACTGGCACAAGCGCACCCTGGGTTACTTCGCGCCCCCGTCTGCTCCGCACGCGCGCTTGTTGATTCACTCGCGCGGTCCGTTTACACTTTGGGTGAATCAGATTCAGATTTCATCAGCGGTTAACGACGTCACATTGTCGCTTGATTCACTTCGGGCGCCATTTGACGGTGAATGGTGGTTGGGGGTACACTCCCGCGAACGCCTGGCGGATGTCTGGATGACCCTGCAACTACCGGCAGACCAGATTACCCGGCCTTTTCTGGAGCCGTTGCCCTCGCACGACGTCGCGAACTTCGTCATCATCGTTTCGTTAGTGCTCATCGCCGTAGGCATCCGTCTTTGGCGTAGTTCTCCCACTTTGTTCTATGCCTACTTCAATATCTTCCGATTGGTAAGCACCCGCGAGCGCGATGAAACTCAGCGGATGCGAATTACCTCCAGCCAAAACATCCTGTTCTATTTTTTTCTGGGCGCCTGGCTCGCGTTTTTGGTGGTTCTGCTGTTTGCTACAGATCCAACAGCCTCCCTGCCGCTGTTCTTCCCCACCACCCGTTTTATCGGGCTGCTGCTCAACTGGTTGCTGCTGACGACTTTTGTTGTCATCTTAATTTTTTCAAAGTATGCGGTGCAAACGTTTTTTTCGCGCATCTACGCTGTATTCGATCAATCACCTGATCAGTTTTTCACCTTCGTTCGGGTATGTTTTCTGGTGTCAGCCCTCCTTACGATTTGGCTGTTGGGTAGCTATTTTCTCGGCATTTCGATGCCATCGTCATACGCCATAGCTGTTTTGGTGCTACTGGGCTCTTCCCTTCTCAGCATTGCCTTTATGCAAATCCGTTTCCTGAAGGGCACCCCATTCCGGTTGTTCCACATATTTTCCTACCTTTGCCTTACCGAAGTGATTCCCTTAGTCATCACTTTCCGATTATTGTATTATTAGGCGAAGCGTGTTGATATGATTGAAACCACTACTGACCGGATGCGCAAAGTTAAAAGCATTTTGGTCACGCAGGAAGCGCCCACCGACCCCAACTCCCCTTACTACAAACTGGCTGAAAAATTTAATCTCAAAATCGATTTTCGCCCCTTCATTCAGGTAGAGCCTGTGCCGGTACGTGAGTTTCGAAAGCAGAAAGTTGAGATTCTGGCCCATACCGCCGTCATCCTCACCAGCCGCAATGCGGTCGACCATTTTTTTGAAATATGCCGTGAACTGAAACTGGAAGTGCCTCCGGAAATGAAGTATTTCTGCATTTCCGAGCAGACGGCGAACTACCTCCAGAAATATATTGTCATCCGCAAACGGAAAATTTTTGCCGGGCAGAAAGACACCAAAGACCTCCTCGACCTGATCAAAAAACACAAGGGTGAGAAATACCTGTTTGCCTGCTCGGATATCCGAAAAAACGATATCCCCGAGTTTCTGAAAGCACACCACATTGAATTTACCGAAGCGGTCATCCATCACACCGTTGCAGCCAACCTTACTGACCTGAAGAATGTCTACTACGATGTTCTCGCGTTTTTCAGCCCTTCGGGGATTCACTCATTGTTTGCCAACTTCCCGGATTTCAAGCAAAACAATACCCGTTTGGCAGCCTTCGGAGCGACAACCGCCAAGGCCGTGCGCGATGCCGGGCTAATCCTCGATATTGAGGCCCCCCAGCCTAATGCCCCCTCCATGACTGGAGCTCTTGAACTGTACATCAGGAAAGCTAACGGGCTTAAGTGATTCACGGGCAAGTGATTAGAAACCGAGCCTTTTTATTACACTTTAATAGCTGATATTATTTTGCATCGTAAAAATTACGCTATATTTATAGCTTTCTAATCGGGTAAAGTGAAGAAACTGGGTCATATCGTGTTCTTTGGCTTGGTGGGGTTGGTGGCCAACGCCCAGCAAGACCCCCAATTCACCCAATTCATGTTCAACACCTTGTACTATAACCCGGGTTTTGCCGGATCCGAAGGTGTTACAAAAGCGACCATATTACACCGTAGCCAGTGGCTCGGCTATCAGCCCACCTTTGGCGGAGGAGGTGCACCCACAACCCAGATCGTTTCTTTTACAACACCCATTTATAAATTGAACAGCGGTTTCGGTGCCTACATCGTAAATGATCGACTTGGCCCACAAAATAATCTTGAAGCACAAGCTACCTATGCCTACCACCTGGGCATCAAAGAAAGTAAATTAAGTCTGGGAGTTCGTTTGGGCATTTATTCCCAGTCTATCAACTTCAACCTTTACCGACCCATACAGGATTCAGATCCTTTATTGCAGGCTGGGGGCCGTGAGTCGCAGGTTCGCCCGGATCTCTCGGTCGGAGCGTTTTTTCGCAAAGAAAAATTTTATGCAGGAGCGAGTTTTAACCATCTGATCAAATCTGAGTTTGACTTTGGCGTTGGTCAGCGAAATGCGCTCCAGAATCACATGTATGTAACAGGAGGCTATTTTTATGAGGTGAACTTTGACCTAAAATTTCAGTTTGTGGGCCTTGTTAAAACCGATTTCACCAAAACATCCTTTGACTTAGGTGCACTGGCATATCTGAAAGATACGATGTGGGGAGGTCTGAGCTTCAGGCAAGCAGAAGCAGCCATCGTGATGTTGGGTTACAGCTTTCTGAAAGATAAGTCTTTGCGAGTGGGATACGCGCTTGATTATGTCATCCAGGACCAAAGAGCGAAGCAACCCACTTCGCATGAATTTATGATTTCCTACGAATTGCCGGTGAATCCGTGGAGCGGTAAGAAGGTGGTCCGTACCCCCAGGTATCGGCATTAAACCTATTTTTTTGGGATTTTAGCCGAAAATACTCAACTTGAAAGCCGATTCTTTGAAAAGAAAAGATAAAAACAAATAACTTTAGGGTCCGGTTCGTTCACTAGTGCGAGCTGGAAAAAAAAAGCTGCTATGACAAAAAAGACGATTTCAAAAAGTTGGTTCTATTTTTCTTTAGTCGTTGTGGCTGCAACGCTAGGCGGTTGCGGCCTTCTCGGGATCGGGGGCGGCAAAGGCGGAGATGGGGGAGAATTGGTAGGGGTACCTGACCGCGAAGGGTGGGTCATGGTCAATCCCTTTGGTATGGTGCCGATTCCGGCTGGCACCTTCCACATGGGTCAAACTGATGAAGACCCGGCCTCCACTCAAATCAATTTTAACAAACAGGTGACCATCGGCCAATTCTACATGGACGACACGGAGATCACGAATAACGAATATCGACAATTCACCAATTTCTTTTTAGTCGACAACAGTGCCATTGAAGGCTTTGCTACTGTTAGTACCGAAGAATTCAAACAGAAGTACTACCCGGACACGACCGTTTGGGTTCGCGATTTTGCCCACCACATGGGTGATCCGGTTCAGGATTACTACTATTGGCACCCCGGCTACGATAAATATCCCGTGGTGGGGATAAACTGGAATGCAGCCACGTTTTTTGCTACCTGGCGCACAGCCTACCTGAATGAATACCGCAAATCAATCGGTGAGTTTCCAATGCCTGATTTCAGACTTCCGTCCGAGGCAGAATGGGAGTACGCGTCCCGCGGCGGGCGCGACATGGTGAAGTACCCCTGGGGCAATCCGTATATCCGCAACGCGAAAGGGTGTATGTTGGCCAACTTTAAACCGGGCCGTGGAAATTTCTATGATGACGGATTTGCTTATTCGGCTCCTGTCCAAGAATATTTCCCGAACGACTATGGGCTGTTCGATATGGCAGGTAACGTATCCGAGTGGTGTCTGGATGATTTTAATCCTGCCGCCGTACCTACTGTCTGGGATTTGAACCCACAATACATTGATGACCGAACTAATCCTGAGAGCAAAAGATTCAATGCAAAAATCCCTCCCAAGAAAGTCATCCGTGGCGGATCGTGGAAGGATGTAGCCTATTACCTGGAAACCGGAACGCGCACATATGAGTACCGCGATTCAGTTCGGGCCTACATCGGTTTCCGGTGTGCACTCACCCACCTGGGCCGCTCATCGGGAACGGAATTTTAATTGTTGATTTATCTTTTTACCTTTATACAACTTATCAATTGGAAACTTTAAATCCTAAACTAAAATGAGCAAGAAAAAAGGCGGATTCTCTCATCTCCTTTATAAAACTATCATGCCCAAGGTATATGGTATCGGGGCGGCAGTGGTAATTGTGGGAGCTCTCTTCAAAATCTTACACTTAACCGGTGCCGATCTAATGCTGACAGTCGGGCTTCTTGTAGAAGCAGGTATATTCTTCCTTAGTGCGTTCGAGCCTGCGCACAAAGAGCCCGAGTGGGAGAAAGTATATCCGGAATTAAGTGAGGACTACGAGGGTGCTGTTCAGGCAACCCCCCGAATCACCAATCGGCCTGGCCCTGGAGAGTCTCCGTTGCTCAAGATCGATGAAATGCTGAAAACAGCAAAAGTAGACCAAAACCTGCTGGATAATCTCGGCAAGGGTCTTACTAATCTCGCAACCTCGGCCAGCCAGATGAATAACTTGTCGAATGCGGCTGTGGCAACCAACGAGTACGCTGCGAATGTTAAGGCTGCAGCGACTTCACTAGTCGAAATGAATAAATCCTACGGCAGTGCCATGACTGCCGTGAAGGCGATGGCAGATGCATCAAAGGATACGGGTGAGTACCACAAGCAGATGCAGGCTGTAACGAAAAATCTGGCCGCTCTTAACTCCGTATATGAAATGGAGTTGAAAGATGCCGACAGCCACGTGAAGAACATGAATAAGTTCTATGAGAGCCTGACCGGAGCCATGAATGGTCTTACCAAAGTGGGCGACAACACCACCAAGTTCACAAACGAACTCGGCAAGCTTACCGACAACCTGACCACCCTCAATAAGGTGTATGGCAGTATGCTCACAGCCATGAAAGGCTAAGGAGGCTGATTAAGAACAGATCAAAGAATTTTTCTGAACGCATAAACAAATAGATCATGGCAGGTGGTAAGGAAACACCGAGGCAAAAGATGGTTGGTATGATGTACCTGGTGCTAACTGCACTGCTGGCCCTCCAGGTAAGTAGTGCCGTTCTTGAGAAATTTGCCATTATTAATGTAACATTGGAAGAGCTAGCTACCGATTCGGAAGAAGCGAATGCTGCTCAGACGGCGTCTATAGTTGAGGCAGGAAAGGGGAAGTCGAACCCCAAGGTAATTAAGGCTGTGGAGAATGCACAGAAGGTCCGGACCCTCACCAAGGAGACCATTGAGCATACCAACGGACTGAAGGCTAAAATGCTGGCGGTAACCGGTGAGAAAGAGGTAAACAAGAAGTTCATTGACAATCATGGTAGCGACGTGGCAACCATGATGGTTACGGGCCCGGATGGGAAAGAGTACGTGAAGCGATTAAAAGACTATGTTGCGAAATTGAAAGAGTACACCGGCCTGGAATTTGAACCACTTGTGAAAAGTGAAAGTGAGATGCCTTTTTTTGACCCGGAACAATCAAGCATCGACCGGGAGTTCATCGATTTCACATTCCACAACACGCCACCCATTGCAGCACTTTCATCTGTACTTGAGATGCAAACAGAAATCTATGCTTACGAGTCCCGCGCGCTGGAGCATTTGGCTAAAGAGGCTGATGCCGGAAACGTTAAATTCGACAAAATCATCCCTATGGTGCGGCCTGTATCTTCTGTAGTTGCTGCGGGCGCCAAGTACGAAGCAGATATGTTCATCACGGCTTCAAAGGAAGGTTTGACACCCGATATGTTTCGAAATGGTCAAAAATTGCCCGTACAAGAAGATCCTGATACGAAGATCATGGTCGGAAAAGTTAGCTTTCTCGCCTCAGCTAGTTCATATGATGCCCAAAATCAGTCGAAGCAAACCTATGAAGCCGAAATCCGTCTTGGAGACAGCCCCGACCAGACTTATAAAAGAAAGATTGATTTCGTTGTCGTTAAGCCCGTCATCCGCGTAACAACGGGTAACCGGCCCACGCTTTATCTGAATTGTGGTAACTCAGTAAATTTTGAGGTGCCGTCTCTCGGCACCGATTTTAATCCGTCGTTCTCTGCCAAAGGTGCGGAGGTTGTTAAAGGGGATAAGCCCGGTAAAGTGACTATTATCCCGAAAGAGCGTAAAGTGGCTATCACATTAGCTAATGCGGGTGCTACATTAGGCACTGAAGATTTCGACGTGAAGCCCATTCCTCGGCCGCGCTTCATCGCTCGCGATAACCAGGGAAAAGATATTGACCTCAAAAATGGAATTAAGGGAACGTCTACCACAGGTATTCGGATCTCAGCGGATCCGGATGAGAACTTCAAGAACGAAGTGCCCAAAGACGCGGTATATCGGATCCGTTTAATGGAAGTTAGTCTGGCACGTGGCACGTCACTCGTTGCATCGATCAAGCCTACCTCTGAGTCGATCGACTTGACACCATGGAGGTCTCAAATGCGGCCGGGTGACCGGATCGTGGTAACGATTACAACCGTTGTTCGCCGGACCTTTCAAAATGAGGATGAGAAGGTAGGGGTATATCCATCCGATCTTATTTCGATTCCAATTCAATAGTAATGTCATGAGGAAGCTACTGGGAATTTTTGTTTGTACGCTCGGCTCTCTTGCTGTTGTCGGTCAGGAGACGGAGTTACAGTACAATCCAACATCTTCACTTGGAATACCCCGTTACGAGCAGATGTACAAAGTGCGTGTCTGGCGTGCTGTTGATTTACTTGAGAAGCAGAATAAGGGATTTTTTGCGAGGGGCAATGAAATCACCAAGTTGCTGTTGAGCGCAATTAACTCAGGAGAGCTGGCCGATATTTATGAGAATGATTCCCTTACGAGGAAACTTGACAAGGCTACTCTTCAGGAAAAACTCGTGGCTTCAAAAGCGGATCCCTCTTTTACCGAGTGGGATCCCAACAGAGATTATTATACGCAAGACGTAGCTATCGTGAGTGGTAAATACTATGAGGCGCAACAGGATAATAAAGGGAAGAACCCGACTACGTCGCCGGATGATTGGAGTGAAACGACTAGGGGTAAAGCTGTAAACGTTATCCCGAGCCAGATATTCCTGATGAAGATTGTGGAGGACGTGATTTTTGATAAGCGGAGATCACGACTCTACTACGATATGCTCGCTATTGGTTTCTTTCTGTTTGACGACAACGCGAATGTCTTCAAGCCTATTGGTTGGGCCAAGTACAAGGATCTGGAGCGGGTATTTCGAAACCACCCGGAAGAGGCAATTTGGTTTAATCGGTACAACACGTCGGAAAACCGAAATTATGCGGATGCTTTTCTGCTGAGACTATTTAAGGGTACGATAGAAAAAATTGAGAATCCAGATGATAACGATATCTTCTCTATCTACTCAAATCGCAAGGAGGCTGTGATGGCCATGGAGTGGGAAGAGATTAAGCTCATGGAGCGCGAGCACAACCTTTGGGATTATTGATCCGGAGAATTCGGATGATTTGAAAGGGAGCTTTCGGCTCCTTTTTTTATGCCCGAGAGTAAGCGTTTTGTTTTAGCTTCACCGATCACGGCTATCAATTCATCGGGGGTCGCTTCCCGAATTTTGCGAAGCGACCCGAAGCGCTGCAGGAGTAAGCTGATCGTTTTTTCACCCAGACCTTCGATATCGTTCAACTCGCTGTCGAACGAATGGGTGTTTCGCTTCTGGCGGTGAAAGCTAACTGCAAAGCGGTGAGCTTCATCGCGAATGCGTTGAATCAGTAGTAAGCCGATGGATTTTTTGTTGATGTGCAGCGGTAGCGGGTCTTCCGGGTAATAGATCTCTTCCAGTCGTTTGGCAATACCAACAATCGGAATTCGGCCGTAGAGGTGTATTTCCCGGAGAGCCTCACAGGCGCTGGTAAGCTGGCCCTTTCCGCCATCCACTATGATCAAGTCGGGCAGTTCCTGTTGTTCATGTATCAGCCGGTGGTACCGGCGTCCTACGATTTCCTTCATGGAGGCAAAATCATTTGCACCGGTAACGGTTTTGATGTTGAAATGGCGATAGCCTTTTTTGTCGGGTTTGCCATTTATAAATCGGACCATGGCTGCCACTGGATGTGATCCCTGGAGGTTGGAGTTATCGAAGCATTCAATAACCATCGGGGGCTGAAGAAGGCGGAGATCGTGTTGCAGGCGGATGACATTTTCCTGGATTTTTGTCCTGGTTTCGTGTTGCTGGTTTTCATGCCGCGTGCGAAAATGCCGTGCATTTTCGAAAGCCATATCCAGTACGTGTTTTTTGTCGCCCCGTTTAGGTACTTCATTTTGGGTACGTTCGCCATTTACCAGAATGGGCACGTTCGTCAGGATCAGACTATTGGTGCTGTGGTATTGTTGCCGGCATTCTTCGGTAATGGCCGACAGAATTTCTTCATCAGGTTCATCTAACTGTTTTTTTACTTGCATGTCTTTGGATAACACGATGGCGCCTTCCTTTACCTGCATGTAATGAATGTATGCGTGGGTAGCGTTGCTCGAGATGACTGACACATCGATCTCTGACAACTTGCGGTTAACAATCACAGATTTGGACTGGAACCGATTCAGCAGCTCCAGTTTTTCTTTGTAGAATGCAGCTTTTTCGAATGCAAGCGCGTGGGCGCTTTCGTTCATTTTTGATACAAAGTAGTTTTCTACTACGGACAGGTTACCTTTCAATACATTTCGGGCTTGCTCAATTTCCTCCTGATAGGCACTTTCAGTTTGCAGGTTTTCGCAGGGGCCACGGCAATTGCCGATGTGATATTCCAGACAGACCTTGAATTTCTTTTGCAGGATATTTTCCGGGGTTAACGTCAAAGAACAAGTACGGATGGCATAGAGCTTCCGGAGCAATTCCAGCACGGCATTCATAGCCGAAACGCTCGCGTAAGGACCGAAGTATTGGCCCTGAGCCGGGTTAAATTTTCGAGTCGCGATGATCCGTGGAAAGGGTTCTTTCAGGATGCAGAGATAAGGGAATGTTTTATCATCGCGCAGCAGGATGTTGTATTTGGGCTGGTACTGCTTGATGAAATTATTCTCCAACAGTAAGGCATCGAATTCCGATGGGACGATCGTATACTCCAGGTGGTCGGTTTCGGTAACGAGTTTTTCTGTTTTGAGGGAGAGATTAGCCTGGCGGGCAAAGTAACTGCCGACCCGTTTTCGCAGGCTTTTCGCCTTACCTACATACAACAATTCATGATCGGCCCGGTAGAACCGGTAGACACCCGGGGCATCCGGTAGACCGGCTACTTGGTCTTTAAGGGTGCTCATTCATTATTGATATCCCACGGATTCACGTCAAATTTCAGGGAGTCGGGTTGTTCGAAGCGCGCACAATCCAATGTGATATCCAGGCCGGTGGCAGGGGTACGAAATCTACCCTTGAAAATACGCGTGGTGGTATCGCTATACACTTTCGTCATAAACGCATCCCAGATGGGGCGTGCAGAGCGGCTACCTTGCCCAAAATCCCAGGAGGGAAATCGGATAGCGCGTTCATCGCCACCTACCCACACGCCGGTTACGAGGTTATGGGTAATGCCCATGTACCAACCGTCGGAGGCATTGTTGGTAGTGCCCGTTTTTCCTCCGATTTCGTTGTCAACTTTCAGATCGTAGCTAAGACCGCGCGAGGTGCCTCCGCTTTCCTCAATTCCACCCATTAGCATATACACCATTTTGTACGCTGTTTGTTCATTGATAGCCTGACGTGTTTTGGCCCCGCGACTTTCAATGATATTGCCATTCTTATCTTCTATGCGGGTAATGAACTGTGGTTCCGTGTAGATGCCATTATTGACGAACGTGCTGTAGGCACCGACCATCTCGTATAAGGAGACGTCGCTGGTGCCCAGGCAAAGAGAGGGAACAGCATCCAGTTCAGACGATATTCCTACACGGTGGGCAAACTCAACAACGTTTTCGGCTCCAAGCGCCTGCATGACCTGCGCGGTTATGGAATTTATCGACCGGGCCATGGCTTGCCGTAGATTCATTTCTTTTCCGCTGCCGCGCGAACCGTCTGAATTGGGTGGCCACCAGGTGCCTCCAGGCACCTGGAATTGGGGAGAGATGTCTTTCAGTTTCAGGCAGGGAGAGTAACCTGATTCCATGGCAAGACCATACACAAATGGCTTGAATGTTGAGCCAGGCTGCCGAGTGCCCTGCCGAACGTGGTCAAACTTAAAGTACTTGTGATTGATGCCTCCTACCCAGGCTTTGATTTCGCCTGTGATGGGATCCATGGCCATGAGCCCGGTATGTAAAAACCGCTTATAGTAATTCAGTGAATCCAGGGAACTAAAGAGGGTATCGCGTTCGCCCTCCCATGTAAAAATGGTCATGGGCTTTTTTTGCTTTAACATGATCCACACCGAATCGCTTTGCTCACCGTACCGGCCCACCAGGTTTTTGTAGGCATCGGTTTGGCGAATTCGCGATCGCAAGAAGTTTGTGATCTCCCGTCCATCATCGTCCAGCCACGGATTGCCGCTCCGTTTTTTCCATTCAGTATCGAATAAGTTCTGGTATCCTTTCATGTGTCCGGCCACGGCCTGCTCAGCATACAACTGTACCCTTGAATCTATGGTAGTGTAGATTTTCAATCCCGAGTTATACAGATCAATCCCTCGTGATCGCGTGTACTGGAGCAAGTAGTTACCAAGTACCGTTCGGAAATAAGTCGCCAGGCCTTCATTTTGGTTAAGCACCCTGAAATTCAAACCCAGTGGCAAAGCGGCGATCGAATCAAAAGCAGACCTGCTGGTGAGTTTATAGCCTCTGCGGTATACTTTGTACAACACCTCGTTTCGTTTACGTAGGGCATTTTCGGGCCGCCGGATTGGATTATAGAAGGTAGGATTTTGCAGCATACCAACCAACAGGGCAGACTCCTGTAGATTCAGGCTGTCGGGGATCTTATTGAAGTATGTTTCCGCTGCCACTTTAATCCCGTAGGAATTATTGCTGAACTCAGCTGTGTTCAGGTACATGGCAATGATTTCTTCTTTCGTAAAATTCTTTTCCAGATCTACGGAAATGATCCATTCCTTGGATTTTTGAATCAGCCGCCGGGGGTAACGCCCCAGTTTGGCCAATAACCCATCCAGACTTTTATCCGGATTGCGGGTATATAGATTTTTGGCAAGTTGCTGGGTGATCGTGCTACCACCGCCAGACGGATTGAACGTGAGCAGCCCATAGGCAACACGCAGAAAGGCCTCGAAGTCTAATCCCGAGTGATTGTAAAACCGGTGATCTTCCGATAACAGAAGGGTATTTACTAAATCGTCTGACAGATCATGGATTGTTACCTGACTCCGGTTATACCTGAAGTATCGACCCAGTGAGACGCCATCAGCAGAAATAATTTCAGAGCTGAGATCATTTTCAGGGTTCTCAACTTCCCGGATGCTGGGCATGCCGCCAAACAGCCCGAAAAGATCAACGCTCACAAAGAACAGATAGGTTGGCAGTCCAACCAAAAAGCAGAAACAGCCAATCCAGACGTAGCGAACGAGTTTCGGAAACCAGGGGCGTCTCAGGCGCAGCAGCCTATGGATTCTTGACTTCAAAGTTTCGATCAAAGAAGGTGAGGTACTCATCCAATGCTTTGGTTCGGTAAAAGGTCTGAAAGTTGTCTTTATTGATCACAAAGGTATCGATTTTATAGCCAGTAAGCGGGTTTTGGCGAATATCAGCTTCCATGAACCGGGTGTAGAATGAGCGGCCACTTGCCAAGTCGGTAAACTCGGAGAGAATGGTGATGTTCAGGTCTTCATTGAAAATCAGATTCGTGGCTTTGGGGCCGTTTTTTTGGTCACTCTGGGCGAGGAGCTTTTCCAGATAGCTGGTTGCTTTATCGCTCAATTGGTCGATCTTCTTGTGCACCACCACAAAGATCATCGGGCCATCCCAGGAATTGAGGAACCGAATACCCTTGGCTTTTTCCTGCTTTTCGAGGAAACGCCGGGAAGCGATGAGCAGGTTTTCGGTATACACTTTCAAAGTGCTTTCCGGGTACTTTTTGGCAAACTCACCCAATTCGAACTGGTATCGGGTAACGTCTTCGGTTTTTCCGGTAATCAGGATTCGCAGCAGGGCAAGCTGAGGGGTGAATCCCGTCTCACCAAGGGCATCAGCCTCGTTCAGCAGCCCTGCCGCTGTGCGCAGATTACCGCTTTGGTAGGCCGTGTAGGCTTTCTTGTAAATGAGTTTTTGCTTTTCAGCGGCAACGCTGATTTCCTGAATGTAATTGGGGTTCTTTAGAATTTTGGCGAACGTTGATTCCGGGAACTGGCTGAGCAGTTGTGTAGCGTACAACTCGGATTGTTTCGGATCATGGTCTTTCTCGATCAGGTAAAGTTTATAGAATACTTCTGCCAGAAGAGTAGATTCCGGAAACCGGGTAACAAGCTGTACATAAGAATCTATCGCGTTAACGCGCTCATTGAGTTTTAGGAAGTAGAGGTCACCGAGTTGAAAATAGGCTTCCTCGATTTTTTTAAGGGCTTTTTCTTTTTCTTCCTCTGTACGGGGAAGTTTTTGCATGAGAGCCAAGAATTGCTCAGCTACCGGGTCTTTCGTTTCGGGAGCTGCAGGCGTTGCTCTGTCGTCTGATGTTGGTACCGGCGCGGTTGGTGCTGCGGCCGTGGAGGCGGCTACCACTTGGCTCTTCGAAGATCTACGCCAGTCATCCTCGAGTTCAATTCCACCCCAAATGCGGCGGAATTCTGATTCGCCGGTAGCCAGCGCTGAGGGATTATCAAAATACCATTCGGAGGAGGCCACTCCGGCGTTTTGCGGCACAAGGGCGGAACTCCGGCCACTGCCGCCGTTCGTGGTCACTGTACTGCGCTTCTTCTTTTTCTCGGTTGTTTTTCTGGCACTACTTTTTGCATAGACGGAATCCAGCAGGTTTCGCAGGGAGGCCGAGTCAAGGACAGACAATCGCAGCAGGCTGTCGTTCAGGTGGATCGTCTCGGTGTAGGTGACAAAGTCGGCCAGTACATCGCTACGCTTCTTGTGCAGGGCGTACTGGTCAAAATCTTTCGGGAGTAAGCGCAGCGCGCTGTCGTAGTAGGCCTTAGCGAGTTTATAGTTTCTCAGCGAATCGAACTGTATTTGTCCGACACGGAGAAAGGCATATCCCTGGATCCGCTTGTTGCTACCGGCATGGGCAGCGGATTTATACAGGGCAATGGCTTCCGGCAAGTGGTTTTGTTTGCGTTCAAACTCGCCAAACTCAAAATAGATCTTGTCTTTAAATTCGGCATTTTTTGTATCCGCGAGCAGCTTGTTAAATTGCTTTCGGGCTTGTCTAACGTCGCGCGAGTCCTCCAGCCGTGTTACCTGAGCGATGTTGAGGCGCGCGTAGAACTCAATTTCAAAACTCGGATGTGCGCCTATGCACTTGCGATAGTAATTGTAGGCTTCCGAGTTGAATCCCAGTTTCTGATACACCTGGCCAACGATGAAGTATAGCCTGGCTTTCTGATCGCCGCGGGTGAGCAGGGAGTCCGCTCCGGCTAGATTCCGGACCATATTATCGTAATCGGAGCGTAACTGGAAGAAGTGCGCTTTTTCAAGGTAAAGGTCTTTCGCATTCTGGCGGCTCAACTTTTCTTTTTCAAGGTAACCGAAAACCTGTTCGGCCTGCTCGTACTGCCCCTGCTCGGTGAACGCCCGTGAGAGATAGATCATCGCCCGATGGCGCAAGGCAGCATCTTTACTTTTGGTATTGACGTACTTGAACGTCTGAATGGCGTTCAGGTAATCGCAGGCATATAGGCGGGCAAGTCCGACCAGCACGTAATTGTCGTACAGCCACTTGCTGTTAGGATGACGCTGGATGGAGATGGACGCCATCTTGATGATTTCTTCCGTATCCTTAGCATACGTTTTGGCGAGGTTTGTATCGAGCCTTGGAAATAGTGCGAGGATGTAATTGGGGTCGTCATCGAGACTCTTGCCGATCGTGATTTCCACCTCGCGCGTTTTTTCCCGGGCGTAGAAGTATCCGTTGTAGTGTGCCGTGGTGTTGTGAAACACATTGCTTGTGAGCGTATTCTGCTCAACCGAACAAGCCCAGACTGTCAAAAGCCAGCCACCTCCGAATAAAAGCCGTAAAAACCGTCTCAAAATACCTGAATCACAAATTTCAATATACAAACGTAAAAAACAGATTTTCAATATTATAATCCCCTGGAATATCTAATTTTGTAATCCGTTAAAGCTATGGTGCCAAAGAAAACACTCTCCGAAAGGCTTACCAACAAGTATCAGATGGTTATCCGCAACGAGGAGAACCTTGCGGAGAAGAGTTCTTTTGGTTTTACCTATGCTAAATTGTTTGTCTTGGCCGGGCTTGTTTTTGTGGTGGTATTCGCACTAAGCCTGCTGCTTGCCCAGTCGCTCTTGGCCCGCTGGTTTGATCCTCGCCACGCCCAACGCGAAGCTAACCAGCAGTTGTATCAGCTGGCTACCCGTATGGATTCTCTCGCGCTTGAGGTGGAGCGCAAAGATTTGTTCATCCGGAATTTTCAACGCATCCTGAGTGGTGATACAACCGCCGGACTTTTGGAAGATGCCCAAGTGCTCTCCAATGGTGCAAAACCGCTGAAGGTCGGGCGGCTCAACCCGACTGGTCAGGATTCGGCCTTCCGCCGCGAGTTTGAGCAATCCGATCTCAACAACGTTACGTTTACCCAGACCCGCTATAACGAATTGCAAAAAACGTTTTTCTTCACCCCGCTCAACGGGCTGGTATCCGACAGATATGAAATCAAAAAGGGCCACTATGGCGTTGACATCGTGGCTAAAAGCAATGAGCCGGTGAAGTGCATCGCCGATGGCACCGTGGTATTAGCTTCCTGGACGCAGGACGCGGGCTATGTTATGGCGGTTCAACACGCCGGTAATCTGATATCCGTCTACAAGCACAATGCTGAATTATTAAAAAAAGTTGGTAATTTTATCAACGCCGGCGAGATCATTGCGATCGTGGGCAACAGTGGCGAAATGACCAGCGGCCCCCACCTGCATTTTGAGTTGTGGTACAATGGAAACTCGCTTAACCCTGAAGAATTTTTAACTTTTTAAACGAATCACAGATGCTCACATCGAAAGAACAAAAACGCGCAGCAGAAGAAATCAGCAATTCCAGTAATGTAATCGGAAAGGGAACTTTACTCGAAGGAAACATTGAAACGTACGGAAACTTACGCATCGAAGGCCGTGTCATTGGCAATGTGAAATCCAAATCGAAAGTGGCGCTGGGAACCAACAGCCATGTAGAAGGTAACATCGTATCACAGAACGCTGATATTGAAGGTGAAGTAAAAGGAAAGCTCGAGATTAGCGATGTACTGGTGCTGAAGGCCACTGCTCAGATAACAGGCGACATCAGCACGGGGAAACTCGTGGTAGAACCCGGGGCTGTTTTTAACGGATCATGTAAAATGGGCGCAGCTGTAAAAGATATCAAAATGGGTGACCATGCATCCCGAAGCTTCCGGCCCGACGAAGCCAAAGCCCTCTGACCGCACCATGCGGTATGGCAGCCTGGGGTTGCAATTACTGCTAACCATTGGCGCCGGTGCGTGGCTCGGGCATTGGGTTGATCAGAAACTGGCGCTGCGTTTTCCGGTGTTTCTGCTGCTGCTCACCTTCTTCTCATTTGGCGGCGCGATGTACCAACTCTATCGGCAACTGCCTCGCTGATGTTCGAGACTGGGGTGATTATTGGGTTACTTGCCTTACTTACCTGGCTGGTGGTACGCGCCCTCCGGCAGATACGCCAAACAAAGCCTGAGTTTTTTGTGCCCGCCTACCTTGCCACTATTGCTCTGAAATTACTGCTCTCCCTGGCAATGTTGGTGGTGGTTCTGGCGCACAACCCCGAGAAAGCACGGATAAATGCGCTTGTGTTTTTGGTGGGATACGTGCTGGCCACCACAGTGGAGGTGGCTGTGTTGTGGCGCAAATCCTGATCACCACGCATGAATGCTGCAACGGTTCGAAGGCCAGAGTGCAAGAGAAAATGTTTTTCGTACTGCCTGTTGTCGCCCGCTGGGACTAAGGAATAGGTCATACACAAAGGCCTGTAAAATGTTGATCTTACCGGTGTGTGCTGTCCCTGAACAAACGCATAATAAACCGAGCTAATGTCGATACCCCGCCTGCTAAGATTCCCGAAACCAATGCGAAGTTGAAGGCGGACTTTCGGTCTGCCGGATTCAGAGGCTGCATGTAAACCATTGTCTTGGGATCTTGTTTTTATTTTACTTGTAATAAGGCGAGCATAAGCACAATCTCAGATATCCAAACGAGTCTGTATGCAAAACGTGTATAATACGATCATGTGGTTCTTGTTATTGTTGTGGACTCCGATTCTGCATGCACAAACCGAACCAGCTCCCACTGAAGAGCATAACCGCACGTTCGCAGTTTACGCCACAATTCCTGCCTTTGCCATAGGGGCCTCCAGTGCCCTTAACGGCACCCTGCTGCAAAACGGCTATCCACGAATTCCGAGAGGAAACGTTAACTGGGGCTTGGGTGGGCAGTATCGTTGGAACCGATTGTTTCTGGGCGTGGAAATGCTGGCGTCCTATCAAACCCGGCAGCGTGAAGAGACTGGCTCAGCACTGGCCAGGCTTGCGCTAACCACCAATCTCATCACCGGACTTCACGTGTACAAAAAGTCGTGGTTTGCAGTCTTTCCCTACGTCGGATTATCGGCCACAGATGCCTCCGTGTATCTCTCCAAACCAACCGCCACGGCCACCGTAAATAGCCTTTTGGCAAGCCCCGGGAACACGGTTCAGCTAGGTCATTTTTCGGGTGGTTTTGTGTTCGGTCTGGGTATTGATCTGCAGAATGCAGACCGGTCCGACTCCGTCTTTGAATCATTTAGGATAGGATACCGAATTTCACCAGAAGGTGCGTACCCCTGGGAATCTCGATTTACCCAGTTTAGTGGCGCCCCAGCGGATAACTTTAACTATTGGTTTTTTCAATTAAACCTGGGCGCGGCCACCCATTGGACGCGGGCGCGCTAAGCGCGGAACCCATCGGCAATAACTGAAGGCTTTTTTCCGAAAAGATTTTTTTCAGAGCCTTTAATTCATAGTTTTGCACTCGATTAAAAAGACCCCGCAGCCGGATGAAAAAGGCCTTTTCTCGTTTGTTTTCAAAGATTTTTGGCCTTCTCTTTTTTGTTTTAGCGGCATTTCCGCGAACAGTGACCGCCAGCGATGCTGATGCTGAATCGGCTGAGTCTTTTAACGTTAGCGAGATCATCTTGCACCATGTTATGGATGACCACGTGTGGCATTTTTTTGATGGCCACTATGGCACCCTGTACCTTCCGGTGATTGTCTACACGAACGAGCGTGGGGTGGAGGTATTTTCCTCGCGCCACTTCTACAATGAAGAGCACAAGTTAGTGCCGTACAACGGCTACAAACTTGAGCACAACCATATCTATCTTGAAGAGAGTGGCAAAGCGGTATTAGATTTGTCAATAACGAAGAACGTCGCCATGCTGCTGATCAACGCCACCCTGTTAGTGGTGGTATTTATGGCGGTTGCCCGCGGCTACAAGAAGAATGCGGGTCGGGCGCCAAACGGAATCCAGGCCTTCATCGAGCCTATCGTCATCTTTGTGCGGGATGAAATTGTAAAGCCTAATATAGGCGCACAATACGAGCGCTACCTGCCTTACATGCTCACCCTCTTTTTTTTCATCCTTTTCGGAAACCTGCTTGGGCTGTTACCGGGTGCGGGCAATCTAACCGGGAATTTCGCGGTTACCCTCACCTTGGCTTCGCTTACATTTATCATCACGAATGTGATGGGAAATAAAGCCTACTGGGGGCACATTTTCTGGACTCCGGGGGTTCCGCTGCTTTTGAGGGTGGTGATCCTCCCGGTTGAAATCATTGGTATTTTTACGAAGCCATTTTCACTAACGGTACGGTTGTTCGTGGCGATAACTGCCGGTCACATTGTGTTGCTTAGCCTGATCTGTCTCGCGTTCATTTTTCAGAGCATAGTGGTGGGTTTCGTTTCGAGTTTGATTGTATTGTTCATCAATTTGATTGAGTTGTTAGTGGCGGGAATACAGGCGTACGTGTTTACACTGTTTTCTTCGCTTTACATCGGGATGGCTACAGCCGATCACCATGATGAACATCATTAAGATATCCGCCCATCGGTTGATGAGCGGTGTGTTTCACTTAACCAAATAGTAGTATGTTGTTATCATTATTGTTGGACATCAGCTTTGCAATCATGGGTGCCGGAATCGGTGCCGGCCTGGCAGCAATTGGCGCGGGCATTGGCATCGGTCGCATTGGTGGCTCAGCGATGGAGGGCATGGCCCGTCAGCCGGAAGCATCTGGCAAAATCCAGGGTGCAATGTTGATCATTGCCGCCCTGATTGAGGTGGCCGCGCTTTTCGCGCTGGTAATTTGCCTGCTGATTTCGTTCAGACAAGCCTGAAAAAAGACGCCCCGGCATTTGGCCGGGGCCCTTTTTAAATTTACTTCAAGCAGAAAAAGTTAGCATTATATGGAATTATTGAACCCCGGAACCGGCCTAATCCTCTGGCAGCTTTTTATTTTTGTTGTCTTGGTGATTTTGTTGGGTGCGCTGGCGTGGAAGCCGATTCTCCAGTCGCTGAAAGAGCGTGAGGTATCTATCCAATCCGCACTCGATTCGGCTGAGCGGGCCAAGTTAGAAATGGCCTCGCTGAAAGCAGATAACGAAAAGCTACTGAAGGAGGCGCGGGAGGAGCGCGATAAAATTCTCAAAGAAGCACGTGAAGCCGCTTCACGCCTCCATGACCAGGCACAGCAGGATGCCAAGAAGACGGCTGATAAAATTATTGATGACGCACGCTCGGTTATTCAAACGGAGAAAGCGGCTGCGCTTACCGAGGTGAAGTCACAGGTGGCCATGTTTTCGTTGGAGATTGCCGAAAAGCTGATTAAGAAAAACCTGTCTACGGATGGTGCTCAAAAAGAACTGATCCAGGGCTACATCAAAGATATTAAACTGAATTAAGAGATGGCATCGGCACGAGTTGCGTCGCGTTATGTGAAATCCCTGTTGGGCCTGGCAATAGAAAAGAATGCGCTGGAGGCTGTTCATTCAGATATGCAGGGCTTCGCACGCATCTGTGGGCAAAACAAGGATTTTGTGCTGATGCTCCGCAGTCCGATCATCCGGCATGAAAAGAAAAAGGCGGTGATGGAAAAGATGTTCAGCGGTCGCGTGCACCCGCTCACCATGGCGTTCATCGAAATCCTTACCCGAAAATACCGCGAGCCCCTGCTTCCGATTATTGCCAGTGAGTTTCATGTGGCCTATAACGACTACAAGGGTATTGGGAAGGCATCGGTTACCACCGCCGTTGGCCTCAATACCGGGCTGCGTCAGGAGATTGAGCGCATGGTAAAAATTCTTTCCGAAAAGAGCGTCATTGAGCTAGACGAAAAAGTGGACAACACCCTTATTGGCGGTTTTGTGTTGAATGTGGGCGATCGCCAGATTGATGCATCCATAAAAAATAAACTCAGAGCCCTGAAAGTGAAACTACAGGAGAACCCCCAGCTACGCGAACTTTGAATCCGTAAAAATTGAAATTGAACTTTTGAACGAAACTGTATGGCAGAAATAAGACCCGAAGAAGTATCCGCAATCTTACGCGAACAGCTATCCAACGCCCGCACAGAAGCCCAACTGGAAGAGGTAGGCACCGTGTTAACGGTAGGCGATGGTGTCGCCCGAATTTATGGGTTAACCAAAGCTCAGGCTGGCGAGTTGCTGCAATTTGAAAACGGCCTGCAGGCCATGGTTTTGAACCTGGAAGAAGATAATGTAGGCGCGGTGTTGCTGGGTGTTTCAAATGACATTCGTGAGGGTGCCACCGTGAAACGAACCGGTAAAATAGCAGCGATTCATGTGGGCGATGGTGTTCTTGGGCGTGTGGTCGATACGCTCGCCAATCCGATTGACGGGAAAGGTCCTTTGATAGGACAGTTGTATGAAATGCCACTTGAGCGGAAAGCACCTGGTGTAATTTTCCGGCAACCTGTGAATGAGCCTTTGCAAACCGGAATCAAAGCGATTGATGCGATGATCCCGATTGGGCGTGGCCAGCGCGAGCTGATTATTGGCGACCGCCAGACGGGAAAAACCGCCGTGGCAATCGATACCATCATCAATCAGAAAGAATTTTACGAGAAAGGGCAGCCTGTATTTTGCATCTACGTGGCCATTGGCCAGAAGGCATCCACCGTTGCGAGCGTGGCTGCCACCCTCGAAAAGGCAGGGGCCATGTCCTACACAGTCATTGTTTCCGCGTCGGCATCTGATCCGGCTCCCATGCAGTTTTTCGCACCCTTCGCCGGTGCAGCGATTGGCGAGTTTTTCCGTGACACGGGGCGACCGGCACTGGTAATTTACGATGACCTGTCTAAACAGGCCGTTGCTTACCGTGAGGTTTCTTTGCTGTTGCGCAGGCCTCCGGGCCGTGAGGCATATCCGGGAGATGTTTTTTACCTGCACTCCCGCTTGCTGGAGCGTGCGGCAAAGATCATTAACAACGATAGCATTGCACGCAACATGAACGATCTCCCCGAATCGATTCGCCACCTGGTGAAAGGAGGGGGCTCGCTCACGGCACTGCCCATCATCGAAACGCAGGCTAACGACGTTTCTGCTTATATCCCAACCAACGTGATTTCCATCACGGATGGGCAGATTTTTCTTGAAACGAACCTGTTTAATTCTGGTGTGCGCCCGGCCATCAATGTGGGTATTTCAGTATCGCGCGTGGGTGGCTCTGCGCAAATCAAGTCCATGAAGAAAGTGGCCGGCACACTTAAGCTCGACCAGGCCCAGTTCCGCGAACTGGAGGCATTTTCCAAGTTTGGCTCAGACCTGGATGCGGCTACCAAACTCACCATTGAGCGTGGTCGCAGAAATACAGAAGTGTTAAAGCAGCCGCAATATGCGCCCGTACCCGTAGAAGAACAGGTTGCGATTATCACCGCATCCACTCGTGGCTTTATCGATCGCGTGCCGGTGGCCAAGGTAAGAGAATTTGAACGGGAGTTCCTCGGCCTCATGCGAGCACAGCACGGAACCGTGTTGGACAACTTCCGCGCCGGTAAATTGGAAGACGCGGATATGGCTACGCTGAAGAAAGTGGCGACCGAATTAGCTGCCAAATATTAATCGGGAATTTGCCCTGATCCTATGCCGAGTTTAAAGGAAGTAAAGAGCCGCATCCAGTCGGTGGTATCCACCCAGCAGATCACCAAGGCCATGAAGATGGTAGCGGCTGCAAAACTGCGTAAGTCACAGGAACGCATCACGCAGATGCGCCCCTTCGCTGCCCGCTTGCACTATCTTCTTCAAAATGTGTCGTCCACAGTTGCCAACGAACCAGCGTGGTATAATGCCGTGCGCGTTGAAAACAATGTGCTGATTATTGTGGTCACCTCAGACCGTGGCCTGTGTGGAACATTCAACTCTTCCGTATTTAAGGCCACCATTAAGCTCATTCACGAAAAGTACGCTGCCCAGCATGCCCGGGGTGCAGTCACCATTCTTCCCCTCGGCAAAAAAGCATTCGAGTTCTTCGGTAAACGGCAGTATAGAATCAATGATCAGTTTTGGCCGATCTTCCAGGGTCTTTCATTTGATCGGGTAACCCAGGTAGCCAATTTCGTAATGGATGCATTCCGGCTGCACCAGTACGACAAAGTAGAATTGGTGTATAATGAATTCAAAAACGTGGCAACGCAGATCTTACGTACCGAGCGGTTCCTTCCGCTTGTGCCGTCGGCCGCAGGCAAGAGCCGCACACAAGTAGAGTATATTTATCAGCCGAGCCGTGAGGAGATCGTCAGCGGCTTGATCCCGAAATCACTGCGCGTGCAACTCTACAAGGCATTGCTCGACTCGAATGCGGCTGAGAATGGAGCCCGCATGACGGCGATGGATAAGGCCACGGAAAACGCCGGAGAACTCCTGAAAGAGTTACGTCTTACCTACAACCGTACGCGGCAGGCGGCAATCACCAAGGAAATTCTTGAAATTGTTGCCGGAGCTGAGGCATTGAAGGCCTCCTGACGCCAGGTGCCGGGTAAACCGTAATTCCACCGATGGCTTCGCTTGGAAGCGGCCATCATCAAAAAACAAAATGGAGCATACACCACCAAAATTATGCTGTTGCACAATGCAAGCATTTTCAAAAGATCAGTTAGCCATCCGTGCAACCTTTCGCTGTGGTCTGGGTTGGTTCCACCACGTTGGGGTCGTCTGATCGGAAATTTAACCTGCAGTACCACCAAACCGATAGATTAAGTGTGTTGCGAAAGAATAAAGCGCTCCAGCAGTTCGTTGACCTGTTCGGGCCGCTCCAGGCATGAACTGTGGCCAGCATGGGCTATGCGGTACAAACGGGATCCATTAATGAGCGCATGAATCTTTTCTGCTTTTGCAGGAACCGTTGCCACGTCTTCTTTACCCACGATGACTTGCGTCGGGATCCGGATGTTTGCCAGCTCGTGTTCCACACCTTTGCGGTTGATGACACCGGCCACCGCATGGGTGATGGATTTGGGATAGCCTTCAATCATTTTTTTCCAAAACGAAAGGATGGGTTGACGGGTGGGATCTTGAAAGCTGGATCGGCCAAACAAAATCCGAATGATCTTTTCGCTGACTACCCTGGGGCCCACCGTTTTAAAAATGAAGCTGAGCAGCCTGTACTTCAGTCGGTTGGGTTCGGGTTCGGCCGCAGTATCCAGTAACGACAAACTGAGGAGCAGATCGGGTCTTCGTGCTGCGAGACGCATCCCCACAAAACCGCCCATACTCAAGCCCACAAAGTGAACGGGTTTCCCCGGACTCACACGTTCAATCAGCCGCACGGCATCTTCGTACAGGGTGTCCATATCCATCGGCAAAACCACGGCGCTCTGCCCCTGGCCCCGGTGGTCGTAGGCAATGCAGCGAGCCTGTGCGCTGAAGTACGCCACCTGGAATTGCCACATGCGGTGATCAAACAACAGGCCATGGGCAAACACAATGGTGCTGTCGCCGGATCCTTCCTGCTGATAAAATGTGCGGGCCGGGGTATCGTGCAGGACGGGCATTTTTACTTCATGAACATGTAGTCGGTTGTAACATTCAGCATGGCCTTCAGGCCGGTTAAAAAGCCGCGCTCGTCAACCATAAAATCGGGCGTGTGGTGGGCCGGCACTTTGTTGGGATCTTGATCAGGCGGCATGGCGCCCACAAAAAAGAAGAAACCGGGTACCTTTTTCTGATAGAAGGCAAAGTCTTCGGCACCCGTTACCGCATTGATGCGAATGACATTCTCCGCGCCCGCTGCCTTCTGCAGTGACGCAACCATCTTTTCGGTCAGTGCAGGATCGTTGAACGTAACGGGTGTCTTTTTTTCGATGTTCACTTCTGCGGTTGCGCCGGCGCTCTCGGCAATTTTTGTGGCTGTGAGCCGGATCTTGTCGTGGATTTTTTGTTGCATGCCCTCATCGAGGGTACGAATGGTGCCCGCCATGAAGGCCTCTTCGGGGATGATGTTTTCGCGGATGCCCGCCTGCAGGCGGCCCACGGTGATCACGGCAGCTTCTTTGGTCAGTTCGCTTTGCCGCGAGATGATCGTCTGCAGCCCATTGATGATTTGTGCACTCACCACAATCGGGTCAATGCCCATCCAGGGTGCAGAGCCGTGCGACTGCCGGCCTTTCACTTTGATGCTGAACCAGTCGGACGCGGCCATGATTCCGGCCGGCCGGTAGGTGATTCTTCCGAGAGGAGAAATCGACTGGATGTGGAGGCCAAAGATCACATCGACTTTCGGATTTTCAAGAACCCCTTCTCGTACCATCAGATCGGCACCGCCTTCCTCTCCGGCCGGTGCACCTTCTTCGGCCGGTTGAAAAATAAATTTGATCGTACCGCGCAAATCTGCTTTGTTCTTCGATAGGATTTCCGCCACACCCATCAGGATCGCCACGTGCGAGTCATGGCCGCAGGCGTGCATCACGCCCGTCTCCTGTCCATTGAAGACGGTGCGCTCTTGGGAGGCAAACGGCAGGCTGTTGCGCTCCGTGACGGGCAGTGCATCGATATCTGCTCGCAGGGCAATTACAGGTCCTGGTTTGCCGGTTTCGAGAAGCGCCACAACACCGGTTTTCGCGACACCGGTTTGAATCTTTAGCCCAAGTGTTTTGAGGTGTGCCGTGATGTAGGCTGCCGTGTTTACCTCGCGGTTGGAGAGTTCCGGATGTTGGTGGATGTGCCGCCGCCATTCAATCACGCGCCCCTCGAGATCTTTCGCCTGCTGTTCCAGGCGCGCCTGCAACTTGGGGTTGGTTTGAGCATAGACCTGAGAGCCGATTCCCAGCAGGGCAAAAACGATTATGTTCTTCATGTGCGGATTAGTTTTTCTGATACATATAATCAACCGTGAGGTTAACGAGCGCACGGACACCGGTCAGCAACGCTTTTTCGTCAATCATAAAGTCGGCTGTATGGTGAGTGGGTGGTTTTGCGAGCGGCAGCTCAGCCGGGTAGGCACCCAAAAAGAAAAAGAAGCCGGGCACATGTTGCTGAAAGAAGGAAAAGTCTTCGGCCATCGTCACCGGTGATATCACTTTCGTGCGATCGCTTCCCGCTGTGCGAGCCAATGAAGGCCCCATGCGGTCGGCCAGGGCGGGATCGTTGTACGTAACCGGATACATGATTTGAATGTTCACGTCGGCCCGGGCACCGGCGCTCTCCGCGATGCGGGAGGCGGTTTGGCCGATGCGGCGGTGAATGTCTTTGCGCATGTCTTCGTCAAAACTGCGAATGGTGCCGATCATATTTACTTCTTCCGGAATGATGTTGCCGCGGTTGCCGCCGTGGATGCTGCCAATGGTCACCACGGCCGCCCCCTTCGTTAGTTCTGCCTGACGGCTCACCACCGTTTGCAGACCCGACACCACCTGCGAGGCCACCACAATCGGATCCACGCTGTCCCACGGCGTGGCGCCGTGGGCACCGAGGCCCATGATTTTGATGGCCAACCCATCGACCGCTGCCATCAGGCTGCCGGGGCGGTACGACAGTTGCCCGGAGGGCATGAGGGACTGAATGTGCAGCCCGAAGATCACATCTACTTTCGGATTGGCGAGCACACCTTCCTTCACCATCAGCTCGGCACCGGCGGGTGCTTCTTCAGCCGGCACTCCTTCTTCAGCCGGCTGAAAAATGAACTTCACAGTGCCCCGTAGCGCGCTCTTGTGCCGGGTCAGTACCTCAGCCACAGTCATGAGAATGGCCATGTGCGCGTCATGTC
>VYLK01000149.1_pt1 | contig 28898 bp, 30 predicted proteins | sample 5114321 | NCBI WGS metagenome assembly VYLK01 (sample SAMN12291792, study PRJNA351875) | freshwater metagenome | isolation source: freshwater lake | place: USA: Michigan, MSU2 Lake | collected 2011-08-16
TTTGCTCAGGAAACAGACAATGGCCAGCCTTCCCTATTTGACCGATACCCGTTTTGACCATGGCGCTGTAAGCCAAACTGGCAAAGCACTCCAAAGTTTGGGCGCAAGCCGCCCTCTGATCGTCACCGACAAGGGCATTGTTGCGGCAGGCCTGTTACAATCCGTGCTAGACGCGCTTGGCGCGCCTCCTGCTGCGGTATTTGACGAGACGCCGGGCAATCCGACCGAAGCTGCTACTTTGGCGGCCACCGCGCTCTATAAAGAGGCCGGAGCGGATTCCATCATCGCCTTAGGTGGTGGCTCTTCCATGGATTTGGCCAAGGGCGTCGGCCTATTGGTCAGCGGTGAAGGCCCATTGGCGCGCTATGGTGCGGCGCAGCGTGGCTCGCGCCTCATCGGCAAAATCCCACCACTGATCGCGATTCCGACCACGTCGGGCACAGGCTCTGAAGTCTCCATCGGCGCGGTGATCGTGCTGGAATCGGGCATCAAGGAACTATTTGTTTCCAAGAATCTCATCCCGGCCATCGCCATTTGCGATCCCGACCTCACCTTGGGCCTGCCTGCGGGCCTCACGGCTGCAACCGGCATGGATGCAGTGACCCATTGTATTGAGAGCATCATGTCGCCTGCCATCAATCCACCCGGTGACGCGATAGCGGCAGACGGGATCGTGCGGGCCGTGCGCGATGGCATGTTGGCCCGCGCCGTAAAGGATGGTTCCGATAAGGAAGCGCGCTGGCACATGATGATGGCATCCACCGAAGGCGCTTTAGCCTTTGTGAAGGGTCTGGGCAGCGTCCACGCGCTCTCGCACGCTGCTGGTCGCCTCAAGAGCCCAAGCCTGCACCACGGCACCCTCAACGCTATTTTTCTGCCCCATGTGATGCGCTTTAATGCGGGGGTGCGACCAGATGCAGAGGCGCGCATTCGCGACGCGATGGGCCTAAAAGCCCATGAAGATTTGGCCGATGCTTTAGCCAGCCTCAATCAAGCCTTGGGCATTCCAGCCAATCTCTCAGTCCTTGGCCTGTCCAATGATCATGCTGATGGCATTGTCGCCAATGCCTTGGTCGACATCGCCCACCTCTCAAATCCCAGAAAGGCCAGCGAAGCGGATTATCATGCTTTGTTTGCTGCAGCCCTGACCGGCTAACGAAAGAAGTCCAAACTATGGAAGCCATTTGGCTCTCGACCTTAATTGTCGCCATCGCTGAGATCGGGGACAAAACCCAATTGCTCGCCATCGTGCTGGCTTGCAAGTTCAATAAGCCCATCCCCATCATCGCTGGGATTTTTGTGGCAACCATCATCAATCACGCCCTCGCAGCTAGTGTTGGCTTTGGCGTGGCGCAATTGATTTCGGGCAAGTGGTTTCAAGTCGGGGTCGGCGTGGCCTTTATTGCGATGGCCGCTTGGGCCCTTATCCCCGATAAAGAGGACGAAGATGCCGGGTCCAAATCCCATGGCAGCGTCTTCATGACGACCGTCATCGCCTTCTTCTTGGTGGAGATGGGTGACAAGACCCAAATCGCAACTTCGCTTTTGGCGGCACGGTTTGAGAATATTACACTGGTGACCATCGGCACGACCCTGGGCATGATGCTGGCCAATGTGCCTGCTGTTTATCTAGGCCAAGCCGCAACCAAAGTCGTGCCGCTGAATGTGGTGCGGATGATCGCGGCCGGTATCTTTGCCGCCATTGGCGTTTGGGTGGTGATCGCGGCATTGACGGCCGCACAGCCCGCTTAACAAAAAAGGCGACCCGCGTGGGTCGCCTTTTTCAAACTCTGCGATGTTGGAACGCTTATGCGTTGCCAGCAACGACTTCAGGAGGCGCATTGCGCAGGGTGCGTTGGATCAGCTTCTGCCAGTGCAGCAAGGAAACCAGATGGGCATAGATCGCGCCCAAGCAGCCCTTTTGCTTCAATTCCAGCAATTTTGCGGCTGGCAAAGCATTCAGCTTTTCTTCTGAGACGCCGATATAATCCGCCACTTTCACTGGCTCACCTTGGCTGCCGTCCGGGTTGGTTGGCGTGAAGGTGACGCTCTTTTCTTCTAGGATGTCCATCGAAATGATGACTTCCATGAACTCTTCAGTCGCGCGACGCTGACGTTCAAAGTCCTGCAAGAATTCCATCGCATTGGTGGTGTAAGCGGTTGGCTGACCATTTTCGAACAGCGGCAGATCTGGGTTCTCACCAATCATTTCTGCTTGGGTGTCGATACAGACCACGAAATTGTCGCCTTGCTGGTCTGCAGCAAATACGAAGGGATAACGGCGGATGAAGGCTGGGATATAGCCGTCGAGTTCCCAATTGCCGGTTGTGTCGACATAAAGGTTTTCACCCGAACGTGCTGACAACACTGCCAAAGGCGTTTTGCGGTCTGGGGCGAAAATGATTGGCAGCGACGTCGCTGCCATGCCGAATTCTTGCACCGTCAGAGGAACCACATGGGTGGTTTCGACAAAGCCAAACGGGCGTTCGATATTCTTCAAGCCCAGTTTGTTGTGGGCTTCCAAAGACAAAGGCTCTGGATTTTTGTACAAAAGGACGTTGCCGGTGAGGGCAGGCGCGCCGGTTTGGGCGTCAGACATGGTGAGAAACTCCGTTAGGTCGCGGGCTTCTAGCGGTTTCTAAGCAAAAGGCCAACCTTGCTCTGCAATTGGCGCCTGAAGCGCAGGCGTGACTCGGGCGGCAAGTGGTTTAGGGTGTGATTCTAAACTCGAAGAATGATCGTCAGGAGCCCCGCATGTCCCGAATACATAAGATCGCCACAGGGCTTGTAGGTCTCGCACTGACGGCGGGTATTGCGACTTGGCAAAGCCCCGCGCAGGCGCAAGAGAACGTACCAACACCTAGAGTTATGGCCTCCTTTCGGGTCTGTTTGGCAGCGGCCAAGGCTGGCGTAGATTGTGGCCAACCGGTTTATGATGCCTGCCAAGCCGCTCATGACCAGCCTGACACCACCTTATCGATCACCGAATGCACGATGACGACACATAAGGCGTGGGATGTGGTCTTAAACGAGCGCTATCGTGCCTTGATCGCAAGCTCTCCGCCCAAGCTAAAGCTTAAGCTCCAAAAAGCGCAACGGGCTTGGATTGTCAGCCGCGATGCCGATTGTGACGCCGTCTATGAAAACTGGATCGGCGGCACGATACGCGGCCCGATGTATGCGGGTTGCATGGTCGAAAAGACCTCCGAGCGCGCGCAGTGGCTGAAAGAGATGCGCGAGGACTAACCTATCGCCTTGCTGCGTCAGACGCTTTGCGAATGGCCTCAAACTCATCACCCTTGGTCCATTGCGGCCAAGTCGCGGCGTTCGCTACTTCCAACATTAGGCTGCGGGTCGCCGTCAAATCCATTAACGCACCGGCAAAATCAAAGGCCGGATCATATTCATCCTGTGGCTTGTGATAGCGCTGATCGAACCATTCCTTCGTAGCAGCCTGACCTGCTTCAACACCACCTTTGACCAAGGTGGTGCCAGTGGACGGGAACATAGCAGGCACCCCGGCGCGGGCGAACGGGAAATGGTCCGAGCGATAAAACAAGCCAAACTGCGGGTTGCGGTCGGGCGTATAGGTGCGGCCTTGCGCGGTCAGAATGGCCTTCATGCTGGCATCGAGACTGGATTTACCAGCACCTGGAAACTCCATCTCAGTCGTGGCGCCGCGATGGGGCAACATGTCGAGGGTGAAGGCGGCTGCCGTCTTTTCCAGCGGGAAGCGGGGATTGTTGACGTAATAGTCAGAGCCTAACAGCCCCTGCTCTTCAGCGGCCCACGAAGCAAAGACGATGGAGCGCGCCGGACGCGGCCCTTGTGCAAGGGTGCGCGCGATCTCTAACATCCCGGCCATGCCTGAGGCATTGTCCATCGCGCCATTATAGATTTTGTCGCCATTGATGGGCTCACGTATGCCCAAGTGATCGTGATGAGCCCCGATCAGAACAGTCTCATTCGGGCGGCTCGCCCCTTTGAGGACACCGACAACATTGCGCGTCGCCACCGATTCCCGGGTTACGCCGATGTCGATTGTCGCGGTTTGATTAAGCGGCACAGGCTTAAAGCCTGGCGTGCGGGCCGCCTTCTTCAAAGCCTCAAAATCAAGGCCTGACTTGCGGAACAATTCTACGGCTACATCGCGCTGCATCCAGCCTTCAATGGCCGCCAGCGAAGAACCGCCATCAGGCCGTACGAAGTCAAAACGGGTGCCGTTTGAGTTTCGCACCACGCCCCAGCCGTAAGCAGCCGGCGCATCCTCATGAATGATCAAAACGCCAGCCGCACCTGCTTTGGCTGCAGCTTCAAACTTATAGGGCCAGCGACCGTACCATTGCATGGCTTTGCCGCCGAACATGCCTGCGACAGCCTCGCCGGATGCTGCGTCAAAATCGGGGTCGTTGATCAGAACGAGTGCGATCTTGCCATCCCAATTCACACCCGCAAAATCATCCCAATTCTTCTCTAGCGCCTTCACGCCATAACCGGCAAACACCAAAGGCGCGTCGACCAAATTATAAGAACTGCCATCAGCCTTCCGGCTGATCATCATGATATCCTTGCCCTGATACCAAATTTCATCCTCGACCGCGAAGGTACCACGTGGCGCGGTTGTAAAGCGGTTGAGCTCAAAGTTTTGGAACCAGGTGCCATTATCGCCCGCGGGCTCCAGCCCAAGTGCCGCCATGGCCCCAGCCATATAGGTGGTGGCCATATCATCACCGCGCGTCCCGGGGCTGCGCCCTTCGAAGAAGTCATCGGCGAGGGTTTTAATATGCGTACGCAAACGCGCATCATCGATGGCAGGATAAGACGCTAGCTGGCCCGCCTTAGCGGCTTTTGAACTTGTTTGCCCCGATTGCGCTTGGGCGAATTGGGTCACCAAAGCACCCGCAGCAAACAAAGCCACCAATGCGGTGCCAGCTAGTAAGCGTTTCATCTTTGACCCTTAAACTGCGGTTGCGCCGCCATCGATCACGAAGGTTTGTCCAGTGGTGAAGCCACCTGCACGCGAGGCCAAGAACACGGCCATGCCTGCAATTTCGTCAGGCTCACCGATGCGCTTCAAGCAGGAATGGGTGGTGGCTTGCTTCAAGGTGGCAGGGTCTTCCCACAAGGCGCGGGCAAAGTCTGTCTTGATCAGACCCGGCGCGATACAATTCACCGTCACACCATCTGGTCCAAATTCCAGCGCGAGGTTACGCGCCAATTGCATATCTGCAGCCTTGGAGATGTTATAAGCGCCAATGATATTGGTCGCCTTCAAGCCACCAATCGAGGAAATGATGGTGATGTTGCCAGCCTTACGCGCCACCATTTGCGGCGCGACCATGGAGATCAGCCAGTGGTTCGAGATAATGTTGTTCTGCAAGATTTTCGCAAACACATCATCCGCAATCCCAGACATCGGACCATAATAAGGATTGGATGCCGCATTACAGACCACGATATCAATCTGGCCAAAGCGCTCGTTGGTTTGGTCAACCAAGCGCTGGAGGTCTTCTTTCGAGGAAATATTGGCAGGCACCGCCAGCGCGCGTCCATCGCCATGCTTGGCATTGATGGCATTAGCGACATCTTCACAGGGGCCAGCTTTGCGCGACGAGACGACGACATTGGCGCCATGATCGGCCATTTGCTCGACAATGGCTTTGCCAATCCCGCGTGACGAGCCAGTGACGATGGCAGTCTTGCCGCTGAGGTCAAAAATTGTGGTCATAAGGCTTCCCCCTGAGAATGTTGTTTAAACCCGGCATCTGATGTGCTGGCAGAGTTTCTGCCACGGGTTTGGCACAGGGGAAAGGGGGCGATGACGCGTTCGCACCGTCGCCAACAGCCGTCCGCAGCTTGCGTGCTTTAGCCGTGTGTACCGTCAAGCTTGTCGAGACGGGCCTGCATCGCCGCCATTTGGGCCCGCATGGCAACCAACTCCTCTGACGCTTCTGACTTCTGCGCCGTTTTGCTGGTAGGCCGCAGCGCGGTAGGCACAACGACACCGGTGAAAGCTTTGGCGGCCTCTGCCATCATCGACATATTGGCGCGGACGGCCTGTTGGAACAATTCAGCTGGGCCTGACAAGTCAAAGCCGCCATTAAGCGATTTCGAGAATTGTTCGCGGCTGTCGGTAAAGCTTTTCATCGCGAGGTCGAGGTAAGAAGGCAAAAAGCCTTGCACGCTGTCGCCATAAGAGCGGATAATGTCGCGCAGGAACCCGACGGGCAAAAGATTATTGCCAGAGCTTTCAGCCTCCAGAATAATCTGGGTCAGGATGGACCGGGTGATATCGTCGCCCGACTTGGCATCAAACACAACAAAATCGACGCGATCGCGCACCATTTGGGCCAAATGATCCAAGGTCACATAGGCCGAGGTCGCGGTGTTATAGAGCCGCCGATTGGCGTACTTCTTGATCGTCACCACGGGATTTGCCTGTTTGCTATCGGCCAAATGGGGCTCCCTTTCGCTGCGAATTGCGCGATTTTGCCTAGTTTCGCTGCTGTTCTTCGCAGATGCAAGACAATTGGGCAGGTGCGAAACGCACCTTGCAAACACATGGGCAAACACACAGGCAAACACATGGGTGCAGAACCCGCCATTGACGCGGACCCATGTTGTTTCAGACATGTCCGTAACCCTGACCATTAGCTGCACAAAGCCAAACGAATCTTGGCAGGGCTTTGTTTGCGATTGACGCCAACCTTTTCTTACGCAAGACAGGGCCAAATATTTCTGGGAAAGGCACACGCATATGAGCACTTCATCTTCCGACATCGTGATCGTCTCGGCGGCACGCACCCCGATTGGCTCTTTCTCCGGCGCATTCGCGACCGTAGAGGCCCATGAACTGGGTAGGACCGCCATTGTCGAAGCCTTGGCGCGCGCCGGGGTGTCGGGTGATGAAGTCTCTGAGTTGATCTTCGGCCAAGTGTTGACCGCTGGCAAAGGCCAAAACCCAGCCCGTCAAGCCAGCCGTGCTGCTGGCATCTCGGACGCTGCGCCTGCTTGGCTGGTCAATCAAGTGTGTGGCTCGGGCCTGCGCACGGTGGCCCTAGCAGCCCAACAAATCATGACGGGAAGTGCTGATATCGTTGTCGCCGGTGGTCAAGAAAGCATGAGTTTGTCGGCCCATGCGGCCTATATGCGTGCAGGAACAAAAATGGGCGACCTAGGCTTGGTCGACACGATGATCCGCGACGGCCTGACGGATGCCTTCAACGCCTATCATATGGGCATCACGGCAGAAAATGTCGCCGAGAAGTGGCAGATCACGCGGGACGAGCAAGACCAGTTTGCCACCGCCAGTCAGAATAAAGCCGAAGCCGCTCAAGCCGCTGGCCGCTTTGACGCAGAAATCGCAGCCGTCACCGTTAAAGGCCGCAAGGGCGATGTGACTGTTGATAAGGACGAGTATATCCGCAAAGGCGCGACAATGGATGCAGCCCAAGCGCTGCGCCCGGCGTTCAAAAAGGATGGCACCGTCACCGCCGGCAATGCCTCTGGCATCAACGATGGCGCAGCCGCGCTGGTTGTCATGAGTGCAGCAGAAGCCGCCAAACGGGGCCTCACCCCACTGGCCCGCATCGCATCTTTTGCGACCGCAGGCGTCGATCCTTCCATCATGGGTACAGGACCGATCCCAGCCTCCAAGCGCGCTTTGGAAAAGGCTGGCTGGAAGCCCGCTGACCTCGACCTGATCGAAGCCAATGAAGCCTTCGCCGCCCAAGCCATCGCGGTTAACCGCGACATGGGCTGGGATACCAGCAAGGTGAACGTCAACGGCGGCGCTATCGCCTTGGGCCATCCTATTGGTGCTTCCGGTGCCCGGGTATTGGTGACCCTGCTGCACGAAATGGCTGCCCGTGATGTCCACCGCGGCCTGGCCACCTTGTGCATCGGCGGCGGCATGGGTGTCGCGCTCTGCGTTGAACGGTAGGACGGCGTATACCCCTTCACCGCCTTCGGCGGAGCCGATGAGCTATCAAATAGCTGCCAATGGAATCTGCTTCTTTTCATCTGGACCCATTTTGGTGGAAACCCTGTTTCACCACAATGGATCGTCTAGGATTAGCGCGACATCTGGGTAGTCAAGTGCGCAGCTTCGCTGCGTCGCAGGGCGATGCGTTTTCAAAGAAAACGGACACTTGACGACACAGAGGTCGCACGAACAATTGAGACAGCGGTTAGGTGACCAGAATGGGCACCAAAGCGCGTCTAGGTGTTGCTCTTCCCGAAACTGTTCATCTGTCGGATGGAACCGCGCAGCTAGCAATAATTTTTATTGCGAGGCACTTGCAACTAGAGTCATTCTGATCTACATAAGAATGACTCTCAGAAGCAAGAATGGATAAAGCCAGATGTATGTTTGCAATTGCAACGGAATTCGCGAAAAAGCGGTCCACGAGGCAATTGCTGCGGGTGCTGGGCGTCCATGCGATGTGTTCCACGCTAACAAATGCCGCGCTCAATGCGGTCGGTGCGTGCCTGAGATGCAAGAACTGATCGCGCGTCAAACTCAACAATTCAAAGTGGCCGCCGAATAAAGTCTGCCTTGTCGAATCCGACAGGAAGCCTATACTCGCGCCCAACTTAGGAGCCTCCCATGCAAGCCGCAGAGGGCGTCATCGCACGCCTAAATACCATTCTCACCAATGAATTGACCGCCATCAATCAGTATTTCTTGCATGCCCGCATGTATAAGAATTGGGGTCTGACCAAGCTGGGCGACATCACCTACAAAGAGTCGATCGGCGAGATGAAGCATGCCGACTATCTGATCGAGCGTATCTTAATGCTCGACGGCCTGCCCAATATGCAGGACATGCACAAGCTGAAATTGGGCGAAAACGTGCCAGAAAGTTTAGCCGCTGATCTGGCCGTCGAATATCGCGGTCAAGGCCAAATGAAAGATGCGATTGAGCATTTTGAGAAGGTCCGCGATTATGTGTCGCGCGATATCGTCGCCAAAATCCTCGAAGATACTGAGGAGCACATCGACTTTCTGGAGACCCAGTTACAATTGATCGAGCAATTGGGCATCCAAAACTATCTCCAAACGGCCATGGGGCCAATCGAAAGCTAATCCAGCTTGGACGCGGCCACTTCTTCCATCCGCCAAGTTGGCCGCGTACTCATTCGCAACCATGCGGGTGAAGTATTTCTGCTGCGCGGAAGGGACCCCGGCGAACCAGATCGCCCTGCCTTCTGGTTTACGCCCGGCGGGAAGATTGACCTAGGCGAGACCGCTCAAGAAGCCGCCGCCCGCGAACTACAAGAAGAAGTTGGCATCGCGGTTGAGCCCGCCGCTCTAGGTGAGGTGATCGGCACCGAGGATGTGACCTACCGCTTTAATGGGGTGAGCTACCGGCAAAGCGGCGTCTTCTTTGCTCTGCGCCATGAAAACCCGCGGCTGCATGCGGAAGGCCTCACAGCCATTGAGGCCGAGACCATCGATATGGGCCGATGGTGGTCTCAGGCCCAGATTCTGGCCAGCGAAGAGACAATTTATCCAGAGCATCTGGCTGAAATACTCGACGGCCTCAATAATACCTAAAATAACGATTGACTCATAGATAATTTTAAGTTTAGCTTTGCATCAAGACATTTTAACTGGAATCGGGGCCTGCCGTGCGCGCAACCCTCGCTTGGCTCTCGTGCCTGACTTTTCTTTCCACTGGCTGTGCCAGCGTTGAAGCTGGTGATGGCTTGGGGACGAGCTCTAGCTCCCGATTGCTCGTTGGAATTGTGCACCTGCGAACCCATGAGCAGGTCGACCGCATGGTTGGGTGGCAAACGGGTGTGATTGGTGCCGAACTAAGCCAGCACCGTCTGTTTATTGGGGCGGGTACAGAGACCAAGTTTGAGGCTGACCCGGCAAAGTGCCAGGTCATTATTGTGATTAAGCGCAAAGCAGATGTGGCGGCCGCGCAGAATTTAGTGAACCAATTCAATGGGGGTAATGCATGTATCGCAGATATGGCTTCTTATTAGTCGCTTCTTCCCTGATGGCGGCAGGCTGTGCCCAAACCGTACGCCATACCAACACCTTGCTGTTTGCGACCAATACGCAGATTGCGATCTCTGCTGGAACAAGTGCAACCGCACAGCCGGACGTAACGATTGGCTACAAGCGGCAGGAAGCGGTTGTCATGCCGCTGGTGGCCAATGTGGCGGACCCGAAGAAACCCGGCAAATTAGTGCCGTGTTGGAATGCGACCAGTCCCCCAGCCGATGGTTGCCTAATCGTGGGCAAGAATGGCACCACCAATGCGCAAGATAGCTATTCGGTCTTGGCCAGTTTTGGGGCAAAATTTGGCGCGAAGGGGAAAGGAGCACAACCAGAAGCCAACGTTGGAATCGCGCAATACTTTGCGACCGGCGTTGCAGCTCAACTGCTTGCAGCTACTGGTGGGGCCTCAATCGTCACAACTTCAGCGCCCGAGGCCGTGACCCCCGCCAAGGCTGCAGTCGTTGCTGCAGTGATGAACCCTGAAGATGCGCAGAGAGCGGCGCTGGGCGTGGCAAATTACGAAGATGCGGTAAAGGCCGGCGTTGAGGCTGGACTGAAACGAAACCTTATCGCCAGCATAGGTGCTGCTTGCTTCAAAGATCCAGCCAAGGCCACGAAGCTTGTCGAAGGCTTAAAAAGTGTCGAGGCGCTAAAGAACAAGGCATCCGACCTAGAAGCGGCAGGCAAAATTTCCGCCGATGCCCTTTCGATCTATCTGCAAGATGCCGGATCAGCGGTCCAAAAAGAGTTTTCGAACCAGATTCTCAAACATTGCTAGGAGATCGTCATGAGCATTAAAATTGTTATCTGTGAGACACTTGCCGCACTGGTAGCCGCAAAAGCCGATCTAAAAGCTCCCCCTATCAACGCTGTGGTTTTGTATCAAACGGCAGGCGCGCAAGGGGAAACTGGAAATCTAAAATTTCAGGATACTAAGATCAATCCGCAAGACGAATTGGAATATGGAGCGGCCCAGACAGCGACGACCTACGCGGGTAAATTCATCCTCGTCATCAAGACCTAAGCCCTTAAACCACCCGGTTCTCGAGGGGTTGGCTCTGATACACGCGGATCAGATTGCCGATGGCGGCCCGCACCGCTTCTTGCACGCTCTCACGGGTCCGACCTGCGACATGGGGGGTAAGGACGACATTGGGGAGATCGGCCCAAAGCGTAGGGTCGGTCGGCTCATTCTCGAACACGTCAAGGCCAGCGCCCAATATCTTCTTCTCGCGCAAGGCCGTCAAAAGCGCCGCCTCGTCGACTACGCCCCCGCGTGCGACGTTGATCAGCACGCCTTCGGTGCCCAAGGCGTCGAGCACTTCGGCCGAGATAACTTTGCGGGTAGCATCCGTTAGCGGGCAGGCCAGCATCAAAATGTCGGACTTTTTGGCCAGTTCCAAGACAGTATCAACCCGAGGCCAGACGAGTTCTGGCTTCGGGTTTGGGCCGGCCCAGATGACTTTTAGGCCAAAGGCTTCAGCGCGCACGGCAATGGCTTGCCCAATCGCGCCCATGCCGAGGATGCCCAAAGTGCGTCCGCGCAAACGATAACGTGGGGCATGGGTCAACGCATCGGCCCACTCCCCACGCCGGACGAGGCCGTCCAGCTCAATAATGTTGCGTTCACCGGCGATCAATAGACCCATAGCGAGGTCAGCCACGTCGTCAGTATTGATACCCGGCGAATTGCACACCGAGATGCCAGCCGCTTTGGCGGCAACCAGATCAACTCCGTCCACGCCCACGCCTGCGGCGATCACCGCTTCGAGCTTAGGGAACAAGGTGAACAACCCCGCCTCAGTCTTTTTGCCGCCGATACAGGCGATGGCACGCACCTCAGCTCCGGGCCCGGCGGCAAAGGCCGCAACATCCTCAATCTCCCACAGACGTGCGCAAGGGGCGATATTTTCAAGCAGCGGCTGGGCGAGGACGAGTTCGGGGTGAATAATCAGGATCATGGGAAGCCTTGTGAAAGGCTTGCGCGCCAGATGCAAGGGGGGGAGCGCGTGAGCCGTGTGTCCTCCCCTGCTTGCGGGGGAGGGGGACCATGCGGAGCATGGTGGAGGGGGCACTGTTAAACCCGCGAGGCCAATCCCCCCTCCGTCAGCTTCGCTGCCACCTCCCCCGCAGGCGGGGGAGGACAAGCGATTCCCAGCATATCGCTCGGAGCCCGGGAAAAGCTCCCTACCCTCGCCCGAGCGCCAGATCACTCACATAGGGGTTGGTTTTGCGTTCCCAGCCGAAATTGCCAATCTCACCATGGCCCGGCACAAAGTGGATGTCATCGCCATAAGGCCAGAGCTTGCCGGTGATGGATGCGACCAAATCGTCGAAGCTGCCTTTGGGAAAGTCCGTGCGACCAATAGAGCCTTTGAATAACAAGTCACCGACAAAGGCCAGCTTGGCGTCCTTATTGATAATCGCAACGTGACCGGGCGTGTGGCCGGGGCAATGGACAACGTCAAACTGATGGCCCGCAAGCTCTAACTTATCGCCATCTTTGAGATAACGGGTCGGTACACAATTCTCATAGCCCGTCGTCTGCCCATATTTGGCCCATTGCGCGACGATATCATCGAGCAACCATTGGTCATCCTCATGCGGGCCAATGATGTCGACCCCCAAAGTGCGCGACAATTCCTGCGCGCCGCCAGCATGGTCCAAATGGCCGTGAGTCAACCAGATCGCCACGACTTTCACACCCAAATGCTTCACCGCCCCCAACAGGCGCGGCACTTCCCCACCTGGGTCCACAAAAACCGCCTCCTTCGTGGCCTGGGACCACAGAAGCGTCGTGTTCTGCTGAAACGGCGTGACGGGGATGATGGAGGCTTGCAGGTCAGATGGATTGGGCATGGGAGGGTTATCGAGAATTTCTTGTGACTCCGCAACCCGGGCCCATTTTGTCATTCCAGCGTCACAAAAGCTTGCTGTCCTAGGTGCATTGAAAAGGAGGATATACTGAAATGGCTTTTACCTTTGCACTCTGGAATGTTGAGCACTTTAAGGACAATCCCGGTCGCATGAAGATTGTCGCAGATGAATTGAAAGCTGCCCATCCGGCAGGAAAAGAAATTGATGTTTTTGGGATTTTGGAAGTCGAGGCACTCAATATCGTCAATTTGATTACCGAACATTTCCCCAATTATGACTTTCACTTAACCGATGGTCCTCAAGTTCAAGAAATCCTGATCGGGGTGAAGCGAGGTCGCTTTTCGCAAAAGGTGTTTACGCAAAAACGCGAATTCAAAGCTGGAAACGAGTTCTTGCGGCCCGGTCACCTTGTGGCTCTGCGCGAAATGTCCAACGACAGGTGGACGCAAATGTTGTTTCTGCACACCGATTCAGGCGTAGATGCGAGTGGCTTTGGCAATCGATATAAGATGTTCGAAAGCGTTGCGAAAATGCGAAAGGCGCTAGCGAAGCAAGCACAGGATTTAGACCGATTGATTGTATTAGGTGACCTCAACACGATGGGTCTGCACTATCCTAAACGCTCAAAAGTGGTCATAACTGGCAGTGAAGAAATTGCAGAATTGGCCAAATTCACCAGCCTTTCCTTGGCATCCAAAGATGTCGATGCGACTTGGAAAGACGCGAACCGGCGGATCAAGGACAGCAATCTTGATCATGTACTGCATTCCCCCGGCCTTGCCTTGGCCGATCTTGGCACTGGAACGCCCAATAGCTTGTTTGCCAATAGTCCGGTTAAAATTCACACAGCAGGATGGCCGAAAAAATCTGGCGCGGTACAGGATGAATTTGTTCGCAACATTTCCGACCATGCAATTTTGGTCGGGGAAACAGTAGACTGAAGCAATTCGCCCCTACAACTTCGCCTGCAAGCCATTGGCCCAGGCGGTGATGTCACCCGCGCCGAGGCAGACGAAGATGTCGCCTGAGGTGCACTCGGCTTTGAGAAGCGCGGGTAGATCGTCAGGGGAAGCAAGTTTCAGGGCACGCTTGTGGCCATGGTCGCGCGCCGCGCGTACTAAGGCATCGGCATCCACGCCCTCAATTGGGGCCTCGCCTGCGGTATAGACGTCGGCGATGGCGACCACGTCGGCATCGTTGAAACAGCGGGCGAAGTCTTCAAACAGGGCTTGCAGACGGCTAAAGCGGTGGGGTTGGACGACGGCGACGACTTTGCCAGCCGTGACTTGGCGCGCGGCTTTGAGGACGGCGGCGATCTCGACCGGGTGGTGGCCGTAATCATCAATGATGCGCACACCCTGCCACTCACCCACTTTGGTGAAGCGGCGCTTGACGCCTTCAAATTCTCGGAGGCCCTTGGCGATCTGGGCATCGGTGGCACCCAGTTCGCGCGCCACGCTGATGGCGGCCAAGGCGTTGGTGACATTGTGCAGGCCCGGCATGGGCAGGTGCAGGCCGTCGATCTGATGGGCGGGGCCGGCCCGCTTGGCAGCAAAGGCGACGCTAAAGCGCGAACCGTCGGGGTCGGCTTCCAAGTTCAAAGCGCGCACATCAGCCTGCGGGTTAAAGCCATAGGTCACGACGCGACGGTCGGTCGCGCGAGCCACCAAGCCTTGCACGCCTGGATGGTCGATACACATGACGGCAAAACCGTAAAAGGGCACAGAGGCGACAAAGGTCTCAAACGCGGCCTCCATCGCCTCAGCCGTGCCATAAAAGTCCAGATGCTCTGGGTCCATATTGGTGACGATGGCGATGGTGGGGCGCAATTTGGTGAAGGTGCCGTCGCTCTCATCGGCTTCCACCACCATCCAATCACCCGAGCCAACCCGCGCATTGGTGCCATAGGCGTTGATGATGCCGCCATTGATCACGGTGGGGTCTTTGTCGGCGGCATCGAGAAGTGTGGCGACCATGCTGGTGGTGGTGGTCTTGCCGTGCGTGCCGCCAACCGCGATGGTCCAGCCCAAGCGCATCAGCTCTGCCAACATCTCAGCCCGGCGCACCACCGGAATGCCTTGATCGCGCGCCGCCACGACTTCGAGATTGTCGGGCTTCACAGCGGAGGAGATCAACACAATCCCGGCCTCGGCCACATGGGCCCCATCATGGCCGACAAAGACCTTGATGCCCGCCTTGCGCAGACGGTCGAGATTGGCGCTATCCTTGGCGTCAGAGCCTTGAACCTTATGGCCCCAATGGGCGAGGACTTCAGCAATCCCACTCATCCCAATCCCGCCAATGCCGACAATGTGGATGGCACCGATATCAAGGGGGATGGTGTTGGTTCGCATGTGGGTCAGGTTCCGGGCCAAGCTTGGCCATCATTAGAAGTGAGATCGAGGGTCAGACTTGAATTAATCACGCCTGCTTAGCAAGTGGTCGCGCGCATAGGTGGCGAGTTCTTGGGCGTCGCGCTGCATGCGTTGATTGAGCGCGTAGAAGATGAAGGGCGGCACAGCAAAACTTCCCAGCATAATAATCGCTAATATCAGAAAAAACGGATCGCTATAGTCTGCTTGGATCAAAGACATGACCCAAAAGAAAAAGGGGATACCTAACGCTGTGCTGATATAGAGGGCTGGCATTAAAATGCTGGGGAAAACGCTTGTTTTGCCGACTGCGCGGGTCAAATTCTCATAGGCTGTGGCGTGCAACATGCCGTCTTGTTTGATTGTCCCGGCCACAAGGATTTCATCGCCGACGGCTGCCACCACGGGGAAACGCCCATCAAAAGATACGACCTGCTGATTGACCGAGAAGATCATCGGCATGGCAGCGGCAATTGGTACGTGGCCCGGAGATGCGATCCGCGTGGCACTAAGGGAGGCTGGGCCCTCAACCATATTGATGGGTTCAACCCGTCCTTTGACTACCGCCATCGTCTGCCCCCATTTGCCTTAGGCGAAAACCAGCCCAAGTCCTCCAACGTTAAACCCCTTGTTGAATCGCCGCAAATACCAGATCGGCCAAGGCTTCTGCTGCATCGGGCTTGCCGACGGCTCTGGCGGCTTTAGCGCGCTTTTGCAGCTCATCTGGGGCTGTCAGGAGGTTTTCCAACAGCTGGGTCAAGGCATCGACAGTAAATTCCGTCTCCTTGATCACGTCGGCTGCGCCGACACTCGCCAAGGCCTCGGCATTGAAGGTCTGGTGGTCATTGGTCGCACCGGGTAGCGGCACCAGAATGGCGGGGCGACCGACGACGGCGGTTTCAGATACAGTGGAGGCCCCAGCGCGCCCGATAACCAAATGGCTCTTGGCTAAACGGTCGGCCATATCTTTGAAGAAGGGCCAAACCTCGCACTGAACGCCGGCTTCGGTATAAGTGTCACGGGCAAAGTCGCATTGCTCTTCGCGCACTTGGTGCGACACGAACAAGCGGGCACGCAAATGCTCTGGCAAAGCGGCGATGGCTTGGGGCACAATGCTACCCAGCACGCGCGCGCCTTGGCTGCCGCCGGTTACCAGAATGCGCAAATTGCCGCTGGACAGATCGGGATAGCCGTCCAAGCGGGCATCGACGATGGGCTGGCGTACGGGGTTGCCGACGACGACGTGCTTGTCTGGATGTTCTAGCCCGTCGAGTTGGGCAAATCCTGAGGCAATTGAGACCGCCTTGCCTTGAAACAGGCGATTGACTCGCCCCAGCACCGCATTTTGCTCATGCACGATGACGGGGACTTTGCCGCTGGAAAACAATACCGGAAACGTCGGATAGCCGCCAAAGCCAATAATCGCCGCGGGATCATGGCTCTTGATGAAGGGGCCGACGAGATTGAGGCTTTTCATGACCGCAAAGCCCGCATCAATTTTGCCTTTAATCCCACCTTCATCGGCATTGGTGACTGGCAGGATCAGAACTTCTTCGGCGGGAAAGCCTTCGGTATAACGCTTGCCACGTGGGTCGGTGACCAAAGCGACGCGGCCGCCACGGGCGACAATGGCGTCAGCAAAAGCGCGGGCTGGAAACATATGACCGCCAGTGCCACCAGCAGCAATAATAACAAGGGGACCCATATCTAAACTTCATCCTTGGAGAGGCAATGGCCCGTTCTTTAGGGCGCTTTGAGGCCAGATTGAAGCGACTTGGGCGGTAAGTGACTGCTGAATGAGGAAAGTGCTCGCGCCTTACCAGCCTACCCAGCCTTGTTCCTTGCCATTGCGCAAATCTTGCCCGGGCCGCTTGCGGGTTAAAGCCAAAGCCAGACCAATGGTGACGGCAGAGCCCAAGATGGACGAGCCACCATAAGAGATAAACGGCAGCGTCATGCCCTTAGCGGGTATCAGATTAAGGTTCACCGCCAGATTGATCGCTGCTTGATAGCCGATCAAGGCAAAAAGGCCCGTTGCGGCCAATTGCGGGAAGTTTTCGCTTTGCCGATTGGCGAGCAAGAGGCCACGCACCACCAGCGCGCAGAACAGAATGACAAGGCCTACGCTCGCAATCAAGCCAAACTCTTCTGCGGCAACCGAATAGATAAAGTCGGTGTGGGCATCAGGCAGAAAGTGCTTGATCTCGCCTTCGCCCGGACCGCGACCCAAGAAATCGCCAGCCGCAATGGCATCAAGCGCCCGATCGGTTTGATAGGTTTCGCCAGCTTCCGGGTTCAGAAAGCCTTGAACGCGCTTTTGCACGTGTTCAAACGCAAAATACAAAATCCCAAGCCCAACAACTGCTGCGCTGGCGAAAGCCACAATCCAGACCCACGACATGCCAGAAATGACAAACACAGTCAGGAAAGCCATCGTCAACAGGCCTGTTTGGCCAACGTCCGGCTGGGCAATCAATAGGGCGACCGGCACGACATAAAGTGCCAGACCGATGCGAGCTGCGGGAAAGGTCGGTGTTTCAATTCGTTTCGAAAACAGCCAAGCCGCCAGCACAATCAAAGAGGGCTTTAGAATTTCCGACGGCTGAAACGAAAAGCCACCAATGCGCAACCAACGCTGTGCCCCTTTGGCTTCATGCCCGAACATCAGAATATAAACCATCAAGATGACGGCCAATAGATAGAAAGCGGCGGCGGCCCGTCGTGCGCCAGTGGGGCTTAAGAAGGACAGAGCCACCACAACGGCTGCGCCGAGTGAGACAAACATCGCTTGGCGCAACACAAAGAAATACTCATTGTTGAAGCCCAAGCGCCCTGTTGCCGCCCCGGAAGAGGCAAAGCTGAAGACCAGTCCCATGGTCATCAAAACAGCCGCAATCAGCACAATAGGGCGATCAATCGTTCGCCACCAGTCAGCGATAAAGGTGAACTCAGCGCGTGGCAGTCTGACAGAAGCGAGCATCGCCATGGGGTGGCTCCAAAAAGGACGTGAGGGCGCTACGCCGTTTCGGCGGCAGCAAGCGCTTGCGCCGATAGGCCATCATCAGGGTTAATGAGTCCTTTCACGCAGGCGGTAAAATGCCGTCCTCGTGCCTCAAAATCTGGAAATTGATCGAAACTGGCGCAAGCGGGCGACAGGATGATGATCTCTTCGCTTTGCGTCTCTTGCGCATCGGCATAGGCTCGCGCGGTGGCCACATCGATTGTGCCGCAAATCTCAAACGGGATTTGGCCCTCCAAGGTCTTAGCAAAGGCTTCTCCGGCCTCGCCAATCAGATAGGCTTTGGTGACGTGATCAAACAAAGGCGAAAGACTTTCGATCCCGCCCAGCTTGGCTTGCCCACCGACAATCCAACGCAATTTTGGGAAAGCCGCTAAGGCTTGAGCGGCAGCATCTGCATTGGTGGCTTTTGAGTCATTATAAAACCGGATCGGACCCAGTTGGCCAATCTCTTGTAAGCGATGTTCAAGACCCGGAAAACTGATCAGCGCTTTGGTAATAGCTTGCGCGCTGAGGCCAAGCGCGCGGGCAGCGGCATAAGCAGCGGCTGCATTTTGCGCATTGTGAGAGCCCGGCAAAGCATGGGCATGGGCAAGGTCGACAACCATTTGGCTGCGACCATCCAAATTATCCCACAACATAGAACCTAGCGCGCAAACCCCTTTGCCCAGCGCTTGGCAGGCCGAAATCGGCACGACAACCCGCTGTGCCCCGGCATTCATGCGCGTGCACAGCGCCATGCCCCAATCATCATCCACGCCAACAATCGCCCAATCGGTCGCAGTTTGATTGTTAAAGATACGCCGCTTGGCAGCTGCATAGCGCTCCATCGTGCCGTGGCGTTCCAGATGGTCTGGCGTCAGATTGAGGTGGATGGCGGCTTTAGCTCGTAAGCTTTCGACGAGATCAAGCTGGTAGGAGGAAAGCTCCAGCACATAGATGGCGTCTGGACGGGGTGGATCAAGGGCGAGCACGCCTGTTCCAATATTGCCCCCCATGCGCACATCCTTGCCATTGGACGACAGAATATGGGTGATTAGAGCGGTGGTCGTGGATTTACCATTGGTGCCCGTTATGGCGACCACGGCAGGACGCTGAGCTTCAGGAATAGCATTGAGTTCACGGGCAAAAAGCTCAACATCGCCAATCACGGGCACATTTGCCGCTTGGGCCTTGGTAACTGTCCAATGTTGCTTTGGGCCATAGATGGGCACACCCGGGCTCATGACCAAGGCGGCCATATCCTCAAAAGCGGTTTCGGACAGGTCAACCGGCGTCAAGCCTTGGGCCACCGCCGCTGCCCGACCTGCTTCCCCGTCATCCCACGCCAGGACCTGTGCACCGCCTGCTTTCAGGGCCAAAGCTGCTGCGATCCCTGTGCGCGCCAAGCCGAAGACGGCGACTTTTTGGCCTTTGAACGTGGTGACAGGGAACATAAGCTTCGGTCCTTAAACTCTAACGCAGCTTCAAAGTGGTCAGACCGATCAAGGCCAAAACAGTAGCAATAATCCAGAAGCGGATCACCACTGTGGGCTCACTCCAACCCAATTTCTCAAAGTGATGGTGGATTGGGGCCATTCGAAACACCCGCTTGCCGGTAAGCTTGAAGCTGGTGACCTGTACGATCACCGAGACCAGCTCCAGCACGAACAGACCACCGACAATGGCCAGCACGAACTCATGCTTGGTCGCTACAGCCGTGATGCCAAGAAGACCGCCCAGAGCCAGCGAACCCGTATCGCCCATGAAGATTTGCGCAGGCGGCGCATTCCACCAGAGGAAGCCGAGGCCAGCACCTAAGACCGCGCCTAGAATAATGGCGATCTCGCCCACGCCTTGTACGAAGTGAAGCTGCAGATAATTGGCGAAAACAAAATTGCCGACGAGATACGCAATCAAGCCAAACGTGGCCGATGCGATCATTACCGGCATAATGGCTAGACCATCTAAGCCGTCGGTCATGTTCACAGCATTGCCGAAGCCGACGACAACAATCATGCCGAAAACCAGCGTGAACCAGCCTAAATTGAGCAAAAGGTCCTTGAAGAACGGAAAGGCAATCGACGTCCCAAAGCCCGACGGTGCGTTGTCCCCGGCATTTTGTAGCTGGGCGATGAAATAGACGGCGATGAAAGCCACCACAAACTCACCTGCCAATCGGAAAAGCGAGGAGACGCCATCGGTCTTCTGCTTGGCGACCTTGGCGTAATCATCGAGAAAGCCAATGAAACCATAGCCCGCCGTCACACCTAAGACGATCCAGACATAGGGGTTTTTTAAGTCTGCCCACAAAAGCGCGCCAACAAAGATGGACAACAAGATCATGGCCCCGCCCATGGTGGGTGTGCCGGCCTTTTTGAAATGGGTTTCTGGGCCGTCGGTCCGGATCGGCTGACCCTTGCCCTGCTTCACCCTAAGCCAGCCAATCATTGGCTTGCCGAAGACAAACATGATCAAGGCAGCTGTGACCACCGCACCTGCCGTTCGAAAGGTCAAATAGGTGAAGATGTTAAAGTGGGTGTGCAGCAATTCGTACAGCATCAGCTCTCTCCAGCGGGGGCTTCAAGTGCTTGCAACGCACGCACAACTTCGGCCATCTTGGACCCATTTGATCCTTTGACCATGACAACATCACCTGCTTGCACCGTTTTGGCGAGCATGGGGGCAAGCTCAGCAGCGCTTGTGGCATAAGCCCCGTGTTGGGCGGGGGGCAAAGCATCCCACAAATGTTTCATGCGGGGGCCAGCGCAGAAGACGAGGTCAATATTTGCGCGGATGACATCGTCTGCCACGCCAGCGTGATAGGCGTTTTCCTGTGCGCCCAATTCCAACATGTCACCCAAAGCGGCAATGCGGCGCAGGCCAGCACGCTCGGTCAAAGTAGAAATAGCTTCGGCCATCGAAGCGGGGTTGGCGTTATAAGCCTCATCCACCAAAACAAAGAAGCCACCTGCGGCCAGCGAAATCGGTCGTGATACACCTCGACCATCAATGGCACCAAATTGCGAAAGTGCTGCTGCGGCGGCTTGCCCATCACCCCCGGCTAACACCGCCAAGGTCAGCGCGCAGAGGCCGTTATGGACCCAATGAGCCCCTGGCTCTTGGATTACCCAGGTAAGCTCTTGGCCCATGATGTCGGCAGTTACGCGGCGGCCTTGTGCCATCTCGTCAATCGCGACGACGTGGGAGTCAAAGCCTGGTTGCATGCCAAACGTCACAATAGAGATACCATCGCGGTCGCGGGCGCGCGCCGCCAAGCGCGCAGCATGGCGATTGTCACCGGGGATGAGGGCTGTGCCGCCCGCATCAAGGCCTAAGAAGATTTCTGCCTTAGCATCAGCAATGCCGGTCTCATCGGCGAAATGTTCAATATGGACGGGCGCGACCATGGTGATAGCGGCAATATGGGGCCTGACTTGCGGCGATAGGCGCGAGATTTCACCACCGTGATTCATCCCGATCTCAAACACACCAAAACGAGCGTCGCCCGGCATGCGGGCCAAGGTCAGCGGCACACCCCAGTGGTTATTATAGGATTTGACCGAGCGGTGGGTCTTGGCTGTGGCGGCTAAAGCTGTCGCGGTCATTTCCTTGACCGTCGTTTTGCCAACTGACCCTGTGATGGCCACACGGGTTGCGATCACATTGCGGCGGCGTGCTTGCGTGCCGAGGCTTTCAAGCGCCAGCAATGTGTCGGGCACCACCAAGAGCGGCGCGCCTGCATCTGCGCAAGAGGGGTCGACAACCATGGCAGCGCCAGCACCCGCAGCTAACGCATTTCGTACAAAGCTGTGGCCATCACGCTCGGCTTTGAGCGCAACGAACAAGTCCCCGGGCTCCACCGCACGACTATCAATCGAAATGCCGTTAATGGCCCATTGGCCCTGCGCCTTGCCCGAAACGGCGAAGGCCGCGGCCGTTGAAGTCCAGAGAGGATCAGTCAAGCGTACCTCCCCGCGCCAGAAGCGCGGATGCGGCAGCTTCTTGGTCAGAGAATGGCAGAATTTGTCCCTGCACCAATTGGCCGGTCTCATGGCCTTTGCCTGCAATCAACAGACAATCGCCCTTTTTCAACAAGCCAACAGCATGGGCAATCGCCTCACCGCGATCGCCAATTTCTAGCGCATCCGGGCAACCCACCATGACGTCTTTACGGATCTGGGCGGCGTCTTCGGTGCGGGGGTTATCATCTGTCACGATGACGACATCGCCAAACTTCGCCGCTAAACCACCCATCAAGGGCCGTTTGCCCTTATCCCGGTCGCCGCCGCAGCCAAATACCAAAACCACGCGACCGGGCGCATGCGGGCGGGCTGCACGCAAGAGGACATCCAAGCCGTCTGGCGTATGGGCATAGTCGACAAACACATGGGCACCGTCTTCGGTGCTACCAATATGTTCCATCCGGCCTTTGACCGTTTTCAGGCCTGCCAAGCCTTCAAAGACCTTACTGGGCTCTTCGCCTAGGGACAAAGCAAAGCCAGCAGCCATGACCGCATTGAGCGCTTGAAACTCTCCGATTAGGGGGATTTCAACGGGGTAGGTCTTGTTGGCGAAACGCAGATCAACCCGCTGGCTTGCAGGCTTGGGCCAGAGTTCTTCGATCTTCAAAAAGTCGCCACGCCAGCCCACTAGTTTCAAGTCCAGTGATTTGGCTTTGGCCGCTTCTTCAAAGGCTAAGGCCTCGGCGGCGTCGGCGTTTACAATCGCTGGCTGACCGGCGCTCAATAAATCATTGAACAAGCGCAACTTGGCTTGGCGATATTCGGCCATGGTGCCGTGATAATCGAGGTGGTCTTGGGTCAGATTGGAAAAGCCCGCAGCGGATAGGCGCACACCATGCATGCGACGCTGATCTAAGGCGTGGGAGGAGCTTTCCATCGCGATATGGGTGATGCCCTCGTCCGCTAAACTCTTAAGCGTCGCATGCAACGCAATCGGGTCTGGCGTTGTGAAGCCAAGATCAATGCGGCCTTTTGGACCAATGGCTCCTAGCGTTCCGACGCTGGCTGCCGCCCTGCCCGCATGGGTCCAGATTTGGCGCAAGAAGTCGACGGTGGAGCTCTTCCCATTGGTGCCCGTAATCGCCACTACGCAAGCTGGCTGGCGCGGATAAAAGCGCGAGGCCACAGTCGACAGAGCGGCGCGGGCTTGGGGCACTTCAATGACAGGCACACCGCATTTGGGCAGGCCCGGTTCAGCTAAAATCGCAACAGCACCAGCGGCAACGGCTTGGTCCACATAGGCGCGGCCATCGCTTTGCGTGCCCGTCAGGGCGGCGAACAAGTCCCCCGGCTTCGTCTTGCGACTATCAGATGATAGGCCGGTGATGGTGAGGTTTGCAGCTGGATGTCCCGACTCTAGGTCGAGGAGATCGGCGAGGTTCATGGCTCCCCCTGCGTCGCTTTCTGCGACGGATTGGTCTTTGGTGGTGGCGCAGACTTAAGCGTCGGCGCGCGCGGCGGCTCCATCTGAGCTAACGCGCGGTTTGGCGCAATCCCCAGAAGCGGTGCAGAGCGCGCGATAATCCGCGAGACTGAAGGCGCTGCTGCAAATGCAGCCGTGGCGGCACCTCCCGACTCTGCATAGCCCTTTGGCTCATCGAGCAAGAAAACAATGGCGTAACGGGGGTCGCTTGCAGGGAACACGCCGGCAAAGCTTGAGACGCGGCGATTAGAATCGTAGCCGTTCGGCCCTGCTTTCTCCGCGGTCCCCGTTTTGCCGGCAACCTCATAGCCCAGTGCATCCGCGTTCTTGCCGGTCCCATCCGTCACCACTTCACGCATAAGCTTCACAACGGTTTTCGACGTCGCAGGGGTCAGGACCACACGGCTGGATACCTGGACAGCGGGGTCGCGAGCGACAAAGGTCGGGCGAATATAATGACCGCCATTGGAGACAGCCGCATAGCCGCCTGCCACTGCCATCGGTGAGACGGCGATCCCGTGCCCGAAAGAAGCGGTTGCGGCGGCAATCTCGCTCCAACGCTTAGGCAGAATTGGCCGCGCATTCTCCAAAAGCTCACCGCCCGCGGCTTCCATCAAGCCAAGGCGCGAAAAGAATTCTCGTACGCGTGGAGCGCCGACCGAACGAGCAATCCGCACGGTGCCGATGTTGGAGGAGTGGGCCAGAATTTCCGAAACCGACACGATCTTATTCATGGCGTGAAAGTCTGAAATCAATTCAGAACCAATTCGCATCGGCGCGCGGGCGTCGAATACCGATTCAGGCGTAATGATATTGTCTTCAAGGCCAATCGCCACAGTGAAAACCTTGAAGGTCGAGCCCATTTCAAAGCGCGAATTGGTTACCCGATTATTCTGTTGGTTTGGCGTGTTGGCCTCTGGCCGATTGGGGTCCATGAAGGGCCAAGAAGCCGAGGCGATAACTTCGCCGGTTTTTGCATCCAGCATCACCGCCGCACCGCCCTGTGCCCGGAATGCGCTGGCGGCCTCGCCCAGCTCGCGTTCCAAGATGTATTGCACGCGCATGTCTAAGGACAGCCGCACAGGTTCAGCACCTGATCCCGTGGTCAGGCGATCATTTAAGGCGCGCTCTATCCCATTGATGCCTGAACCATCGGGATGCATTGAGCCGAGCACATGGCCTGCAAAATGGCCCATGGGATAAATCCGCTCAGACTCTTCAATGAATTCAAGGCCGGGCTGTGCCAATTCCCAGACGGCTTGCTTTTGTTTCGGCGTGAGGCGGCGCTTGATCCAGACAAAGCGCGAGCGGCTCGACAGCTTTTCAACGAGGCTCGCCTCATCCATTTCTGGGAAGACCTTGCGCAAAGCACGCGCGGCCTCAACCGGGTCCCAAATGCGCTTTGGATCGGCATAAAGGGAATGGGCAACGAGCGAAGTAGCCAGCAATTGGCCATTACGGTCAACAATATCGGCCCGCTTAGAGGGCGGTGCGACGGCGGCCCGCGCGGCGGTTGCGGCCTCATCAACCGGCCGGAACAGACCAATTTGAACCGCACGGAGACTCAGCAGGCCAAAGCCCGCACAAAAAGCAACAGCGAGTGCGATGGTGCGCCCGCGCATGGTCCCAATACCACCTTGATCACGGGGGGCTGGCCTAGGCCATTCAAAGCTAGGTTCTGGTCGGCGCGCGTCGCTCATCGTGCCACCACCGTCGTGACGGGGGCGGGCTTTGCCGCAACAGCTTTTGACGTGTCGGCGGCGGGCTCCGCTGGCTTTGGCGCGGCGTTTGGCGCGATCGGATTGGCGTCGGCGGTTGGAGGTGCAACACGCAAGGGCGCGACCTGATCAATATCGTCTACGGTCGCTATGCGATCCGCAGTCATCGGAACTAAGCCCAGTCTGCGGGTTGCTGCTGCTTCTAGCCGGTCTGGCCGTTCAACCCATGTGAGTTCTGCTTCCAGAGTTCGCACGGCGCGACGCTCGGTATCGACCTCATCTTGTAGCACCAGCACTTTTTCGCGCACCGCTTGGGCCTCTGCTTTGGCCCAATAGAGCGCAAAGGCCAGAGCCACGAGGCCGACAAATCCAAACAAATGGGTGCGGGTCAGTGTCATGCGGCCCTCTTAATCTGGTCGAGTGATGGGACCCCGGCAATGCCTGTGACGCGGCCTGAGCGCGCAGGCGCGCTGGTGCGGATAGCGGCGCGCAGTTTGGCTGACCGCGAACGCGGATTAGCTTCAACTTCAACCTCTGAGGCGATCAACGGCTTGCGGTTTACAAGGCTGAACGTGGCAGCCGGGCCAGCTTGGGCCGGGGCATGGCGCGACACTGGGGCTTCTTTACTGCGGTCATTCAGGAATGTTTTGACGGCGCGATCTTCAAGGGAGTGAAACGTAACCACCACCAAGCGACCGCCCGGCGGCAAAACGGCCTCAGCCGCCGCCAAAGCTTTTTCCAACTCACCTATCTCATCATTCACATAAATGCGAAGCGCTTGGAATACACGGGTTGCGGGATGAATATGATCTTTATGTTTACGGCCGATAACCCGGGAAACCACGCCGGCTAGTTCTGAGGTCCGCAAATAGGGGGTCGCAACCCTGTCAGTGACAATGGCGCGCGCAATCCGACGCGCCTCGCGCTCCTCACCGTAAACATGGAACAAGGTGCTAAGCTCACCTTCGCTTAATTGCGCCACAACATCGGCCGCACTGGGACCATCCTTGCCCATGCGCATATCTAACGGCCCATCCTGCATGAAGGAAAAGCCGCGCTCTGGCTGATCGATCTGAAAAGATGAGACACCAATATCGAGGACCACCGCATCAATCTTGTCTTGCAGTTCATCCAATTTGGAAAACTGGGTTTCAACGATGGTGAAACGGCCCGGCATTTCCTGTTCGAGAGCTTTCCCGCGCACGACCGCATCGGGATCTCGATCAAGGCCGATGACCTGACAGGGTGCGGCAGCCAGAATAGCGCGCGTATAGCCACCGCCGCCAAATGTGCCGTCGACAATCACCTGACCCGCTTGCGGGGCCAGCGTGTCGAGCACTTCGGCCATCATGACGGGTAGGTGGCCGCTCATTCGGGAGCCCCTTCCCGCACTTTACGCCGCGCCATCGCAAAGATTTTGGCTTTGGTGGCTGCGGTTCGATCGCGCGCGGTCTGTGCCATGCGGGCGGCGACTTCTGGGCTCGCGATGCGGAAATAGGGCCCAAGACCAACAAAACTGACGCGGTCTGCGAGGCTTGCGTGCGACACAAATGTTTCGGGCAAGACAATTCGCCCTGCCCCATCAAGAGCCAGCTTACGAGAGCCACCCAAAATGGCTAAGGTTGCAGCCTCTGCTGCCTCTGGATCGTCCTGCGCCAAGTCTTCAGCGGATTGTGACAGCGCAGCGATAAAGCGATCATCCGCCCCTTCCAGCCAATCGCCATCACCGGGCCAAACACGCACATGATCTTGCGCATCGCCTTCGGCCTTCAATCCGGAGCGGAAGTCAGCCGGCAGGGTTACCCGCCGCTTGTCATCCAATCCCGCATCATAGGTCGAAACAAAGCGCATGTGGCCCCCAAAGCAATCCATCTTTGGGATAACATGGGATTTAGCCCCATTCAATGGGATTATGTGGATTCAAGGGAAGATTCAGGTCCTGACCTGCATTGCGGCAGGGTAAGATTGAACCTGCCCTTGGAATCTAGACCAAATAGTCTGCCCGTAACTTCGCAATCGCAGCGTCAGTCAGGCCAAATTGCTTCTTCGCCAGACCGACCGGCCCGCCAAATTCCCGGTCCATTCGGCCAAGCGCATGCTGCATGACAGCGGGGTCTGATCCCAGAATAACTTCGGCGATCGGGCGGGGCAAACGTGCAAATGGGCTGGTTTGGGCTGTGGTCGCGCCAGACGCCTGATTAAGATAGTAAGATGGCGGCACAAAGGTCTGGCTTAGCGCATAATCGGCAACAACTGTTGCGCGGTCTACCCCCAACACGGACAGGATCAGAGCACTTGCTACGCCGGTCCGGTCTTTGCCTGCCGTACAATTCACCGCCAACGGAGCCTTATTCTCGAGAAGGTTCTCAAACATCTCTTTATATTGCGGAGTGAGCGTCTGGGTGAAATCGATATAGGCATCGCCAAAAATCACGACCGCTTCTTCTTTGGTCTTCGCCGCCATCAGCTTGTTCAAGGACGAGCCCAGCTCATAATCCTTTGACAGCGTTTTGACTCCATCGCTGCCGAGCAAGGCGCTTGGCTCGCTAGAACGCTCTTGCCCGCTGCGAAGATCACAGACCACGGCGACACCAAGGCTGCGCAGATAGGCAGTGTCATTGGTCGTAAACTTCGCCATCACCCCAGAGCGATAGATTTTGCCCCAGCTTACATTTTTACCGCGATGCGCTGCATAGCCACCTAAGTCGCGGAAGTTGCGGCCGCCTTCAAGCGGCAAAAGACGCTCAGCAATTCGCACTTGCCCGCCAGAGCGCGTGCGGATCAGGAAATAAGGGCGCGGAGAAATAGCGGCGGCGACATCGAGCTGCCCATCTTGCACAGCGGCAGCAAGCTCCTTCATCGCGAACAGATTGGCATTGGGTTCGCTCGACGTCAGAACACGGGCAGAACCGGCGGACGCATTCCAAGTCAACCGCACTTTGGCGGGGTCGAGGCGTGTTGCAGCCGCGTTAAGGCGGCTTGCGGCTTGGGCGTGTGTACCCGCTACAGCCACGCCAGACGATAGGCCAATCAAAAGTGTGCGACGATCCATGATAAACTTCCTCTCTGTGAAATGATCTTTCGGGCCTAGCTAGGCTATTTGACGGTCTGATCATGAAATGATGAAGCTTTCGCGATTTTAGGTCGATGTTGGGCCGACAAGTTGGTGCGCCTATCCGATACGCTCAGATCCGTCCACGAAGAATGCCCTAGCCCTTGGCGTTATAGCCCCCGTTCAGATAAACACCTTAAGCAAGTTCGACGAGATAATACGGTAACATAATACCGCATATCTAACATGCTGTTTTTATATCAATTTCAGCAAGCCTGTTGACATAAGTTTTACCCCCGCCTAAAAGCGCCGCTCTCAAGTGGCCGCCCCTTTCGGGCGGTCGCGTTCATTTGGAACTAACTCCATGAAGACCTTCAGTGCCAAGACGCACGAAGCCGACCGTAAATGGATCGTGGTA